>OBJQ01000006.1_pt1 | contig 311970 bp, 271 predicted proteins | sample 1519921 | NCBI WGS metagenome assembly OBJQ01 (sample SAMN04209244, study PRJEB22552) | human gut metagenome | biome: gut; material: feces | host: Homo sapiens | place: USA: Oklahoma
GAAAAGAATGTTGGAAGTGTGCTTTTCAGCACACCCCAACATTCAGTATAGAACCCATTTTTTGTGCAATTCTGCTATACTCTCTTTGATGGTTAAATTATTAACATAAGGAGAGCGCCTACATGGGATATCAATTGAAACAAGGAGACATGGAACAGGTATTTGACCGTTTAACCAGCGGATATGACATCTATGGTCCTGTCCGCATGAAAGGTGAAGGGATGTATTCAGATACGGATGTGGTGCGTTATGGGCGGATACATACCTTTGAGGAGCTGGAATGGGAGGTGAAGTCCCACTATTCCTTTAAGGAAGCCGTTCTTCCCATTACCCAGATACTGTTTTACTTTACGGAGCATGAGATGAAGGAGGCGGAGCCTGAGAGACAGAAGCCGGCCATCCTCTTTATGCGCAGCTGTGACATCCATGCCATAAAGCGTCTGGACCAGGTATACTTAAATCACGGGGCCGAGGATTACTATTACAGACGTCTTCGGGAGCGGGTGAGGCTTGTGCTGATGGGATGCGCCCATACCTGCGAAAGTGGATTCTGCGTATCCATGGGAACAAACCAGACCAGGGATTACGACGGAGCTGTCAATATGGTTGAAGCCGGGGATATACAGGCCGGGGATATACAGGGCGGGGAGGGCATCCGCTGGAAGCTGGACAGCCGGTGGCAGGCGCTTACAGAAATCCTGGAATCCATGAAGCTTCCTGAACAGGATGTACAGCCCGACTATGTGAGGGAGAACCAGGTTAAGGTACGGCTGCCGGAGAACTGCGGACCGGAACTCACAGGACATCCTGTGTGGAAGGAATATGACAGCCGCTGCATAGCCTGCGGGCGCTGTAATTTTGTCTGTCCCACCTGTACCTGCTTTACCATGCAGGATATCTTTTATCAGGACAATGAAAACGCAGGGGAACGCCGGAGGGTCCATGCGTCCTGTATGGTGGACGGCTATTCGGATGTGGCAGGAGGCGGTTCCTGCCGGAAGAATAACGGGGAGCGGATGCGGTTTAAGGTGCTTCACAAAATATCAGATTTCAAGAAGAAATTCGGCTACCAGATGTGCGTGGGCTGCGGACGCTGTGACGACATCTGTCCGGAATATATATCATTTTCAGCCTGCGTGAACAAGCTGGCTGACATGGAAAAGGAGGGCCGGTAGGATGCAGGCACAGGAATATACCCCGTTTTCATCACAGATCTTGAAGGTGAAAAAGCATACGGATATTGAATATACATTTTCCATGTCCTATACGGGCCGGGTAAAGCCGGGCCAGTTTTTTGAGGTGTCCATACCCAGGTACGGGGAAGCGCCCATATCGGTAAGCGGTATACGGGAAGGCCAGGTGGACCTGACCATCCGCCGTGTGGGGAAGGTGACAGACGAAGTGTTTGAACGTTACCAGGGCGGACAGCTGTTTATGCGTGGGCCGTACGGCAACGGTTTCGATGTAGAGGACTATAAGGGCAGTGAGCTTGTAATCATTGCAGGGGGAACCGGCGTATCTCCGGTGAGGGGAGTTATTGACTATTTCTCAGTCCACAGGGATGAGCGCAGGGCCATGTGGCTGGTGGCCGGTTTTAAGAGCCCGGAGGACATTTTGTTCAGGGAGGACTTCAACCGGTGGAGGGATACCATGAACCTGATTCTCACAGTGGACGGGGCAGATGGGGAGTATGACGGGCCGGTAGGCCTTGTGACCAGTTATATACCCGGCCTGGAACTTGAAAATCCTTCCCTGGCAAAGGCTATTGTGGTGGGACCGCCGGCCATGATGCGTTTTTCCGTGAAGGCGCTGCTGAAGCGGGGATTTAAGGAGGAGCATATCTGGGTATCCTATGAGCGGAAGATGTGCTGCGGTATCGGAAAGTGCGGCCATTGCCGTATCGGTGATCAATACGTCTGTGTGGACGGCCCGGTATTCCTGTATACCGAGGCAAAGAACCTGATGGATTAGGAGGCGGCAGGAATGGATGTGAATACTAAAAAAATAAAGAAAAATGCGTTTCGCGTCACAAAGGAACGGGGGCTTACAGCTTCTAGGGTGAGAGTGCCGGGAGGCCATCTGGATGCCGGGTACCTGTCCATGATACAGGACATAGCACAGCGGTACGGAAATGGTTCCGTACATATGACGGTGCGCCAGGGATTTGAGATTCCCGGTATCCGGTATGAGGATATGGACAAGGTAAATGAGCTGCTGCAGCCCATCATAGAGGGCATAGGCATCAACCAGCCGGAGAGGGGGAAGGGTTATTCCGCCTCCGGCACCAGGAATATTTCGGCCTGTGTGGGCAATAAGGTCTGTCCCTACGCCTGCTACGATACAAGCGGATTTGCGTTTAAGATAGAAAAAGCCGTGTTTCCCGACGACCTTCATGTGAAGGTGGCTCTGACAGGATGTCCCAATGACTGCGCCAAGGTAAGGATGCATGATTTCGGAATCATGGGCATGACGCAGCCTGAGTACAGGAGGGAGCGGTGCGTCAGCTGCGGCGCCTGTGTGAAGGCATGTAAGAAGAAATCCGTGGGAGCCCTGTCGGCTGTGAACTACAAAGTGCAGAGGAACCATGAAACATGCATTGGCTGCGGAGAGTGCGTTATCCAGTGTCCCACCAGGGCATGGGTCCGCAGTGAGAAGAAATACTACAGGCTGACCCTTTTGGGCCGCAGCGGCAGGAAGAATCCGCGTCTGGGAGAGGATTTTATCAAGTGGGCGGACGAGGAGAGCATATTAAAAATCATCACCAATACCTATGACTATGTGCGGGAATACATAGATAAGGATGCGCCGGGGGGTAAGGAACATATCGGATACATCGTGGACAGAACCGGTTTTGAGGAGTTTAAGAGATGGGCCCTGAAGGATGTGAAGCTGCCCGATATGGCAGAGGTAAATGAACGTATTTACTGGAGCGGCGTGAAGTATTGATGAAAAGGACTGGAGGGATGAACGGGATGAAGAAAATACAATCCACCTGTAACTACTGCGCCATTGACTGCAACATGGATTTCTATGTGGAGGATGGGAAGATCGTGAAGGTACTGCCTACCAGGGGATATCCGGTGAATGACGGGTTCTGCTGCATCAAGGGACTGTCACTGGACAAGCAGCAGACCGTTATAAAGACGTCCCCTCTGCCGAAAATCCGGCAGGCGGACGGTACCATGAAAGAGGTGTCCTGGGAGGAGGGCTTTTCCCATGTGGCGGATAAGCTGAAGGAGCTGCAGGCCAAATATGGGCAGGAGAGTGTGGCGGGAATCAGCACAGGACAGCTTACCATGGAGGAATTTGCCATTTTCGGCCATGTCATGAGGAATTACCTGAAGACCAATGTGGACGGAAATACCAGGCTGTGTATGGCCACGGCCGTGGTGGCCCACAAACAGAGCTTTGGCTTTGACGCGCCGGGCTATACCTTAAAGGATCTGGAACTGTCCGACACCATTATTTTTGTGGGGGCAAACCCGGTGGTGGCGCATCCCATTCTGTGGAGAAGGGTCCGCATGAATAAAGACCCCAATAAAAAAATTGTGGTCATCGATCCAAGGCGTTCAGAGACTGCCATGAATGCGGATTACTGGTATCCTGTAAAATGGAAATGCGACCTGTACCTGTTCTATACCCTGGCTAAGGTGCTTCTGGACAAGGGGTATGCGGACAAGGAATATATAAAGGCCCACACAGAAGGATTTGAGGAGTTCAGGGAATTTGTCAAGGATTTTACCCTGGACCAGGCAAAAGAGTGCTGCGGCCTTAAGCCGGAACAGATTGAAGAGCTGGCGGAGCTGATACACAGCGGTAAGCGGGTTTCCTTCTGGTGGACCATGGGCGTAAACCAGGGGTATGAAGCCGTGCGCACCGCCCAGTCCATTATCAACATTGCACTCATGACCGGCAACATAGGCAGGCCGGGAACCGGGGCCAATTCCATCACAGGCCAGTGCAATGCCATGGGCTCCAGGGCCTATAGCAATACAGCCGTATTCTTTGGAGGCGGCGACTTCACCAATCCGGCCAGAAGAGCCAGGATATCCCAGGTGCTGGGGGTGGATGAAAGCATGCTGGCGGCCAAGCCCACCGCTGCCTACAACCAAATCATAGAGGGAATCAATGAGGGCAGAATCAAGGGGCTGTGGATTTTGTGCACCAATCCGCGCCACAGCTGGACCAACAATGAGACCTTTGCCAGCGCCGTGAAGAAGCTGGAGCTTTTTGTGGTACAGGATATCTATGACAGCATTGAAAGCGCGGAGGAATGTACGGTGTTCTTCCCGGTGGTGCCTGGTATTAAAAAGGAAGGAACCTACATTAATCTGGAACGCCGTCTCTCGGCCATGCGTCCCTGTCTGCCCAGAGGGGAACATGAGATATCAGACTACGAGGCCATTCTGGGAGTGGGACGTGCCCTGGGAATGGGAGACATGCTGAAAGGCTGGGAGACGCCAAGGGATTGTTTCGGGCTTATGAAAGAATGTTCCAGGGGAATGCCATGCGACATCACCGGCGTTACATGGGAAGGCCTGGAGAATTCCCACGGCATCCAGTGGCCCTTGCGGGAAGGCGAGTCACCAAAGGAGGATGAGCGCCGGTTATATGAGGACGGGAAGTTCTATACTCCCAGCGGGAAAGCCCGGTTTCAATTCCAGTCTCCCGTTAAAAACCCTCTTCCCCTTACAGAGGAATTCCCCTATGTGTTTAATACAGGCAGGGGAAGCGTGGGGCAGTGGCATACCCAGTCCAGGACAAAGGAGGTCCAGTTTGTGGAGGATGTGTCTGCCGCAGAAGCGTATCTGTTTATGAATCCCCGCACGGCAGAGTGCTGCCGCATACAGGAAAATGACTGGGTACGCGTGTATTCTGTTAACGGACAGAATGCCTTATTCAGGGTCAGGGTATCAGACCGGGTGGGGGAGCAGGAGCTGTACGCTCCCATCCATTACATCGAATGCAACAGACTGACGCCGTCTGTGTATGACCCGTATTCAAAGGAGCCTTCCTACAAGGCGACTCCGGTGCGGTTTGAGAAAGAGCATGAAAAGATGGCAGGAAAAACGGATGATGAGATGGGAGAGGAGGCCGGCGTATGTATCGGATAAAAATAGACAGGGACCGCTGCATCGGCTGTCTGACCTGCGTAACAGCCTGTGTGGTAAGTCATGAGAGCAGTGACGCCAGGAACCGGGTGGTCATTGACAGCCAATCCAAATGCGCGCCCATATTCTGCCGCAATTGTGACAGGCCGGAATGCGTCTACACATGTATGACAGGAGCCATGCACAAGAACCCGGACACTGGCTTTGTGGAATATGACAGGGATAAATGCGCCAGCTGCTATATGTGCGTCATGGCCTGTCCCTACGGTGTGTTAAAGAGCGACCGTGTGGAACACAAGGAAATCATGAAATGCAACATGTGCGTGCACCGCACACAGGACGGGTCCCCAAAACCCATGTGCGTGGAGCTCTGCCCCATGGAGGCCATAACTCTTGAGGAGGTAAAGGTATGAGATATGTAGTGTTGGGAGCTTCCGCAGCCGGAATTAACGGAGTGCGGGAACTGAGGCGCCTTGACCCGGAATCAGAAATCATACTGGTTTCCAGGGACAGGGAAATCTATTCCAGATGTATCCTGCACCACTACCTGGGCGGAATCAGGGACAAGGAAGGAATCTGCTTTGCAGAGCCTGATTTTGAGGCAAGGTACAGGGTGAAATGGTATAAAGGGATGAGCTGCACCGGACTGGACGCAGAGGCGCGGGAGATAATCATTTCCGGCGGTATCCGGATTGGGTATGACAGGCTTCTTATTGCCACCGGCTCCCGTACCAGCCTTCCGCCGGTGGAGGGACTTGGGCAAGCAGGAGGAGTATACGGCTTCCATAACCTGGACGAGGTGGAGCAGATTAAGGACAGAGCTTTGCCCCAGGAACAAATAGTGGTCATGGGAGGCGGGCTTACGGGCGTGGACGCGGCCATGGGATTCCTCCACATGGGGAAAAAAGTGGAGCTGGTGGAGCTGGCGGAGCGTCTGCTGGTAAAGCAGCTGGATAAGAGAAGCGCATCCACCTATGAAACGGCGCTGAAGGACCGGGGCATCCGGCTTCACCTGGGAACCGGAATTACCAGGGTGTGCTGCGGACCAGACGGAAATATTGCTTCCATACAGCTTTCAGATGGACAGGAGCTTCCCTGCACCATGCTGGTCGTGACGGCAGGAGTGCGTCCGAACATAGGCTTCCTGGAAGGAACCGGCGTGGAGTTAGACCGCTTCGGACTGGTTATAGACAGCCATGGGCGCACGAATATTCCCGAAATTTTCGGTGCGGGCGATGTGACCGGCCGCTCGCCCATATGGCCGGCTGCCGTGAAGCAGGCAGTGGCGGCAGCAGCCAACATGGCAGGCCATTCCATGGCCATAGACGATTTCTTTGCCAGTAAATCCACCATGAATTTTCTGGGAATCCCAACTATGTCCCTGGGAATGCCGGTGAGGCCGGATGATACCTACTGCGAGACAGTGGAGGATACAGGGGAACAGTACCGCAAAATCATCCACAAGGAAGGGCGTATATACGGCGCCATTCTTCAGGGGGATTTGTCCTACAGCGGCGTTCTGACCCAGCTCATAGCCAGGCGGATTGATGTGTCCAGGGTAAAGAAACCGCTGTTCAGAATTGATTATTCTGACTTCTTCCATGAGAAGGATAATTTTGAATTCTATTACGATGAGGTGACGAGATGAGAGAGAGACTAAAAAACATGCCTGTTCCCGTGGTTGCCACCATGCTGGGCGCAGCGACCCTGAGCAATGTGTATCAGTCCCTGGGATTTGACTGGGTAAGGCATCTTTCCATGTGGGCCTCCACCCTGGTACTTCTGTTTTACATAGCTAAAATAATCATCCATCCATCAGCCGTGAAGGCAGAGTATTCCAACACGGTTCCTGCCAGCCTTTACGCGGGAATCACCATGGTGACCATGATTCTGTGCAGCTATTACAAGGTGTGGTTTCCCACAGCCTGCAAATGGATTTTCATAACAGCTGTGTGTGTTCACGCAGTACATATCCTGATTTTCCTGTGCCGCAACGTATTTAAGGGGGTGAACCTGGATACCTTTGTTCCCAGCTGGTTTGTCACCTTTAACGGGATTATGGTGTCCCTGGTGGCCGGACCCGACATGCTGCCATCTGCCATGGCTAAGGCGGTTTTGTACTGGGGCCTGTTTATTTACACGGTGACCATTCCCTTCATGGTATGGCGTCTGATTACCCGTGAAGTAAAGCCGGGCATGCTGCACACCCAGGCTATTGTGCTGGCTCCCTGCAGCCTGTGCCTGGTAAGCTATCTGAATATAGTAAAGGAGCCTGTCCGGGCCGTGGTGATGATTCTCTATGTCTGTGTGATTCTGTCTCTGCTGTTCATTCTGGTGAAGCTGCCAAGATTTTTCTCCGTGCCGTTTGCTCCGGGATTTGCGGGTCTCACCTTCCCCATGGCCATCGGTGTGGTGGCCTCCACCAAAGCTGGCTCCTATCTGGCGGGAATTGGAAACGAGGTACTTGCCTATGGGGTGAAGCAGGTGGCCGGAATACAGATTTATGTGACAACAGCCATTATCGGCATGGTGTTGTTTGGATTTATGAAGATGCTGGCCGGAAAGAAGGCCTGACAGGAAGAAAGGCAGGCCTTATATTATAATAAGGCCTGCACGTCAGCTTCTGAAAAACGTTTTTTTAGTCCGGATAGATTCTTTCCATTTACAGCAGTCATTCAGGTGGAGCATTACATGGCGGGCAGGCGGCATAAGCAGTATACCCGCCACATCCTTTTTACCCCAGAAGTCAAGGAGCCATATGGAGTTTTCCTGCTGTGTAACCCCGCCAACGGACAGGATTTTGTCTATATCATCCTGCCGTACCCGGCGTTTTAAGTCAGCGGCACTTAAACTGCGGATTATGTCCCTTGTCTTATGCGCCACCGCATTTCTGTAACAAATCAGCTGCTCTGTATTGATGGTTCTGCTTAATTCCATAATTTCATCGTCAGTAAGTGCATTTCCTGTATCTGTAATCCGGCTGTTCAGCCGTTCCCTCCAGTCCTGGTTAAACACCTGTTCTTCCCGGGCAACCAGGATATTCATGGTCAAATCTTCGATTCTGGCGATATGCCATAAAACCCACGCAATGGTTTCGTCTTTGCGGGTGGGCATGACGGCATATTCGTTCTGCTTCAAATCACATAAAAGATTATCCACCTCGTTTCTGTCTGTATCAGATACCACAGAAGGGTGCAGCTTTGCATGTATCTGCAGGAACAGGTCTTTGGAGCGTTGGGTCTCCGAAGACTTTCGGATGATGCTGTTTAATTCTTTGTGCTGTTCACTTAATCCATGACCAAAATATTTCATTTTTATACTCCTGTAGTTGAAGTTTTCTATCTCCGCCCAAGAAAGAGAGGGGATGTATGCTGCTCTGTTTTTATTACAATATTCCCATGGGCAATAAACTTGTGATGCATCTGAAAACGCCGGTCCGTCTCAGGGGTAACGGATTACCGGTAAGGCATTAAAGGACGTATATAGGGCTGCAAAGCAGGATTTGAGGCGATGAGGGGTATCATTAACAACATTCAATCCAAATATAGTGCAGAGTATCACTTGATTTTTCGATAATCCCATGACTATCTAAGGCAACCTTGATGGATGCCGCATTGTTTTTATGAATGGTTAGCAGTGCCTTTTTAATGCCCAAGTCAGAACATTCTTTTATTAACTCGGTGAGAAGTATCTTACCAAATCCTTTATTCCTTTGACCAGGACGTATGGAATAGCTTATTGTTCCTCCATCAGCAAGAAGTTTATCGGTTAAAAAATGGCGTATTTTACTATACCCAACGGGCTTGCCATCTGCAAATAGCCAGTAAATAGTCTGCGGAACCTTCCATCCGTCAACGAGACCTGTTTGACTACTGGATGCAGCATTTTCAGACAACCAGGACTTATATGAATCAATTGATGTGAGTGTAGGGTTGATGAATCCGTTTTCATTTTCAGGAAATTCCTGTAACATTATATATATGTCCTCGCCATCGCTGGGGCATAATTTTTTAAGATGAATTTTCACCGTCGTTTTGCCTCCCGTATTGGACTTGTCTTATCTGTTATAGGAAGTCTATGACATATATTCTTAATTCTAATATTTGGAGGCGTATCTGTCAAATGCAGAATTAATGGGGATTTTTAGTAAAATTTCTAAAGGATCCGAGTCCGCCGCCAGCACTGGCCATATTTCCTAAACCACTATCTTAACTACCTCTGGAACTGCCGGAGACAGAATAGTACGGATACAGGTAAAGCAGAAGAAAAGCACAGAGAAAATTTCAGGAAAAAGCAAAGCGAACAGAATAGAACAAATGTTCTTGCAAAATATTGCGGTTTACGGACAGAAGCAGTATAATAAAGGGTACCAGAACCCTATAATAGATAAAATAAAATTACAGATTAAGAAAATAAACAAAAACCGGACTGGATATTCTGCGGAGAGGAGGTGTAATCGTGGAACAGCGGACCTATATTGTTATAGATTTAAAGTCCTTTTATGCTTCTGTGGAATGTGTGGAGCGGGGGCTGGACTCCATGACAGCCAGATTGGTGGTGGCGGACCCGGAGCGGACGGAGAAGACTATCTGCCTGTCCATTTCCCCTGCCATGAAGGCGCTGGGAATCCATAACCGGTGCCGCGTTTTTGAGATTCCAAAGAGTGTGGATTACATCATGGCTCAGCCGCGTATGCAGCTATATATTGATTATGCAGCCGGAATTTACGGCATATATCTGAAATATATCTCAAAGGAAGATATTCATGTGTATTCCATTGATGAGTGTTTTATGGATGTAACCAATTACCTGCCCCTTTACCAGATGACGGCCAGGGAGCTGGGGCAGACCATTATGGCTGATATTTTGCGGGAATATGGTATCCGGGCCACCTGCGGGGTTGGCACCAACCTCTACCTGGCCAAGGTTGCCCTGGATATAACGGCCAAGCATTCCCCGGATTTTATCGGAGAGCTGGACGAGGAAACCTTTCAAAGAACTCTCTGGGACCACAAGCCGCTGACAGATTTCTGGCGCATTGGAAGGGGGATTGCCGCAAAGCTGGAAAAGTACGGGATTCATACGGTGGGGGACATTGCCGGGACTGATGAAGACTTTTTGTATAAACTGTTTGGCGTGGATGCGGAGCTGCTGATCGACCATGCATGGGGGAGGGAGACAGCCACCATTGCGGCTATCAGGTCTTATAAGGCCAGAACAAACTGCCTCACCAGCGGACAGGTCCTGGGATGCGATTACAGCTTTGAAGATGCAAAGCTGATTGTGAAGGAAATGATGGATTTGCTGTGTCTGGAGATGGTGGAAAAGAACCTGGTGTCGGACTCAGTGACCTTACAGGTGGGATATTCCAGGCAGCTGGCAGTTGAGTCCTCCAGAGGGACAGCGTCCCTGGACGCAGAGACAAATGCAGATATCATCCTGGTACCCGCAGTGTCCGCCCTGTTTGAGCGTATTGCCAATCCGAAGCTGGCCATACACCGCATTAACATTTCAGTGAACCACGTGATTGAGGAGGAGTACAGGCAATACAGCATGTTTACCGATGTGCGGGAGCTGGAACGGAACCGTAAACTGCAGACAGCCATGCTGGATATAAAGAAGAAGTTTGGGAAGAATGCAATCCTTAAAGGGATAAATCTGCAGGAGGCGTCCACCATGCAGGAACGGAACCAGCAGATTGGAGGCCATAAAAGCGGGATCTATAAGGATGGCGGGAACAAAAGCAAAGAGCGCGGCAAAGAGCGTGAAGGCGCAGAACACAAAGCCGGAGGGAAGAGAGATGGCAGGTAGACCAAGGGCAAAGATGTCTGTTCAGGACAGGGCAAAACAATTCCTTCCGTTTGCAGCCCTTAAGGGACTGCCGGAAGCACTGGCGGAAAAAGAGCGGGTAGTGGTGCCCAAAATCATTCTGACAGAGGACATGTCTGAAGAACTGAACCGGAAAATGCAGCAGATTGAGCCGGGAATGATAATCGGTGTGGTTTACTTTCATAAAGATGAATACCTGAAGGTGACCGGGATGGTTGCCCGGTTCAATATCAGCAGCCGGGTCCTTCAGGTGGTAAATACGAAAATCAGCTTTGACGATGTGCTGGATATTGAATTTTGCCGGTGATTTTATTGATGCCGAAGAGCATTGCCTGGTCAGTGGCTGCCTGTGCTTTATCACGGCCAATCCGGCTCCTGTCACCGGAAAAGGCCGGCAGCCGGAGGCTGCCCAGCCCAGGATCCGAGATATTCTTATTTTCTGCTTATCTGAAATCAGAACCCATCATACAGGGACACTCCACAGTCTTTCGTCGGAGAGTACTTCCACAAGGCGTTTGCAGTAAGCGTCCGCCAGGGCAATCCCCTTTTCTTTGGAGGCAGCACAGCTTTCTCCCATAATTCCGTTTTCAGTGTGGCTTTCCATGTAATGGAAGGTAGAGAGGGCGCCGCAATCCTCGTAATCGCTGCATCCACCAGAATTCCCGCTCAGGTTAGTGTAGCTGGGATCCACCAATGATTCATCATAGGCCAGTATCAGGGAAGTCTCAACCTCTCCGGAATGAATCATATAGTTCTGTTTGTCCAGGAAAGGCGATTCATCAACCCCAGCCGTATATGGAACGTTGTATACAGGAAATCCCAGCTCCTGGTTAATATCAATTAATGCCACATCAATAGGCGCGGTATTTCCGCCGTGTCCGTTTATAATGGCAATTTTTCGGAAACCCTGGACCGCGATTGCCCTGCACTGCTCCTTTAGAACCTGTATAAAGGTTCCCGGTGTAAGACTGAGACTTCCGGAAAAATGCATGTGGTGCATGGAATTGGCAATGACAAAGGCAGGAGCAATCACAACAGGAATCCCTTTATCCAACATCTCTTTTGCCGCGCGCTCAGCAATCCACTGGGCCAGTATGGTGTCTGTGGCCACGGGAAGATGGGGACCGTGCTGTTCAACAGCTCCCATTGGTATCATCACCACAGCATTCTTTTCAGCAAGCTTTTTCAGCTCCGGCGCACGAAGCTGTTCCCACAATAATTGGTTTTTCATATGATTATCCTCTCTTTGCTTATAATATATTGCGTGATATATGGATTTCAATTGCTATATGGATTTAAAGGGTCTATAGAACTAAATTGCTACAATAAGTATTGCATGTGAAAAAAATTATGTCAACGTGAACTGTTTCACAAATATAAGAGAAAATAATGGACTTTTTTACATTGTTGTATTCATCCAAAAAAACTATAATATTCCTATATTTATAGATTTTTTATTACTTCTGGAGGAGGGTTTTCACATGCCAAGGGAAATTCAGCAACTTGTCAACAGCCCTATGTTATGGATGATTACACTTATGTCCATTGCACTGGTATTAGGTATGGCTGCCTATTTTCTGGTTAAAAGCATCAAGGTGGCTAAAAGTATTGGGGTTACAAAGGAACAAATCAGCATAACGGTTAAGACGGCAGGCATATCTGCGGTGGCTCCTTCCGTAGTCATTGCAGTGGGCATGATATCCCTGCTGGTTATGGTAGGGGCGCCCACAGCCTTGCTGCGGCTTTCGGTTGTGGGAAATGTGGGGTATGAACTGCAGTCTGTGGGAATTGCGGCAGATGCGTTTGGGACAACTGCAAGCGCAGCCACATTGACGCCAGGTATATTTCAGACAACCGTATTCCTGATGGCATTCGGCTGTATCGGATATCTTGTTATCCCGGCCCTTCTCTGTACTAAGATGGATAAGGTGATCCGGAAAATCAGCGGTAAGGACGCAACCGTGGCAACTATTATATCAACTGCAGCGATTCTGGGCTGCTACGCATATGTGGACGCCCCTTACATACTGAAAATGGATGCGTCAACAGTGGCGCTGGCGGGAGGATTCGCGGTAATGCTTCTGCTGCAGGCCATACAGAAAAGGACAAGGAAAAAATGGCTTCTGGAATGGGGACTGTTAATTTCCATGTCTGCCGGTATGTGTTTGGGATTATTCGTATAGAGCGGAGGATGGAAGGATGAAAAACGAAAAGGTGGAAAACCAAAAGATGGAGGATGTATATAATAAAGAATATCTGCCCTCAATTGTGAGGGTTGGACGGTTTGTATTATTGGCAAGCACATTATTTTTCTTTGCTCCATTTTTATATACCTGGATTGGATGGGGGGTCACACCGGATTGGCCGGCTATCGTAAAGGGCACTTTTGCCTGGCTGCTGATTAACCTTCCGTGGTGGATATCGGAGCCGGTGGCTTATTTCCCGGTACAGGGCGTCACAGGCATGCTTCTCTGCTCACTGGCGGGAAATGCATCCAATATGCGTATGCCCTGCGCCATAACAGCCCAGAAAGCAGCCGGGGTGGACCCGGGGACCCAAAAAGGTTCGCTGATTTCCACCATTGCCATCTCCATAACATGCTTTGTCAGCATTGGTATACTGGCTGTAGCGGTCTTTGCGGGGCAGGCTGTATTAAGCCGGCTTCCGGCGTCTGTATCCAATGGACTGAGCCTTCTGCTCCCGGCGCTGTTCGGGTGTATCTTTGCCCAATTTTTGTCTGGAAATGAAAAAAGCGGCGCCTTTTCCATCCTGACAGCACTTGGAGTACTGTTTCTTTATAAAAAAGGCTTTTTAAGCGCCATCCCGGCGGACGGAGGAAGTATTATTGTCATGCTTGTGCCGATATTGGGAACCATGGCCTTTGCCTATGCCACGGCGAAAAAGAAAGGAAAAGAACCGGTTATTTAATAATATAGCAATGCATATGAGAATAAATATGCATTGCTATATTTTTGTTTTGAAATATTATATAATGGAGTAAATTAGACGCAGCCCTGGGCTGCCTTTGGCGCAGAAGCCGGAACAGGCGCAGACCAGCAGATTGGATTTTGCGGAGGTGCAAAGATGTACACAAGAAATGTATGGATTATTATGTGGGGGACAATATATCTCGCATCTTTTAAAGCAGATTGCTTTCACTTATTATCAAACAAAGGAACCAATATCATCGAAAACCAATATTACCGATTTTTTACCGGTTTATTAGTGCATGTGAATTGTTTTCATTTAATTATTAATGCAGCAGCGTTATACTGGGTTTTGTATTTCTTAGATGGGAAAATAAATGAAATCAAATTAATGATTTTTTCATTGGTGACAGGTTCCTTAACAAATATGATTTTTTCAATGCTTTATCCAAATAGCCAGAGTATAGGAGGTTCACCGGTGGTTTTTAGTTTAATTGCTTTAATTGCAGTTCTTCAAGTGGTGAGGAAAGATTTGCCTGGGTTTAACCTCAATACAGCATACGGGCAATGGATTGCAGGCTATGCCATCTTAAGTAATATTCCTGTATTTTCTAAAAACAGTTCAACGTTGGTTATTCATTCAATCGCATTTTCTGTGGCTTTTATATTAGGGATTATAGGAATGAAAATAAATCTTATTTAGCTGCACAACGATTGGGTTACGAACAGGAGAGGGGCTTTATGGACATCAGAATTCTATTGGAAGTGTTGGATACCAGACAAAATCAGTACAAATATACCGGCCCCATGGAAGGGCAGGTATATGGGGTCCAGGTACAGAACGGATCCTATTCTTATTTGGAGGGGATGCTGTATGTCCAGCCGTCCCTTACCCATCCCCGTCCGTCTAAAAATACCTGTGTCATTGCGGGGGAAACGGATCTTTATGAGGTGCTGCAGAAGATACTTCTGAATTATAACCGCAAGGAGTCCCTGCTCATTAAGATGCAGGACAAGTTAACTGCATTCCGCTCATCGGAGACAGACATGATTTCGGGGGTCATGGATAATCCGTGTATCCTGCTGCGGGAGGATTATAAACCGCTGGTATGGAATGGGTTTGATGGGGAAGATGAATTTTTGTGGATTACCAGCATTGATTTTAAGGCAGTGTCTAAAAAGGGACAGCATTTGAATATATGTTATCAGGAGCGTTCCGATGAAATCCCGTATCCATTGATGATTGTCCATTATACCAATCCCAGAGGGAAAAAGCGGTATTGTGTGCTGGCCGAAAGGAATACCAGGTTTGACCGGGTGACGGATCCCATTTTTCTAAAGAAAATCTGTAATATCCTGCAGTGCTATACATTTACCAACAATGGCATCGTACAGCCAATCTCACGGCTGGACGAGCTGTTGGAGGGAATGATCCGAAGAATTCCCGCCCAGCCGGAACTGATGCTCAATGAGCTGTTAAAAGCAGGATGGGTGGAAAAGGAAAAATATTATGTGCTGCTGATTGATGTGAGCCTGGGCAAGACAAAGGTCAACGACGTGGAGGAACTGTCAAAGAGACTGAACGCCAGGGTGTTCAGCCACGAAAATTACTACGTGTGTCTGCTGACAGGCACTTGTGCGGAGGAATATGATTCCAGGACCCATCTGGGAATAGAGGATTTCCTGGTGGAACGGAATTTTTATGCGGGATTGAGCTACGGATTTTTTAATATTGTGAATATTTCCATTGGATATAAGCAGTCGGTGGAGGCAATCAGGGTGCTGTTTAACACGTTAAACGGAGTACATTATTACGCGTTTGCGGACAGCATTGTGACTTATCTTGTGAAAACCAGTGTGAACTGCGGAGAATTTACCATGGAAAGTCTGTGCCATCCCAGCGTGTATAAGATTTTTGAGTATGATAAGAAGTATGGGAGTGATTACATGAACTTCCTGCGAATCTATATCTATTCCGGCGGAAGTGTGAAAAGAACGGCAGAGGCGCTCTTTATGCATAAGAATACGGTTTACCAGAAGATTGAAAAATTAAAGGAATTTTTCCACGTGGATGTCAATGATTTGTATGCCTATGTTAAATTATACGTTTCCCTGGTCATCCTCGAACAGATGCCCATATATGATTCAAATGACTTCCTGAAGTGGATGTAAAAAAGACTTTTTTTGGGCTTTTTAAATGTATTTTTTTCCATATATACAAAAACATAATAATTGTAAAATATCTATAGATAAATTCGATAGCACAATTTGTCTATAGATATTTTTTATTTTCATGGAAAGGAGGTTGACTATGGGACCGTTGGGACTGCCCTGGGGAACGTTTCTTATGTATGCATCTGCTATAATTGGATGCCCTCTCATAACTGAATTGATTCTCCGCTCGAAATGGTGGAAGAAGAAATCGGATTACTACTGGTCATTTAACCAGACAGATGATGAGGAGGAATGACCAGAAAAGAGAATATGACATTGTTTTTGGAGAGGAGGATTTCATGAAAATAGGTTGGCTTCAGATTATCATGGCTGTCATATATATGGGGATATTAATTGGTGTCGGTCTTTATATGAGCCGGAAAGTAAAATCATCAGATGATTTCTGGATTGGGGGAAGGCAGGTAGGGCCTGTGGCGACAGCTCTTTCTTACGGGGCTGCCTATGTCAGCACGGTCGCAATCATCGGGGACCCGCCCATGTATTATAATTACGGCCTTGGATATGCTGCGTTTGAGATTATGATAAGTGTTTTTTTCTGCTGTATCCTGATCTTTATTGTGTTTGCTCCGAAGATGCGGGCGCTTTCAGAGCGATTAAATGTCGTGTCCCTCTCAGGTTTCCTGGCTATCCGGTATAAGTCCAACCGGTTTAGGCTGCTGTGCGGAACCCTTGTGTCGGTTATGATGGTGCCGTATGCAATCTCAGCCATGAAGGGTATTGCAGACGCCATGCATGCCATTGTGGGGATTCCTTATGCCATGGGCGTGGTGGTCATTGCCGTGGTATCCTTCTGCTACCTGGTAACCGCCGGATACTGGGGTGTTTCCACCACGGATATCATTCAGGGAATCACCATTGCGGTATCCTGCCTGCTGGTGGCGGTTATTGTCATCACAAAAAGCGGTGGGGTGACAGAGGCTGTGACGTACATGGGTTCGGTATCACCCTCGCATATACAGCCGTCTTCAGGACTGACATTCGCGCAGCTGTTCAGCTGGGCAGGAGTTTGGGCGCTGATTGCGTTTGGACAGCCCCAGCTTGTGACAAAGTTCATGGGGCTGAGGGATTCCAGAACCGTGGGAACCGTGATAAGGGTTGCGGTTGTATGGGAAATTATATTCATGGTTTCCATTGCCATGATTGGCGCAGCGGCATTTAAGCTTTTTGGAGCAGTGCCCTTTGACAATGTGGACGCCATTGTTCCCACCCTGGTGGCAGAACATACCAATGCAGTTGTGTCAGGGATATTTCTCTGCGGGATACTGGCCGCCGGTCTTTCCACCACAGTGGCCCTGGTACTGACATCTTCCGGCGCAGTGACCAAGGATATTTACGAAGATTATTACTGCGCCAGGAGCAATGCAAAGCAGGATTCCGGTAAATCCGTCAGAATATCCAGGTTTGCCACGGGCATCATTCTTGTGGTAGTGGTAATCGGCTCCATTTATCCGCCTGATTTCATCTGGTCACTGTCAACCATGTCTGCGGGCGTTATGGGAGCCGCCTTTACGGCTCCGCTGGTTTTGGGGCTCTACTGGAAAAGGGCAACAAGACAGGGATGCATGGCGGGTATTATCGGAGGTTCTGCTGTCTCCATTATCTGGTATTTTGCAGGACTTACCAGCGTGGTGCATTCCTTTGTCCCGGGTACGGCGGTGTCGTTCCTGCTTATGGTACTGGTCTCCCTCTGTACGCCAAGGATGGAGGAGGAACATCTGGATGTGTTCTTTGAGCCGGGGTGCAGTAAAAATAAAATTCAGGCGGCAATTGCTGCCGGCAGCAAGTAATCAATGAAGCAAAGATAAGAGAGGTGTAATATTGTGAAAAAACTGGAAATTGGAAATTTTCTCGTCAGGGATATTGTCTTTGGAGAAAAGACAGCTTATGAAGGCGGGATCCTCACTGTGAACAGAGAGGAGGCAACAAAGGCCATCAACCCTCTGGGGAAGCTTAAGAACATTGAACTTCACATCGTCCATCCCGGAGACAGCGTGAGAATCTGCCCTGTGAAGGGTGCGGTGGAGCCGAGATTCAGGCCGGACGGAAGGGCCCTTTTTCCTGGATATACGGGACCTGTTACAAGCTGCGGGGAGGGGACGCTTCATGCCATGAAGGGAATTGCCGTGCTGGTCTGCGGCCGTTACAGCAGCATGGGGGACGGCATCCTGGACATGAGCGGTCCCGGAGCAGATTACAGTTATCATTCCACCACCACAAACCTTGTGATTTTTGCGGAAAGGACGAATGAGAAGGAATTGGATTATACGCTGAGAGAGGAGGACGAGTTCCGCATATCCGCCCATTTTATGGCGGAGTATTTGGGAAAGACGCTGGCCGGCAGGGAACCGGACCGGTGGGAGTGCTATGACCTGGATGAAGGCTCACAGCAGGCGCAGGAAAAGAAGCTCCCCAGGGTGGGTTACGTGATGACGGTAATCAGCCAGCTGGCAAAGGGCATCAATGATTTGTTTCTGGGCCGGGACTGCAATAATATGATGCCGCTGCTGGTCCATCCCCAGGAAATTCTGGACGGATTCCTGCTGGGAGGCATGGGGCTGGCCGGGCAGGCCCTTACCACATATGATGCCCAGAACCATCCCATGATTAAGCGGCTCTGCCAGGAACATGGAAAGACCATTGATTTTGCGGGGGTTATCCTGTCACCTGCCGATGTGTCGGACAGCATGAAACTGCGCAATGCCATCAGCGCCGCACAGATAGCGGAACGCCTGAAATTAGACGGAGCCTTTGTGCAGGAGTGGGGCGGTGGAAGCAATGTTGATGTGGATACCTTTTATCTGTTAAGCCATCTGGAGGACAAAGGCATTAAAACCGTGGGAATCATGGATGAGCATATCGGGAAGGTGTATACAGACCCAAAAGCCGACGCAATCGTGTCTGTGGGGGAGACCTCAACTATCATTGAGCTGCCGCCCATGGATAAGGTTATAGGTGACGATGAGTCCCTGGTCAGGGATTATTACTATGGCGCCTGGTCCACCCATACAACCCTGGGGCCGAGCCTGAGACCGGACCATTCCGTCATTATCAATACATATGCGCTGGCATGCGGCGGCAATCCGGCGGCACAGCTGAAACGGGCTGTAAAAGAATATTAAGGAGGGACTAGCAGTGAAACGAATAGTCATGTATATAAACCAGTTTTTCGGCGGCATAGGTGGCGAGGACAAGGCCGGCTATGAGCCTTCCGTTGAGGAGGGACCGGTGGGTCCGGGAAATGTGATTTTGTCCTGTTTAAAGGAAGCAGAGATAACACACACCATCATATGCGGCGATAACTTCATGACCGGCCACAGAGACGAGGCAATTGAAAGAATTGATCAGTTTCTGAAGGGAATCGAATTTGACCTGTTCCTGGCCGGACCCGCGTTCCAGTCAGGGCGCTACGGTATGAGCTGCGGTGAAATCTGCAAATACATAACGGAAAAATACCATGTGACAGCCGTTACTAGCATGAATGAGGAAAATCCAGGCGTGGCCGCCTATGCAAAAACACCGGATGTCTATATCATGCGCGGCAGTAAAAGCGCGGTCAGAATGCGTCAGGACGCGTCGGCAATGGCAGGATTGGCAGCCAAGGTGCTGTCAGGAGAAGAAATTCTTTGGGCTGAGGCGGAAGGCTATTTTCCTCACGGCGTAAGGGTCAGCGTCAAGAGCAAGGAGGCGCCCGCTGAAAGGGCGGTAAGGATGATGCTGTCAAAACTACAGGGCCAGCCTTTTAAGACAGAGTTTCCCATTGAACAGGAGGACACGGTTGTTCCGGCAGCCCCTGTGGATGCGGGAAGAGCAAAAATCGCAGTCATCACCACGGGAAGCCTGGTGCCCGTAGGAAATCCGGACAGGATTCCTTCCGGTTCAGCCTCTGTCTGGAAGCGGTATGACATCAGGGGATTGGAAGCATTTAAGAAAAATGAGTTCTACAGTGTCCACGGTGGCTTCAGCACAAATAACGTAAATGAAGATCCGGAGGTACTGGTACCACTTGCGGCATTAAAAGAAGCGGAGAGGGAGGGAAAAATCGGAAAGCTGGATGATTACTACTACGTGACAACCGGCAATCTTACGATTTTAAAGGAGGCCAGGAAAATGGGCCGTGAAATCGTGGAGCAGCTTAAAATGGACGGCATCCAGGCAGCTATCCTGGTTGCCACATGAGGAAGCTGTACGCGTTGCGGTGCAACGATGGTTAATGAAATGGAGAAGTCCGGCATACCAACAGCACTTATCACCAACATGACGGCTGTGGCAAGGAGCATTGGAAGCCCCAGGGTTATTCCGGGAATCGCGATTAATAATCCATGCAGTGATATTGACCTGCCTATGGAGGAACAGCTTAAAATGCGCAGAAATTATATTGACAGGGCGCTGAAGGCGGTATCTGCGGAGGTTTCGGGCCAGGAGTTTTTCTAAAACCCATCCGTAAACTCCTGTAAAAAATAAAAAGATTTTCCAGTCAGATTCATTAGAAAACATCCCAGGATGAAGAAAAGAGCGTCAGACGGCGCTCTTTTTTTCCGCTTGCCTTTAACGCTGTTTTTTGGAATTGGCTTTTGGGCAAAGGGGGCGGGAGGTCACAGGGGAGGGGGAAATGTCACAGATTTCCGCTTGACGAAATCATGTTCCCTTGCTATGATAATACTAACAAGTGTTATATTGCTTGTAGAACAAATATAACTTTCCTTGTTACACAAAACGAAAGATGGTGGTTTTATGTTCTTGAAGATTGATTTCAACAGCGATGAAGCAATCTATATACAGCTGCGCAACCAGATTATCATGGGGATCGCCACGGACATGATACGGGAGGGGGATACTCTGCCCTCTGTCCGTCAAATGGCTGATTATATCGGCATCAACATGCATACAGTTAATAAGGCATATTCTGTGCTGCGCCAGGAAGGTTTTGTAAAGCTGGACCGGCGCAGGGGCGCTGTGGTCAGCCTGGACGTGGATAAGATACAGGCCATTGACGACATGCGGGGGGACCTGGATGTGGTGCTGGCCTGGGGCATCTGTAAGAATATAAGCCGTGATGAAATCCACCATCTGGTGGATGAGATTTATGATAAATACACCCGCGGGTGTATGGGGACAAAAGACGGCCAGGAGACCGGGGAAGGTTAGAAACTGCCGGAACATGAGCGGCGGATGTCCGGCCGTATATTCAGACATGTTCTGTAAAAAGGCCAGAACCGTGCTGTGCAGAATGTACGGGTATGGTTTTGGATATTAATGGAGGATTCGTATGTTATGTGAAAGATGTAAAATCCGGGAAGCCACGATCAAATACACTGAGATAATCAATGGCATAAAGACGGAACATAACCTTTGCTCTCACTGTGCGAAGGAGATGGACTTTGGCCAGTACTCCGCCCTCCTGGATGGGGAGTTCCCCCTGGGGAAGCTTCTTTCCGGCCTGCTGGGTCTGGAGGACGACGAGGAGGAGACCGATGTGAGGGGAAACGTAGTCTGCCCTACCTGCGGTACCAGCTTCGAGGACTTTGTGGAGAACAGCCGGTTCGGATGCGCTGACTGTTATGGCGTATTTGATTTATTTATCAAAGATAAGATGAAGCAGCTTCAGGGAAGCGAGAGCCATAAGGGCAAGCATCCCAAATACAGAAGTACATTTGAAAAGGAACACCCGGAGGCAGCCGGGAACTCTGGGGAGGAAACAAAAGAGAGCACAGACTGTCTGGCGGAGGCCGGTACCCAGGATTCCCAGACCGCTGTGGCCAGAAAGCAGATCAAGGAGTTAGACTCCAAGCTAAAGGAGGCAGTGCGCCAGGAGGATTATGAACTGGCGGCCAGTTACCGGGACCAGATTAAAGAACTGAAAAAGGAGGCTGGAATCCATGAGTAAATGGTTTGAGGAAATAGACAGCAAAAACTCCAACGTGATATACAGCCGCGTCCGTCTGGCCAGAAACTGGGATGAATATGTGTTTCCCTCCAGGATGACCGCCGCCCAGTGCAGCGAGATGGTGGAACGCCTCAGGGAGGGACTTAAGGGGCTTAAGGACCAGGATGGCCGGGATTTAAGCTACAGCCAGCTGGACCAGATACAGGAGCTGGAGAAGATGGCCCTCAGGGAGCGCAGAATCCTTAACATGGCCTGCGTCAGCAGGAAGGAGCCGTCGGGACTGCTGCTGTCAGCCGATGAGTCGGGCAGCATTGTCCTGGGCGGGGATGATCACATCCGCATGCAGATATTGTCGCCCGGACTTAAACTGGATGAGCTGTGGCAGAAGGCGGATGTTCTGGACGATTATGTCAATGAACGGTTTTCCTATGCCTTTGATGAAAAGTACGGGTATCTCACTTCCTTCCCCACCAATGTGGGAACAGGACTGCGGGCCTGTGCGGTGTTGCACCTGCCCACCTTATCCCAGGTGCGAAAGTTCCAGAGCATTGTGGCGGATATGAGCCGGTTCGGGACTGCCATCCGCGGCCTGTACGGAGAGGGGAGCGACAACTATGGAAGTCTTTATGAGGTATCCAACCAGCGAACCCTGGGGCAGTCCGAGAAGGAGATTGTGGAATTGGTTACAAAGGCAGCGGCCCAGCTCAACAACCAGGAAATGCGGGTCAGGAGCGCCACCCTTAACACCCAGCGTCTGGAGCGGGAGGATGAGGCATATAAGTCCTACGGTGTCTTAAAGTACGCCAGGAAGATAACGGAGAAAGATGCCAGGATATTCATTTCCCAGCTCATGGCAGGGGAAGAGGATGGACTGATGAAGTTTAATGAGGAATGCTCCCTTTACAGTCTGATTATAGGAATTAAGCCAGCCAACTTAAATCTGTGGGCCAAACGGCCCCTGGATAAGGATGAGCTGGACACTGCTAGGGCAGCTTATATAAGGCAGAACCTGCCTGAGATAATCTAGCTCTGCCATGGGCAGCGCCGGGTTTAACACACTTGCAAGGAGGACATGACATTATGATGGAACGATATACACCGCAGGCCCAGGAAGCGCTTGGGCTGGCAGTGGGCGTGGCGGAGACCCTGAACCATGGTTACGTGGGCACAGAGCATCTGCTCATCGGCCTGCTGCAGGAAGGGACCGGAGTGGCGGCCAAGGTACTGGAGGAAAACGGGGTGGAGGAAGACCGTGTCATTGAACTGGTGAGCCAGCTCATTGCCCCCAATCCAACGGTACAGACCGCGGACAGGACGGCCTATACCCCCAGGGCCCGCCGGGTCATAGAGAACAGCTACAGGGAGGCTGTCCGTTTTAAGGCAGCCCAGATAGGGACAGAGCATATCCTGATTGCCATGCTGAGAGAAGGGGACTGCGTGGCCAGCCGTCTTCTCAACACCATCGGGGTCAATATACAGAAGCTCTACATCGACCTGTTGGCAGCCATGGGTGAGGACGCTCCTGCTGCCAAGGATGACCTTCAGGGAGCCAGGGCCGGAAAGCGGGGCAATGCCACACCCACCCTGGACAGCTACAGCAGGAACCTGACCCAGCTGGCATCAGCGGGAAAACTGGACCCTGTCATAGGACGGGAGCAGGAAATTCAGCGCGTGATACAGATACTGAGTCGCCGTACTAAGAATAACCCGTGTCTGATTGGCGAACCCGGCGTGGGCAAGACAGCCGTGGTGGAGGGCCTGGCCCAGATGATTGCATCCGGCAATGTGCCTGAAACCATAGCAGACAAACGGGTAGTGACCCTGGACCTGTCCGGCATGGTGGCAGGATCCAAATACAGGGGTGAGTTCGAGGAGCGCATTAAAAAGGTTATCTCCGAGGTGGTGGAATCCGGCGATGTGCTGCTGTTCATTGACGAGATACACACCATCATCGGGGCAGGCGGGGCAGAGGGTGCTCTGGATGCATCCAATATATTAAAACCGTCCCTGGCCAGAGGCGAGATTCAGCTGATTGGAGCCACTACCATCAATGAGTACCGCAAGTATATAGAAAAGGATTCTGCCCTGGAACGCCGTTTCCAGCCGGTAACCGTGGATGAGCCTACAGAGGATGAGTCTGTTGCCATACTTAAGGGGCTCAGAAGCCGTTATGAGGAGCATCACAAAGTAGAGATAACGGACCATGCCCTGGAGGCGGCCGTGAAGCTGTCCAGCCGTTATATTAACGACAGGTTCCTGCCGGATAAGGCCATTGACCTCATTGACGAGGCCGCTTCCAAGGTACGTCTCCAGAACTACACAAAGCCGGCTAAGATTAAGGATTACGAGGCTGAGATTGATGGTCTGGAGGAAGCCAAGGAGGAGGCCATTAAGAAGGAGGCCTACGAGAAGGCCGGAGAGATAAAGAAGAAACAGGAAAAGATACGGGAAAAGATAGCCCAGACCATGGAAAAGTGGCAGAAGGACAAGGAGACCAGAAAGCTCATTGTCAGCGACAATGAGATTGCGGACGTGGTGTCCGGCTGGACCAGGATTCCGGTGAGAAAGCTGGCTGAGGAGGAATCAGAGCGTTTGAGGAACCTGGAAGGCATCCTGCACCAGAGGGTGGTGGGCCAGGAGGAGGCGGTGACAGCCATTTCCAAGGCTATCCGCAGAGGCAGGGTAGGTCTTAAGGATCCCAAACGCCCCATTGGATCCTTCCTGTTCCTGGGCCCCACAGGCGTGGGAAAGACGGAGCTGTCCAAGGCATTGTCAGAGGCCATGTTCGGTACGGAAAATGCCCTGATTCGCGTGGATATGTCCGAATATATGGAGAAGCACAGCGTGTCCAAAATGATAGGCTCGCCGCCGGGATATGTGGGATATGACGAGGGCGGTCAGCTCAGCGAAAAAGTCCGCCGCAATCCCTACTGTGTCATCCTTTTTGACGAGATAGAAAAGGCCCATCCGGATGTGTTCAACATTCTGCTGCAGGTTTTGGACGACGGTCATATCACAGATGCCCAGGGACGCAAGATTGACTTCAAGAATACCATCATCATCATGACTTCCAACGCAGGGGCGGAGAATATCATTTCACCCAAACGTCTGGGATTCGGCATGGTAAGCGATGCCAAGGCAGATTATAATTTCATGAAGGACCGTGTTATGGATGAGGTGAAACGCCTCTTTAAGCCTGAGTTCCTAAACCGTATTGACGAGATTATCGTGTTCCATCAGCTGACAAGGGAGCATATAAAGGGAATCGCGGATATCATGCTGGGCACCATCGAAAAACGCTGCAAGGAACAGCTGGGCATAGGGCTGGAGGTAACGGACAGTGCCAGAGAGCACCTGATTGATAAGGGGTATGACGATAAATACGGGGCAAGGCCTCTGAGGCGCACCATCCAGAACCTGGTGGAGGACCGGATGGCTGAGGAGATGCTGGATGGCCGCATCAAAGCCGGATCCCTGGTGGAAGTGGGATTTGACGGGGAAAAGCTTACCTTCAGCGTGAAAGCAAAGACAGCCAGGCCAAAGTCGGCCGCCAAACCAGCCGACAAATCAGCCGCCAAACCAGCCTCATCCGGGGAAGGTTCTGAGGATAAAAGCAAGGCGGCGGGGAGCAAAAGCAGGGCCGGACGCGCCTCCGGTAAGAAGAAGGAGACCCCGGCACCCAAGGCTTAACAGCATCTGTAGCAGTTTATACAAATTAAGAATATTTTCACTAGTTATTTTTCGGTAATTGTTGTATAATTTTTATGAAGAGGTTATACTTAAGCACAATTAGCAGGAGGATAAGAAGATGCCGGTCATTGAAGAGTTAATCTGCACAGAGCAGGATGGCACCATTAGTTTTGGCAATTACAAGTTAGTACAGAAGGCTAAGAAGTCCGATTTCGAATATCAGGGAGACATGTACAAGGTCAAGACCTACAACGAGATTACCAAACTGGAGCGCAATGACATGTTTGTTTATGAATCTGTACCCGGAACAGCTGCAGAGCATTTCAAGGTTACGGATGAGGACGTGGAATTCGCGGTGGAAGGCAGCAGGGATGCACAGATTACCATACAGCTAGAGAACGATACGGATTACGAGGTTTACGTTGACGGTGCAGCCGTAGGCAGCATGAAGACAAACATGAGCGGTAAGCTCAGCGTAAGCGTGGAGCTGGAAGAAGGGGTATCGGTTCAGGTTAAGGCTGTGAAGAGAGCATAAAACTTAAGTATCATACAGGCTGGAAGCGATTCCAGCCTTTTTCTGTCAGTTTTTTAAATATTGATTCCATGAATATGAGGAGGTTAACATGGCAAAAGCGAGAACCACCGCATTTTTCTGTAAGGAATGCGGATATGAATCATCCAAATGGATGGGGCAGTGTCCTGCCTGCAAGGCCTGGAATTCCATGGTGGAGGAACCGGTGTCAAAGCCGGCAGGCAGTCAGGCCGGGTTAGGGCGCCTGGCTTCGGGAAGCCAGAAGTCCCCGGTTCCGGCAGCCAGACCATCCCTGCTGTCAGAGATTGACATAGAGGAGCAGGACCGTATATCCACGGGCTTTGGGGAACTGGACCGGGTGCTGGGAGACGGAATCGTGGCAGGCTCCCTGGTGCTGGTGGGCGGAGACCCGGGTATCGGAAAATCCACCCTTCTTCTTCAGGTATGCCGGAATCTGGCGGGCGCAGGCCAGCGGGTCCTGTACATATCAGGGGAGGAATCCTTAAAACAGATTAAGATGAGGGCAAACCGCATCGGTCCTGTAACCGGAGAGCTGAAATTCCTGTGTGAGACAAGCCTGGAGCATATTGAGAGGGCCATTGACGCTGAGAATCCCCAGATTGCAGTTATTGATTCCATACAGACCATGTACAGGGAGGAGATATCCTCTGCTCCCGGAAGCGTCAGCCAGGTAAGGGAGTCCACGGGAATCTTGATGCAGATAGCAAAGAGCCGGGGAATCGCCATTTTTGTGGTGGGGCATGTGACAAAGGAAGGCGTGGTGGCAGGCCCCAGGGTACTGGAACATATGGTGGATACGGTACTCTATTTTGAGGGAGACAGGAATGCGTCCTACCGCATTCTGCGCAGTGTGAAAAACCGGTTTGGATCTACCAATGAGATAGGTGTATTTGAGATGCAGGAACAGGGGCTGGCAGAGGTGGAGAATCCCTCTGAATACATGCTGGACGGCCGTCCGGAGGAAGCCTCCGGCGCAGTGGTATCCTGTTCCTTTGAGGGTACCAGGCCCATTCTTTTAGAGGTACAGGCCCTGGTGACGGAAACGAATTTCGGTATGCCCAGGCGGACGGCGGCCGGTACGGATTACAACCGTGTGAACCTGCTGATGGCAGTTCTGGAGAAGCGCTGCCGCTATGAGATGTCGCGGCTGGATGCCTATGTGAATATAGCGGGAGGCATGAAGATGAACGAGCCCGCCCTGGATCTGGCCATTATCATGGCCCTTATGTCCAGCTACAAAGACCGGCCCGTGGATCCGAAAATGCTCATATTCGGGGAGGTGGGCTTGTCAGGGGAGGTCAGGGCCGTATCCCAGGCCAGCCAGCGTGTGAATGAGGCTGCCAAGCTGGGCTTTACAGCCTGTGTGCTGCCGAGAGTATGCGCGGATAAGATGAAGCCTGTGGAGGGCATACGTTTGATTGGGGTGTCCAATGTGCGGGAGGCCATTGGAATTATGTAAAAGAACCTGGCTTGGGATGGGAATTAGGATGGGAAGGGAGGGGCCGATGTCTGTAAAGAGGAGTTCCCTCCCGGCCCGGGCCGGACCATCAGGACAGGAAAAATACTTTTTTGAAAAAACAGTTGACACTTTCTCAAACCTGTGGTATTCTAATTGAGGTTCAGAAATGCACCAAACAAAAAAGGGGAATAGTTCAATGGTAGAGCAGCGGTCTCCAAAACCGTAGATGGGGGTTCGAGCCCCTCTTCCCCTGCTGACTATTTTAACGAATAGCCCAACCCGAAGAGAGTCGAGGAATCTTATTTTATAAGGTTTCTGGGCTTTTTCTTTTTGCGAAGAGAGGCTTGTCTTATGAATTTTAACAGAATCTGAATATGTAACCAGGATGTAACCTTTTAAATGTATAATCGTCCATAAGGGTAGTACAAAAATATAAATGGGAGGTAATCATAAGTGAATAAGTATAAATTAATGAAGAGAATGTTGGCCATCGTATTGTCGGCAGCAATGGTGTTTACAAATATTGGCCATACTCCGACGGTTGCGTATGCTGCCAGCGGAAACAGTGTGGACTTCATGGTTTCAGGGGCGGATTTTGTTGCTGCCATTGAAGACATGATTTATTCAGGGGCAGAGCCATTAAAGCAGGAAGAACTGGATTTTACCAATGGAAAGGCAGAAAAGTACTATCAGTTTTTCTTTGACGGGGAGGAACCGTTATATGAGTTCTATCCGGAATTTGATGGTCAGGATATGGAGGCAGAAGTAAGGGTTTTTATCCGTCTTCCGGAAGCAGTGGATGATACATATTCTCTTACTGGTGAAGAAGAGATTATATTTCTCTACATTAACAATAGTGAGGATACCATAAGCTGTTCCACAACAATCTCAATGTCAGATGGCAGTGAAAAGAGGACAAAAAGGGTTACGGTCAAGGACTATGAAACTGCGTTTGGTGATAACAGAATTGAGTATAAATCCAGTACATCTGCCGCGGACCAGACAGAGGCTGAAGTACCTGAATCCGATGCAGCAGAAAATGAGAAACCCGGAACAGATGCACCGACGGTGGAAACACCTGAAACCAGTATGGAAGAGTCCGGGGTGACAGAACCAGAGACAGAGGCTGGGATACCTGACCAGGAAACAGAGGAAACGGAAAACGAAGCTGTTGAGACGGATGAAGTGATAGAAGATACCAAGCCGGAAATCGTTGAAAAGTCAGAACCAGAGACGCAGTCTCCTGATGTATCGGAAGAGGGAGAAACACAGGCTGATAGTCCCGTGGCTTCCCATATCAGGCATGCAGTTCCTGTTGTGGCGGCAGCGGATACAGGGGAAGAGAATTCTGCGATTGAACCCAGTGTTGATAAGCAGCAGGAGGATACAGAAATAAGTGAGGCCGATGATGATTCGGAAAATCATAGTAATGATAAGGACAATGAAACCGTAGACAGCGTACCTAAGGAATCCTCTGCAGAGGCTGAGTCTGCAACTGAGTCATTGACAGAGGAAAGCGGGAACCAGACAGAAGCGTCTGTCGATGCAACCGGAGAAGAAACAACTGCAGTGGAGTCATCTGAGCCTTCAACCGATATTCAGACCCCTTCAGAGGAAAGCCGGACAGAGACATCTGAGGAGACTCAGACAGAGACATCTGCGGAGACTCAACCGGTGGAATCAGAATCCGTCCAGGGTACAGAAACAGAGGAAAGCCAGATTCCGGCAGAGACGGAAGGCGCCCCGGTGGGTTCCATTGGAAATGGTGACCTTGTGGGGATGGACGGATGCAGCACTGCAAAGGCATACGTAACAACTCTGAAGAAATTGAAGGTATTAGATGATGTGGACGGATATCGTATCACATATGAGATTACCCCCCAAGACAAGGCAGCCATTGCAGGCAAGTGTGACAGGGTGGAAGCAGGCGGAAGCGTTACCTTTGGTGTAGAGGGAGAAGATGGTTTTATTGTGGGCCAGGTAGAGGTAAATGGAGATGTGCTGGAATCCGCATACAGTGAGGAAAACACCATGTGGTATACTCTGGAGTATGTAGAGGAAGACCTGGAAATCCTTATAACCATGGTTCCGGATGGTTCATCTATGCCTTTTAACAAAACGATCTCAATGGATGATGGTATGGATATTACCATATCCGCTTTGCCAGGTGTTCTTCCTGAAGATACGGAGGTAACAGCCGAAATTGTAACAGCACAAGTTGAGGAGGCAATCAAGGCTGACCAGTCAGCAGAGGGACGGGAAATTATAGCTGCTCCTGCTTATGATATTAACCTGTGCCTGGATGGAGAAAAGCTGGATGATGAAATCTGGAACAGGAATGGCGCTGTTACGGTAAGCTTTTCAGGCCCTCTTATGGACCAACTGATTCAGGAGTCACAGATGGCCCAGGTTCTCTGGGTAAAGGATGAGGACAACAGCACAGAAGTAATGGAAGGCAGTTATAAGGATATTACCCGGGAGGGGACAACTGAAGATCTAAGCTTTGAAACCAGCCATTTTACGACGTTTGCAGCTGTCTTTGCTGCAGCGCCGGATACATCTAATGTATTTAATATTGATGAACATGGACTGATGGATAAGGATTTTCCTAAACTTGTTGTCCGGGATAAAAACGAAAATACACTTGATATTGAGATTACAGAACAGGAAGATGGGGCCAGGAGGGTTACCTTGAAAGATGGAAAGCCTCTTCCAAGGAACATAAGCACCTGGTTTGAGATTTCCTACGATTTTAAAAATAGTCCAGACCCATTTTTTGAAACTTACAGTGTACAGAAGGGAGATCATTTTACATATCAGTTCCCGTCAAATATTTTGTATGACAAAAAGCAGACTGTCGTAAAAGATATCAATGGAGGAGAAGCTGTCATTGGAACGGCATCCATCAATGCAGAGGGTTACATGGATGTTGAAATAACAGCTGAAAATGTAGGACAGAATTATCGCGGCACGGCAGAGGCCGGTGGTAAACTGGATTTGGAAAAGGTTTTAGAAGAAAAAAATGAAATCACTCTGGTGGGTGACGAAGTGGAGTACATTATGGAACTGGTGCCGGCTCCGGTGCAGGAAAATTACTCTGTAAAAGTAGTCAAAGGACCCAAGAGCGGAAAGTGGACAGACCAGGATATCAGGTATGATGAGAATAAGCTTCCTTCTGCTTTGCAGTACCATGTAACAGTGACAGCTGATGCGCAGAACAGCGGCCCGATAACCAATGTAAAAATAAGCGATACCTTGGGGAACACCAAAAACGGGACGATTGTATTTGACAAGACCCAGAAAATCCAATTTGAATCCAATAATCAGGATACTGTTATAGACAATGTTACTTTCGGCGGCATGAGCAATGGGGGAAAGACCATAGGTATCCAACTGAATACAAAGGACGGAAAGCCGGCCTCTATGATGCCTGGAGAGTCTGTAAGTTTATCTTATTGGGTAAAGCTTGGAGCCGGTGCTTGGAGCGGCCAGAATACCGGGAATTCTACAAAAGAGATGTCCGCATCCCTGTCTTTGGAACTTAAGAATACAGTTAATGTGACAGCGGATAAAAAAGTATCGGGCAGTGACAGCACTACATTTAAGAGGACCATAGAATGCGTTACCAAGAGTGGAATTGTACATTATAATTATGAGATAGATGGTAAGACACAGCCGGTTGTCATTGAGTATCATGTTTTTGTAAATCCCAGGCTGATTAATATGACCGGATGGACGATTGAGGATAAGCTGGATAAAAATCAAAAGTATCTGGGAAATGTAGAAGTTATTGCTTATACTGGCAAAAATGGAACCTTACTTGGAAAAGTGGACGACATTGAACCAATAATTACCAAGAATCCCCAAACATGGAACTATGTCATTGAAAGTCCAGGGAATTATTACTATGATTTCAAATACTTTACCACTCCTAATGAAGCAACAGAAAGTAATCTCAGTAACCAGATAAAGGTAACATGGCCAGGCGGAGGTTCTGGAGGCATAGGAGGAAGTACCGGTGTCGGATTCCTGTACAACACCTATACCATGACAAAGAAGAACTTGAGCAGCAACATGAAATCCAGCAATAACATTAATTCCGGCGGAGTATATGAGCCTGTCAAGGATGCGGCCGGAAATGTTGGATGGGGAGATGAGTTTGGCACAATCCGCTGGCAAAGCGTACTTACCCCATATGCAGACGGGCAGACGAAAGGCGCCATGATTCCAGCGGGCACTGTCTATAAAGATACTCTCAGCGTAATAAAGTGGGGAAATAATAAGGAAGATACTGCCCGTGCAAATATGCATACATTCAAGGATGGCGGCAGCTTTAAGGCATCCTTTGTTATGAAAGACGGTAATGGCAGCACTATATCCCCGGATGATGGGACCTATACATTATCATTTGATGACAAACTTGGAAACCGCGGATTCGACGTAGTGTTTTCAAAAGATGTCCCAGGACCGGTTACCATTGAGTATGAGTCCTATGTAGATTTAGAGATGTTGGAAAACGTGGGAGCTGTTGACAAAGACGGAACAAAAAACAATCTGCGGTTCAAGAATGTAGGTGAAATGACAATCAACGGGGCAACGTGGAAGAGCGCTACCTCTCAGCCATATTACATCGAAGATTATATTTCAAAGAACTGGGTTAAAAATGATACTACAACAGGCACCATCACATGGAACCTGAATATCAACAAGGGATATGGGAATGATGCACCCCAAAAACTGGGGCGTTTCACGGTAGATGTTATTGAGTATATACCGGAAGGATTAACTCTGGACCGTATTAAATTCCAGAGCATGAACTATACGCTTAAGCCGGAAAAGGGAGATTACGATATAGATGGTAATAAAGTGACCATCCACCTTAACACGGTTGCTAAAAACTTTTCTGGTTACAAGATGAGCAACCATATTAACCTAAACATCATAACCAAGGTTACAGATCCATCTATAAAGAGTTTTACAAACAGCGCCCAGATGGTTATTGATGGAAATATGCTTCATAAAGTATCAGCTACGACTGGTTTTGATAAGAGCTTCCTGAAAAAAGGAATGGCATACAGCCGCGACACGGCGCCGTATGCTGAATATACAATTCTGGTCAACCAGCCAGGGGCAGATATCAGCAATGGTACCCTGACCGTAATTGATACCTTAGGAGTACCCGGGAAAATGGCATATGTTCCGGACAGCTTTAAAGTAACAAATGCAGAAAACGGGGCTCCTATAGAAGAAGCCAATATCAGGGTGGGAAAAGATAGTTTTGGCAATGACAGTTTTGAGATTTCCAATCTTCCGAACAAAACGCCCATTAAGATTTTTTATAAGGTAATGATTACAGGAGCTATAGGTGAAACCGTCGATACGAAGAACACAGCATCCCTGCTCTATAGCAGAGAAGGTATAATTACCGAAACCATTGAGCGCAGCGTTACGATTGTAAAAGCCGCCTTTACAGGAGGAGGAAATTTCTCCATAAAACTATACAAGGTGGATCAGAATAAACAGCCGCTGACAGGAGCTGCCTTTACGCTGAGCAAAGTGTCAGAGGTGGGAAGCTCGGATTTAGAATATGTGGGAGAGTTTACCCCGGTAATTGACTCTGGGAATCCGCAGGCAGGCGCGGCAGTGCTGATAACAGGACTGGAGAAGGGGCAGCTGTATTATCTGGAGGAAACTACGGTGCCGGAAGGATATCAGAAGGCAGAAGGAGAGTATTTTATCATTCCGGATAGGGAGAACGGCAAAGGGGTGCCGGATGGAGCGATAGCCATAGAAAATGCCGGAACACCTCATGTAGTTGAGAATATTAAGGATTCCGGTACATTAAAGCTGACCAAAGAGGTAAATGGCAGAGAATCAGACAGTGATTTCGAGACTGATTTCTACTTTACGGTGTATGACGGAAACCGGTACTATGATAGGTATGGCTCCTACGCCGACCTGAGGACTGTAAAACTTCACTATGATTCCGGGATTGCTGATAACAGCCTCATACTGTCACTGCCTATTGGAGAATACGTGGTGGAAGAAGTGGCAGACGCAGATGGAACGCCTGTTAACAGTGACAATTTCTATTATCATGTACAGATAAATGGTGAGGACAGGAATGAAGCAGTCATTGCTATTGAAAAAGAACAACAGGCGGAATGTCTGGTGAAAAATGTATATGAAGCAGAAGGAAATCTCCAGTTCACCGCCGCGAAGACAATGGAAGGAAGGCCTTTGGAAGAGGGGGAATTTACTTTCCGTATATACGAGGGAGACACGCTGAAAGCGGAAGCTCAAAACGGGGCAGGGGGAGTTATCCTTTTTCCGGAGATTAACTACAAAGCCGACGATGCAGGCAGACATACCTACACAATCATGGAACAGAAGGGTACATTGACAGATGTTGACTATGATGATACCGTTTATACTGTGACGGTAGAAGTTACGGACAATCATGACAGAACAGTGAGTGCAGAAATAGTAAATATCCAGAGGTCTGACGGCAATGAGGCAGAGGTGGTGCAGTTTAATAATGTTTACCATGAGAACCAAACACCCACACCGGACCCGTCTCCAAATCCAAATCCAGACCCATCGCCCTCTCCGGGAGGAAGTACAGGAGGGGGAGGCGGTACCTCCAATACCGGAGGTGGACGCTACCAGCCTTCTGATGGCGGACCGGGAGTTACAATCAGTATTGCCCCGGAGGAGGTTCCTATGGCTCAGATTCCGAGCCAGCCAGATACTCTGATTAAGATTCTGGATGACGATGTACCGCTGGCGCCACTGCCAAAGACAGGTGATATGTCAGTTAATCATTATATGCTGACTGCGATATCAATGTTACTGACAGGCCTTTATCTGGCGTTGACAAAAAGAAAAAGGGAATAATGATTTAGTAATATTGAGGGGCTGCCGCTTTAACAATTGAAAAATTGTGAAGCGGCAGCCCCGGCTTTCATTTCTTTCTGTCAGCGCTTGAAATATCCTACATTGAAATGGAACTGCATGGCGTCATAAAAATCAGAATAACTGCCGGCCTTCAATGCGTTGCAGATACGCTGGTGTTTTTCAACGGTAAGTTCCATGTTGCTGTGGGTAGTCTTTACTTTATAGTACCGGTCACAGGCCCAGAAAAACTCTATAATGGACTTTAACAGCCGGTTATCCACATCCTGGAACAGGATTTTATGGAAGGCGGCGTCGGTTTCGGCAAATTTCACGCCGTATATGGAGGAGTGGGAACGTTTAATCTGATTAAACAGTTCCTCCATGGTAACCACCTTTTCTGACAGTAGCGCAATGCCCTTTTCTGTCATGCGGTCAAATGCATCTTTTGCGAATCCCAGCTCCAGGACGCGCCTCAGTTCCTCAATTTCCTTGTGGAGCTGGTCCTCATCACTGATACTGTATATGAGATTGCTCAGGAAGAAATCCGTATTAAATTCCTGAATCACGATACCCACGCCGGGAGTGGAGTGGACCGCCCCGGTTATCTCCAGGGATTTAATGGCTTCCCGGAGCACATTACGGCTGACTCCCAGCATCTCGCACATCTTCATCTCCGATGGAAGCTTGTCACCTGGCAACAGGTGATTTTTTTCTATGTAGCTTTTGATTTCGTCGTAAACCTGTAAATACAGACGCCGGGACTTGAGGTTTTTCATACCGGTAGATTCTGCCATGTCTGATATTCTCCCTTAATATGTAATTGTTAAAATAATAATTTATAGGACTATCATATTTCATCATGAAAGAAAAGTCAATACGATATACATATATAACAAAAATGTATGGTATAAATTATATATTATACACATATATACAATCTAAACATTTTAATATATTGACATATATGTCAGATTAACGTACAATAAGGCTGTATTGATTAATAAATACAGCAATATGCCACATACTTTGTAGTACAAAGTACAAATATAAAAGAAATGGAGGTTACGTAGTATGAGAAAAAGAAGATTGGCGAGCCTGTTGTTGGCGGCATCCCTTGCAGCCAGCACATTGGCCGGATGTGGTTCGGGAGGAAAGACGGAAACCACTGCGGCAGCGGCAGGAGGACAGACTGAAGCGGCAGGTTCCGGGACAACAGGGGAGACCGGGGCGGCAGGCGGGACCAGCGCGGCTGACCTTGGGACACCATTGGCGGATGTCAGGGTAAGGCAGGCCCTTGCCTATGCCATTGACATGAATGCCATTGTGGACAGTTTGTTTGAGGGTAAGGCAGAGGTGGCTAAGAGCTTTACAGCTCCCGGTGACTGGCTGAATGCCGGCATCCCGGTATATGAGTATAATCCGGAAAAGGCAAAGGAGCTGTTAAAGGAAGCTGGATGGCCTTCCGATTATACCCTGGATGTGGTTTACTATTATGATGACCAGCAGACCGTGGACCTTATGACCATCATTGGCCAGTACTGGCAGGAGGTGGGCGTGAAGGCACAGTTCAGGAAGCTGGAAGGCGATCTGGCGGCCCAGCTGTGGGTACCGCCGGCAGATATGGAGAAGGGTCCGTCAGCAGTGAAGTGGGATTTAGCCTATGCGGCAGTGGCAGCCCTTGCCGAGAGCGAGTTCTATAATCGTTTTGCATCTACCGCATCCAATAACTCTTCCGTTCCCAAACAGGAAGGGCTGGATGAGATGATTGCAGCATCCAACGCCACCATGGATGTGGGTGAGCAGAAGGAGGCATTTTACAAAATCCAGCAGTTCGTGGCTGAGAATGAGCTGGCCATGCCTCTGTACCATCAGGTATGTTTCATCTATACCAGCGATAAACTGGATACGGCAGGCAGCGCCTTTGGCAATGACCAGTTCTCCTACGAAAAGAACATACTGGACTGGAAGATTGACAGGGATGACCACACCATGTACACCAACGGAGGACCTCAGGAATTCTTCTGGTATCCCATGGTCAATCCCGGGTATATGATTAATACTGAACTTGTTTTTGATAAGCTTATCAATGCAGACAGTTCATTAAATCCAACAGACGGCATGCTGGCTGAAAGCTACACGGTTTCTGAGGATGACAAGTCGATTGAGTTTGTTCTAAGGGACGGCCTTAAGTGGCATGACGATGAACCTCTGACTGCTGAGGACGTTAAGTTCACACTGGAACTTATGTTAAGGACTCCGGGTACCAATGCAGTGGCATCAGAAGTCATGAAGGCGATCCAGGGCGCCCAGGATTTCCTGGACGGCAAGACCGATAACCTGGAAGGTGTTGTCATTGACGGCAGCAAGATTACAGTGAACTTTGACACGGTTTCAGCCAATGCGCTGGCTGTATTCTCACAATGGCCAATCCTTCCAAAGCATTGTCTGGAGAATGCAAGTCCTGAAACCCTTCAGCAGGATCAGTTCTGGCAGAAACCCATCGGATCCGGACCATTTAAGGTGGATGAGGTGGTTCTCAACAACTATGCGACCCTGAAACGCTGGGATGGTTATTATAAGACAGGAACCGGTAACATCGAGACAATTTACATGTTTGCCAGCGGTGAGAATGACAGCAATCTGGTTAAGAACGCAGGTGCAGGTAAGATTGATTATGCATGGAGCAAGTCCACGGATGACGCCAAGGCAATCGAATCCATGGATGGAATGAAGGTTTCAACTGCCAACATCAGATACACCAGGTGCTTCTACATCAATCAGTTCCCTCATGAACCAAATATTAAGTAGGATGATTGGACTGCGGCGGGCCGGCTATTTGACGGTCCGCCCTGTTTCTTAGAGGAGACTTCGACGAGGAGGATTTGAATTGAGTAATTATATAATACGTAAAATCCTGACACTTATCCCAATGATGCTGGTTATCAGCTTCCTGATATATCTGGGGATGGAGCTGATGCCGGGCGACGCAGTGGACTTCCTGATTCCTCCGGACGCCCTTTCAACCATGTCGCCGGAACAGCTGAATGCCATGAGGGATGCCCTGGGCTTAAATGATCCCTTTTTTCTGCGCTACCTTAAATGGCTGGCAGGACTTGTGCGGGGGGACTTTGGCTACAGCCTTCAGAGCGGCGTGCCGGTGCTGACCCTGATGAAGAACCACCTGCCTGCAACCATAGAGCTGACCCTGACTTCCCTGGTGATGTCTTCCGTATTCGGTATTCTCCTGGGGGTTGTATGCGCCCTTAAGAAGGGAACTGCCCTGGATCAGATACTGAGCGTTGTGGGTATGGTGGGGGTTGCCATCCCCCAGTTCCTTCTGGGACTGATCTGCATCAACGCATTTGCCCTGCATACCAGCATTCTTCCTGTAGGCGGGAGGATGGCTTATGCGGGCCAGAATTTCATCCAGCGGCTTCCATACCTTATTATGCCGGCCACAGTACTGGGATTTTCCCTGACTTCCGGTGTGATGCGTTACGGGCGTTCCAGCATGCTGGATTCCATGGGACGGGATTACATGAAAACGGCCAGGAGCAAGGGACTGCCGGAGTGGCGTGTGAACCTGCTGCACGGCCTCAGGGCCGCCATGACGCCGGTGGTAGTGCTCATCGGATTCCGTCTGCCCATGCTCATCGGCGGCGCCGTGGTGGTGGAGGAGGTATTCCAGTGGCCGGGAATCGGCGTATTGTTTGTGGATGCGGTCCGTTCCCAGAACACGCCCCTGGTAATGATTATTGGTTTTTTCAGCGTCCTGTTGGTATTGGTGGCCAGTATTGTGGTGGATATCATTACCGCGCTGCTGGATCCGCGTATTAAACTGAGTTAGGAGGTGCGGGATGAAACATTCGCTTGACAGGAAAATGGACCGGATTCTGGAACGGGAGAACTCCGGCAGGATAAAAAAGGGAATCAGGAACCGCGCGCTCAGGAAGCTGTTTGCCAACCGGCTGTCAGTACTGGGATTTATCATATTTATCGTGATACTTGTCATGTGCCTGGGTGCGCCTTTGTTTACACAGTACAGCGCCACCAAGGTGGACCTGCGCAATATATTAAGCCCGCCCACGTCTTCCCACATATTTGGGACCGACAAGATAGGAAGGGACATATGGGCCAGAATCCTCTACGGAGGCCGTATTTCCATCGGCGTGGGGCTGGGAAGCGCCCTTGTGGCCACAGTCCTGGGTGTATCGCTGGGGACTATGGCAGGTTATAAGGGCGGCTGGTTTGACGGGATCATCATGAAGGTTTCCGAAATACTGATGTCATTTCCCCAGATTATATTGGTTCTGATTCTTGTGACCATTACGGGCCAGAGCCTGTGGAATCTGATATTCATTTTTTCCATCACAGGATGGCCTTCCATGTACCGTATGGCCAGGTCCCAGATGCTGTCGCTGAGGGAGGAGGAGTATGTACAGGCTCTAAAGGCTTTTGGTATCGGAAGCATGAGGATTGCCTTTGTACATATGCTTCCCAATGCCATAGGACCTATTTTCGTAAATATCACATTGTCCACGGCCATGTTTATCCTGCAGGAGGCATCCTTAAGCTTTTTGGGGCTTGGAGTTCCGTTAGAGGTGGCGACCTGGGGCAATATCCTGAATGCGGCCCAGGACCTGATGATACTTAAGAACTCCTGGTGGGTATGGCTGCCTACCGGTATCGTGGTGACACTGTTTGTGGTAGGAATCAACTTTATCGGTGACGGCCTGAGGGATGCCACGGACCCGTCACAGATTGGTTAACAGCCATGGAGAGAAGGAGTGTGATATTACAGTATGAATGATAACATTGTATTAAGTGTCCGGGACCTGGAAGTGAATTTCTATAACAATGAGAGATGCAACAGGGTCTTAAGAGGGGTATCCTTTCAGCTGCAAAAAGGGAAAATCATGTGCATTGTGGGAGAGAGCGGATGCGGCAAGTCAGTTACTGCCAATTCCATCATGGGGCTGCTGCCTGACCTTTCAAGAATTGAGAAAGGGGAGATACATTTCTACCACAACGGCAGGGATATACGGATAGACCAGTTGAAACGCAAGGGAAAAGAGATGCGCCAGATTAGGGGAGACGGGATTTCCATGATATTCCAGGACCCCATGACGGCCCTTAATCCCGTATTTACCGTAGGGTATCAGATCAACGAGTCCCTTTTATACCATGACAGGGCAAAGACTAAAAGCGAGGCAAAACAAAAGGCCATACGCCTGTTAAAGGATATGGGAATACCTCTCCCGGAAAAACGGGTTGACGAATATCCATACCAGTTTTCAGGAGGCATGTGCCAGCGGGCCATGATCGCCATGGCCATGAGCTGCCAGCCCAAGGTGCTGATTGCGGATGAACCCACCACTGCACTGGACGTCACCATACAGGCACAGATATTTGAACTGATGCAGGACCTTAAGAATAATAATGACGCGGCAATCCTCCTTATTACCCATGACATGGGCGTGGTGGCGGAACTGGCTGATAACGTGGCTGTCATGTATATGGGCAATATCGTGGAGAGCGGAGATGCCAGGGCTGTTCTGACCCGCTCCGCACATCCATATACCAGGGCGCTGCTTAAATCCATACCAGTGCTGGGAAGGGGGAAAAAGCAGGAGCTGGAGCCTATAAAGGGTTCCACACCAGACCCATATGACCGTCCAAAGGGATGTCAGTTTGCTCCCAGATGCGGGTATGCAACGGAGCAGTGCATGCAGGAAATGCCGCCGGAGACGGAAATCGGGCCGGGGCATTTCTGCAGATGTTTCCATAATCTGATGGGGAAGGAGGGACAGCCGGATGCCGGAAACTAAGGATGTGTTGATTAAAGTCAGGAACCTTAAGACGTATTATCCTGTAAAGCAGGGAGTGTTTAAACATACGGTTGGACATGTGAAGGCCGTGGATGATGTGAGCCTGGATGTATACAGGGGAGAAATCCTGGGCGTGGTAGGTGAGAGCGGCTGCGGCAAGACCACGTTGGGAAAGAGCATCCTCCAGCTCATAAAGCCTACGGAGGGAAGTATACGCTATGCCTTTGAGGGCGGGGAAAAGGAACTGATTGGCATGAATAAAAAGGAGCTGGATGAGGCCAGGTGCAAGATGCAGATTGTGTTCCAGGATCCCTACTCCTCCCTGAACCCCTCCTTTACCATATTCGGTTCCATGCAGGAACCATTAATCCGTTTTGGTGAAAAAAGCAGGAAAGCCCGGCGGGAGAAGATAGCAAAGCTGTTAGAGGCCGTAAACCTGCCTGCGGATTACATGGAACGCTATCCCAATGAGTTCTCAGGCGGCCAGAGGCAGAGGATTGGGATTGCCAGGGCCCTGTCTGTATCGCCGGAGTTCATAGTCTGCGATGAAGCTGTGTCCGCTCTGGATGTATCCATTCAGGCCCAGGTGCTGCAGCTGTTAAAAAAACTGCAGGAAGAGCGGGGGCTTACCTATATGTTCATTACCCACGACCTGTCTGTGGTGGAGTATATCAGCGACCGCATTGTGGTCATGTATCTGGGGCGCATGGTGGAGATGGCGGATACGCAGGAGCTGTTTGAGAATACGCTCCACCCATATACCAGAGCTTTATTAAGCGCTATCCCCATTGCGGATATCGACAGAAGGAGAAAGAGGATACCGTTACAGGGAGATGTACCCAGTCCGGTGAATCCGCCTTCCGGATGTCCTTTTCATCCCAGATGCCCGGAGTGCATGGAAAGATGTAAGACCGAAGTCCCGCATCCGGTGCTCATCACCAGGGATGGGCGGGAACATATGGTGTGCTGCCATCGGGTACAGGCAAATGCAGGCAGCGGGAATGGATTTTAAGACACATATATAATCGAAGAGGAGAGAGAAATGAGCAGATTTGAGATGAATCAGATCAAGGGGGTCATCCCTGCAATGATGACGTTCTTTGACAAGGAAGAGAACGTGGATACTGAGTGTACCAGACGCATGGTGGAATTCATGCTGGAGCATGGCGCTGACGGTTTCTATCTTACAGGCAGCACCGGCGAGTGCTTTACCATGACCATGGAGGAGCGGAATCTGGTGGTGGATACGGTCATTGACCAGGTGAAGGGACGTGTGCCGATTGTTGTACATGTAGGGGATATCGGCACGAAGAAATCCATAGAGCTTGCGGAGCATGCCTACAGGGCCGGCGCCGACGCCATATCTTCCGTACCGCCGTTTTACTGGAAATTCCGTGCCGGGGATATCTATAATTATTACAGGGATATATCGGAGTCCACCCCTCTTCCGATGGTGGTCTATAATATTCAGCTGGCAGGACTTATGGATATGGACCTGCTGTTGCAGCTGGCAGGACTTCCCAATGTCCATGGGCTTAAGTATACGGCCAGATCCCACGATGAAATGGGATTCATCAAGGAAACACTGGGACCGGATTTCATGATTTATTCAGGGTGTGATGAGATGGCTTTTTCCGGTATGTGCTCGGGCGCGGACGGAATCATAGGGTCCTTCTATAATTTGTTCCCGGATTTATATAAGCAGATCCTTAAGAAGGTGGAGGAAAGCGATATCAAGGGAGGCATGCGGCTGCAGCGGATTGCGGACGAGGTGATATTTGCTGCGCTGAAGTATGATTTCCCGTCCGTACTCCACAACCTGATGAATTGGCGCGGTTTGGAATCCGGATACTCCAGGAGACCGTTCTACAATTACCAGGATTCAGAGCTGGAGGGCCTTAAGGAAGATATCAGAAGGATAAAGGACAGATACCAGGCAGAAGAGCTGGATATGTTCAGGCTGTAAGGAGGGACGGTAAGAATGAGTGGGAGTAAGTCGCAGCAGAGCATATTGGAACGTATCAGAGGCGGTTTGATCGTATCCTGTCAGGCGCTTCCGGAAGAGCCCCTTCACAGTTCCTATATCATGGGAAGAATGGCTTTTGCAGCAAAGGAAGGCGGGGCGGCAGGAATCCGGGCCAACACAGTGGAGGACATAACCGAGATAAAGAAAACAGTGGACCTTCCTGTGATTGGAATTATTAAGAAGGATTATGAGGACTGCGAAATTTATATCACCCCAACCATGGACGAGGTGGATGCGTTGGCAGCATGCGGGGCGGATATCATTGCCCTGGATTGCACCAGGCGTCTCAGGCCCGGTAACAGGACGCTGGATGACTTCTTTGCCCAGGTACGTGACAGATACCCGGAACAGTTATTCATGGCAGACTGCTCTGATTATGAAGAGGGAATGCATGCGGCTGAGATTGGACTGGACTTGATAGGGACTACCATGCATGGGTATACGGATTATACCAGGGGCGCGGTCCTGCCGGACCTGGACCTGATGAAAAGGCTGGTGCAGGAGTGCGGGCGTCCGGTCATTGCTGAGGGCGGGATATGGACGCCGGCCCAGCTTAAGGACGCCCTTGATACGGGCGTTTGGGCCGCGGTGGTCGGGACAGCCATCACCAGGCCCAGAGAGATAACCAAGCGGTTTGTGGCTGCCATGAAACAGTAAAAAGTCAACAGAAAGAAAAAAACGGATTCCATGATACAGAAATGCACCCATGGCTGAGAAAATTGATTTTCCCGGCTGTGGGTGCTTTTTAGGCACCGGATCTGGTCTAATCCGTATTATTCATAAAATCATAGGTGCTGTTCCTGTAATAATACCGCACAAACAGAAAGCTGAGAAGTGTTACCAATGTAGTAAGTATACCGCCTTCGATACCGAATCCGCCCCCGTTTAGTATATTGTCCCGGGTAAAATGAGTGGTTATGATACCGGGAATGTTAAGGCCGCTAACAGGCATTCCGTAGATAATTCCCTGAAATACATTCCACGTAAAATGATAACCAATACACATCCATATATTGCCGGATTTAATAAACATATATGAAAAAAGAATCCCCACAATTATTATATTAAAGACGGAAAGAAGCGTCACGCTGGGGTTTCCCAGATGTATGGCCCCAAAGATGACGGAGGGAAGGAAGATGAGGACGAAAACATGGTTACGGCATCTGCGGAGTACAGCCATGATGAACCCGCGGTTCAGCACTTCCTCTGCAAAGGCCACCAATACAAAGGCGAATAACCAGGTTAAAGTTAAAGCAGTAACGCGGGGCTGCCAGGATGGGACATGGCCGCCTCCGAACCGCACCACCAATAGAAAGACCAGCGTACAATTAACCATACCCAGAATCATCCCGGCTCCGCATTCTTTTTTTGTGGATTTGGAAGGATGCAGGCCCATTTCGCTCAAAGGGCGTTTAATAAAACATTTCCAGGCTATGATAGGAATTAGTATCATCATGACATCTGTCAGGAGCTGCATTGTCACCGGCAGGCAGGCGTCGTTGACCCAGTTGGCAAGAGGGGAAAAATAGTCTGCCGCCCGATTGAGATCACCTGTGGCGGTTAATAATACAATCAGGGCAGTCAGAACCAGAAAGGATGCGAAATACAGCAGTGCGTAATAAAGCAGCATCACAATGAGAATGGTCCATCCGGAGCGTAAAAATCCATTTTTGTTTTTGAATATTGTCTTGCATATTGAGTTGTTCCATGAGTGCATAGGCTGTTATCCTTTCGGTCATATGTTAATGAGGTTCATATTACGAGTTTGCTTTGTAAAGGATTGAAAGAATTCGTTTCAGGTATTTGTTTTTATTATGGCTGAACCATATCATGGTAATTCCCTGTTTGTAATGGTAGCTGTCCGGCAGTTTGTAGCTCATGATATTTTTATTATTTGCCAGATTGACATAAGGACGCAGCAGCGTGATATAGAGTCCGGTGGCCAGATAAATTGGTATGTCATCATATGATTTTACGATTTCAATACCCTTTGGAGTAAATGGAAGCAGATTAATCATTCGATAGTCATTTTTTTCAATCAGATATTTTGTGGTGACAATGGGATAATTTGCAAAATCATTTATGGTTAGGCCGCTTTTATTCAGCGGGCTGTTGACTGAGAAGAAAATCTGCGGTTCTGTTGAGGTGATGGTGTGGAGTTTAATATTTGGATTTGATATATTTGTATCAGATAAAATAAATCCCAGGTCAATGGAGCCGTCCAGGACTCCGTTTACAACATCTGAATTTTCACAGCACTGCAATTTAATGACTGTAGTCGGAATATAATTCTCTCTTCTGAATAAGGAGAAAAATTCAGGTATGGATGAAGAGAAGTCAATGCTCTGGCAAAATCCGATACTGACCCGTTCCTGTTTGGACTGGCGGGTGTTATTAAGCAGCAAATCTATCTTATCGTATATCTCTGTCAGCTCAAGGTCAAGCAGAATTGCTCTCTGGGTCGGCATGATTCCCTTTTTTTGCCGCGTAAATAAGGGTTCCCCCATGATTTTTTCCAGTGCCGCTATGTTTTTGCTGATAGTTGACTGGGTGGTATAAGCCAGCTTTGCAGCCTGGGAAAAACTGGAACATTTCATGGCAATTTTAAAATACTGTATTTGCTGCAGACTGATGTTATTCATGATTGTCGGTTCCTCCTTGCAATTGAGATACAGCTGATGTGACCATTCTACCAAAAGTCATGTGTGTTGGCTATTGGAAAAGTTCATAAAAATTATGTAAAAAATGAATGGTATGTATTCGGCCTTGGAATAAATAAACTGCATTTTTTGTATTATAATGTATGTAAATCAGATCTGATGTATTTTTATGTATTCCAATAAAACAGACTTGCAGGAGGTTATGTTGCATATGAAAATAGTGAGCGTAGATATATTTCTTTTGGATGGCGGTTCGCCCGGGTGGAGGCCCATTGTCTGCCGGGTTAATACGGATGAAGGGGTGTCCGGTTACGGCGAGGCGTCAGTCGGGTTTGATACCGGGGCGTCTGCCTCGTATAGTATGATTAAGGAAGTGGCTCCGTTTGTGATAGGTATGGACCCAATGGCTACAGAGGCTGTGTGGAATAAGATGTATACACAGACCTTTTGGGCGCAGGGGGGAGGAACCATCATGTTTTCCGCCATAAGTGCCATTGATATGGCATGCTGGGATATCAAAGCGAAAGCGCTGAATCTTCCGCTCTATAAACTGTTAGGCGGCAAGTGCCGTGAGAAATTACGCTCATATGCAAGCCAGCTGCAGTTTGGATGGGGAAAAGGAATGGTATTCGACCGTGGATATAAAACAGAGGATTTGGTTGAGCATTCCTTAAAAGCAGTTGCTGAGGGGTTTGATGCCATCAAAATAAATTTCATTACATACGATGGAAACGGGAACCGTCTTGGATTTTTAAAGGGGCCTATCATGCCCGGAACAAGGGCTCTGATAGAAGAGCGGGTTAAAGCGGTTCGGGAGGCAGTAGGGGATAGCGTGGATATCATTGTTGAAAATCATGCAAGAACAGATGCGGTGTCTGCTGTTGAAATGAGTGAAATCATAAAACCTTATGGTATCATGTTTATGGAAGAGACCTGTACCCCTATGAATCTGCAGGTGCTTGAAACAGTCCGTAACCGCTCCGCTGTTTTGCAGGCAGGCGGAGAGAGGGTTTATGGTAAATACCATTATGCCAATCTGATAAAAAAGGATATATTTCAGGTATATCAGCCTGATTTGGGGACATGCGGAGGGATAACAGAAGCAATGAAAATCGCTTCCATGGCAGATGCGGTTGACGCCGGAATACAGATTCATGTATGCGCCAGCCCTATTGCGATAGCAGCATCGCTGCATGTGGAAGCGTCCCTTCCCAATTTTGTCATTCATGAACATCATGTTACTAATAGAAGTGAAAATAATATACGCTTAGGTGTTTACGATTATCAGCCGGATGGCTGCGGTTTCTGCCATGTGCCTGAATTGCCCGGAATCGGTCAGGAGTTATCCCGGTGGGCCATGGACCATGCATTACAAAAGGAGACAGTGAAAGGGGAATAAATAATATGGGTGAAAGCGAAAATGGACTTAAAAGACAAATTGGATTGTTTGGGGCCGTTGCAATTCTGGTGGGCGCTGTAATCGGTTCCGGTATCTTCATGACGCCGGGAACAGTCGCTGCATCCGCAAAATCATTCGGGCCGTTTATGGTTGCGTGGATACTCGCAGGAGCCAGCGGAATTCTCTGTTCATTGGTATATGCGGAATTGTCTCCGGCCATGCCCAAGGCAGGAGGGCCCTATGTTTATATAACAGAAGCTTTTGGAAATGGTTTTGGCTTTGTTTACGGTTGGTCCATGACTATCGGAAACTACATTCCTCTGGTTGCCATGCTTGCAACGGGATTTGCAAGCAATCTGGCAAAGCTGATACCGGGAATTACTCCTGTAGGAATTAAAATGGTGGCATCAGCTGTTATTATTGCACTTATGATATTAAATATTCGAGGGACAAAATTAGGGTCAACAATTGCGAATATTTTTACAGTTGGAAAACTTCTGGCCCTGCTTCTTGTTATCATAGGCGGTTTTTTCATTATTTCGCCTGAAAATTTCACATCCGTGACAACCAGTTCGCAGACAGCAGAATGGAATGGAGTCCTGAGCGCTGCGTTTCCGGCGTTCCTGGCATTTGGAGGATATTACCAGCTGGCATATATGAGCGCGGACATTAAAGACCCTAAAAAAACACTGCCCAAGGCAATGATTATCGGGATGATAATTGTAATCGCTGTTAATATACTGATTTCAGTTGTTTGTGTGGGCACCGTTGGATTTGCACAGCTTGCCGGAAGTGAGACTCCTGTTATTGATGCGGGCACTGCAATTTTCGGACCGGTGGGAACCATTATTGTCGCAATCGGTGCCAGTGTTTCGATTTTCGGAGCCCTGAACGGCGGTATCATGAGTTATCCCCGGGTATCATATTCCATGAGCCAGAATGGTTTGATGTTTAAGTCATTTGGCAGACTCCATAACAGATATAATACACCTTATATTCCGACATTGTTTATTTGCCTGACTGCATTGATATTTGTCTGGACCGGTTCCTTCGGCACCTTGCTGGGCATTAATGTATTTGCAGGCAGAATTCTGGAATGTATTGTTTGTTTATCACTTCTGGTATTGAGAAAGAAAAAGCCGGATATGTCTCGGCCTCTTAAAATGCCTGGATATCCAGTTACCACCGTTCTTGCGATTGCAGTTACATTTATTATCTGTATGACATGTTCCGGGCTTCAGATGATTAAGAGCATAGGACTGATGGCAACTTCCATTCCGGCGTATTTTATCTTCAGAGCCATGGACAAAAAGAAGGATTAAAGGTTTTTGTTTTGGCTCACATAATGCAGGGCTGGCGCAGGGCGGCTGAAAATCAGCTGTTCTGTCCGGCCCTGTTTTTTGTATTGTTAAGATTAAAACAATTCAGTCATAGCTTTATTAACTGCATTTTGGTATAATGTAAAGAGGATTAGGGAAATAGACCGCGCTGATAAAATGGTAAGAAGCATTGCCAGAGGAGACTAATATGACCGGACAAATTGCAGATGTTTATGAATACAACGGAAACAGATATAATATAGTGGCAATTAAGGGAACGATGAATTTTGATATTCATGAGCTGGGGTTTGAACCCGTGGCTATCCATACGGCATGTTGGAGAGGTTATCATTGCATTTATAATATAACGGAGGAAGGCCTGTTTCTAAAAGATTTATTTGTAAACGATAAAAACGGCAGCTATCCTCCTGTTAATGGAGTGGAACCAGAGGATGACAGGTTTGACGGCAAGGTATATCATGGTATCAACATTCCGGTGAAATTTGACGGGGGTATTATCATTGGGAATGACTTTCTGACACGATATTATATTCATATGGGATTCCAGCGGGTTTATGCATATAAGACAGTATATGAGCTGATTTTTAAAGAGGGCCTTATAACAAAAAAGACAGACCTTTCAAAAGAGGCAGCTTTAATAAGAACAGAAATCGACGAGAAGGGCATTGACAGGGCCAATATTTCTAAGTTCGTACAAGAGAGTTTTTCGTTGGATTACGAAGATAAATGGACTGTTTATTGATAATGATGACAGGGAAACACTGCTTGAATTAATAGGAAAAATTAAAAGGAAAAGAAAGCGGGGAGGCTATGAGTCATACGAAAGAGTACAGGGGCGAAAAGATAGAGGCTGGTCTTACCGCTCGTTTGATTCCGCCCGGCGCGCAGTATTCGGACAGCTTCTGCTGGCTTATATTGACTGAGCGTCACTTATATATACTGGAGGATAATTATGATGGCACTTATAACGAGCTGTACGCTTTTTTCATTGAACGGATACAGGATATGGAGGCGCAGGTAAAAGGATTAAAGTATAAAAAGTCCGTGCTGGGAGAACTGTTTTCCAACGGCATTTTGTCGCTGTTTGGAGGGCTTCTCTATGCTTCCGGGAAAAAGAAAGAAGACAATGGGGTTTGTTTTGTCATTACATATGATGACGGTATGGGAAAATGTAATCAGTTGTATTTTAAAGATTTGCAGACAAATTCAAATCACATGGTAAAGGTGTATCATGCATTGAAGAAATCCTTTGATAAGACCATTATGAGGTGAGGTGGCGGATGATGGATGGTCATATATGGTTTGTTGGCTGGTATGACGGAGGGGATTACCATGAGATAAAAATCACTCAAAAAGAAGTGGATAATTGCGGCACGGCCGGGTGCGGTCTGAATTCCATTTTATATTATATCGGGGGTAAATACGGGGACGAAGCTTTATACAATATGATTTATCTGCAGTCCATTGAACCGTTTGGGACCAATGGTATTTTTCGGATGTGTGTGACGGACCCCATTAAAGTTCATCCTGAATTTCAAAATGGAGGAATATATTTAGTTGACTGCAACAGAACATTGATTTGCGGCAACGGGGATGAATTGTATATGAGGCTGGTAAAGGAGAAGGGTGATATCACATGATGGAAGGCCCTTCTTTTTTTTGTTCTTGATAACTGCCGCTCATGTATGTCTATGGCCTGCAGGCGTAGTTATGATGCCTCCAATTAGAGGCCTGGCATTCTTATATATATCACTGCGGGAGGGGCTGAGCCCTGATATAAAGGCCGGAAAGAGGGACATGAAATTAGACTGTAAAATTAAGACGGGATATGGTAATATATAGATAACTGCTTTTAAGGAGATGTTATGAGAAAGGGATTTTGGAAGCAATTATCATACGAAGATAAATTTGATAGAAAATACGCGTGCTGGGCAGTGAATCATAACGGATGGAGAAAGCGCAAGCGTTTGAACAGGAGAGCTGCCAGGCGTGCGTTAAAACGATTGAATGAGGAAAGCTATCCGGCGTAATATGCATGGCGGGAAGCGGTTTTTAGTGATGGGAAGGGAGTGACAGGAGATGGCAGATATAAAATATGATATTATAAAAGAAATTGGCGTGTTATCCAAAAATGCAAAAGGATGGCAAAAGGAGCTGAACCTGATTAGCTGGAACGGAGGCGCAGCGAAATACGATATCCGTGATTGGGCTCCGGACCATGAGAAGATGGGAAAAGGGACTACTCTGACAGAGGAGGAAATTGAGAATCTGAAAGAGATGCTGGACCAGCTGCAGCCTTAAATGCAGTATCCGGATACAGGGACCCGGAGCGGATACCATAAGCGCGCAGGGGCAGAGGGGGGATGGCCTATCATTTACATAACAGGAGACTGCCACGGAGAATATACCAGGTTTTCAAGGGTTCATTTCCCGGAACAAAAGGAAATGACCAAGGACGACTATGTGATTATATGCGGGGATTTTGGGTATTGGGATGATTCCGGAGAGCAGAGATACTGGCGTAAGTGGCTGACGGAAAAGAGCTTTACACTGCTGTGGGTGGACGGGAATCATGAGAATTATGATATGCTGAAAAGGATTCCGGCTGTTTCCTGGAAGGGCGGTAAGGCGCAGTTTATTACGCCGTCAATTATCCGTCTCATGCGCGGTCAGGTATATGATATAGGGGGAGTCCGTTTTTTTACCTTTGGCGGGGCGGCCAGCCATGATATTGACGGAGGTATTTTAGAGCCGGATGACCCGGATTTTAAAAGAAAGAAAAAGGAACTGCACAGGGGATGGAAGCCGTATCGTGTCAATCATGTGTCCTGGTGGAAGGAAGAGATGCCATCCCGGGAAGAGTATGATGAAGGTCTGGGAAACCTGGCAAAGGCAGGCAGAAAGGTGGACTTTATTGTAAGCCACTGTGCGCCGGCCCATGTTCAGGATATAGTTACGGACGGCTTATATAAGCACGATAATTTGACGCTGTATCTTGAATCACAAAGTCAGACTGTTTCGTTTGAAAAATGGTTTTTTGGCCATTACCATGATAACAGGAATGTGCTGGATAAGTATGTCATGCTGTATGAGCAGATCATACGGATTGTTTAGGCCGTGGCTGCTGTTGGCGGTATCCCTGACAGTTTCGGTAACAGAAGCGTTTGTCTGACAGGAATCAGTAAGGAGGAAAGCCATGCTGGAAAGATGGAAAAAACAGTTGTTTTCAGAGGACGGGATGAAAGTAGTCAATGTTTTGTTTATTCTCCTGTACCTGGTCAGAAATCCCCTTTTTACTATTTGTGCCTATACGGTATGGTTTGTTTATTTGGTATATTCTGTCAGGCATACAAAGAGTAAGGGCATGAAGATATTTTATTCCGTATTAAGTATGCTCGCAATGGTAACCGTTTTGCTCAATGTTTATTTTACCATCTTATGACCAGGAGTTACGGGAAAGAAAACAAGAGAACTGGTGACAGAAAACGAATGCCTGAAAGGAATATTTTGTGAAAACATATAAGATTTACCAAGTGGATTCATTTACCAGGGACCGGTTTCATGGTAATCCGGCCGGTGTTGTTCCCGACGCAAAGGGGCTGACCGATGAGCAGATGCTGAGCATTGCCAGGGAATTAAATAACTCGGAAACAGCTTTTATATTTGAAGCAGATTCTCCGGATTATGATATAGAAGTACGCTTTTTTACACCCACAACAGAAGTTCCCATATGCGGCCATGCCACAATAGCCGCCCATTATGTCCGGGCCAAAGAAACACATATGGAAGGCGGAACGGTTGTGCAAAAAACAAAAGCAGGAATGCTGCCAGTGGATGTTGTCCGCGCCCCAAATGACTACTCAATCACAATGACCCAGGGAACGCCTGCAATATCTGCGCCCTTTGGGGATGCTGTAAGAGAACGGATTGCGGACGCTCTGGGAATTGCTCATGAGGAGATTTGCAGGGAATATCCCGTTGCGGTTGCTTCCACCGGCCATTCCAAGGTCATGGTTCCTCTTTATTCAAATGAACTGCTTCATGGACTTCAGCCGGATTTGCAGAAGCTGACAAAGATTAGTAAGCAAATTGAATGTAACGGATACTATGCCTTTACACTCAATCCGCAGAATAGAATTTTGGTCCACGGAAGGATGTTTGCCCCGGCCATCGGAATTGCGGAAGACCCTGTAACAGGAAATGCCAACGGTCCCCTGGGGGCATATCTGGTGCATTTTAATATTTTACAGGATGAAGATGCCCGCTGCTTCGACTTTGACATAATGCAGGGAGAAGCGATCAAACGGGATGGCACAATGCACGTTCATGTTGAAAAAGAGCACGGAACGCCGAAGCTGGTTCAAATTACAGGGAATGCTGTAATTGCTTTTTCAACGGAGATTACTATTTAAGCATATGATAAAGAGCTGGATTTCCTTTGATTAGGGTTAATTCAGCTTTTTAAAATGGGGTTTATGTTCAGCGTTTTTTTTTCACAGCAGGTATTTATGATGTCTGCTTATCTGCATTCTCCGGAGGACAGCACAGCGCCTGATGTGCCGCGATGGTGGCTAATGTATCCCCCAATTGCATAAATATGGAACTGATAAGGGCGATTTCTTCCGGGCTCCTGCCTTCTGCAATGCAGCAGGCCAGCGTGGAGACGGAAAGGGCAAGTTCACAGGACTGCAAGACAAATCACCTCCTTGTGGTTATTTGATTGGCGGGTATCGGAATGGAGAATTCCGGTATGCCTGTTGCATAGGGAGCAATTTCATACTGCTGATAATATATGACTATATATCCGGGACGCAGAAAGAATTGATTTTGATTGAACATAGTTCTCAGAAGATATGGGTAATCTTCAAAATAAGAACCTGGAGTTTCCTTTAAGCGTTCTGCGATTTGCTGTTTTATGGATGTCTGGAGTCCCTTCAGGGTGTCGGGAGTAAGAGCGGTGATATCATCCAGATGCAGCTGTCTGCCGGTACTGAAATCCCATGTGTCCGATGTACGCTTCACTTCCTGGTGTGCGCCGCCCATGTAGGTGTAGGTATCCGTATAAAGACTGGTAATGCAGCCGGAATTATAGGTTATCTGATAATTCATATCCAGGGTATAGCGGTTAAAGGGAGGATAATTGGCCGGAATATATCGGGCACGTTCGGCCGCCTGAGGGTAGAGGACGGTACGGCAGTATTGTTCTGTATTTTCTGCAAGCTGCATATAATAGATATTTGCTGTCCGGGCAGCAGATAAAACACAGGTGGTTGAGAAGGACGGATAAGCAATATGATAGGTAAATACCGGTATGTCCCCATAAAGCATGGTGTCGTTTAAGGTTGACTTTGTGATTGTCTGCACATTGTTTTCCGGTTTAAGTAGTTATAAATAGTATATTCATAAAGCCTCCCGGCATGACAGTGTTAAACAGAAAGCACGGTATGCGCAGTAAAATGGCTGTTCTGCATAAAACAAGGGCCATGTGGGCAATAAAATCTATAGTGGCTTTACAGGCTGAATTTTGGTATAATATAGAAAGTTTATTATAAAAATCTTATGATCTATAAAAGTATGCGGGTTTGGAAACGCAATGGAGGTAGTACGATTGTCGACAAATTATTATATTTTTAACCGGAAAAAACGGGAAGAAATCCAGGAGTTTAACAGGTTCTGGGAAGAAACATTTATTCCAGGATTAAAACAGCAGGTAGAAGATTACTGCAGTAAGCGGAATGGAACCTATGTCAACACGGATTTTGGGAATGAAATAATCAAAGAAAAAATAGCCGGTATCTCGGGCGCGCCAGGTAAATCCGAGAGCTACGAAACGGTTATAGGCGTGTCCCACTGGAACGGCAAACGGAATCTGTTCCAGTGGGAAGGTTCTTATGTTGAGGAACATATTATACGTGATGAGGCCAGTCTGGTGGAATTCTTTAACAGTAAGATGAACCAGCAGCAATACAGCATTGTGGATGAATTTGATAAGGAGTATACACTTGATGCGTTCTTACATGCAATAAAATACGGAGGGGATGAATCGGCTTCCTGATGATTTAATACAAAGATATGTGTTGCATTGATGCGGATACGTGAAAAGCGGGTCCGCATTTTATCATTTTGGCCGCGCAAACCAGACCGCGGGAAATAAGTCCCGGAAAACAAATGTTCGGATTCTGTTTGACAATATCAACCGTGTTTGATATACTTTATGTATCGAACAGATGTTTGGAGGCGCGTAATGTCAAGAAGCAGAAACTATGCAGTCAGATGTCCTGAATGTGGTTCTGTTATGCCATTTGAATTATATGACAGTGTTACATCATCCCTGAACCCGGAGCTTAGGAAACAGATTCTGGACGGCCGGTTTGAAACAGCAGTATGCCCTGACTGCGGGGCTGTGTCATACTTACAGTATGATATGTTATATCACGACCCTGCCGGAAGGTTTATGGTATGTGTGGGGACGGATTATTCGGAGGTGCTTGGCCAGTCTGATTGTCCGGAAGGATACAGGCTGAGATATGTGGATGATTATAAACAGCTGGCTGAGAAGATACGGATTTTTGAAGCGGGTCTGAATGATAAAATCATGGAGATAACAAAGGAGGCCATGCGCCATATGGCAAAGAAGAATCTGGAGTTATACTATGCGGGAAGCAGGAGAAAGCTCATGTATTTTACCGTACCGGGGAAAGAGAATCATATAGCTGTATCACAGGGTCTGTACTCACTGGCCGGGAAATATTATGATAGGATTCCCGTGGAGGAAAAGCGCGGATTCCTGCGGATTAACCGGAAGTATGCGGAGGCGTTGAAGAAGACAGAGGTATGATGATATAATCAGAGTATCAGGATGATTTGAGAAAGAGGAGCGCGGGATGGAGCGCAAGGTGATAAGGTTTTTGGGGGCCCGGGATATATACAGGCAGAGATGACATGGAGGCATTGCCGGTAGTCAGATACCGCAGCTGATACCGTTCATCCATCTATTGCCAGAAACATAGATTTGTGATAGAATCCTTATGGGATAAAATCAAGATATGCACTGCAGCAGGCAGGGCGGAATGGAGAATACGAATGAAAGCATTTGATTGCGTTAACAAGCAGGAAGTTGAAGTTACCAAGGAAGGTCTGATTGACTTCATGAAGAAGGACCGCCAGATTGATATGAAGTTTGCGGAGAAGAGAACCGATGATATGGGATATCTGACCTGGGATGCCGAGAACTGGACCTGTGTGGACGGACAGAACAAGTTTATGCGCTGCTACTCACTGGAGGGCCGTGTGCTGAGAGATTCCACCAGCCACAACATTTACGATATGGAAAATGATTTCTTTCCGGAGCAGGCCATGGAGATTCAGATTAACTAAGTATTTAAAAAAGACAGCGGCGGCTGTCTTTTTTTTAACTCCTGTTTTAACTTCTTAACTTCGTGTTTAACTTCTTAACTTCACTGCCCGGTAAAAGAGGAGCAGCCAGCGGGCTGTTCCCGCTGGCTGAGTATTATGAAAAAAAGTTATTAGCATTGACCTTTTACAGTGATTAGTATATTCAAAATATGTGAGCAGTCTGTTGCAAAAGTATGAACGGTTTGTAATAAGTTTATGAATGAAATAAGAATGTGCATATTGCACAAAAACCGGGCTGGATTATTGAATAAAAAAGCCAATAGACTAAAAATGTTTTAGGGTATATAATTAATTTTGTATTAAATATTGGTGCTATTCACTATGTATATCCTGAGAATCGGCTCAGAGTTTCTACCAACTACCGTAAAGAGTTGACTACATGGCTTTTTGTAGTTGGCTCTTTTTTTGCAGTTAAAGATCTGCTGGCGGAGGGGGGTAAGTGAGGTAAAGCAGCTGGAGACCGACTACAAGGGATAGCGACGTGAGGAATCTGATCACATTACACAGATTAAAACATGACATGGAGGACATAGCATTGAATCAAAAAACAGGATGTATAGACCGCTTTTTTCAGGTGTCTCAGAACCATTCAAGCGTCAGGACGGAAGTGCTTGCAGGAATCACCACATTTATAACCATTGCCTATATTTTAATTTTGAATCCACAGATTTTAGCAGACCCCTACGTCATCATGGGAGATGCTGCCATGGCAGGGAAAATTGCAAACGGAGTATTTATCGGAACGTGTATTGGAGCTTTTATCGGAACAATCCTCTGCGCTCTGTATGCCAGAGTGCCCTTTGCTCAGGCGCCCGGAATGGGATTGAACGCATTTTTTGCATATACGGTTGTGCTGGGAATGGGCTACACATATGGCCAGGCTCTGGTGGTTGTGTTCATCTCAGGTGTATTTTTCATCGTGATAACAGCCATCGGACTGCGTGAGGCAATTATAAGGTCCATACCTGATGCGGTAAAGACAGCCATCACCCCGGGAATCGGATTGTTTATTACTATCATCGGTCTGAAAAATGCAGGCATTGTGATTTCAAATCCAGCCACCCTTGTAAGCCTGGTGGACTTTTCCCAATGGAAAATAGAAGGGGCTGACCTGGCTCTCATGAGCAGCGCTCTGGTTGCGCTGGCCGGGCTGGTTATTATGGGAATGCTTCATGCCAGAAAAGTCAAGGGCTCAATTCTTTTGGGCATTGTGGCTGCCACACTCATTGGAATACCTCTTGGAGTGACTCATATTTCAAACCTGGATATGAACATCGGAATGAAATTCAGGGATTTTGCAGAGGTATCATTTATGAAAATGGACTTTGCCGGATTATTTTCAGGATCCAATATGGTGGAGACCATCTTTACTGTAACCATGCTGGTCATCAGCTTTTCGCTGGTAAATATGTTTGATTCCATCGGCACACTTCTGGGCGCAGCCAAGCAGTCGGGCATGATTGATGAAAATGGCGAGGTGATCCGGATGAAGCAGGCGCTGATGTCAGATGCTATTTCTACGGCTGCCGGTGCTATGGTGGGAACATCCACCGTAACCACAGTGGTGGAATCCAGCGCAGGCATTGCTGCCGGAGGACGGACCGGACTTACAAGCCTGGTAACAGCCCTTATGTTTCTGGGAGCTATTCTGTTTGCGCCCATTGTAAGTATTGTTCCGGCGGCTGCCACTGCGCCGGCACTGATTTTTGTGGGTATTTTAATGCTGGGAAATATCAGGGATGTGGATTTTTCTGATATGAGCAACGCACTTCCCGCTTTCTGCACCATTGTTTTCATGCCGTTTACATATTCAATTGCCAATGGCGTTGCATTCGGACTCATTACTTACTGCCTGATGAAGCTTACCACTGGCAGGAGGCAGGATGTGAAGGTGCTGACGCTGGCTATTTCGGTGGTGTTTGTGGTAAGGTATGCATTTATGACACTGGGATAGCCGGAGACTGGTGGGAAAGAGGTAAAACAGATTACAAATCAGAGAAAGATATGGTAAAATATAGATAATCCATGGGCCATATCATAATATAGCCCTGAAAAGGGAGGAGCCAGTGGGATATATCCCACTGGCCGAGTATTATGAAAAAAAGTCTTATAAGCATTAGCTGTTTACAATATTAAGTATATCCGCTAATTATGAGCAGTCTGTTGCCTAAATGTGAACAGTTTGTAAGTAGTTTGTGACAAAAATCATGCAAAATTCTTACAGGAAATAACCATGAGAACATAAGGGGCAGGAGGAATATAAATGTGGGGCAGATTGAAACAATTTCTGGGAGTCATTCCGGATTTCACTGATTCTGAAGAGGTAATCCGTGCCTTGCATGGTGACGTGGTTAAAAGAAATTTCCTTTTTCACATATTCGTTATTATGTTTGAATGTGTGATGGTCATTTCCATATCCATGCGTCCGGGCGGGCCCTTTGCCAAGCCCCGCAGAGTGACATATTTTGTTTTGTATCTGGTCCTTATACTGGCAGCGGCAGGCGTTACATGGCTGGAAGCATGGATTGACAGGAAGAGGCAGGCAGATTTCAGGCTGTATTTTCGGGCAGAGGCAGCATTTCTCGCTTTTTTCAGCCTGTGGGGAGTGGCTGTCACCCTCAACGACCAGCTGGGAGGAAATGGACTTACTGTTTATAATTATGTTGTTTTAATCCTGGCAATCATGTCCATGATGAAGCCGTGGCAGGCGGCGTTTTTGTTTTTGGCGGACTTTATATTGCTCAATGGCCTGCTCCCCTGTTTTCCGGATCCGGCCGGATTGGACAACAGTTTCAATAACCTGATGAACAGCCTGTTTTCAACCCTGGCTGCGGCGGCCATTGCAGCCAGCCTGTATAACTCTAAATTGCAGGCCAAACGAAATGAAATCATCATCCGCAGGCAGTACCGGCAGATTGAGGCCGCCAACCAGATGCTGAGCCAGGAGGCGCTGTCAGATGCCCTGACAAATCTTGGAAACAGAAACCGCTTTGAGAAAACAATTCAGGCTTTTGAATTTGATAAGCAGGGGGGCGGGACTCTGGGCTGTATTTATATTGATGTAAACGGCCTCCATGAGATTAACAATCACCTGGGGCATCAGGCAGGAGACAGGATGCTTAAAACCATATCGGACATCTTCCTGGAATATTTTGATTCCCAGGATATTTTTCGTATTGGGGGAGATGAGTTTGTCATTTTGTGTAAAAATATGGGACGCCAGGAGATGGTGCGCAGGATAGAGCAGGTTTGCAGGAAGACAGAGGAGGCAGGTTTTTCACTCTCCACAGGACTGGAATGGCGGGAGTCGGATTTTGGCATTGAGGATGTGGTACAAAAGGCAGAGAGAGCCATGCAGGAGAATAAGAAGGGCTTTTATTCTTCCAAGGGGGGAGAGCGGCAGAGGCGTGAACTGAACCAGCATATGGAACGGCTTATATCTGAGAAAAAGGATGCGGACCGGTTCCTCAGCATTCTGGCTCCTGTGTTTGAGGGTGTGTTTTTTGTGAATCTGGAGACGGATACAGTGCGGCAAATCTTCATACCTTCCTATTTCCAGGAAATGCTGAAGGAATGTGGTGACAAATACAGCAAGGCCCTGCTGCTGTATGCAGATAGAATGGTAGAACCCCAATATGCTTCGTTATTTGAGCTTTGCTGTGATTACAGCCGTCTTGAAGCCATGCTGGAGGGAGAGGAGATACCTGATTTTACTTACCGGAAAAAGGATGGGAGACAGCTGAGGCTGAGAATCCTCAAATTCTATCACTATGACAGCACAGGCAAGGAAACCTTATGGATTTTTTCTGATATTGAAATCAATTATATTGAATCATGATGGTTTTATAAAAATGGTTTTATGAAAATACAGGGGCGCTGCAGCGGTCATTCTTGGTCTGCTGCAGCGCCCCCAAATATTACTCAGTCCATGGTTAATAAGTTAGAACGAGGATGTCTGAAGCCGGAAATTGGAACCTGAACGAATCAGGGCAACTGTATAGTCCTGATTCTGCCGGAAGTTCATCCAGGTATCTACCAGAGGCAAGCGCATATCGTTTCCCTGGTAAACCGTAATGCGGTAGCGTCCGGGAATCACATTGTATATACGGGAGTACTGCAAATAGTTCAGATTGGACACCACCAGGCGGTTGTTCACGTAGATCTGAATCGGTCCCCGGACAGATGCATTGTAGAATCTGACGCGGGCAGGGGAGAGCGGAAGAACGATGCCGGGCAGGATTGTACCCCAGTTCCAGGACCAGTCGGGGCGTACAGGCGGAATGGGCCTGGGAGGAACGGGTCTGGGAGGAACAGGTCTGGGAGGAACGGGCCGGTTAGGCCATCCCGGTCTGTCGGGAATGGGGCGTCCGGGTCTGTCAGGAAGCGGGGGAACCGGTCTGTCCGGCCGTCCGGGCCTGTCGGGTATAGGAGGAACCGGCCTGTCGGGCCGTCCGGGTCTGTCGGGAATGGGGCGTCCGGGCCTGTCAGGAAGCGGGGCAACCGGCCTGTCGGGCATAGGGCGCCTGGGCATTGCCTGCATGGGACTGGCAGCCCTGTCCTGCATGTCAAAATCATCCTCCTGGTCTGACCAGTCGCTGCCATCTTCCGGAAGAGGGAGAATGGGGGTGGTTTCCTGGGAGTTCAGCCATTCATCGGAAGTGTAGGGCTCCGAATCATATTCAGAATATGCAGCGGCTGAATTAAAGTCATCCTCTGATGTGGACGGATAATAATTATCGTTATACATAAGGTAACCTTTCATAAATATGCTTTGTCATATCTTATGCGCGGAAAAATATTATGTGCGGGAAGGCTTGATTTTCGGAATACAAAGACAAGTTTCACCATCAACAGGCAGGAGAAACGCAAAATGCACAAAATAAAGATTTCTTCTGACAAAACTTTGGGCAGACTTTTTTATTACCCTATGCTATTATAATAGACGTAACCCCCCCAATACATTATATAGTTTTTGCTACACCCCATAAGAAACGAAATACCTTCTCCTAAAATGACCAGTTCCCCGACTGGTCATTTTACTTTTATCTGAAGCTGCATATTCATGCTGTTTTATCCGGTTGTCACGGAAATAAAACCCACTCACATTTAAAAGTGCACAAAAAGAAGCACCTAATTTTGAATAATATACACGAAATAAGGGTCGGCTCAAAAAAACAGTTGACTTTAAAGTTTAAGGGACTTACAATGTGTCCATGAAATGAATACGTATAATTAACAAAAAATTAACGGAAAATGGAGGAAAAATTAGAAGAAATGACAAAACAATGGTAAAAACTGGGGGAAATGTAAAAAATGACAATAAATAACAAGAATAGATATTCTTAAAACCATGCTAATCCGTATGTGGTTTTGAAAAGGATTCTTTGCATACCAAAGAAATGTATCAAAGTTTATTTTTTTTAGGCCAAAATTATTAATACGTATTCATACACCGTAAATCAAACAGTAAAAGGAGAAATAACATGTTAAAGGGAAGAATTGTATCAGGAAAAATAGTGAGCATTTTACTGGCAGTGACAATGATGGCGGGATGTATCCTGACGGGATGCGGCAGCGGGGAGAGCGGCGGCCTGGGAGCCGGGGGCAAAGAGGCAGAAGCAGCCAATGGACCTGCCGGCGGAAAGGGTGAAGGGAGCCAGGATGGGACGTCTGGAAAACCGGCTGAGGTTTCTGTCATCATTGAAACCTTTGACAATACCTTTGCATCTTTTGTGATGAATGCCATGAAAAAATACGAGGAAGAACATAAGGATAAAATCCACATTACATATCTGGACTCCAAGCAGGACGCCAACACGCAGATCAGCCAGGTGGAGAACCAGATTCTCAACGGCACCCAGGCCATTATCTGCCTGGCAGTGGATGCCAAGCAATCAGAACCCATTGTGAGGGCTTGCAAGGAGGCGGGGGTGCCGCTTATTGCCTTTAACCGCATCTTTGAAAATTGTGACAGCTTTGTGGGCGCGGACGGCGCAGTGGCCGGCTCTCTGCTGGCCCGGTTTACAGGGGAAAAGACAGGCGGAAAAGGCAATGTGGCGATTGTAAACGGAATTATGGGCCAGGAGAACCAGTTTATCAGGCGTGACGCAATTGTAGAAACCTTAGGTGAAATGTATCCGGATATGCAGGTGGTGATTGAAGGCGCCGGTGACTGGAAACGTGATAAAGCGCTTCAGCTGGTAGAGACATGGCTGCAGTCCGGAACGGATATAGATGCAATCCTGTGTCTGAACGATGATATGGCCATGGGTACGCAGCTGGCCGTGGAGCAGGCCGGAAGAAGCAGTGACATCATTGTCTGCGGTGTCAACGGGGATCCGGATGGAATCAATGCGGTCAGGGACGGCAAGATTGCGGCCACCGTATTCCAGAATCCTGACCGCCAGGCAGAGGAAGCACTGGAGGCTGCTTTGCAGTACATTCACGGGGAGAAGCCGGAGAGCAAGATCATGATTCCCTTTGAACTTGTGACAGCGGACAATGTTGATGATTACGTGCAGTATTCCCAGAAATAGCAGAAATAGAAGAGGGCGCCTGGCGGGCAGTCTTCCATACAGATTTTGGAAAGGGACAGAAGGGAGGAAAACAAATGGGCAGTGATACCGGATATATTCTGGAAATGAACCACATAACAAAGGAATTTCCAGGTGTCAAAGCGTTGAAGGATGTAACCTTTAAAGTGCGCAGGGGGGTGGTGCATGGCCTTATGGGAGAAAATGGGGCGGGTAAATCCACTCTTATGAAAATCCTTCAGGGAATCTATACACCCACATCGGGGACAATGATATTTGATGGAAAACCATTGGAGCTAAAGACAATCTATCATGCCCTGGAAGCGGGGATATCCATGATTCACCAGGAAATGAGCCCGATTCCGGACATGACGGTGGCGGAGAATATTTTTTTGGGAAGGGAACCAAAGAATAAATGGGGATTTGTTGACCACAAACAATTGAATGAGATGACAGCCCGTCTGTTAGGCAGGCTGAGGCTTAAGCTGAGTCCCACCATATTGATGAGGGAACTGAGCGTGGGAAATATGCAGATGGTGGAAATCGCAAAGGCCATATCCTTTCATTCAAAGCTGATCATCATGGACGAACCCACATCTGCAATTGCGGACAAGGAAGTGGAAAGCCTTTTTAACATCATAAGAATGTTGAAGGAAGAGGGCGTGACCATTATTTATATTACACATAAGATGTCGGAAGTGTTTGAGATAACAGACGAGATTTCGGTCCTCAGGGATGGGGAGTTCGTGGGAGGAGACCTGACTGCTGACCTGGATAACAACAAGCTGATTTCTCTCATGGTAGGAAGAGAACTGACGGAAATGTTCCCCAAAATCTATTACGAGCCGGGAGAGGAATTGCTGAGAGTTGAACATTTCTCTGACGGAAAACGTTTCTTTGACGTATCCTTCTGTGTGCATGAGCGGGAGATGTTAGGGTTTACAGGATTGATTGGGTCGGGCAGAAGCGAGCTTTTAGAAGCAGTATTCGGCCTGCGTCCCCATACGGAGGGCAGGGTATTTATACGGGGGAAGGAAGTACATATAAGGAATCCGCACGACGCCATCGCCCTTGGTATCGGCCTTCTGACAGAGGACAGGAAGGCCAGCGGATGTTTTCTTCCACTGGATATCACTGACAATATGATCATGTCGAATCTGGAACTCCAGAAAAAAGGGATGTTTCTGGACTTTAACCGGATTAAGGCCCATACGGAATCCATGCGGGCCAAACTGGCGGTTAAAACGCCCTCTATGGAGCAGCATATTGAATTGCTTTCAGGCGGCAACCAGCAAAAGGTTCTGATGGGCAGATGGATGATCAACGCCCCCTCGATTCTGATTGTGGATGAGCCTACCAGGGGAATTGATGTAAATGCTAAGGCGGAAATCCACCGCCTGCTGGGTGAGATGAACAAAAACGGCACTGCAGTCATTCTGGTATCCTCGGAGATGCCTGAAGTCCTGGGCATGAGCGACCGCATTGTCATTATGCACGAAGGCCGCAAGGCCGGGGAGATCGGAAGGGAAGACGCCACGCAGGAGCTTCTGATGCAGATTGCATTCGGGGAAGATGAAGGGAGGAAACATTAAAATGGAAAATAAAGAAAAAGCAGCGGCCAGCCGCTTAATCAAAAAATACAGTATTATACTGATACTGATTGCGCTCATGATTGTTCTGACAATGATTAAGCCGCAGTTTATAAAACCGGGAAATCTTGTGAATATGCTGCGCCAGATATCACTGGTGGGTATTCTCACCATGGGCATGATGCTGGTGATACTGATTGGCGATATAGATATTTCGGGAGGACCGCAGATTGCGCTTACATCCGTTATATGTGCTTACTTTGCCAGCAGGGAATGTCCGCTGGTTCTGGCCTTCCTGATGCCTCTGCTGGCAGGATTGTGCTGCGGTCTGGTCAATGGTGTCCTGACCGCGAAAATGAGGATTCCTTCTTTCATCGCTACCCTTGGCATGATGAGCGTGGCAAAGGGCCTGGCTTTGATTGTCTCAAAGGGCCAGCCTATCAGCGGCATACGGCCTGAGATAGAGTGGCTGGGAAGCAAGAAACTTATGGGAATCCCGGTATTAGTAATCGTATTCATTATATGTGCCGCAGTGGTCAGCATCATGCTGCAAAAGACGGCCTTTGGCAAGAAAATCTATGCACTGGGAGGCAACCAGGAAGCGGCCAGGGTTTGCGGCATTAACGTTGATTTGACCAGAATCAAGGTATTTCTGCTGATGAGTGTGTTTGCCACCATTTCCGGCATCCTGATTACTGGGCGTGTAAGCTCGGGTTCAGCCACCAACGGAATCGAGTATCACATGGACGCCATTGCCTCCACGGTAATCGGAGGCGTCAGCATGACCGGAGGGTCCGGCAATGTGATGGGGGTTGTGGGCGGAGTGCTTATAATGGGCGTTCTGCAAAACGACCTGGATTTAATGATGGTATCGCCGTATTTGCAGCAGATTTTCAAGGGCGCCATTATAGTGATAGCAGTGGTGGCCGACAACATGAAAAACAGAAGGTAGAAGGATAGCTTATGAAGGCATTGGTCATGAGGGCGCCGGGGGAATATGGCGTGGAAGATGTAAAAAAGCCGGTTCCCGGCTTTCAGGAAGTACTGGTGAGAATGCATTCCGTGGCAATCTGCGGGTCAGACCCGCCCCTTCTGGCGGGAGAGAGCCTGAAGGACGACCTGCCCGCTTACATGCCTTTTATACCGGGCCATGAGGGCGCCGGCGTGGTGGAAGCAGCGGGAAGCGGCGTAACTGATTTTAAACCAGGGGATATGGTGGCGGCCGAGGCCCATCTTGGGTGCGGACACTGCGCCAACTGCAGGATGGGGCGTTATAATCTGTGCCTTAATTTCGGCAGCAGGGAGCAGGGGCATAAGCAGTATGGCTTTACCGCCCAGGGATGCTATGCCCAATACTGCGTCTATCACATACGGGCCGTCCATCATATTCCTGACGGCCTGACCTGTGAACACGGAGCCATGGCAGATACGATGGCCACGGCTCTTCATGGGATTGAATCAGTGGGAATCAGGCCCGGAGGGATCACGGCCGTCATGGGCTGCGGTCCGGTGGGCATGTCTGCCATGCTTTTGGCAAAGGCAATGGGCAGCCGGGTCATACTGTGCGGCAGGGGAAGCAGGCTGGAACGGGGAAAGCAGATGGGCGCGGATGTGGTTCTTGATTATACGGCGGAGGACATCGGAGCGCGGATTCACAGCATAAGCGGCGGAATAGGGGCGGACCAGGTGATTGAGTGCGCCGGAACAGAATTGTCTTTTCGCAATTGTATCGCAGGGGTGAAGCGGGGCGGAAAGATTGCCCTTTTGTCCTCGCCCCGCAAATCCTCTTACGAGATTGACATGAAAGCCATCATGTGGAACGAACTGACCTTGTGCGGCAGCAGAGGAAATCCCAACAGCCACCAACAGGTGATGCAGATGATGAAAATGGGAATTGCAGATCCGCTGCCCATGATAACCCACCGCTTTGCCCTGGAGGATATGAGAGAGGCGGTTGACGTATTTACACAGCGGAGGGATGGATGCATTAAGGCTCTGATACAGCTCTGATATTACTTTGCGGCAGTGGGAGCGCCTTAACAGGCCCCGGCATAGAACGGTTTTTGTTCTATGCCGGGGTGATTTTTGATTTTCTCCATATTTACTAAAATACCATACTAAATTTGTGAGGCTTGCACAAAAAAAGATAATTTAATAAAAAAAAATTGACAAACAGTTTGAGAGCTTTTATAATGAGTGCATAGAACATGAATACGTATTAATAAAATAGATGGAAACAAAAGGCAAAAGCAATAAAAAATACACGGTTACGTCGTTGATTAATTGCAATAATGCCTAATTTTTACCAATAAAATGTATACGTATTCAGTAAAACAATTATTCATAACAAAAAGCAGCAGAAAATAATGCGGTGTGCGGAGGGAGGATATACACGAACCATAGAACGTGGAAAGAGGTGAAGAAAGATATGATATATCTGGACAACAGCGCCACCACACAGGTTGACCAGGACGTGGCCGGGACTGCCTGTGAAGTGATGACTGAGGTTTACGGAAACCCATCATCCCCGTATCTGCTTGGAAGGGATGCGCTGGGGCGGCTGACAGCAGCCAGGCAGCAGGTGGCCCAGGTCATTGGAGCTCCTACCAGGCAGATCTTCTTTACATCAGGAGGCACTGAGGCCAATAACCTGGCCATCAGGGGAAGCGTCCTGGCTGCCAGGAAAGAGGGGAGGCTCAGGGGAAGAATTATCACCACTGCCATCGAACATTCTTCTGTCCTGGAATCCTGCAGGTCACTGGAGGAAGAAGGATACGAGGTGGTATTCATCCGTCCCAGGGACGGGAGGATACAGGCAGATGATGTGATTGGCGCAGTGAATCAGGATACCCTTCTGGTGTCTGTCATGGCGGTGAATAACGAGACAGGGGAGCGCCTGCCCGTGGAGGAGATGTTTGCGGGCGTGAAACAGAAAAACCCCGATGTACTGGTGCACTGCGATTGTGTGCAGGGATTCGGAAAGATTCTGTTCAGCTTAAACCGGATAAAGGCTGACATGGTTACCATGAGCTCCCATAAGATTCACGGACCCAAGGGATGCGGTGCCATCTATGTGCGGGAAGGCGTAAACCTTCGCCCCCTGTGCTTTGGAGGCTCCCAGGAGAGCAGGGTGCGGCCGGGAACCGAGAATGTACCGGGAATCGCAGCCTTCGGCCATGCTTCCTTAAAAGCCCTCAGGGATATAAGGGAAAACTGGGAGCATGTAAAGGAACTGAACCTGTATCTGAGGGATTGCCTGCGGCAAATGGAGGATGTGGTAATCAATTCCCCTTCAGGGGCTGTTCCCTATGTGCTGAATATATCGGTGCTTCCCTTTGCCACGGAAGATCTGCTTCATGAGATGCGCATGAGGGGCATATATCTGTCGGGCAGCTCGGCCTGCGAAAAAGGGGCCAGGAGCCATGTGATCCGGGCCATGGGCATAGAAGGCCCCAGGGCTGACAGCGTTGTGCGGATCGGCCTGGGAAAAAAGAATACCAGGGAAGAAGTAACTGTATTAGTTGAAACATTAAATGAATTAATAAAGAGAGGGAAATGATGATGAGCAAGATTAATGAAAAGAGTACATTAAATGTTAAGTTGACAGTTAAACCGATTTTATTTACCATGTATCATATACATGCGTATATGGGACCGTGCCGTTACGGTGAGGGATATGCCCTGACGACAGAATCCGACATGGAAGTGACCCAGAAGGAATTCGAGATATTCAAGAAGGAGATGGAGGAGGAAGCGGACCTGCGCAACGTGGAATTCCTGGAGCCGGTGGTTATCTTCTGGAATGAGGATTTCGCCCTTAAGGAGGAACAGATTCAGAAGGCCCTGGAGGATGATGCAAAGACGGATTTCTATTTAATCCGCGGTCTGAGAATTTCTTCCTACTTCGCAGTTGAGCTGTCCAAGCGGACAGATAAACCTATCGGCCATACCCCCAATAAATCCGCCATATCCAAGTGCGATCACGTGGATATGACTGCCCACCTCTTTGCCGAGGGAAAACCAGGCTATGCATTCCTGGATTTTGAGGAGATGAACCGCACCTTTGCAGCCCTGAGAGTGAAGAAAGCCCTGGCCTGTACCAAGATATTCTTCCCCTTGAAGAGCGCCATGCTCACCTTTGGCTGCCAGAGCTCTTACCTGAACCTGGAGGATATCACCAGAAAGTTTAAGGTACGGTTCTCCCATGTGAACTCTGACGAGGTGTTCCAGTGGCTGGACGCGCTGACGGATGAGGAGAAGGCAGAGGCAAAAGCGCTGGCCGATAAGCTGGAAAAGGAATCCCAGGGCGTGCATATGCCGGCTGAATACATACTCAATGATACGGAATTTTATGAGACCATTAAGAAAATGATGGCTCATTACGACTGTAATGCATTTACCATTCCCTGTTTCGAGGTCTGCGCCACCAGGGAGCTGAACCGCAGGAGACTTACCTTCTGCCTGGCCCATTCCCTGTTTAAGGATGAGGGAATCGCCTCTGCCTGCGCCGGCGACGTGGGGTCTGTGCTGACCATCACCATTCTTATGAACATTGCCAGAAAAGCTCCTTACATGGGAAATACCATGGTGTTAGATAAGAACACCAACCAGTGCAGGACGCTCCATGATGTGGCCTGCGCCCAGATGAAGGGGTACGACGAGCCTGCCCTGCCTACGGAGTTCGTTTCCTTTACAATGGATTCATGGGGGACCACCATGCGTTACGATTTCTCCAAGGACAACGGGGAAACGCTGACCATGATTAACATGAGCCCGGATATGAAGAAAATTATGGTTGCAAAAGGCACCATCAACGGATGCGACGACTATCTTACACCTGAATGCAAGCACGCGGTGCGCTACACGGTGAAGGACGCAAAACGGTTCCATGAGTGCCAGAAGTTCGTGGGACATCACTTCGCTCTCGTATATGGGGATTACGTGGAGGAAGTAAAGGCATTTGCAAAGGAATGTGATTTAGAGGTACTGGAAGCATAAGCAGCAGAGGGGACGAAGATGGGAGGAGGTATCTTATGGATAGATGGCGCATAAAAGCAGCCATGGGTCTTGTCTGTATTCTGACGGTGAGCGCGTTTGCGCTCACCGGATGCGCCCAGACGGAGAAATCAGATGTGATCACAATCAGGATTGCCCATGACAATAATGTAAACACACCGCTGCACAAGGCATTTTTGAAGTTCAAGGATCTGGTGGAGACCGGGTCTGAGGGGCGTATGGAGGTGGTTATATTCCCGGGGGGGCAGATGGGCAGTGTCCAGGATACATTTGAACAGTGCAGGCGCGGGGATATCGAAATGAGCGGCTCCACCACCAGCAACTTTACAAGGGCCATGCCGGAATTCGCCGCATGGGAGAGCTTTTACATGTTTGACGACACGGCCCACGCAAAGCGGGTGTTTGAGAGCGAGGCCGGAAAGAAAATGATGGAGCCCTTAAAACGGATGAACCTTACGGGAATCGGTTATATGGAACTGGGCTTCCGCAATTTCTCCAACAGCAAGCGTCCCATACAGACTGAGGAGGACTTAAAGGGCCTGAAAATCCGCGGCTATAATCCGCTGCAGATTAAGGCGTGGGAGTCGGTGGGAGTCAACACCACCAGCGTCAGCTGGAACGAACTGTTTACGTCCCTGCAGCAGAGACTGATTGACGGCCAGGAATGCGCCACCACCAGCTTTTATACTGAAAAATTCTACGAGGCACAGAAGTACTGGTCTTTGACCAGACATGTGTTCACGAATTTCCTGTGGTATGCCAATGAGGATTTCATGAACTCCCTGTCGGATTCCGACCGCGCCTTTATCATGGAGTGCGCTCAGGAGGCCATTGATTATAACTGGGAACTGGCGGACCAGAGCGAGGAGGAGATACTTAAGCAGCTTGAGGACGCAGGCTTTCCTGTCAATGATGTGGATATCTCTGTCAGGAGACAGCTGGGCGAGAAAATCAACGCGTCCATTAAGGGCGATATTATCGCCAACTGCGGAGAGGATACGTATAACATGCTGATGGCTGCCGTGGCGGCTGAGCGGCAGGAGCAGGGGGAGGAGTAAAATGAAAAAAACATTGAGATGGCTGGATGTAAATTTTGAGGCAATCCTCATGGTACTCTTTTTCTCCCTGATGATATTGCTGGTGACTGTGCAGGTAGTGCTGCGTTTTATCTTTAAAACAGGATTTTCCTGGGGCGAGGAAGTGGCCAGGCTGCTGTTTGTATGGATGTCCTTTTCCAGCTTTGGCTATCTGACCAGGGGAAGCCGCCATGTGCGGGTGGGCTTTTTCAGGGAGCTGTTCCCGGTCCGGACCCAGAAGGCCATTCTGATTTTATGTGATGTCCTCTTTCTCGTATTTTCCGCAGGCGGGCTGAGGGCAATGGTACAGCTTTGTTCTGACGCATGGCGTTTTCAGGATATGCTGACAGCTGTTCCGTGGAACTACAACGCCCTGTATCTGGCCGGAATGCTGGGCTTCTTTATGATGGTGGTGCGCAACGTCCAGATCCTGGTGTGGAAGTTCAGGCACTGGGGAGATGATCTGGAACGGTTTGTGAACTACGACGGCGATTATTATGAGAACAACCGGATCTGCTTTGAACCCAAGGTAAAGGATGTGCTGGAACTGGCGGAAAAAGAGGCGGCGGAACTGTTGGAGAAGGGGGAATAAAGGCTTATGGTTGCAATCTTATTGTTCGTATCATTGATTCTGTTTCTGCTGCTTTCCATCCCGATTGGCGTCAGCCTGGGGCTGGCCTCCCTGACCACCATCCGGACCATGGACTGTATCAGCATGACCACCTTTGTACAGTCCATGATACAGGGACTGAATTCCTTTCCGCTGATGGCGGTGCCGCTGTTTACCTTTGCGGGGGAGGTTATGGGAAAGGGCGGTATTTCCAGGCGCCTTATAGACCTGGCAAGGGTATTCACCGGACGGTTTACAGGCGGACTGGGTATTGTGACCATTGTCACATCCCTGTTCTTTGCCGCTATCGCGGGCACAGGCTCTGCGGCTGTGGCAGCCATCGGACTTATCATGATTCCGGCCATGGTGAAGAATGGCTATGACAAGGGGTATTCCAGCGCATTGGTGGCAACAGCCGGAACCGTGGGCGTAATCATACCGCCAAGCGTCTGTATGGTGGTCTATGCCGTAGCGGCAGGCGCCTCCATCAGCGGCCTGTTCATGGCCGGAATCATGCCGGGACTTCTCATTGGGGCTGGCCTGATTCTGTACTCTGTATTCTATTCAAGAAGACATGGGTATAAAGGGGAAGATAAGCGGTATACTCCGGGAGAGATATGGCAGATTATACTGAAGGCCATTCCCGGTCTGATGATTCCTGTTATTATCCTGGGCGGTATCTACGGCGGCGTATTCACACCCACCGAGGCGGCGGCCATAGCAGGCGTGTACGGTGTGATTGTGGGACTCTTTATATACAGGGAGATCAAACCGTCGGACCTGATTTATATTATGTACCGTTCCGTGCTGATGTGCGCGCCGGTACTGCTCATCATAGGCATATCCACCGGCTTCGGACGCATCCTGACCATTACCCAGGTACCGGTCATGATTGCGGACGCCATTCTGGGACTTACCAGCAGCAAGATTCTGGTGCTGCTTCTCATCAATGTACTGCTCTTGATTGTGGGCACCTTCATGGAGACCAATGCGGCCATCATTATCCTGACGCCCATCCTGCTTCCCATTGTGACCAGGCTGGGAGTGAATCCCATCCATTTCGGAATCATCGTGGTAATGAACCTGTCCATCGGCTTTATCACACCGCCTCTGGGGGCCAACCTGTTTATGGCCTGTCAGGTGGGAGAGATATCCTTTGATAAGCTGGCGCGGAAGATATGGCCGTGGATCGTGGTCATGGTGGCGCTTCTGATGCTGGTGACATACATACCACAGATATCCATGGCGCTGCCTGAGGCGATGGGAGTGATATAACAGTAACTGAACCGGATATGATATGGCGGCTTTGATTTACCAAAGCCGCCGTTTTTGCGTTGTTTTAATCCGCGCTCATTAATTTAACAGAATAAGGCCGCATCTTATGCAGATGCATGCAGGCTATCCAACACGGAGCAGTGAGGCGGAACGCTGCTTAAACAGCGGCGTGTCATGCGGTGCCCCTGGTCTTTAAGGTGCAGGGGAAAAGCGTCAGGTTGGTGGATTCCGAGGGCTGCTTCTCTGACAGCAGCAGATCCAATACCCGGTCAATCATGCTGTCCATGGGCTGGACAAAGGAAGTGATGCTGTAGGCACTGTAGGAAGCCAGCTCTATATCGTCAAAGCCTATGACTGCCGCGTCCTCCGGCACCCTCAGCCCGTATTCGGAGCGGGCGCAGTCCAGGACTCCGGCGCAGACCAGATCGCTGACGCAGAACAGGGCCTTGGGGCAGGTGCCTTCCTGCTCCAGAAGCCTTCTGAAGCCTTCCCTGCCTCCCTCGTAGGTAAAAGGGGTGTTGATGACAGGGCAGTCATGGATTCCCCGCTCCTCCAGGCGGGACACAAAGCCTCTGCGGCGGTCATGGCTGGTGGAAGCCTCGTCGTGGCCTCCTATAAAGGCAAAGCTGCGGTAGCCCTTCATGAAAAAGTAGTCCGCGCAGTCGCGCCCGGCCTGTACGTTGTCGCAGCAGACAGCCTGGATTCCAGGGGTATTCATATAGCGGTTAAACAAAACCACAGGAACCCCGAAGTCCACACAGGTATCCGCCAGATCGGATGTCAGGGTCACGGATGTGATCAGGATGCCGTCCACCCTGTACTGCAGGATTTGGTGGATCAGGTCCTTCATATGGCCTTCATCGTCCAGATAAAAAAACAGGATCTGTTTGCCCATAGAGCGGAGCCGGATAGAAAGCTTGCTTAAGACCGTTGCGTAGAACGGATTGGTGGTGTTCTGCATGATGACTGCCACAATATTAGTGCTGTTGGATATAAGACTCCTGGCAATCGCGTCAGGGGCGTATTTTAAGGCGCTGGCTGCGTCCAGAACCCGCTGGCGCGTAGATGGATTCATCTTCGAGGCGGGATTGAAGGCCCTTGATACAGTGGCCTGGGATACGCCGGCCAGCTTTGCCACGTCGATGGAGGTATTGTGGCCGCGCCCGTTTGCGCGCTTACCGGTATTCTGGATGCTGTCGCCGGAATCAGAGATTTTCATAAGAAAAATCCTCCTTGGTGTGCTGAATAAGTGCGGTAGCCGCACTGAATATAGTTAACATTACCATAAATTATAGTTATTTGCAAGGAAACAAAGGGGAAAAACAAAGGGAAAATGAGGATGAATACGAATTTAACAGGTCATCTGAAAGAAAGCGTTATAATGGAGAATATCAAACGATAATTGTAAGAAGTGTACAATAAATACGGCTATAGTTTGAGTAAAATAACTAAAATACTTAAAAAGCTAAAAAATACATTGACGAACAGGCAGCATTGGGAATATAATGAGTTTACAAACAAATGAATACGTATTCAACAAGAGGCAAACAAAGGTTGCATATTCCATAAAATTGCAGTAGATTCAGTTCTATAAGTTAAGAAAATGGAAGATGCAGCTTAAATAAAGAATTAAAATGAATAGGTATACATTTTGCTCAGAACATATAAAAAACAAGTAATCAGGAGGAAAAACAGTGGGCAATATAGTATTGATGCGCGGTGAAACCGTGACTGCGTTTACGCAGGAATTATTCCAGAAGGCCGGAATGAGCGAACCAGATGCGAAGTATCATGCAGAATGTCTTGTAAATACCAATTATTGGGGAATTGATTCCCATGGCGTGATTCGGGTTCCGGCTTATTTTAAGAGAATGTTAAATGGCGCCATTAACACCAACCCTCAGATCAAGGTGGTGCGGGGCGAGGGATGCCTTGAGGTCCTGGACGTGGACGCGGCAGCCGGATTCATCGGCGGCAGGGCAGGTATGGAGCGCGCCATGGACCACGCTGCTGTAAGCGGCATAGCGGCCTGCGGCGTCATCAACAGCAACCACTTTGGAGCAGGCGCCCTCTACGCCCGCATGGCGGCTGAGCGGGGCATGATTGGAATTGCCATGACCAATGTAAAACCTCTGATTGTGGCTCCGGGAGCCAGTGTTCCGGTGACAGGAAACAATCCCATTGCCTTCGGCATTCCTACATACGGCGAATTCCCATTTGTGCTGGATATGTCTCTTTCCGTGGTGGCAGGCGGCAAGCTTACCCTGGCAATCAAGAAGAAGGAAAAGATTCCTATGGACTGGGCAACTGATAAGAACGGCCGTCCCACCGATGATCCCCAGGCAGCCTTTGACGGATATCTGCTGCCCATGGGCGGACACAAGGGATTGGGCTTATCCTATGTGGTGGACATATTATCCGGCCTGATAACAGGAGGCGTTTTCTCGAAGGATATGAAGAGCATGTACGCCAATCCCAAGGACCCAAGCCTGACCGGCCATTTCTTTATCGCCATGGATATCTCCAAGATTATATCAAAGGAACAGATGAAGGAGCGCATGGCGCAGTTTAAGGACCAGCTGAAGGCAACGCCCATGTGGCAGGAAGGGGCTCAGATGCTTCTGCCGGGCGAGATTGAGTACCGTAAGGAACAGGAGAGACGTCAGAATGGTCTTCCCATTCCGGTGACCACCTACGAGGAACTGGCAGAGCTTAAGAAGGAATATGACATCCAGGCTCCGCTGACCATAATCCAAGAGTAATTTATCTGAGCACATAATATAAGGAGAGGATACAATATGAAACTGGAAAATAAAGTTGCCATTATCACCGGCGGTACAAAGGGAATCGGATACGGAATCGCGGAAGAGTATCTGAAGGAAGGCGCAAAAATCACCATTTGTTCCAGAAACGCCCAAGAAGGCGTGAAGGCGGCAAAAGAGCTGGGAAAGCTGGGAGAGGTGCTGTACCTGCAGGCCGACGTTTCATCCATCGAGGATAACCAGATGCTGGTGGATGAGACAGTGAAGAAGTACGGAAGGCTGGATATATTTGTAGCCAACGCGGGAATCAATGATCCTGACAAGACCCACTACCTGCATATCACGGAAGAACAGTATGACAGGATTCTGGGCGTCAACCTGAAGGGACTGTTCTTTGGAGGCCAGCTGGCGGCAAGGCAGATGGTAAAGCAGGGGCAGGGCGGAGCCATTGTCAATATTTCTTCTGTGAACGCTTACCTGGCCTTGGATAGCCAGATGTGCTATACCACCAGCAAGGGCGGAGTCAGCCAGCTGACCAAGGTACAGGCTGTGGCTCTCACTCCCTATGACATCAAGGTAAATGCCATCTGTCCGGGTCCCATTGAGAGTGAGCTTATGAGACGTGTGGGATCGGATGAACAGCTGTTTAACACGGTGATTTCCAGGACGCCCATAGGCAGAATCGGAACTCCTAACGAATGTGGAAGGCTGGCCGTGTTCCTGGCCTGCGATGATTCCAATTTTGTGTACGGACAGTCTATATACATTGACGGCGGCAGAAGCTTCCAGGCATTCCCGGTACCGGGTTACAAGACGGTTACAGATGAACAGTATGAGAAGCTTATGGAGCTGGATCAAAAGTAGAGGAGGAATAAAAGGTGAAGAAAATGGGGTTGCCGAAAGTCGGCATGATTACCTTTAGCGATGCAAGAGAACATGAGTACAAGGTGCTTTACGAGGAAAAGACAGCAGCCAGGATAAAACGGACCGTTGAATACTTTGCTGACTATGAGATGGAGCTGCATACCTTTGATACCGTGGCACGTTCTCCCCAGGATATTGACCGTCAGACAGATGAGCTTAAGAAAAAGGGCGTGGAGGTGTTAATCGCCAATATCCCCTGCTGGACCTGGCCCAACGGAGTGGTCCGGGGCGTGCTGAATATGGGCCTTCCCACCATACTGCTCTCCAACGACGATCCCGGAACCCATGGCACCGTAGGATTCCTGGGTTCAGGAGGAGCGTTAAACCAGATAGGCTACAAGCATCTTCGGATACAGCAGGATTTTACGGATGAGCACCCGAATCTGTTTGACACCAAGATGATGCCTTACATACGGGCCGCTGCCGCTGTGAGAAAGCTGCAGGGCAGGATATTCGGATTTATCGGAGGCCGTTCCCTGGGCATTGACACGGGAAGCTTTGATCCCATGCAGTGGAAGAAACTGTTTCAGATTGACAGCGACCACATTGACCATGAAGAAATCGTCCGCAGGGCTGAGGCGATTGATGAGAGCAGGGTGGAGGCCGTATTCAGGTGGCTGGTGGATTCTGTGGGCTCTGTGAAGTATGACGAAAAGCTGACCGAAGAGCGGTTAAAATACCAGGTGGCCTGTTATCTGGCAACTAAGGATATTATCGCTGACCGCCATCTGGATTTCGGCGCCATCAAATGTATGCCGGACATGACGAATTTCAGGGCGCCCCAGTGTATTTCCACGGCACTGCTCAACGGCGGATACGATGCGGACGGGGAGTTCGACCCATTCCCTATTTCCTGTGAGGCTGATGCGGACGGAGCCCTGACCATGGAGATGTTAAAACTTATCTCCGGGGGAATGCCCACCATGTTCGCGGATGTGAGCCATGTGGGATACAAGGAAAAGCTTATATACCTTCCAAACTGCGGTTCCATGTGCACCTACTATGCGGGCCGGTGCTGCGACGGATGCAGGAACATGAAGAACATCGAGCTGCGCAGGGCAAACAGGCCTTCCGGAGGTGCTGTTACCTTTACCGTGCCGAGCGCAGGCGAGATGACCATGGCAAGGCTTTGCAGGGTGAATGGAAAGTATCAGATGTTTATTATTGAGACTGAGTTTGTGGACCCGTCCAAGGAGATTCTGGATGCCTTTGTGAAAGCAAGGGGCGTGCATCAGCTTCCGGTTGCATTTATGAAAGCGGATTTTGATATTGAGAAATTTGTGGACAGATTCAACTCCAACCACATCAGCGGCGTGGCGGGCCATTATAAAAAGGAACTTATCAATCTGTGCAGTCTGCTGGACATTGAGCCGGTTGTGATACAGTAGAATGTGAGGCGGTGTAAGTGGGACTTTCCTATGAGAGTTTTGATGAACGGTTTTTCGATGTGGTGGATGTGAAACAGGACCTTGTGACGGTCTGTTCCGGCTTTACCTTCATCGAAGGCCCTATATGGAACGATGTTACAGGATGCCTGACCTTTAACGATATCCCGGAGAGCAGGACCTACCGTCTGGAACAGGGCAAAACGGTAAGGCTTTTGCGGGAAGATACACATAAGGCCAATGGAAATGCCTATGACATGGATGACAACATCATTGTCTGCGAGCATGTGCGAAGCTGCATATCCAGGACCAATGACCAGGGTGAAAACCTGGAAGTACTGGTAAGCCATTATGGGGATAAGGAGCTTAACAGTCCCAACGATGTGGTGGTCAGAAGCGACGGGGTTATCTTCTTTACGGACCCCAGGTTTGGAAGGAATCCGTCCCGGGTGGGGCTTGAGAGGCCCCAGGAACTGGATTTCCAGGGTGTGTTCTCCTTTGACCCGGGGACAGGGGAGCTTAAGCTGCTGGCAGATGATTTTGAAAATCCCAACGGCCTGTGCTTTTCCCCGGATGAAGCCTTCCTCTATGTCAATGACTCGCCGAAAAAGCACATCCGGAAGTTCAGGGTGGAAGCGGACGGCACCTTAAGCGGCGGGGCCGTATGGGCAGAGACAACGGGAGAGGGCGCGGGCCTGCCTGACGGAATGAAGACGGACAGCCGGGAAAACGTGTATTGCTGCGCCCAGGGCGGAATTCATATTTTTAATAAAAATGCGGACTATCTGGGAATCATCAAGGTTCCTGAGCAGACCGGCAACTGCGCCTTTGGGGGACCGGACATGGATATTCTTTATCTGGCAGCCTCCACCACGCTCTACAGCTTCCGGATTAAAGGCCGCGCAGATAAAAACGGGAGGAAGATATTAAATGGTCAGGGAAAATAAAGTAAAACAGAAACTGAAAAACGGCGAAGCCGTAATCGGAACCTTTGTAAAGACAGTGGATCCCAGTGTGATTGAAATTCTGGGATGCAGCGGGATGGAGTTCTTTGTTATAGACAGTGAACACGTCTCCTATAACCCGGAAACCATCACGGATTTGGTAAGGGCCTCGGACCTGACGGGAATCGTGCCCATTGTCCGGGTCAGGGAAGCCACGGCGGTGAACATTATGCAGGCCCTGGATACAGGAGCCCTGGGTTATCATGCGCCGAACGTGGATACACCGGAGCAGGCCAGGATTGCAGTGGATGCGGGTAGATATACGCCTCTTGGAAACAGGGGATTTGCGCCCACCCACAGGGCTGCCAATTACGGCATGATGGATAAACAGGAGTATATTGACAAGGCCAACAAGGAGATTCTGACCATCATCCACTGTGAGACAATGGAATCCCTGGGTAATCTGGACGAGATTCTTAAGTTAGAGGAGCTGGATGTGGTATTTATCGGGCCCATGGACTTGTCCCAGTCCCTGGGACGGGATGTGATGGGCCAGAGGAACCACCCAAGGCTTCTGGAAGCCATTGACCAAATCATCGAAAAGGTAAACAAGGCGGGCAAGGCAGTGGGCACAGTGGCGGACAACGCGCAGATGGCAAAGGAACTGATGGAAAAGGGAGTGCGCTATATCCCTATCAGCTCCGATCAGGGCATGATTGGAAATATGGCTAAAAACATTGTAAAAGAGTTTAACCAGTATTCAAAATAATATTAAAATAAAAGGAGATATATTAAAATGAAAAAGCAGACAGAATTCAAATTAGACAAGAGAGATTCCGTATGGTTCCAGGACAATACGGCAGCTGTAAACTGTGCTTACGCAAAGGAAGTGTGTGACATTGCGATTCTTCCAATCGGAGCCATCGAGCAGCACGGACCTCACTGCCCATGCGGCAGCGATTCCTTTAACGCCATGGGTATTGCTGAGGCGGTTGCCAGAAAGTCCGGCGCCATGATTCTCGCCTGCCCGATGTACGGCTCCCATCCGGCTCACCACTGGGGCATGCCCGGAACCATCCCGCTGACCTTTGAGACCCATGTGGGCCTTTTGACCGATATCGTCCGCGGCGCTGCCAACGCAGGCTTTAACAAGTTCCTGATTATCTCCGCCCATGGCCAGACCATGTCCATGTTTGAGGCGGTTCATAAGTTAGGTATCGAGGGATACTTTACCATCGGCAGCACCTGGTATGATTTCCTGAGAGACAACAAGAAAACACTGGATACATTTATGTGGCATGCAGATGAGGCGGAGACCTCTGTGGCTCTGTCCCTGTATCCCGACAAGGTACATATGGACCTGGCTGTACCTGGCAAGGCCCACGGCCTCATCGACTCCAAGTGGAAGATCGCGCCAGGCCAGGCAGCAGGCGAAGGCATGCTGTACCACTTCGAGGGAACCTTCTCCCTGATGGAGAAGGATGACCTGGATACAGGCGTAATTGGGGATCCCACCAATGCAAGCAAGGAAAAGGGCGACAAAATCGTGGAGAGATGCGCGGATCTGTACTGCGAACTGCTTGAAGAGGTAAAGACAAAGTATCCATGCGGCGTGAATCCTCTGGGCTTCCGCAATCCTCTGGGCTATAACGGCACCAACAATATCCAGTATGACGCAATGCACGACGAACACGGCAACCTGAAGAAATAACAGCCAGGCAAAAAAGCCTGCCGGCAGGTAAACAGACCGGCAGGTAAACAGGCCGGCAGACGAACCATAGATCAAAAACAGACAGGCGGGGTGGATATGAGAGAAATCACCAGATTACCGGCAGAAGAGCTGGAGCAGAAGGCTGAACGGGATGAGACGCGGATTGACCGGATCCTCAGGGAGGCAGTGATGAGGAGCGGCAGGAAGATTGTGGTGCTGGATGATGATCCCACCGGTGTTCAGACCGTTCATGATGTCTCCGTGTATACGGACTGGTCAGAGGAATCCGTGCTGCAGGGCTTTCAGGAGGAAGGGAACCTGTTCTATATTCTTACCAACTCCAGGGGCTTTACAGAGGACGAGACAAAAAAGGCCCACCGCCAGATCGCCGGAAACATAGTAAAGGCCGCCAGGGCAACTGGCCGGGATTTCCTCATCATGAGCCGCGGTGATTCCACCCTCAGGGGACATTATCCCCTGGAGACGCAGGTGCTGCGGGATGTACTCAGCCGGGAAGGACAGCAGGAAACGGACGGCGAAGTCATCTGCCCCTTTTTCAAAGAGGGGGGACGCTTTACCATCGGAAACATCCACTATGTCAGATACGGCCGGGAATTGGTGCCTGCGGGGGAGACGGAATTTGCCGCCGACAGGACCTTTGGATATCGTTCCTCCAATCTGGCTGATTATGTGGAGGAGAAGACGAAAGGCGCCTATCCGGCCGGTGAAGTCATTTGCATCGGCCTGGACGACCTAAGACACGGCAGAGTGGATAAGGTGGCAGGACAGCTGATGGAGGTCAGGAACTTTAATAAGGTGATTGTGAACGCTGTGGACTACGGCGACTTAAAGGTCTTTGCCCTGGCTCTCTATGAGGCCATGGAGCAGGGAAAACGGTTCCTGTTCCGGACAGCAGCCTCCCTGGTAAAGGTGATGGGAGGCATCACGGACCAGCCCCTTCTTACCAGGGAGAAGATGGCACTGCCGGAGAACGGACACGGTGGCGTCATCGTGGTGGGGTCGCATACGGCCAAGACCACCAGACAGCTTATGGAGCTTAAAAAGGTTCCCGGAATACGGTTCCTGGAATTCAATTCCGACCTGGTGTTAAATGATGCCGCATTCAGGGAAGAGACAGAACGGACCCTGGAGCTGATTAGCCGGACCATAACAGAGGGTAAGACAGCTGCGGTCTACACCAGAAGGAAGCTGCTGGAATTTAAGGATGACACCAGGGAAGCCGCCCTTATGCGTTCCGTGAAGATATCGGAGGCAGTGCAGTCCCTGGTGGGGAACCTGAAGGTGGTACCTGCCTTCGTGGTGGCAAAAGGAGGCATCACTTCATCTGATGTGGGCACAAAGGCGCTACGGGTGAAGCGGGCCACGGTAATGGGACAGATATGTCCCGGCGTGCCGGTGTGGCAGACCGGGAAGGAGAGCCGCTTTCCCCATATTCCCTATGTGATATTTCCGGGAAATGTGGGGGAGGACGCCACCCTCAGGGAGGCAGTAGAGATATTGCTGGGGCGATAAGCGAATAAGATATACAGAGTATAATGGAAAATGGGCTGTACCGCATTGTCTGTGACTGCGGTGCCGGCCCTTTTTCGTCTGCCTGGCGTTCACACCGGATGCAGGACTCTTGACTTCCCGGGAAATCTGGTCTACTATTAAATGGAATTTCAGATTAGACTTGAGATTAGGAGAGACTGGCTCATGAATAAGAAAGAAGCAAATGAAATCAAGAAATTGTTTACACCGGCGGGCTGCGCCATCACCCGTATCTGCGGCTGCTATGTGGACGCGGAGAAAAATAAAAAGACGGAGCTTAAGGAGGCATTCCTCTCTCTCCAGGAGGAAGAGGCCTTTAAATATTTTACCATATTCAGAAACGCCCTTTCCGGGACCATCGGAAAGAATTTGATTAATATGGAGTTTCCCTTACATACGGAGGCAGAGGACGGTACCCAGCATTTTCTTTTAAAGCTCAGGGACAGCCAGTTAAAGGATGACGGGATACTGGAGGAGTTCTACGACAAGGTCATTGCGGCATATGACTACGGCGAGAATTATTATATCATCCTCATCCACTGTGCCTACGATATTCCGGCCAAGGCAACGGACGGTACGGAGATGTTTGACGCGTCGGACTATGTATACGAATTCATACAGTGTACCATCTGTCCTGTCAAGCTTTCCAAGGCCGGATTGTGTTACAACAGCCTTACAAATACCATTGAAAACCGCGACAGGGACTGGCTGGTGGAAGCGCCCGTCCAGGGATTTCTGTTCCCTGCCTTTAACGACAGGAATACGGATATCCACAGCCTTTTGTACTATGCCAAGAACCCGGAAGAGCTGCCGGATACCCTGATCGACGAGCTGTTAGGCTGCGTGATTCCCATGTCTGCCAAGAGCCAGAAGGAGACGTTTCAGGCCATTGTGGAGGAGACGCTGGGTGAGAACTGCGATTTTGAGACAGTAAAGAACATCCATGAGAACCTGAGCGAGCTGGTGGAGGAGACAAAGGACGAGCCTGTCCCCCTGACCCTGGACAAGTATCAGGTGAAGAAGCTGTTAGAGACCAACGGAGCCACCCCTGAGAAGCTGGAGGAGTTTGAACAGAGGTATGCGCAAGTGGAGGACGGCCCCGGCACCAGCTTTGTGGCAGCCAATGTGGTCAACACCAGGAGCTTTGAAATCAAGACCCCGGACGTGAGCATCAAGGTTTCGCCGGATAAGACATATCTGGTGGAGAACCGGATGATTGAGGGACGGCCCTGCATTGTCATAGCCATCAATGAACATGTGGAGATTAACGGAATCACAGTACGCCCCGTGGCTGCGCCGAAAGGGGATGAGGATGAAAATGGGCAGGTGCCTTTTTAAGTGAGCATAACAATATAATCTGAAAACAGACAGAAGGGTGTTTCAAAGTATACCAAAAAATCCAGACAGAGGCCGGAGAAGGCCGCTATCTGGATTTTTATATATGAAAGATTCCTGCCTGCGCAGTTCTGCTCCTGGGCCAGAGCGCTATAACAGCATGATTTCCTGCCGATATAGTGTCCGGACCGCTGTTTCAGGCATCAGATGCGCTCTGCATTATCACGCATGAATTTGAATTCCGCCACGGAGCGGTCAAAGGTCTGGATGTGGTAGTACAGCCAGTCCCTGACTTTCTCGGAGACCTTTTCCACGAATGCGTCTGTGGGGCCTTCTTCCTCTGTCAGCATCTCATGAAGCTCCTGGACAGTCCTTCTCAGCTCCTCATGCTTTTCCTTGTGCTCTTTGATGCCTGGATAATTTATGGATTCCTGGAGGGCTTCCTCTTCATTAAAATGATACTCGGTATAATCCGCCAGAAAGTTTAACATCCTGGCTGCTCCGCTCTGGTTGGAGCGCTCCTCACAGCTCTTTAATAAATCATTGATCTTGCAAATCAGCTCCTTGTGCTGGGTATCAATCATCTCATTGCCTGTTACCAGGTCGTCTGTAAATTCTGCGTACATAGTCCAATACCTCCTGAATGTTTGATATATATAATAAATGTCCGATATATATAATTTAGCACATATAATGAGAAAATACTATGACTTTTGCAACAAGAAGAACAAATTACTGAATTCGTGGAAGAATTCATCAGGATTGAAACCTGTTCAGCTATATCTTCGACTCTCCGAATACACTTAATGTAGGGGTGGTTATACGTGTAAGAAGTTGTCTGGACAAAAAAGTCAATAGTTGATATAATGACCATGTACGCGTGGCAATCATAAGATAATGGGAGGATGAAGATACAGATGAGTCGGACAATTAGTGCAGGTTATGTATATCGTCAATATTCTACCGAAGGTGTTTATATTGCGGATTATAAAAGCTCCAGGGCTGCCCATGAGGCAACAGGGGTTTCCATTGGTTCCATCGCAAGAGCTGCTCATGGTGAACGCAGGACCGGAGGCGGTTATGTCTGGAGAAAAGTACTGGCAGATTCGCCAAAGGAAAGTATTGAGATAGATTTGATTAGTAAAATCGGCAACCATGATAAACGTCCTCTGGTCCAGAAAAATCTGGATGGAGAAATAGTTGGGGAATTCCTTTCCATTGCCCATGCCAGCCGGAGTCTTAAAATCAGCCGGAGAAGCCTTTCATGTGCGCTCAGCGGTGCCCAGAAAACAGCCGGAGGCTACATATGGGAAGAGAAGATGGAAGATGATATGCAGGTTCAGGAGCAGTAAGGCTTCTGCATTATAATAGTTATAGAAGAAACAGGATTAAAAACAGTCCGTGCATTGGGGACTGTTTTTTTGTTTTGGCAGACAGTATGGCAGTATGTTCGGAAAGTCTGTAAATAAAAGAAAAAAACGCAGATATATGATTATATTTGCAAGATATTTCTGGAAATTTGCATGAGTTTATAGTACAATAATGAATAAGAGGAGTTGTATCCCTAAGACAGAGGAGGACGCTGTATGAAACGTGACGATTTGGTTTGGAGTGACCGGAAAAGGAACTGGCTGGGGCTGCCATGGACATTCACTGTATATGGCCTGACAGAGGACCGGCTGTTCATTAAGACAGGGGTCCTTAACATACATGAAGATGAGGTGCGCCTGTACCGGATACTGGATCTGTCCCTGAGGAAAACCCTGTGGCAGAGGGTAATGGGATTGGGCACCATCCATGTGGATAGCAGCGATAAGACCATGAAGGCCTTTGACATCAGCAATATAAGAAATTGTGAGGATGTAAAGGAGCAGCTGTCCCGGCTGGTGGAGCAGGAGAGGGATAATAAGAGGGTATCATCCAGGGAGTTCATCGGAGGATACGGGGACGATGAGGACCATGGGTTTGATGAGGAGGACAGTTCTTATTAGAATGTAATCCATGTTATTTTATTATAAGAAAGGGGACTTTGTATGGGGAAAAAACGCAATATCATAGTGGGACAGTCAGGGGGGCCTACCTCGGTCATTAATTCCAGCCTGGCAGGGGTCTATAAGACGGCGAAGGAGAGAGGATTCCACAAAGTATACGGTATGCTCCACGGCATTGAGGGTCTGTTGGATGAGATGTATGTGGATCTGTCCACGCAAATCCATTCGGACATGGATATTGAGCTCCTAAAGAGGACGCCGTCTGCATTCCTGGGCTCCTGCCGGTATAAGCTGCCGGATATTCATGAGAACCCGGCATTTTATGAGAAGATATTTGCCATACTGGATAAGCTGGACATCGAGGTCTTTATCTATATCGGCGGCAATGATTCCATGGATACCATCAAGAAGCTGTCCGATTATGCCATTGTCAAGGGACATGGCCAGAAGTTCCTGGGCGTTCCCAAAACCATTGACAATGACCTGGCCCTTACAGACCATACGCCTGGTTTCGGAAGCGCGGCAAAGTACATAGCCACCTCCACCAAGGAAGTGATCCGGGATGCCATGGGCTTATCCTACCGCCGCAAGACCATCACCATCATGGAGTGCATGGGAAGGAACGCGGGCTGGCTCACCGGCTCCACGGCCCTGGCCAGGACAGAGGACTGCTGCGGGCCGGATCTGATTTATCTGCCGGAGATACCCTTTGACATTGATAAATTCCTTAAAAAATGTAAGGATCTGATTCAGAAGAAGCCGTCCATTGTCATTGCGGTGTCTGAGGGAATCAGGGTGCCGGACGGACGGTATGTATGCCAGCTGTCAGGAGGCAGCGATTACGTGGACGCCTTCGGACACAAGCAGCTGGCCGGGACAGCGGATTACCTGGCAGGTTTCCTGGCTGGTGAGCTGGGGTGCAAGACCAGGTCCGTGGAACTGTCCACCCTGCAGAGGAGCGCTTCCCATGTGGCTTCAAGAGTGGATATCAACGAGGCGTTCATGGTAGGAGGCGCGGCTGTCAAGGCGGCGGACGAGGGGGATACAGGCAAGATGGTGGTCATTGACCGGGTTTCCGACGACCCCTATATGAGCGCGGCCGGCATATATGACGTACACAAGATTGCCAATAATGAAAAGACAGTGCCCAGGAGCTGGGTCAACAAGGATGGAAGTTATGTGACCCAGGAATTTGTCAATTATGTGGAGCCTTTAATCCAGGGAGACTACCAGCCGTTTATGGTAAACGGCCTTCCCCAGCACCTTGTTCTTAAGCGGTAGAAGGCGGAGGGGGATTATATTTTCTATGAAACGGTTAAAAATCACATAAAAAATACCTGCTGCAACGGAAAAGAATCAGGGCGGTTTCCAGAAAAATGGGGAACCGCCCTTAAGTTTTGATAAAGGAAATGAGGCTAAGAGGTAAATAATGGAATAATTGCACAACAAAATCTTGTATTTTTTCAGGTACAAGCCATGAAAAGAAATTTGACAATTGAATATAATAGTGATATATATATTTCAACCACTTTCAATTGGTATCTGTTGGACGGTTCCTTCCTGTAACCTGACAGGACAGGGATGTCACAAAAAAGGAGTTTTGACTATGAAAGAAAAGAAAATCATGTTACCCACAATGGCTGAGGCAAAGAGGTTCGTTGATGAAGCTACGAAGTGTGACTTTGATATTGATGTATTCTATAATCGTGTAACCATTGATGCAAAGTCTATTCTCGGAGTGCTGAGCCTGGACCTGACCCGGATTCTGACGGTTCAGTTTAACGGTGAGAACCAGGGATTTGAGGAGTATCTGGAAACTATTTCCCCGGAAGCCAATGCAAGCGCTGCCTGATAGGGGCGCGGATTAAGAGGCGGATTGCGAACACCTGTTTGCAATCCGCCTCTTTTTATGGTATGATACCCTATATTATATATGGAGTGGACAGGGGAGGAAGAAAGAGTTGGGAAATCATTCACAGCCCCAGATACGCATTTCGGTGCGGAACCTGGTGGAGTTTGTAATGAGAAGCGGGGATCTGGACAACCGGAGGACAGCTGGGGCCAAGAAGGAGGCCATGCAGGCCGGCAGCAGACTGCACCGGAAGATTCAGAAACGTATGGGAACCTCCTACCGTTCCGAGGTGATGCTGCGGCATCAGGTACAGGAGGACATGTTTGATATCCTGGTGGAGGGAAGGGCGGACGGAATCATTACCGAGCCTGCCGGAGTCACCATTGATGAGATTAAGTGCATCTATATGGATGTATCCAGGCTGGAAGAACCGGATCCGGTCCATCTGGCCCAGGCTCTGTGCTATGGCTGGTTTTACAGCACCCAGAATGAACTGGAAACCATCGGCATCCAGATTACCTACTGTAACATAGAGACAGAAGAAATCCGCCGGTTTAAGGAGGCCAGGAGCTTTGAGGAGCTGAAGGTATGGTTTGAGGGGCTGATTCATGAGTATGTCAAATGGGCCAGATATCTGTACCACCATGGGATCCGCCGCCAGGAGTGCTTAAAGGAACTGCCTTTTCCTTATCCTTACAGGGAAGGGCAGAAGGAGCTGGCAGGGAATGTGTACCGCTCCATTGCCAGAAAACGCAACCTGTTCATCCAGGCGCCTACCGGGGTGGGAAAGACCCTGTCCACCATCTACCCCAGTCTGAAGGCCATGGGCGAGGGCCACGGAGAGAAGCTGTTTTACCTGACTGCCAAGACCATTACCAGGAGCGTGGCGGAGGAAGCCTTTTCTATTTTAAGGCGGCAGGGGAATCTCTATTTTAATACGGTTACCATCACAGCAAAGGAAAAGCTCTGCGTCATGGAAAAGCCGGACTGCAATCCCCAGGCATGTCCCAGGGCTAAGGGCCACTACGACCGGGTCAATGACGCTGTCTACGAAATCATCCAGGAGGTGGACGGCATCACCAGGGACAAGGTGCTGGAGTATGCCGAAAGATTTGAGATATGTCCCTTTGAATTCTGTCTGGATATCAGCAATTGGGTGGACGGCATCATATGCGATTACAATTATGTCTTTGATCCCAATGTAAAGCTGAAGCGGTATTTTGACCAGGGGGAGCCGGGCCAGGGGTACCTGTTTCTGGTGGATGAGGCCCATAATCTGGTGCCCAGGGCCAGGGAGATGTACAGCGCCAGCCTTATAAAGGAGGATGTGCTTCTGACAAAACGCATTTTAAAGACACAGCCCGGAGCGGCAAAGGTCATTGCCCAGCTGGATAAGTGCAACCAGCGGTTCCTGGAATTAAAGCGTTCCTTCGGCGGGGATGAGGGAGAGCGCAGGACCGTGCTGGGGAGCACCTACGAGCTGCTGCCGGATGTGAATGTTCTGGCCCTGAACCTGATGACCATGTTCGGGGAGCTGGAAACCTTTATGAATGAGAACATGGAATTTCCCGACCGGGACCTGGTGCTGGAGTTCTACTTTGCAGTCCGGGATTTTCTGTATGTGTATGACAGGCTGGACGAGAGCTACAGGATATATGACCAGATTCTCGCGGACGGCAGTTTTATGGTAAAGCTGCTGTGCATTAACCCGGCCGTGAACCTGAAGGAGTGCCTGGACAAGGGTGTCAGCACCCTGTTTTTCTCGGCCACCCTACTACCCATCCAGTACTATAAGGAACTTTTAAGCGGCAGCCAGGAGGAATACGCTGTCTATGCAAAGTCTCCTTTTCCAGAGGAAAACCGCATGGTGCTGGCTGCCAGTGATGTCAGCAGCCGTTACAGCCGCAGGGGGCCTTCCGAGTATGAAAAGATTGTGGACTATATATGCCGGGTGGTGGAGGGAAAAAAAGGAAATTATATGGTATTCTGTCCTTCCTACCAGTATCTCCATGCCATAGAGGATATTCTGGCTGCCAGGGAGGCGTCGGGAGCCCTTTCTTTTATCTGGAACGCCCAGACAAACCATATGACTGAGGAGGACAGAGAGACATTTCTGCATAGCTTTGAGGAGGAGCGGGATTGCTCCATGGCAGCCTTATGCGTCATGGGAGGGATATTTTCAGAGGGAATCGACCTAAAAGAAGAGCGCCTTATCGGCGCTGTGATCATTGGTACCGGTCTGCCCCAGGTGAACACGGAGCAGGAGATTCTAAAGGAGTATTTTGATGAACATGGGGAGCATGGCTTTGACTACGCATACCAGTATCCGGGGATGAACAAGGTGATGCAGGCAGCCGGCCGGGTCATAAGGACTGTCCATGACAGGGGAATCATTGCCCTGTTAGACGACCGGTTCCTCCGCCCGGAGTACGTGGCCCTGTTCCCAAGGGAATGGGGGACCTATACCGTGGTCAACCGCTACAATGTGGACCAGGCCGTGAAGGCGTTTTGGGACGGGGCGGTATAGCCGGCCTTGGCGGCATCCCTGCGGACCATGGCAGGCGGCTGTTTCCTATAACATATCCATGAACTGTCTGGCTGCCTGGGATACGGGAAGACTTTCGTTGTAGGCCACCATCATCTGGCGGGAGGGGAGCTGTTCCTTCAAATCCAGGATGAACAGGTCCTCGTCATTTTTGGGGATACAGAAGTCAGGGACAAAAGCAATTCCCAGGCCGATGCGGGCCAGGTCGATGAGCAGGTCGTTGCTGGACAATTCGATTTCCGGAACCAGGTCCAGCTGGCTTTTCTGGAATACCTGATGAAGGAACTCGCTGGTGGTGCTCTTTCGGTCCAGCATCATGATGGGATACCGCAGCAGCTCCTCCAGGGCCAGTTTGGATCCCTTCAGGGGAAAGGCGCTGCGGCTGGCCACAAACACATCATGGAATTCATTGATAACCCTGGTATTCATACTGCCGGCCAGGGCGGAATTGGGATAGTTTGCAACGATGAAGTCAGCCTGTCCGTTTTCCAGGAACTTTGCGCATTCAATGGAAGTCTGGTTGATGACCTTGATATGGATGTTTGGAAATTCCTTGTGGAAGCGGTTCAGATAGGGGACCAGGTAGTAGCGGCATATGGTGTCGCTGGCTCCGATGCGCAGCTGTCCGCCGTTTAGGGTATGGGCCTCCAGCAGCTGGTTTTCTCCCTTTTTAATGAGATTCATGGCAGGTTCAATATGTTTTAACAGAATCTCCCCTTCCGGGGTGAGCTGTACTTTTTTTGTGCTTCGGATGAACAGGGGCTGGTTAAGCTTTTTTTCCAGGACTTTAATGGACTGGCTTACGGCAGACTGGGAGATAAAGAGCTGCTTGGAAGCCTCGGAAAAGCTCAGCGTTACCGCCACATGGTAAAATACCTTATAAAGTTCATAGTTAATATCCATTATTAAGTCCTCCTTATAAACTAAGCATATCTTATCACGATTGCCGGGGCTTTGTAAAGAGGGAAACTTGACTTATGGTTTGGGATGGATTATCCTATTAAGGATTATGAGCGGAATATGTAATTCTGGAAAATTGAAAGGATAGAGGCATAATGGAACACGATTTTTTTGATATGTATTTGGAAGAAATGAGAGGTATCACACCGCTTGACAGGGATGAAATGGTTTCTGTCCTTGAGGGAACAGCCAGGGGCGACGCGGCAGCCCGAAGCCGCCTGGTGGAGGGATGCCTGGGGCAGGTGCTGGAGATAGTGAGGGAATACGGGGATAGTGAGCTTCCCATATCGGATTTGGTCCAGGAGGCCAATACAGCCCTGATGCTGGCCGCCATAGAGTACGATGGCAGCGAACCCTGGAATGAACTCATGACCCGCCGCGTGAAGGAGAGCGTGGAACTGGCCCTGGAGGAGCAGAGGACGGAGAACCAGATTGAGGAGACCATGGCTGCCAGAGTCAATGTGCTTCAGACCGTGTCCCAGGTGCTGGCAAAGGAGCTTGGCAGGGAAGCAACCCTGGAGGAGCTTTCCGCTAAAATGAAGATGACTGAGGATGAGGTCAGGGATATCATGAAGCTGGCTCTGGATGCCCTCACCGTCAATGGGGAAGGTCAGGAAACGGCTTCCGTCCAGGATGAGGAAGAAGGCCCTAATCCTGTAAGGAATGGCTGGAATCTGGATGAGGGCCTGTAGGACACAGGACGGCAGGAGGTAAAAACAGATGAAACTCTACATCATACGCCATGGACAGACCGACTGGAACGTGCAGGGAAGGATACAGGGCAGGCAGGATATTCCGTTAAATGCAGCCGGCCGCAGCCAGGCTCAGATGCTGGCAAAGGGAATGGAAAAACGGCCTGTGACTGCCATTTACTCCAGCCCCCAGCTGCGGGCCATGGAGACCGCCAAGGCCCTTGCCGGGAACCAGGGGGTGGAGGTCATACCCCTGCCGGAGCTGGTGGAGATTGGATACGGCGACTGGGAGGGAAGGACTGCTTCGGATATATTGACAAAGGAACGAAAGCTGTATGAAGAATGGTGGCAGCATCCGGCCACGGTGGCGCCTCCTGGCGGGGAGACGCTGAACCAGGTGGATGCCAGGTGCAAAAAAGCCTGGGAGCGGATAAAGGGGGAGATAAAAGGGGACACGGCTGTGGTGGCCCACGGGGGAACGCTGGCCCATTTTATTGTCCATCTTCTGGAGGGCCGGCCGGATGCAGCTGAAATTGTTGTGGGAAATGCCAGCATCACCACCATAGAGTATGACCCGGTTACCGGACAGTGCAGTCTGGCGGGGCTAAATGACTGCAGCCATTTAATGTGAAAATATTGACATAATTTTTAAGGGAACAATGTTTAAAACACTTGCGTTCCAAGGGGGAATATATTAAAATAAGGGCAGTTTTGTAAGCGCTTACAATTTTAAAAGGAGGTATTTCTATGACAGAGGTAAGAGGCAATGTAATCGTAGGGCAGTCCGGCGGCCCCACCGCGGTGATTAATTCCAGTCTGGCCGGCGTGTTTAAGACAGCCAAGGACAGGGGAGCCAGGAAGGTATACGGCATGCTTCATGGCATACAGGGACTTCTGCAGGAGCGGTATGTGGATCTGGAGGAGCACATCAAGTCTGATCTGGATATTGAGCTTTTGAAGAGGACGCCCTCCGCGTATCTGGGTTCCTGCCGTTTCAAGCTGCCGGAGATATGTGACGACCGGGAGATATATGATAAGATATTTTCCATCCTGGACAAGCTGGAGGTGGAATACTTTTTCTATATCGGCGGCAATGATTCCATGGACACCATCAAGAAACTTTCTGACTATTCCCTGTTAAACGGCAGTAAGATTCGCTTTATGGGCGTGCCCAAGACCATTGACAATGACCTGGCAGCCACGGACCATACTCCCGGATACGGCAGCGCGGCCAAGTATATCGGCGCTATCACAAAAGAGGTTATCCGGGACGGCCTTGTATATGACCAGCAGAACGTGACCATCCTGGAGATTATGGGCCGGAACGCGGGCTGGCTGACAGGGGCTGCTGCCCTGGCAAAGGGAGAGGACTGCGAGGGACCGGACATGCTGTTTCTTCCCGAGGTAACCTTTGACGTGGATTCCTTTATGAAGAAGGTGGAGGAGCTCCATAAGAAAAAAGCATCGGTGGTGGTGGCTGTGTCCGAGGGCGTGAAGCTGGCGGACGGCCGGTATGTGTGCGAGCTGACAGACGGCATCGAGTTCGTGGACGCTTTCGGACATAAGCAGCTTACCGGCACGGCCAGGTTCCTGGCAGAAAAAATCAACCGGGAAGTGGGATGCAAGACAAGGGCCATTGAGTTTAATTCCCTACAGCGCTGCGCCTCCCATATTGTGTCAAGGGTGGATATTACAGAAGCCTTCCAGGTAGGCGGTGCTGCCGTGAAGGAGGCCTTTGAGGGTGAGACAGGCAAGATGATCATTCTTAAGAGGGTGTCCGACGATCCTTACGTCTGCGTAACGGATATTTACGATGTACATAAGGTGGCAAATGTGGAGAAGAAGGTTCCCAGAGAGTGGATTAATGAGGCGGGGGATTATGTGACCGAGGAATTTGTGAACTATATCCGTCCATTGATTCAGGCTGAGCTGACGCCTATTATGACGGATGGTCTGCCCCGGCATTTGTATTATACGGATGTGGAAAAGAAGCAGGGATGAGAAGTCTGAGCTGAGGGGGAATGGGGAGTTGGCCGCCGGGAGCCGGCAAAACAGCCAGTAAAACAAAATAGCAAAACAGCCAGTAAAACAAACAACAATACGGCATAGCCGAAATGGACTATACCGTATATTGAGGCGAATGCTTTCTAAAATCAGAAAGCATTCGCTTAATTAATTTTTTGATGAAATTGCTCTAAATAAAACCTGTGTTTGTCCTGGACCGGCAGACGGGCTGGTAGGGGGCGGCTGCCGGCAGCGGGATCATCAGTGGTATAGCTTCTTATGCTCATATACCGGCTCGGAAGTGAGCTGCACGCCCAGTTTGTTGAATACCTTGATGTCCACATCGGACAGCATCACAGAGGTGTGGACCTGGCAGCCGCGGAGCTTGGGAAGTTGGGCCAGAGCTTTTTTTGCGGTTTGGTCGGTGGCCGCGCTCATGCTCAGGGCGATGAGTACCTCGTCGGTGTGTAGGCGGGGGTTCTTGCTTCCCATGTATTGGGTCTTTAGGGTCTGGATGGGCTCAATAGCGGACGGAGCAATAAGGTGTATATTGTGGGGGATGTCTCCCAGGACCTTAATGGCGTTTAACAGGAGGGCGGCAGAGGCTCCCAACAGGCTGCTGGTCTTGCCGGTGACAATGGTGCCGTCATTTAATTCCATGGCTGCCGCCGGGCCGCCGGATACCTTGGCCCGCTCCAGGCAGGGCGCAATCACCCCGCGCATGGTGGAGTCAATTTTTGCCTTATTCATTAAAAGGTTGATTTTATAAACTTCGTCGGAAGTCCCTTCCTCCTTGGCCAGACGGTTGAGGGCATGGTAGTAGCGGCGTATGATTTCCTGCTTGGATGCTTCGCAGCAGGCTTCGTCGTCCATGATGCAGAAGCCGGCCATGTTCACACCCATGTCTGTGGGAGATTTGTAGGGGCTTTCTCCGTATATGCCTTCAAAGATGGCGTTTAATACAGGGAAAATGTCCACATCCCGGTTGTAGTTCACCGTGGTTACGCCGTAGGCTTCCAGGTGGTAGGGGTCTATCATATTCACATCGTTTAAATCAGCGGTGGCTGCCTCGTAGGCCAGGTTCACCGGATGCTTTAAAGGAAGATTCCAGATGGGGAAAGTCTCAAATTTGGCGTAGCCGGCCTTGATGCCGCGTTTGTTTTCATGGTACAGCTGGGAGAGACAGGTGGCCATCTTGCCGCTGCCCGGGCCCGGAGCCGTGATGATTACCAGGGGGCGGGTGGTCTCAATGTAATCGTTCTTGCCGTAGCCTTCGTCGCTGACAATGAGGGGCACATTGCTGGGGTAGCCTTCGATACAGTAATGGCGGTATACTTTGATGTCACGGTGCTCCAGCTTGGTTTTGAACTGGTCGGCGCCGCTCTGGCCGCTGTACTGGGTGATGACAACGCTTCCCACATAGAGGCCCTTGTCCCGGAACTCCTGAATCAGACGGAGTACATCCTCGTCGTAAGTGATGCCCAGGTCATGGCGGACCTTGTTCTTTTCGATGTCAGCCGCATTGATGGCAATGAGGATTTCGGCCTGGTCAGCCATTTGAAGGAGCATACGGAGCTTGCTGTCCGGTGCAAAGCCGGGCAGGACCCTGGAGGCGTGGTAGTCGTCAAAAAGCTTTCCTCCGAATTCCAGATACAGCTTGTCTCCGAATTCCCCAATACGCTGTTTGATGTGTTCTGACTGCATGGTTAGGTATTTTTCATTATCAAATCCGATTTTCATTTCTTCTGTAATCTCCCGGTTTTTTATAATCACATACTTTTTTAGTATAGCACAACTTTCAGGCCTTCGCTACAAGGAGTTTTGAGGGGGATTTTTGAATATTTATAAGCACTGCATATATCAATGATTAAATATATTAATTTTACTAATTTATTGTTTTTGTGTTATGATAGGAACAGATAAAAGGGCAAAGGTCCTTTTTGTGTTGTGTATTAATGAAAAGGTCATGATGAGAGCAGGAGGTTGCTAAATGAGCGTAAGACGAATATTTGTGGAGAAGAAGCCAGCTTATGCAGTAAAGGCAGGGGAGCTTCGTGAAGAACTGGAAAATTATCTGGGCATCCATAATGTGAAAAATGTGCGGGTTTTAATCCGCTATGATATTGAGAATCTGTCAGAGGAGACCTATAAGAAGGCGCTGGTGACTATTTTCTCAGAGCCGCCGGTGGATCTGGTTTACGAGGAGGAATTTACCAGGAATCCGGGAGACCTGGTGTTTTCCGTGGAATATCTGCCGGGACAGTTTGACCAGAGGGCGGATTCGGCAGAGCAGTGCGTAAAGCTTCTGAAGGAGGATGAGGAGCCGGTTATCCGGTCCGCCACCACCTATGTGGTTACGGCGCCCCTGACTGCGGAACAGGAGGAGGCGATCAAGAGCTTCTGCATCAATCCCGTGGACAGCCGTCAGGCGGATGAGGAGAAGCCGGAAACCCTGGTGACGGAATTCGAGGTTCCGGAGGACATACTGTATTTTGATGGGTTTGCGGATTCTTCAGAGGAGGAGCTGAAGGCTCTTTACGGCACCCTGAACCTGGCCATGACCTTTAAGGACTTCCTCCATATCCAGAATTATTATAAGAAGGAAGAGCACAGGGATCCGTCTGTGACGGAAATACGTGTGCTGGATACTTATTGGTCGGATCACTGCCGCCATACCACCTTTTCCACAGAGCTTAAAAATGTGAGCTTTACGGACGGCGATTACAGAGAGCCCATGGAGGAAACCTATAAGCAGTACCTGGCTGACCGGGAAGTGATTTATAAGGGAAGGGACGATAAGCACGTGTGCCTTATGGACCTGGCTCTTATGGCTATGAAGAAGCTGAGGAGCGAGGGAAAGCTTCAGGACATGGAAGTTTCTGATGAAATCAATGCATGCAGCATCGTGGTTCCGGTGGAGATTGACGGTGTAACAGAAGAGTGGCTGGTGAATTTTAAGAATGAGACACACAACCATCCCACAGAGATTGAGCCTTTCGGCGGCGCTGCCACCTGTCTGGGAGGAGCGATCCGCGATCCGCTGTCAGGGCGTACCTACGTGTACCAGGCTATGCGCGTTACCGGCGCAGCCGACCCCACCAGGCCCCTTGGGGAGACTCTTAAGGGCAAGCTGCCCCAGAGAAAGATTGTTAACAGCGCAGCCCAGGGATATTCCTCCTACGGCAACCAGATTGGTCTGGCAACCGGTTATGTGAAGGAGATCTATCATCCCGGCTATGTTGCAAAGAGAATGGAAATCGGAGCTGTTATGGGCGCTGCTCCCAGAAAGGATGTTATCCGCGAGACCTCTGATCCGGGGGATATCATCATTCTTTTGGGCGGGCGTACGGGCCGCGACGGAATCGGCGGCGCCACCGGTTCCTCCAAGGTTCACACCACTTCCTCCATCGAGGTATGCGGAGCTGAGGTACAGAAGGGAAATGCGCCTACAGAGCGCAAGATTCAGAGGATGTTCCGCAGGCCTGAGGTCAGCAGAATCATCAAGAAGTGCAATGACTTCGGCGCAGGCGGTGTATCGGTAGCCATCGGAGAGCTGGCTGCCGGCCTTAAGATTGATTTGGACAAGGTTCCCAAGAAATATGCGGGCCTGGACGGCACGGAGATAGCCATTTCCGAGTCCCAGGAGCGTATGGCAGTGGTGGTGGATCCAAAGGATGTTAATCGGTTCCTTGGGTATGCTGCAGAGGAAAACCTGGAGGCAGTGACCGTGGCAGTGGTGACAGAGGAGCCAAGGCTTAAGATGGACTGGCGCGGAAAGACCATTGTGGACCTGAGCAGGGCCTTTTTGGACACCAACGGGGCACATCAGGAGGCGGACGTGACCCTGGAGGTTCCAGGCCGGGCAGGAAACCTGTTTGATAAGGCAGATGTGGCTGACGTCAGGGAAAAATGGCTGGGCATGCTTTCCGATCTGAACGTGTGCTCCCAGAAGGGGCTGGTGGAGCGTTTTGACGGTTCCATCGGTGCAGGTTCCGTGTTCATGCCTTACGGCGGCAGGTATCAGCTGACCGAGACCCAGGCTATGGTGGCTAAGCTTCCTGTGCTGAAGGGACATACAGATACTGTTACCATGATGAGTTACGGCTTTGACCCAAGGCTTTCCAGCTGGAGTCCATACCACGGCGCGGTGTATGCAGTGGTTTCCTCCGTTGCAAAGATCGTGGCGGCCGGCGGCGATTACAGCAGGATTCGTTTCACCTTCCAGGAGTATTTCCGCAGGATGAACGAGAACCCATCCAGGTGGAGCCAGCCCTTCTCCGCACTTCTGGGCGCCTACAGCGCACAGCTGGGCTTTGGCCTGCCCTCCATCGGAGGAAAGGACAGCATGTCAGGCACCTTTGACACGGAGGACGGTGAAATCAATGTTCCGCCCACCCTGGTTTCCTTTGCCGTGGATGTGAACAGCCATAAGAATGTGATTACCCCTGAATTCAAGCGTCCGGGCAGTAAGATTGTTGTGTTCCGGATTGCAAGGAATCAATATGACCTGCCGGACTACAGCCAGGTTATGGACGGTTATGGAAAGATATTTGAAGATATAAAGGCAGGCCGCATTATATCCGCCTATGCTGTGGAGGGAAATGGCCTTGCAGAGGCAGTGAGCAAGATGGCATTCGGCAATAAGCTGGGTGTGAAGATTGAGCACAATGTGGACCCAAGGGATTTCTTTGCCGCTGCATGGGGCGATATCGTGTGCGAGGTGCCGGATGGAATGGTGGGACAGCTGTCCATATCCTATACCGTCATCGGTGAGGTGACCGACAGAGGCGCATTTGAGTACGGAAACGTGACCATTTCCATGGAAGAGGCATTAGACGCGTGGATGACTCCCCTGGAGGACGTGTTCCCCACTGCCGCAGGCAGGGAGGCAAGAGGAGAGGAGGCTGCGCTGGAAGAGAAGCTGTATCACAGCGGCGCAGTGTATGTGTGCGACCATAAAATCGGACAGCCAACCGTATTTATTCCGGTATTCCCGGGAACCAACTGCGAGTATGACAGCGCCAGGGCCTTTGAGCGGGCGGGAGCAAAGGTGGTTACCAGGGTGCTGCGCAACATGAGCGCCGAAGATATCCGCCAGTCTGTGGACGAATACAGGAGAGAGATTGCAAAGGCCCAGATCGTCATGTTCCCGGGCGGATTCTCAGCAGGCGATGAGCCGGAGGGCTCTGCCAAGTTCTTTGCCACTGTGTTCCGCAATGCAGTGATGAAGGAAGAAATTGAAAAGCTTCTGGGCGAGAGAGACGGACTGATGCTGGGCATCTGCAACGGCTTCCAGGCCCTGATTAAGCTGGGCCTCCTGCCGGAGGGTGAAATCAAGGAGCAGGGACCGGAGTCACCTACCCTTGCCATGAATACCATTGGCCGCCATGTCTCCAAGATGGTATATACCAAGGTGGTATCCGATAAATCCCCATGGCTGGCCGGGGCCGGACTGGGCAGCGTATACTGCAATCCGGCATCCCACGGAGAGGGCCGTTTCGTTGCCAATGAATCATGGCTTCACAGGCTCTTTGCCAATGGACAGGTGGCAACCCAGTATGTGGACGACCAGGGCAGATGCACCATGGACGAGTACTGGAATCCCAATGGCTCTTATATGGCCATTGAGGGCATCACCAGCCCCGATGGAAGGATTCTGGGCAAAATGGCCCATTCCGAGCGCCGTGGCGAGGCAGTTGCCATGAATATTTACGGAGAGCAGGATATGAAGATATTTGAGTCTGGGGTGAGGTATTTTGGGTTGTAGATGGTTACGCGGACATGTATAGGCAGTCGCGTCCGTGATAGGAGGGAACGCAGTACGGCAGGTGACTGTTTCCGCAGTGGGAGAGACTAAGGCCCAAGGGGCGTGAAAACCCAGGGACCGCAAAAATTACGCCGAACTCCTGATGAGTTCGGCTCCATGTTTGCTTTACTCCGGGTGTTGAGCACCCTGCGTAACCCTGGCTTTACCCGCCCCTTGGGCCTAAGTCTCTCCGAACTGCTCCAAAGTCACCTCCCGCCCTGCATTCCCTCCTCTCACCCACTGCTTTTCAGAACGTCCGCTGTCCTTTCCACGCCAGGGATAGAAAAAATCTCTGGCTATTGATGTCAGAGATTCGGAGTGTACTGTCTGGCTGTGATTGACAATTGCACAGATGATCCAGCAAAGGCCGCATTTCAAGATAAAATCAAGATAATGCGGCCTTGTATATTGATTGGTATGCCGGTAGATTCGGCATGCCATTTTTCTTTTTTTCTGAATAGGATATAAATGATGCAGATGCGAAGATACGTTGTGGGTGAGCGGGATGGGGGCGGGGGAGGCGGAGGCATCTACAGGAGCGTTGGTATCACTTGGGCTGCGGGAAACGGCTTTAAGATTCAGGCGCACCCTTGTCTGAGCCTGGGAAATGGATTCCAGGCTGAACCTATAGCGCGAGTTGGGTCGCCTGAATCTTGTTTAAAGCCGTTTTCCGCGGCCTTAGTGATTCACGCTCCGCAGCCGGCCTCCGCCTCCCCCGCCCCCATCCCGTTCACGGACGGATTCCCCCTCCCCCTTCTGCAACCCTTAAATCCTCTTCTGATACCCAACCCTCAAATCCCCTGCTTCGCTTCCTTCTGTGAGAATCAGGGTGCCGCAGCGGATGTAGCCGCTTTTGGCCAGGGCGCGCTGCATGGCCTGATTGTCAGGATGGGTGTCAATGCGGATATTGCGGATGCCTGATTGGAGGACATACTGTTCTGCCTCTGAAAACAGCCGGGCAGCCAGGCCCCGGCCTTTCAGGGAGTCCTTCACACATACCCGGTGGAATGCATAGTATGGCTCCTGGTTCAGCCAGGCCCCGTCTATGGAGGCATAGCTGGCTTCCGGTCCGGGGACAATGGTAATCATCCCGACCACCTGGCCCATGTCCTCAAGAACATGGAGCTGGGACTGAAGAATGGAAGCCTCCATCACCTGGCGGTTGGGCTCCCCCTTCTGCCATTGATCGATATTCCTTGCTTTAAATGATTCCTTGGCCTGGTCCGACATGGCTACAAGCTGGTCCAGGTCTTCTGTGTCTGCAAAACGATATGTCATAAAAGTCCTCCTGTTATAAGGTGAAGCGTTCTAAAATTTGCTGCCGGCGCATTGATACAGTTATATCCAGTATACCGTTGCCGGCCCTCTGCGTCAATAAAAGCAGGGGAATGAAGCTTACTTTTCCTGTGGTTGTTCCGGGGCAGGATGGTATTGCATTTTGCCGGACGGCTGATTATAATTGTGATATCATAAGATTTCGCACAGAGGAAAGGAGCTTAAGTAAGATGAACACAGCATTGACAAGGGAGAGGGCCTTAGAGGCCCTGAAAAAATATAACAGGGAGCCATTCCACATTCTCCACGCCCTTACCGTGGAAGGCGTGATGCGCTGGTTTGCCCAGGACCAGGGATATGGGGAGGAGACGGATTTCTGGGGAATCGCCGGCCTGCTGCACGACATTGACTTTGAGATGTACCCGGAGCAGCACTGCGTTAAGGCGCCGGAGCTTCTGAAGGAAGCAGGGGCGGAGGATGAGCTCATCCATGCCGTGTGCAGCCACGGGTACGGTCTTGTCTCAGATGTGAAGCCGGAGCACCAGATGGAAAAGATTTTGTTTGCGTCGGACGAGCTAACGGGCCTGATTGGGGCTGCGGCCAGGATGCGTCCGTCCGGGAGCGTAATGGACATGGAGGTGTCCAGCCTTAAGAAGAAGTTTAAGGACAAACGCTTTGCAGCAGGATGTTCCAGAGATGTAATCAGGGAAGGGGCCGAGGGACTGGGCTGGACCCTGGAGGAGCTTATGGATAAGACTATCCAGGCCATGCGCTCCTGTGAGGTCGCTGTCAGCGAGGAGATGAAATCATACGAGGCATAACGCCTTCTTCACCGGCCGTTGCTTTGCGATGCCTGTACCTGCCCGTTTATCATTCCGAACCCTTCCTTTGATTTGTAAAGAAAATTTCTATATATATTGAAAAAAGACATGCAGAGATATATACTTGAGGGGAAATGTTGCGTGAATTTTCTGAAATAAGGGGTAAGTGCCTGACTATAGGCGCTTATCTGCTTATGAGAAGGAGGGAATGTAATGGTTGCTATGTATTTTGTAGGAGCAGGTTCGCTTATGGCGCTGGCGTTTGCAGCCTTCATGTTTGTGCGGGTCAGGAGAGAACCTGGAGGGAACCCGGAGATGCTCCGTATATCCGGAGCCGTACAAAAGGGCGCCAATGCGTATCTGAGACGTCAATACAAAGGTGTGGGAATATTCTTTGCAGCCGTGTTTGTCATCCTGCTAGTGATGGCATTCTGCGGCTTTTTGAGTTTTTTTACGCCCTTTGCATTCCTGACAGGCGGTTTTTTCTCGGGTCTGTCCGGATTTATCGGCATGCGGACCGCCACCATGGCCAACTGCCGAACCGCCCAGGGAGCGTCCCGGAACCTGAACAAGGGACTGAGGGTGGCATTCTCGGCAGGCTCTGTTATGGGGTTTACCGTGGTGGGCTTGGGCCTTCTGGATTTGACTGTGTGGTATTTCATATTGAACATGGCTTTTGGCGCGCTTCCTGAAAGCCAGCGGATTGCCCAGATTACGGCCAACATGCTGACCTTTGGCATGGGTGCTTCCAGCATGGCCCTGTTTGCCAGGGTGGGCGGCGGCATCTTTACCAAGGCGGCTGATGTGGGCGCCGACCTGGTGGGTAAGGTGGAGGCCGGAATCCCTGAGGATGACCCGAGAAATCCGGCTGTTATCGCTGACAATGTGGGTGATAATGTGGGCGATGTGGCTGGTATGGGCGCTGATCTGTACGAGTCCTATGTGGGGTCCATCGTATCCACTGCCGCGCTGGCCGTGGCCGCCGGATACGGGGTAAAGGGCGTGGCTGTTCCTATGATGCTGGCTGCCCTGGGAGTGCTGGCGTCTATCCTGGGAACCTTCTTTGTAAAGACAGAGGAGGACGCGTCCCAGAAGAATCTTTTAAAGGCTCTGAGGACGGGAACTTACATCAGCGCGGCGCTGGTGGTGGCAGCGGCCTATGCAGCCATCCGTATTCTGCTTCCGGACCACATGGGTATCTACGCGGCCATACTATCGGGGCTGGCCGCCGGTGTGCTGATTGGAGCTGTCACGGAATACTATACATCTGATACGTATAATCCCACCAGAAAGCTGGCAGCGTCCAGCCGGACAGGAGGGGCCACAGTCATCATCAGCGGTCTTTCCCTGGGCATGCTGTCCACGGTGGCTCCTGTGGTTATCGTGGGCGTATCGGTCCTGATTAGCTATTACTGCTCAGGCGGCAGTGCTGATTTCAATGCAGGGCTTTACGGCGTGGGCGTGTCCGCAGTGGGCATGCTGTCCACCCTGGGCATTACCCTGGCAACCGATGCTTACGGACCGGTTGCCGATAATGCGGGCGGTATTGCAGAGATGACGCACATGCCGGAGGAGGTGCGTCAGAGAACCGATGCACTGGATTCCCTGGGCAACACCACGGCTGCCACAGGCAAGGGATTTGCCATTGGTTCCGCCGCGCTTACGGCCCTGGCCCTGATAGCGTCCTATATTGATAAGGTGAAGCAGATTGACCCGTCCCTGAGCATGGACCTGTCCATCACCAATCCCACGGTGCTCATTGGCCTTTTTATCGGAGGCATGCTGCCGTTCCTGTTTGCGGCTCTTACCATGGAAGCGGTGGGCGAGGCGGCCCAGTCCATAGTGGTGGAGGTGCGCAGGCAGTTCAGGGAAATAAAGGGACTGATGGAGGGAAAGGCAGAGCCGGACTACGGGGCCTGCGTGGATATGTGTACCATTTCGGCCCAGAGGCTGATGGTTGCCCCGGCCATGGTGGCGGTCATCATACCTGTGGCGGTGGGGCTTCTTCTGGGGCCGGAGGGTGTATCCGGACTGCTGGCAGGCAATACGGTTACGGGGTTTGTGCTGGCTGTTATGATGGCAAATGCCGGAGGAGCCTGGGATAACGCAAAAAAATACATAGAGAGCGGGCAGCTGGGAGGAAAGGGCAGTGAGGAACACAAGGCGGCTGTCATAGGCGATACCGTGGGAGATCCGTTTAAGGATACCTCGGGTCCGTCCATCAACATCCTCATAAAGCTGACCAGTATGGTATCCATTGTGTTTGCCGGGCTTATTGTGGCAGTGCATCTACTGTAAAACCGTGAGACGGCGCATGGACATTCCATAAGGAAAAGTCCGCCATAGAAAAACAAATGTCTCCTGTACGCAAATTTTTTCCTTTAAAAGTATTGACATACATAACAAAGTAAGGTATTATTTGCACTTGTAACGCTATACATATAAAGTGGCATTTATTTTATGAAATACGCTCCATATCCGGCGCATAGAAAGAAACAAGGGAGACAGACAAGATGAAAAAAGTGGTGAAGTTCGGCGGAAGTTCATTGGCCAGTGCAAGACAGTTCAAGAAAGTAGCAGATATCATTAAATCTGATAAGTCCAGAAGATACGTGGTCCCTTCCGCACCAGGCAAGCGAAGCGACAAGGATGAGAAGGTGACGGACCTGCTCTATGCCTGTTATGATGCAGTGGCAGAAGGAAGGTCCTATAAGAAAATCCTGGAAAAGATTAAGAGCAGATATATGGATATCATCGACGGCCTGGATTTAAACCTGAACCTGGACCACGAATTTGACAGGATAGAGGAGAATTTTCTGGCAAAGGCAGGACGGGATTACGCTGCTTCCCGCGGAGAATACCTAAACGGCATCGTGGCAGCCAACTTCCTGGGATTTGAGTTTGTGGATGCGGCGGAGGTCATTTTCTTTGATGAAAACGGAAATTTTGAGTCAGAGCACACCAACCGGGAGCTGTCCGAGCGTCTGGAGCATGTGGAGAAGGCTGTTATCCCTGGTTTTTACGGTTCCAAGCCGGATGGGACCATCAAAACATTTTCCAGAGGCGGTTCCGATGTTACGGGCTCTATCGTGGCCAAGGCCATCCACGCGGATATGTACGAGAACTGGACGGACGTGTCCGGCGTTCTGGTGACAGACCCCAGAATCGTGGAGAATCCGGAAGTTATCGAGACCATTACATACAAGGAACTGAGGGAGCTTTCCTACATGGGAGCCAGCGTCCTTCATGAGGATGCCATTTTCCCGGTGCGCAAGGAGGGCATTCCCATCAATATCAGGAACACCAACCGTCCTGAGGACAAGGGCACTCTTATTGTGGAGAGCACCTGCCGCAAGCCGCGTTACACCATCACCGGAATTGCCGGCAAGAAGGGATTCTGCTCCATCAACATAGAGAAGGCCATGATGAATGCCGAGGTTGGGTTTGGGAGAAAGGTGCTCAGCGTGTTTGAACAGTACGGCATCTCCTTTGAGCACATGCCCTCAGGCATTGATACCATGACTGTCTACGTGCACCAGTCGGAATTTGAGGAGTTTGAGCAGTCCGTCATAGCCGGAATCCACAGGGCTGTGGAGCCGGACACCGTGGAACTGGAGTCGGACCTGGCGCTGATTGCAGTGGTGGGACGGGGCATGCGCTCCACCAGAGGAACAGCCGGCCGCATCTTTTCCGCCCTGGCCCATGCAAGGGTCAATGTGAAAATGATCGACCAGGGATCCAGTGAGTGGAACATCATCATCGGTGTGGAGAACGATGATTTTGAGACGGCAATCAGGGCCATCTATGATATATTCGTGATCACGGAACTGTAGGCAGTCTGCTTATGGCATAGTACACAGGAAGCTTCGCGGGGTATGATAGCCCTGCGGGGCTTTTTCTGAGGTGAGCCGGAGCATGCAGCTTCTGCCGGGGCTGCCCCCTGTCCCGGCTTCCCCTGCCCAATTTTTCATTTTATTATAGTTGAAAGTGTGATATACTGGATAAAATAGTAAACAGGAAGAGAAGGAGGGGTCCAAATGCTTGAAAAGATTGATTTAAGTAAAAAAGTTGACAAGAAGACTTACCGCAGGGTCATGGACGAGGCGGAAGAGAAGCTGGGGCTTTTGCAGAGGGAGTGTAAGGATGCAGGCATTCCGGTCATTCTGGTGTTTGAGGGAATGGGAGCCGCCGGCAAGGGAGTGCAGATTAACCGGCTCATACAGGCCCTGGATCCCAGGGGCTTTGACGTTTATGCCTGCGACCGCCCCACGGAGGACGAGCAGATGCGGCCCTTCCTGTGGCGCTATTGGACAAAGACGCCTGCAAAGGGCAGGATCGCTGTATTTGACCGCTCCTGGTACCGCAGTGTCCAGGTGGACCGTTTTGACGGTCTTACGCGGGAGGACAGGCTTGGGGATGCGTACCAGGATATTCTGTCCTTTGAAAAACAGCTGTGTGATGACGGTACTGTCATCATGAAGTTTTTCCTGTATATCGACAAGGATGAGCAGAAGAAACGTTTTAAGAAGCTGGAGGGGTCCAAGGAGACCTCCTGGCGGGTGACGGAGGAGGACTGGAACAGGAATAAGGACTTTGACCGTTATCTGAAGATGAATGAGGAGATGCTGGAGAAAACAGATACAGACTATGCTCCCTGGGTCATCATAGAAGCAGTGGACAAGGATTACGCCGCCCTTAAAATCGTCAGCACGGTGATGGACCGCCTGGAGTATGAGCTGGAGCACCGCAGGCCGGAAGACGGGAAACAGGCGCAGAGGCAGGAATCCAAGACCAGGGAGCGGTTTAAGAACGGCGTGCTGTCCGGAATCGACCTCTCAAAGAGCCTTACGGAGGAGGAGTATAAGACCCGGCTGAAAAAGCTTCAGAAGCGTCTGGCAGAGCTTCACAGCGAACTTTACCGCCTCAGGATTCCGGTTGTCATCGGTTTTGAGGGCTGGGATGCCGGAGGCAAGGGCGGAGCCATCAAACGTCTGACCAGCAACCTGGATCCCAGGGGTTACAGGGTGAATCCGACGGCAGCCCCCAATGACATTGAGAAGGTCCACCACTATCTGTGGCGGTTCTGGAACAGTGTGCCAAAGGCAGGCCATATCGCCATTTTTGACCGCACCTGGTATGGAAGGGTTATGGTGGAGCGGATTGAAGGATTCTGTTCGGAGGCCGAGTGGAGGCGGGCCTACCAGGAAATCAACGAGATGGAATCCCATATGGCCAATGCCGGAGCAGTGGTTCTTAAATTCTGGCTCCACATTGACAAGGATGAGCAGGAGCGCAGATTCAGGGAGCGTCAGGCCAATCCTGCCAAGCAGTGGAAGATTACGGATGAGGACTGGCGCAACCGTGAGAAATGGGACCAGTATGAGGAAGCGGTCAACGAGATGCTCATACGTACTTCCACCACCTATGCTCCGTGGATTGTGGTGGAGGGAAATGACAAACGATATGCCAGGGTAAAGGTCCTCCAGACTGTGGTGGATGCCCTGGAAAAGAAAGTAAAGGAAGTAAAGGCAGACAAATGAGTGAGACGAACCATGTAATTGTAATTGGCGCAGGGGCGGCCGGTATGCTGGCCGCCATAGCTGCCGCCAGGGAAGGCGCTGCCGTGGAGCTGTGGGAGCAGAACGAAAAGCCGGGCAAAAAGCTGTTTATCACAGGCAAAGGCCGGTGCAATGTGACCAATGCCTGCGATATGGAGGAACTGCTGGGCTCCGTGGTGAGCAATTCCAAATTCCTGTACAGCAGTTTTTACGGTTTTACAAACCAGGACATGATGGATTTGCTGGAACAGGCAGGGCTTCACCTGAAGGTGGAGCGGGGAAACCGGGTATTTCCCCAGTCTGACAAGTCGTCAGACGTCATCAACGCCCTGTCCGCCCTTTTAAGGCAGGCAGGAGTCAGGGTGTGCCTGAATCAGAAGGCGGAGGGACTGGCGGTGGAGGAGGGCGTGTGCAAAGGGGTACGGTGCGGCGGCAGGATACAGACAGCCGACCGTGTTATCGTAGCTACCGGAGGTCTGTCCTATCCCGCCACCGGCTCCACCGGGGACGGTCTTAAATGGGCTGCGGACAGCGGCCACAGACTTACGGAGCTTTCACCGGCCCTGGTTCCCTTTGAGGTGAAGGAGACAGAGACGGTCAAGGAGCTGCAGGGGCTTTCCCTTAAAAATATCGAGGCAGCTGTCTATGACGGAAAAAAGGAGCTGTACCGGGAGTTTGGGGAAATGCTGTTCACCCATTTCGGGGTCAGCGGGCCTGTGCTCTTAAGCGCCAGCTCCTTCTGCGCCAAGGCCATAAGGAAGAGGCCACTGCGCCTGGTGATTGACCTGAAGCCGGCCTTGTCATGGGAGCAGCTGGACGAGCGCATCCTCAGGGATTTTTCCGACAGCAGGAACAAGCAGTTTAAGAACGCCCTGAACCACCTCTATCCGTCAAAGCTGATTCCGGTTATCATTGACCGCAGCAGCGTGGACCCGGATAAGAAGGTGAATGAGATCACCAGGGAGGAACGGCGCGGACTGGCAGAGGCAACCAAGGCCCTGGAGTTTACCCTGACCGGCCTCAGAGGCTATAAGGAAGCCATCATTACCCAGGGCGGCATATCGGTAAAGGACGTAAATCCCTCCACCATGGAGTCCAAGAAGATCCGGGGCCTGTATTTTGCAGGGGAAATACTGGATTTGGACGCGGTGACCGGCGGCTTTAACCTTCAGATTGCCTGGTCTACGGGCTGGGCGGCCGGAAAGGCTGCGGCGTCATAGCGCCGGGAACAGCGGAGGCTGCCAACAGGGCGGAATACATGAGTACCATATAGTTACATGAGTTTAATAAAATCATATGAGTGCAATCAATTTACATGAAAACAGGACAGGAGAGAATACAACACATGGAGTATTTCAATATTGCCATTGATGGTCCGGCCGGCGCCGGTAAAAGCACCATCGCAAAGCTGGCTGCCAAAAGGCTGGGGTTTGTATATGTGGATACGGGAGCCATGTACCGTTCCATGGCCCTGTATTTTATCAGGCAGGGTATATCGCCGGAGGATGAGGAGGCCATAGCCGGGGCCTGCGGCCAGGTGGAGGTTACCATCCGCTATGCGGACGGAGTCCAGCAGGTTATTTTAAACGGAGAGGATGTATCGGGACTGATACGGTCAGAGGAGGTGGGGCGCATGGCTTCCGCCACCTCTGTGTACAGGCCGGTCAGGGAGAAACTGGTCCAGCTCCAGAAGCAGCTGGCCAGGGAGGCAGATGTAATCATGGACGGCCGGGATATCGGCACCTGCGTGCTGCCGGACGCGCCGGCTAAGATTTATCTGACTGCTTCCGTGGAAATCCGCGCCAGACGCCGGTTCAGGGAACTGGAGGAAAAGGGAACAGCCTGCGATATCAGGGAGATTGAGAAGGACATAGAGGAGAGGGATTACCGGGACATGCACCGGGAGAACTCGCCTTTAAGGCAGGCAGAGGACGCTGTGCTCCTGGATTCCTCCCATATGACCATTGAACAGGTGGTGGACTCCATCATACGCATAGCCAGGGAGCGGGGGTATGAGGGATAACCATGGACAGGAAAGTTACAGTTGCAAAGAGCGCCGGCTTCTGCTTTGGCGTGGAACGGGCAGTGGACCAGGTCTATGAACAGATAGAAGCCCTGAAGAACAAAAAGGCATCCGGCCCCATCTACACCTACGGTCCCATTATCCACAACGAGGAAGTGGTCAGGGATTTGTCGGATAAGGGGGTCATGGTTCTGGAGACAGAGGAGGAGCTGAGGGCCCTTCCAAGAAACCAGGGAACGGTCATTATCCGCTCCCACGGCGTCAGCAGGCATGTTTATGAGATCTTGAAGGAGAGGAATGTGGCTGTGGTGGATGCCACCTGTCCCTTTGTGAAGAAAATCCACCGCATTGTTGCGGAGCACAGCGCGGCCGGGGAGGCGGTGGTAATCATCGGAAGCCCGGACCATCCGGAGGTGGAAGGAATTAAGGGATGGGGGAATGAACATACTACGGTTATAATGGATGGGGAGGGGGCAGATAACTACCGTCTTCCTGAGGGCCGAAAGTTATGTATCGTGTCCCAAACGACATTTAATTACAACAAATTTAAAGAATTAGTTGAAAAATTTTTAAAAAAGGGTTATGATAGTAGTGTTTTAAATACGATTTGCAATGCAACACAGGAAAGACAAGTGGAGGCAGCAAGAATTGCTTCGCAGGTGGACGCTATGATTGTGATTGGCGGCAGGCATTCTTCCAACACCCAGAAGCTTTACGAGATATGCCTCAAGGAGTGTAAAGACACCTTTTACATTCAGACACTCGGCGATTTAGATCCTGACAGTGTATCTTCTGTGCGCAGCGTAGGTATTACAGCTGGGGCATCCACCCCAAGAAAAATTATTGAGGAGGTTCATACCAGAATGGCAGAGCAGAGTTTTGCAGAGTTATTAAAGGAAGAGGAAGAATCAACCAAACCAATACGTACAGGAGAGATAGTCACCGGTCAGGTCATCGAAGTCAGCAAAGATGAGATAATACTGAGTATTGCAGGTAATAAGTCCGAGGGAGTTATCACCCGTGACGAATACAGCAACGACAGCAACGTGGATTTGACCACAAAAGTACAGATTGGTGAAGAGATGGAGGCCAAGGTCATTAAGCTTAATGACGGCGTAGGCATGGTTTCCTTATCCTATAAGCGTATGGCAGCTGACAGAGGCAATAAGCGTCTGGAAGAGGCATTTGAGAACCAGGAGGTTCTGACAGCAAAGGTAGCACAGGTATTAGACGGCGGCTTAAGCGTTGAGGTTGAGGGCGCAAGGGTATTTATCCCAGCCAGCCTTGTATCTGACAGCTATGAGAAGGACCTGTCCAAGTATGCAGGACAGGATATTGATTTTGTTATCACAGAATTCAATCCTAAGAGAAGAAGAATCATCGGCGACAGGAAACAGCTTCTGGTTGCACAGAAGGCGAAGCTGAAAGAAGAACTGTTCGCAAGAATCCAGCCAGGCGATACCGTTGACGGAACCGTTAAGAACGTAACCGACTTCGGCGCATTCATTGATTTGGGCGGTGCAGACGGACTTCTTCATATTTCCGAGATGAGCTGGGGCCGTGTTGAGAATCCTAAGAAGGTATTCAAGGCAGGGGACCAGGTAAGGGTACTGATTAAGGATATTCAGGGAGAGAAAATTGCCCTGAGCCTTAAGTTCCCGGAGGCTAATCCATGGGTCAACGCAGCTGACAAGTATGCGGTTGGCAACGTGGTATACGGCCGTGTGGCACGTATGACTGATTTCGGCGCATTTGTAGAGCTGGAGCCAGGTGTGGACGCACTGCTTCATGTTTCCCAGATTTCCAGGGAGCATGTTGAAAAGCCTGCTGATGTTTTAAGAATTGGCCAGGAGATTGAGGCAAGAGTGGTAGACTTTAACGAGGCTGACCACAAGATCAGCTTAAGCATCAAGGCTATGCTGGCACCTGCTGCACAGGATGCGGATGTGGCTGACGTGGACATTGATGCCATGTCACAGTACACAGAAGAATAAGATGTGAATTCATGAGGACCGGTTGTGGGTTTTGCCCATAACCGGTTTTTTTGATGCATAGTTGTCTTTTATCTCCGGATCGGCTTGTGACCGTGCCTGGTTCCGTGATATACTGGAACAAAAAGGAAAAAGCTGGTGGCCCGGCAGGCGGGGAGCGTCTATTTCATGGCTGGGTTCAGAAGCAGGGATGCCTCGAAAATTCCGTTGCTGTAATCGAATTTTAATATGCCGTGATACCGTTCCACCAGATAACGCACAGAGGTAGTGCCGGTACCCATGTCCTCCCGCTTGGATGAAAGAAAACGTCCGTCCTTCATGCGTATGAGATGGGAATAGGTGTTCTGTATGGACAGGGCAATCATGGATTCGCCGGCCTGTCCGATGTTGATGGTGATGGAGGGCGTTCCCTGGGTCTGCCTTTGACATGCTTCCACTGCGTTGGAGAGAAGGTTGCCCAGTATGGTGCAGAAGTCTATCTCCGGCACAGGAAGGCTTTGAGGCAGGGAAATGGATGAGTTCACCGCGATGCCCTGGGACTGGGCTGTTTGTATGTAGTAATTGAGCAGCGCGTTGGAGGAAGGGTTCTGGCAGTACTGGGTGGTGTCCAGGGTAGCATAGGTGCCCAGATAGTCATTTATGTACTCCAGGGCAAATTCTGATTCCTTCTGCTCCAGCAGTCCCTTGAGCGTAATGAGATGGTGGCGGTAATCGTGGCGTGCTTTTTTGAATTGTTCCAGATTATACTGGAGCGTGACCATCTGGGATTTCTGGACACTGGCCAGCAGCCGGGTGGTCCGGTACTGTTCCTTGGCCGCATAGCTTTCAGACAGCCGGGACAGAATCCTCAGACTCACATAGTGGACCGTGTAGATACAGGCAAACCAGCAGACAGCAAAAAAAATCATGTCAGGATGATGCCGAAGCATGCGCGCGGGTGCCAGGGAACGGGATGCCAGGCGGAACATGATGAAAAAGAGCACCGGGATGGCGGCCAGGTATTTCCAGACCGGAAGAAGCCGTGTGTATTCCACTGCTTTGGTCAGATATTTATGCAGGATGTAATAGGCCACCCAGACCATGAGAAACAGAAAAATAAGATTGCTTAGCAATTTGTCCCCGGTGATAAGGGAACTGCTCTTATTAAGGGAAGCAGAGGCATTGGACAGGTCCGCGCAGTATCCGGCGGTATCTGTGAAGTTCTTAAAAAGGAAAAGGGAATAGATGTTCACAGGCCAGTCTGTGCGCACCATCCATTTACAGACCAGTATGTTGGTGGTCATGGTGGTGCAGGACCACGCCAGCTCCAGCCAGGGCCGGGACAGGAAAGGGCTGAAGCAGGTAAGACCTAAAACGTATACAAAAAACAGGTATCCCATAAGAATACCTGTGGTTTTTGACATAGAATACCGCCACTCCCTTCGGAATACCGCCAAAAAGGGAACGATAATGAAGATGATTTCGGCCAAAATCACACTTATCAGCTGTATCTGTGCAAAGCTCATCAGATGCCTCCGTTTAATTTGGAGAACTGGTAATCTGCATACTGCTGGTGAATCTGCGACCGCATGGTCCTGGTAATAGGCAGATGTTCTCCGGTTGTCAAAATGAACTCTGATTTCTCCATGGAAAAAACCTTGTCCATATTGATGATGCAATTCCGGTAACAGCATATGAACTGGGAGTACATAAGGAGCATGCCGGAAAAATCCTCAAACCGCATGTAGGTGCGGACCGTCTTGTCGGGAAGATGGATTTGTATGTAGTGGTTGGAATAATCGGTGTAAAGGATAGAGTCAATGGGAATCTTCAGCATGATGCGGCTTTCCTTTACCTCTATATAATGGCTCTGCTTCCTGCGGGATACAGACAAAAAATACTCCATGGTCTGGCTGAACTTGTCGTAGCGGATAGGCTTTACCATGTAATCCAGAGCACGGACCTCATATCCCTTCAGGGCAAAATCGGTGCTGCTGGTAGTGAACACGATGGTACAGGAATCATCATCTCTGCGGACCCTTTCAGCGATTCGGATACCGGAAGTCTCATTCCGGAGAAAAATATCTATGAATATAAGGTCAAAGCTGCCTCTCTGCCAGCAGCGAAGGAAGTCGGCGGCGGTATTGAAGATGGTCGTCTGCTGGCAGGTATGTGTGTCGGAGCAATAGGTGGATATAAAGCCGGCTAACTGACGGGCCTCATCTATCGAGTCGTCGATGACTGCAATGTTCACGGTGCCCTTCCTTTCTTTATGTATGGTTACAGGGTAACAAAAGGTTTATAAATTATCCTGTGACGGTACGTTATGAAACAATCCATATAGGTTCAGTATAATATACAACAAATTAAATTGCAAGGGCAATTGGAATAAGTTGTAAGTGCGGTATAGGCAGGCCCCTGCCTGGGTATAATCCATTTGTACTTATTTTGTAACAGCAAGAAAGGAGCAAGAACCTACATGGGAAAGTCTAAGAAGAATGAGGGATTTGATCCTCATAACCTGAGTGCGCAGGACCAGCTTAAATTTGAGATTGCCCAGGAACTGGGGTTGGACGCAAAGGTCATGGAGGGAGGATGGAGGAGCCTGACAGCCAAGGAAAGCGGCAAGATAGGAGGCCTTATCACAAAGCGCAAACGGGAACTTAAGAAAGAGGCATTGCAGCAGGAATGATTTTCCGATATACTGTTTTATATCTGTAATCAGGAATGATACAAAGGAGACGGGAATGAAGATAGGTATGATTTGTTTTACGGCAAGAGGCACCGCGATATGCCGCCTGCTGTGCCGCCGGTTCAGGGATACAGGAACAGAGAGCACAGGATATGTGCCGCGGCGCTTCTGGAAGCCGGAATGGGAGGCGGAGGGAATCCGGCCTCAGGACAAGTCTCTTTCGGAATGGACCGGATCCATGTTTGAAGAGAAAAGAGCGCTGGTGTTCATCGGCGCGGCCGGTATTGCAGTCAGGGCCATTGCGCCCTTTGTCCGGGATAAGATGACGGACCCCCCGGTGGTGGCGGCTGACGAAGCCGGGCATTTTTGTATCCCCCTGCTGTCAGGCCATGTGGGGGGAGCCAATGAGCTGGCTGAAAGAATGGCGGACTGGCTTCAGGGCATACCGGTCATAACCACGGCCACAGATGTCAATGGTGTCTTTGCGGTGGATGTCTTTGCGGTCCGCAGCGGCCTTTGCATAACTGACAGAAAAGAGGCCAAAGAAATTTCTGCCTGGCTGCTGGATGGCGGAAAGGTGGGATTTTTCTGCGATTCGGAGTGCCGCGGGGCGAAGAGGGCGTCTGGAGCCGGGCCCTTAAAAAACAGGAGTTCAGGCAGAGAGACAGAGAACGTTGGGTATGGTACTGAGGACATATGCAGGCATAATATATGTAGGAACAGCGTGTGCAGGCATAACATATGGATCACATTCCGTAACAGTGAAAGGCCCACCCTTTCTCCGGACAAGGAGGCGGTCTTTCTCCGCCTGGTTCCAAAGGTGGTGGTGGTGGGCGTGGGCTGCAGGAAGGGAACTTCGCCGGATATTCTGGAAGACCGTGTCCTAAAAGCGCTGGAAGGCGGGAACATTGACCCGGCGGCGGTAAAGGCATTATCCACCATAGACATTAAGTCAGGGGAAGAGGCGGTGACCAGGCTGGCCGGCAGGTACGGGTGGGAGCTGCGTACATTTACATCCGGGGAGCTGCTGGCTGTGGAAGGAGAGTTTGAGGAATCCGAGTTTGTAAGGTCCACAGTGGGCGTGGGCAATGTCTGCGAAAGGTCCTGCACGGCCAGGGGAGGAAGACTTCTAATACATAAGCAGGCCGGAGAAGGGGTGACGGTGGCGGCAGCCATAGAGCCGGCTGCAGGGAAATTAGACATTGAGAAATGCAGTTGGATATGATATACTTTTCCATAGTTTAAAAGTCAGATGTTGGACAGCAGGTGAGACTATGGGAGATTCGTACATCTATAAGAATCAAAAAAAATTGAGATGGGGATACACCACAGGTACTTGTGCGGCAGCGGCTTCCTTGGCAGCTGCCGTTATGTTGTTGCAGGGCAGGAGAATGGAGCAGGTGTCCCTGACAACGCCAAAGGGAGTCCGTCTGGACCTGGAGGTGGAGGAAATGGATATAAAGGAGAACTGTGTCTGCTGCGGTGTCAGAAAGGATGCAGGTGACGATCCGGATGTGACGGACGGTCTTATGGTGTATTCACAGGTCCGGCTGCCGGGCGCGGACAGCGGCGGCGCCGGAGATGCGAGAGAGGCCGGAGATGCGAGAGAGGCCGGAGATAACACAGATGCCGGAGATGACAGAAATGCCTGTGGGGATTATGTGTATGAGAAAGATGGATTGCGCCTGAATTTATCCGGAGGAGTGGGAGTGGGAAGGGTAACCCGGTGGGGTTTGAGCTGCGAAGTGGGAAAAGCTGCCATTAACCCGGTTCCCAGGCAGATGATATTTGAACAGGTGGCCGGTGTGTGCCGGGAAGCTGGTTTTAAGGGAGCGCTTTCCATTGAAATCCGTGTGCCGGAAGCCCTGAAGGTGGCGGATAAGACCTTTAACAGCCGTCTGGGAATCCATGGAGGCATATCCATACTGGGGACCAGCGGAATGGTGGAGCCCATGAGCGAGACAGCCCTCCTTGATACCATCCGTCTGGAGCTGAGACAGAGGATCCGAAATGGAGAGAAGAACCTTCTGGTAACGCCGGGAAATTACGGTGAGAATTTTGTGGGCACTGTACTTGGCCTGGGCCTTGGACAGGCCGTTAAATGCAGTAATTTTATAGGCAGTACCATTGACATGGCGGTGGAAGAAGGGGCTGAGTCCATTCTGCTAATAGGCCATGGAGGAAAGCTAATCAAGCTGGCAGCCGGTATTATGAATACCCATTCCTCCTGGGCGGACGGGAGAATGGAAATCCTGGCAGCCCACGGAGCTGCCTGCGGCGCGAAAAGGGAGATGGTGGAACAGATTCTGGAAGCAGTGACCGTGGACGAGGGGCTGCGCCTATTAGAAACAGAGGACGGCCTTCGTGAGCAGGTGATGAAGCGGGTGATGGCCCGGCTGGAACAGTATGTGAAACAGCGGGCCGGCGGACGTCTGAGGGCAGAGGTTATTGTATTTACCAATGAGCGCGGGATACTTGGGTCAACCACCGGCGCAGATGATATGTTATTGTACTTTACGGACAGAATAAGTAATAGATGAAAGGCGGAGCAAAATGATACATATAGTAGGAGCAGGTCCGGGAGCCGTTGATTTGATTACGGTCCGTGGGCAGAAACTTTTGTCAGAGGCGGATGTGGTCATCTATGCGGGTTCCCTGGTCAGCCGTGATCTATTGGACTGGGCCAGGCAGGATGCCAGGATTTATGACAGTGCCTCCATGGACCTGGAGCAGGTCATGGAAGTGATGGAACAGGCGGAACGGGACGGTCTTACCACGGTGCGCCTCCACACCGGGGATCCCTGCCTCTATGGCGCCATACGGGAACAGATGGACGGTCTGGATGCCAGAGGGATACAATATGACATATGTCCCGGAGTCAGCTCTTTCTGCGGAGCCGCCGCAGCTCTTGGGATGGAATATACCCTGCCCGGTATCAGCCAGAGTGTGGTAATAACCAGAATGGCCGGGAGGACACCTGTGCCGGAACGTGAATCCATTGGGAAATTTGCTGCCCACGGCAGCACCATGGTGATATTCCTGAGCGCAGGTATGACGGGAGAGCTGTCAGATGAGCTGATGAAGGGCGGATATCCGGGAGATACGCCAGCAGCCATTGTATATAAGGCAACCTGGCCGGATGAGAAGACGGTCCGGTGTACGGTAGCCACCTTAAAGGAGACAGCAGACAGGGAGGGCATCCATAAGACCGCCCTTATTGTGGTGGGAAATACGGTGGCCCAGACCGGCTATGAGCGCTCAAAGCTTTACGATCCTGCCTTTACAACCGGATTTCGGGCTGGCCGGGAAGACGTCCCGGGGAAACTGGAGCCGGGGACACTCTATGTGGTGGGAATGGGACCCGGAGAAAAAAAGCAGATGACAGGACAGGCACTGGAAGTGATGGGCCGGTGCCAGGTCATAGCCGGTTATACGGTTTATGTGGACCTGGTAAGGGGATTGTTCCCCCAGAAGGAGTTTCTGACCACTGCCATGACCAGGGAAGAGGAACGGTGCCGTAAGGCGTTTGAATGCTGCATGGAGGGAAAGAACACAGCCATGATTTGTAGCGGGGACGCGGGGGTCTATGGAATGGCGGGCCTTATACTGGAGCTGGCTCAGCAGTATCCCGGTGTCAGAGTCAGGATAGTGCCGGGAATTACGGCTGCCTGCGCAGGGGCAGCTGTTCTGGGAGCCCCGCTGATGCACGATTTTGCTGTCATCAGCTTAAGCGACCGGCTTACGCCCCTGGAAGATATATGGAACCGGGTAGAGGCAGCAGCCAAGTCTGACTTTGTCATATGCCTTTACAATCCGGCCAGCAAGGGGCGGCCCGACTTTTTCCGTCAGGCGTGCACCAGGATTCTTAAGTACAGAAAAGGGAATACCGTGTGCGGGCTGGCTGTGAACATTGGCAGGGAAGGGGAAGAGACGGAGGTCCTTACCCTGGAGAAACTGAAGGATCGCCGGGTGGACATGTTTACCACGGTTTATATCGGCAATTCCCATTCCATGCAGATTGGCTCCTATATGGTAACGCCCAGAGGTTACAGGTATGAAGGAAAATAAGAAAAGTGTCATACTGTTTGCCGGGACCACGGAGGGGAGGCTGCTGGCTGAATATCTTCAGGAGCTTGACCGGCCCTTTGTAATCTGCGTGGCTACCGGATACGGAAGGGATTTGCTGGAGGATATATGCAGGCCGGACAGGACCGGATGCATGGAGATACGCCAGGGGCGCCTGGATGTCACGGAAATGGAGCAGATGTTTGATGAGCTGCGGCCGGAACTGGTTATTGACGCCACTCATCCATATGCGGCGGAAGTAACCCACAACATAAAAATGGCCTGTTCCAGACGAAAGGGCCTGCGGCTTTTAAGGTGCCTGCGTGAGCCGGGGGCCGGGGACAGCCGGCCGGGAGTCATCCATATGCCTGATGTGGAGGCGGCAGTCACATGGCTGTCCTCTGTGAAGGGAAATATTCTGGTGACCACAGGCAGCAAGGAGCTGGCTGCGTATACAAGGATAAGGGATTATGGGCAGAGAATTTATGCCAGGATCCTGCCCTCGGCGGAGGCCGTGGCCCAGTGCAGGAGTCTGGGCTTTGAGGGCCGCCATATTATCGCCATGCAGGGACCGTTTTCAGAGGAAATGAATCTGGCACAGCTCAGGGAATATGGATGTGCTTATCTGGTGACCAAGGATGGGGGCGCAGCCGGAGGATTTCCGGAAAAGATAAAGGCAGCCCACAGGGCCGGGGCAGCGGCAGTGGTGATTGACCGGCCGGGCAGCGGGGAAGGCATATCCCTGGATGAGATAAAGGGACAGCTAAAGGAGTGGATGGACCATGAAAGGAAAGGAAGCATATATGGATGATTTAAGGCCAATTGTATATCTGGTGGGCATAGGAATGGGGGGCGAGGACCAGCTGACGGGCCGGGCAATGGATTGCCTGGAGGCGGCCCAGGTGGTGATGGGGGCGGACCGGATGCTGGACAGCGTCAGCGCCTATACCGATAAGAAGCGGGTATTTTCAGCCTACAAGCCCAGTGAGATGGTACAGTGGCTGGGCAGCTTCCGGTGGGATGAGGCAGCCCTGGTGCTGTCAGGAGATACGGGCTTTTACAGCGGGGCTGAGGCGGCGGCCAAGGCATTTTTGCGGGAGGGATGGGATGTGGAATTTGTTCCGGGCGTGTCCAGCCTGTCCTATTTCTGCGCCAGGTTGGGAAAGAGCTGGCAGAATGTCCATCCGGTCAGCAGCCATGGAAGGGACTGCGATGTGGTGGCCTATATCCGCAGCTTCAGGAGCTGCTTTATTTTGCTGGGAGGAGCCGGCAGCGTGCCGGATTTGTGCCGTCAGCTGGTCAGCAGCGGAATGAGCGGCGTGACTTTATGGGCAGGAGAAAATTTTTCATACGAGGACGAACGCATTGCCTGGGAGATGACTCCTGCCGAGCTTCTGATGGAGGATGAGCGCCTTCCCTTTGGCAGCCTGGCTTGTGTTTTGGTGGAGAATACAGAGGCGGCGGAAGGACAGCTTTATCCTCAGTCCGGCCCCCGGGATGAGGACTTTATCAGGGGCCAGGTGCCTATGACAAAAAAGGAGGTACGGAGGATATCACTGGATAAGCTGTGTATCGGCTCTCAGGCCGTGTGTTATGATATCGGGGCCGGCACCGGCTCCGTGGCGGTGGAGATGGGTATGGAGATACGCAGGCGGGGCGGCAGCGGCCAGGTGTATGCCATTGAGCGGAACCGGGAAGCCCTGCAGCTGATTGAATCCAACTGCCAGAAGTTCCATGGAAGCTGGATGGGATTTCACATTGTGGAAGGCGAGGCGCCTGAGGCTATGAAGGGGCTGGAGCCTCCCACCCACGCATTCATCGGAGGAAGCGGAGGTCACATGCGTGAAATCGTGGCAGCCCTCCTTGACGCCAATCCCCATGTGAGAATTGTGGCAAACGCCATTACACTGGAGACTGTTGGTGAGATTCTGGCATGCATGAAGGAATTCGGATTCGCCACAGGAGAGATAACCCAGGTATGGGCAGCTCCTGTGGATACGGTGGGAAGCTACCATATGCCAAAAGCGCAGAACCCGGTGTATGTGGCGGTTATGCAGGACCCAAAAGACGATGAGGGAGAGATACAATGGCAGGAGTTATGATAGCGGCTCCGGGAAGCGGCAGCGGGAAGACAATGGTAACCTGCGGCCTGCTGACCCTCCTTAAGAGGAAGGGATATAATCCGGCTGCGTTTAAGTGCGGACCGGATTACATTGACGGCCTGTTCCACCGCAGGGTTCTGGGAGTGGAAAATGGAAACCTGGACAGCTTTTTTGAGACCGGAACACATATGAGACAGAAACTGTCCCGGAGCATGGAACACCATTTTGTGGTGGCGGAAGGGGTCATGGGATATTTTGACGGCCTGGGGGGCGTGTCTGTACAGGGGAGCTCCTTTGAGATTGGAAGGATTCTCGGTCTGCCGGCTATTCTGGTGGTGGATGGAAGAGGAGCCAGCGTATCTCTGATGGCATTGATTCAGGGATTTTTGGAATGTGATACGGCATTACTTAATGGCGAGAAAAAAGCTCACGGCAAAACGGCCTGTGATGCGGAATGTGCGGCTGGCACAAAAGACGGAGAATGCAGTAAGAGCCAATGCAATAAGAGCCAATGCGAAAAAAATGCGGAAAAATATCATGAGAAAAAAACTCACGAATTACACAGGCATATTTACGGAACCTCAGGCTGCCTCGGGAACCGTGATGAAAATAATAACATAGGGGGCATCTTTTTCAACCGCATGTCCCCTATGATATATAACCGTATAAAACCTATGGTGGAGGAACGGTTTCAGGTTCCGGTCATAGGATATTTGCCTGAACTGAACTTCCTTCAGGTGGGAAGCCGCCATCTGGGACTGGTGCTGCCGGATGAGATAGATGGAATCAGGCAGCAGCTGGAACAGCTGGCGGACCGGATGGATGACACTTTGGAGTGGGAACCGTTATTGAAGATTGCTGCTGACGCAGGCGGACGGGACTGGGCGGTACCGGTCCGGGAAGAGGCAGGAGCCGGGCAGGAGACGGGGAATGCAGCGGGAATTAAGCCGGGAAACGAGCTGGGAAACAAGCCGGGAAACAAGCTGGGAAACGAGCCGGAAAACATACCGCATTTTCGTCTGGGGATTGCCAGGGATGAGGCATTCTGTTTTTATTATGAGGACAACCTGAAGGCCATGGAACAGGCTGGGGCCAGGCTTGTGTACTTTAGTCCGCTCCATCAGAAGCAGCTGCCGGAGGGACTGGACGGGTTGATTTTTGGGGGCGGTTATCCTGAAAACCACGGGGAGGCCCTGGCGGCCAACAGGACCATGCGGGATTCAGTGGCTGCGGCTGCCGCGTCCGGAATGCCCATACTGGCAGAGTGCGGGGGATACCTCTATCTGCTGGACAGTCTGGAGGGAGCCGACGGAACGGTTTATCCCATGGCAGGGGTTTTGAAGGGCCGCGGATACAGGGCCGGGAAAACCGGCAGGTTTGGATACATAACCCTGGAGCCCAACCGCTGCCTTCCCTATCTACAGGAAGGGGAGGAGATAAAAGGCCATGAATTTCATTACTGGGACTGCGATTGCGGGGAGGATGAATTTTGTATGACGGCTGTCAAGCCAAAGGGCGGCCGCAGCTGGCCCTGTATGAGAACAGAAAAACAGGTGATGGCAGGTTTTCCACACCTCTATTATCCCTCCTGCCCCGGACTGGTCCGGCGGTTTGCCGGACAGTGCGTGGAATACGGACAGGGCCATGGCAGGGAGTATGACGGACAGGGCCATGGCGGGGAGTATGACGGACAAGAACATGACGGAGAGGAACATGAGCTATGACATTGAAAGAAGCGATGAAGAGCATTAAGCCGGCCAGCCAGGCACTCAGGCAGCAGGCAAAGCAGCGCTGGGACCAGGTGGCCAAGCCTTTGGGAAGCCTGGGAGTCCTGGAGGAGGATATCATACGCATAGCCGCTGCTTCCGGCAGCCTGGCAGTCAGTCTGCGTCCCAGGGCTATTGTGGTTATGTGTGGGGACAATGGTGTTGTAAAGGAAGGGGTGACCCAGACAGGACAGGAGGTCACCGCCATTGTGGCAGGAAACATGGCCCGGGGAAATTCATGTGTCTGCCTTATGGCCCGCCAGGCAGGGGCCGACGTGATTCCTGTGGATGTGGGTATGGCCTGCCGCGACGCGGTTCCCGGTGTGGTGAACCGGAAAGTGGCATATGGGACAAAGGATTTCCTGGAGGAACCTGCCATGACCAGGGAGGAGACGGTGAAGGCCATGGAGGCAGGTGCGGATATGGCTGTGGAACTGAAGGAAAGAGGCTATGTGCTGGCCGGCTCCGGGGAAATGGGAATCGGCAATACCACTACCAGCAGCGCCCTGCTTTCCGTGCTTCTTAATATGGACCCGGAACTGGTGACGGGCCGGGGGGCAGGTCTGACCACTGCCGGTTACAACCGCAAGGTACAGGTCATAAGGGAAGGCATCCGCATCCGAAAGCCGTTCGGGGAGGATCCGGTGGACGCGCTGTCCAAAGTGGGCGGACTGGATTTGGCGGCTCTGACCGGATTTTACATCGGATGCGCGGCCTGCGGCCTGCCGGTGGTGCTGGACGGACTCATAACAGGGGCAGCAGCTCTGGCAGCTGTCAGAATCAGCCCGGATGTAAAAGGATATCTGCTGGCCTCCCACGTTTCAGCCGAGCCTGCCGGGGCAATGGTTCTGGATGCTCTTGGCCTTAAACCTGCTATTTCTGCGGGAATGTGCCTGGGGGAGGGCACCGGCGCCGCGGCCTTGTTCCCACTTTTAGATATGGCGGCTGCTGTGTACACGCAGATGAGCAGCTTTGATGACATCCATGTGGATGCGTATGAGCATCTGGTGTAATTGGGAAGCGTGCGGCCCGGATACACATGACGACACGATGATAGGAGACTGGAATGATTACTCTGGTGACAGGCGGCAGCGGCAGCGGAAAATCAGAATACGCGGAAGGGCTTATTCTGGACTCACCCTGTTCCCGCCGTTTTTATGTGGCTACCATGATTGCATATGGAAAAGAGGGAAGGGACAAGGTGGAGCGCCACCGTATGCTCCGAAGGGGAAAGGGGTTTATCACCATAGAAAAGCCCCGGAATGTGGGAGAGGTGATGGTGGGAGAGTATGAGACCGGTTTAAGCCCCTCATCCCGGACCGGCCGTGCCCTTTTGCTGGAGTGCGTATCCAACCTGGCGGCCAATGAGATGTTTAAGGAGAAGGGGACAGGGAAAGAAGAGGGAACACAGAAAGAAGGGACAGGGAAAACGGAAGCAGGAGAGCAGCAGGGCGGTCCGATTCAACGCCTGTCCCATAAGATTGCAGAGGACATCATTTCCCTGGCCGGACAGGTTCAGGATATGGTGATTGTCACCAATGAAGTGGATCGGGATGGAATCTGTTACGAACCTGAGACAATGGAGTATGTCCGTCTCATGGGCTGCCTGAATCAGAAGCTGGCATCTGCCGCTGACCGGGTGGTGGAGGTGGTTTATGGCATTCCCGTGCTCTTAAAGCCCTCCGCCCTGGGGCCGGCAGCAATCGGGTCTGACTTTATAAGAAGGGAGTGTCAGGGAGAATGAACGGACTTTATTCCTGCATCATAGCAATTTCCATGTATTCTAAGATACCCATGCCTAACGTGGAGTGGACCGAAGAACGCATGCGCTATGTCATGTGCTTTTTTCCTCTGGTGGGGATTGTCCAGGGAGCGGCCCTGGGCCTTTGGCTCCATCTTGCCCTGGATGTGCTGAATCTGTCCGTGGGTGCTGCGGCTCTCACAGGGGCAGCCATTCCCCTGCTGGTAACCGGAGGGATTCACATGGACGGTTTTCTGGATACCATGGATGCCATTCATTCCTATGGCGACAGAAGCAGAAAGCTGGAAATTTTAAAAGACCCCCATCTGGGAGCCTTTGCGGTGATTTCCTTCGGCGTTTACATGATGCTCTATCTGGGCGTTTTCCATGAATACCTGTCTCTTGTCCTGAGGGAGGACAGGGGGGACAGATATTTTCTTTACGCGGTTCCCTGTCTTGTGTTTGTGATGGAGCGGGCCTTCAGCGGCCTCTCCGTGGTCACCTTTCCCCAGGCCAAGAAGAAGGGACTGGCAGCCGGCTTTGGCGGGGCAGCCAAAAAAAAGGCGGATTCCCTGGTGCTCCTTCTGTGGATGCTTATTTGTCTGGGAGCAGGCGCGGCAGCCGTTAAGATGGGTTGCCGGGGGGCAGGGACGGCGGCAGGAGTCCTGCTTATGACCCACCTGGCTGTGTTTATATGGTATTACAGGATGTCTGTGAAACAGTTCGGCGGGGTGACCGGGGATTTGGCCGGATGTTTTTTGCAGGTTTGTGAACTGGCCGGTCTGGCGGCAGCCGCGGTTCTTTTAAAAGCAGGCCTGATGGGAGGAATGTAGGAATGATCTTGGTGACAGGAGGATGCTCCCAGGGCAAGAGGGAGTTTGTCAGACAGTACCTGGGAGAACAGGATGCAGACGGATTTGTCTGGACAGAGGGCGAAAAGGCCTCCTGGGAGGAATTTATGGACGGCAGGTTCTGCCGTGATTTCCAGCTCTTTGTCAGGCGGGTAATGGAGGGAAGTGCAGGCCCTTCCTGCAGTGAACGGAAGGGACTTTCCACGGACCAGATTCTTGAACAGCTTCTGGAGGAGCTGCTGGCCGGACCCAAGGAACGTGTTTTGGTGACAGACGAGATAGGCTGCGGCATCGTGCCGGCAGATGCCCTTGAACGTCTGTACCGGGAGGAGACGGGGCGGCTCTGCTGCCGGATTGCCGGGGAAGCAAAGGAAGTGTGGCGGGTGTGCTGCGGCGCAGGGATGCGGATTAAATGACGAGGTAGGTAGACATGGATATTACGTGGCTGGATATATGGAAATTTCACGGTGCGGCCCTGCTGGCTGGCTGCGTGATTGACTGGATAATAGGAGACCCTTTATGGCTCCCCCATCCGGTGCGCCTTATGGGAACCATGATTGCCGGAATGGAATCGCGGCTCAGACAACGGAGCGGGGGCATGGGAAAGAAAGGCCAGTTCCGGGCAGGGGCCATCCTCACCGTCTCCATGTGCATCATATGGTGGTGTGTTCCGTGGGCAGCCGTTCACTGGGCGGAGCAACTGTGCCTGGACCGGGCTTGGGCATTGCTTCTGCCGGCAGAGGGATTTCTGTGCAGTCTCATGCTGGCAGCCAGGGGACTGTATACAGAGAGCATGAAGGTGTGCCGCAGTCTGGAGGAAGGCCGCACCGAGGAGGCCAGATATAATGTATCCATGATTGTGGGAAGGGATACCGCAGCGCTGGATGAGGGCGGAATCGCCAGGGCAGCCGTGGAGACTGTGGCTGAAAATGCCTCTGACGGTGTCATTGCCCCCTTTTTGTTCATGGCTTTTCTGGGTCCGGCAGGAGGTATGCTGTACAAGGCCGTCAATACCATGGATTCCATGGTGGGATACAAAAATGACAGATACATGTACTTCGGCCGCTGTGCCGCCAGGCTGGACGACCTGCTTAATCTGGCGCCGGCCAGGCTGACCGGAATCCTAATGGTTCTGGGGGCATGGGTTCTGCCGGGCATGGACGGGGCTCATGCCTTTAAGGTGTTCCTTCGGGACAGGAAACGCCATGCCAGCCCTAATTCCGCCCACGGCGAGGCTGCCTGTGCAGGCGCCCTTCATCTTCGACTGGCCGGTGACGCCTGGTACTTCGGAACTCTTCATAAAAAGCCCTATATCGGGGATGATGACAGGAAAATCGAACCGGCGGACATAAGACGTGCCAACCATCTCATGTTTTTCGCGGAGGGGCTGATGGTCCTTGGACTGGCTGTGCTTATTATGGTTTTGTGATATCATTCTGGTTTTGCGGTATCAGCCGGCGGGGGTAGAAAAGGATAGCTGTAAAAAAGATAGATGGAGGTTATTATGGAATATCAACACGGCGGTGATATATACAGCCAGGACATACAGATGGATTATTCTGCCAATATCAATCCCCTTGGCATGCCGGAGGCGGTCAGGCAGGCTCTGAGGGACTGCCTGGAGAGGGAGGTATGCAGCCTGTACCCGGACAGCCGGTGTGAAAGGCTGAGACAGGCCCTGGGAAAGCATCACGGGGTGGAGGATAAATGGATTATCTGCGGCAACGGGGCAGCTGATTTGATCTTCGGACTGGCAGCTGCGCTGCGCCCTGTACGCGGGTTGGTGACAGCTCCCGCCTTTTCCGAGTATGAGCAGGCATTGAGGTCGGTGGGATGCAGGACCGACTATTATTATCTCAGGGAGGACGGGGATTTTGCCCTGGACGCGGCAGGAATGTGCGGCTGTGTCCAGGAGGCGGCAGAGAGGGGACGGCCCTACGATGTGGTGTTTCTGTGCAATCCCAACAATCCCACAGGAATACCCGTTAAAAAGGAAGAGGTGGAGCAGCTGGCAGATACGTGTGAACGCCTGGGGGCTTACCTGGCAGTGGATGAATGCTTCTGCGATTTTCTGGATAATTCAGAATCATACTCCGTCATACCTGACCTGGCCCGGTTTACGCATCTGTTTGTCCTTAAGGCATTTACAAAGCTGTATGCCATGGCCGGGCTGCGGCTGGGCTACGGCCTTTGCAGCGACAGGGGCCTTCTGGAACGGCTTCAGACAGTACGCCAGCCCTGGTCCGTGTCCGGCCCGGCCCAGTGTGCCGGCGTGGCGGCCCTTGGAGAGACGGATTTTGCGGAGCGCACCAGAGCGGTGCTTAAAGGGGAGCGGGAGAGGCTTTCTGCCGCCCTCCATGACCTGGGCTTTCAGGTATATCCATCCCAGGCCAATTATCTGTTCTTTCGGGACCGGGAAGAGGATGGTATCCTGGAGAAAGGCCGGCTTTACCAGGAGCTGCTGGGCCGGCGCATCCTGATCCGCAGCTGTGCCAATTATCCGGGGCTGGACTCATCCTTTTACCGTATTTGTGTTAAGCTGAGACAGGACAATGAACAGCTCATCCGGGAAATGACCCGGGTGCTTGAGAGGAGGAAACCATGTCCCAACATACAAAGTCAATCATGATTCAGGGAACCATGTCCAATGCGGGAAAGAGCATCCTGGCAGCCGGACTGTGCCGCATCTTTCATCAGGACGGCTACAGGACAGCGCCTTTTAAATCCCAGAACATGGCCCTTAATTCCTACATAACTCCGGAAGGGCTGGAGATGGGACGGGCCCAGGCCGTACAGGCGGAGGCGGCGGGAATTGTGCCCAGTGCGGACATGAATCCCATACTGTTAAAACCCACCACAGATGTGGGTAGCCAGGTTATTGTCCATGGAATTTCCAGGGGCAATATGAAGGCCAGGGATTATTTTGCCTGTAAGAAATCCCTGGTGCCGGATATTATGGCCTCCTACCGGCGGCTGGAGGAGCAGTACGATGTCATTGTCATAGAGGGCGCCGGAAGTCCGGCCGAGATTAACCTGAAATCCGATGATATCGTGAACATGGGCATGGCGGACATGGCGGACGCCCCGGTGCTTCTGGTGGGGGACATTGACAGGGGCGGTGTCTTTGCCCAGCTCTACGGTACGGTGGCCCTGCTGACAGAGGAGGAGAGAAAGCGTATAAAGGGCTTGATCATCAACAAATTCAGAGGCGACAGGTCCATACTGGAGCCCGGGATTTCCATGCTGGAGGATCTGTGCGGCATACCGGTGGTGGGGGTGGTACCCTATATGGATGTGGATATCGAGGATGAGGACAGCCTGAGCAGCCGCCTGGAGACAGGAAAAGGCAAAGCACCTGCTGCGGTGGACTTGGCGGTGATCCGCTTTCCGCGTATCTCCAATTTTACGGATTTTAATGTGTTTTCAGGAATCCCCGGAGTATCCCTGCGCTATGTGACAAGGGCTTGTGACCTTGGAACCCCCGACATGGTTATCCTTCCCGGCACCAAGAATACCATCCATGACCTGCTGTGGATGCGCCAGAACGGTCTGGAGGCGGCAATCCTTAAGCTGGCTGACCGCCGGGTGCCTGTATGGGGAATCTGCGGCGGCTACCAGATGATGGGAGAGGTGCTGGTGGACGAAAAAGGGGTGGAGTCAGACCTTCCGTCACGGACATCCGGAATGGGCCTTCTTCCCCTTAAGACGGAGTTTGAAGAAGAAAAGATAAGGACCCGGGTGGAAGGCGCGTTCGGCCAGCTGGACGGCTGCCTTGGCGGGTTGTCGGGAAAATCCATTGAGGGATATGAAATCCATATGGGCCGCACGTACATTGACCGGGAAGAGGGGGCCGCGGACACGGCCAGAATCGTTTCCTGGCGCAGGGAACCGGAAATATGCCGCCCCATGGACTATGTGATGGAAACGGGAAAGGACAGGCTTTCATCCAGACAGGCCAGGATGGACGGGTGGAACAGGGGAAATATCTACGGCACCTATGTCCACGGAATCTTTGACAGCCCGGGAATAGCCGGGGCAGTGGCAGAGGCCCTGGCCGCGGCAAAGGGCCTCTGCCTGGAACAGGCCGCGGATATGGATTACCGCACGTACAGGCAGCAGCAGTATGATAAGCTGGCAGAGTCCCTCAGGGAGAATCTGGACATGGCTGCCGTGTACAGAATGATGGGCATCAGCCGAAAGGGAAAAGGAGAGGAGAAGCCGGATGACGGATATACAGTTGGAACAGGTACTGCCGGGAGATATTGAAAGGCGCAGTTTTGAGATTATACAGGAGGAACTGTCCTTACAGGGCATACATCTGGAGCCTGAAAATGAAATGGTCATCAAGAGGGCCATCCACACCACGGCGGATTTTGATTATGCACAAAACCTGGTATTTTCCGGCCAGGCTGTAAAAAAGGGCACAGAGGCCTTAAAAGCCGGCGCTGTTATTGTCACGGATACCAATATGGGGCTGTCCGGGATCAATAAAAAAAGGCTGTCCGCCCTGGGCGGGGAAGCCTTCTGTTTTATGGCAGATGAGGATGTGGCCCTGCAGGCAAAGGAACAGGGCACCACCAGAGCTGTGGCCAGCATGGAGAAGGCGGCCAGGCTCTACGGGCTGCAGGGGCGTCCGCTGATTTTTGCCGTAGGCAATGCGCCCACGGCCCTGGTCCGCATTTATGAGCTTATAGAAGAAGGACTGGTCTCCCCGGCCCTTGTCATCGGCGTGCCGGTGGGATTCGTGAATGTGGTCCAGTCCAAGGAACTGATTCTGACTCTGAAGGATACGCCGTATATTGTGGCAAGGGGAAGAAAAGGCGGCAGCAATGTTGCCGCCGCCATCTGTAACGCGCTGTTATACCAGATTCCTGTGTAAAGTGTGGAAAAAGGCAGGCTTCCGGCACGCTCCGGTCTATTTCCGGCCGCTCCAGCAGTAGGTGCAGAGCTTGCAGGGGGAGATGCCGATGGACTTCACCAGGTCATCCAGCCTGTGGTAACGAAGGGTGGTGAATCCCAGGCGCTTGCGGATTTCCTCAATCATCTCTTTGTAATTGGCGCTGTCCGGGTCCGTGTAAGTGTTTAACACGTCCCGGGACACATTATCTCCCTCCCTGTCCCGGATAATGCGTCTGGTAATCAGATCCAGCTCTGAGGTGGAACGGGAAAAGTTAAGATAGGGGCATCCGAACATAAGGGGAGGGCAGGCCGGACGTATGTGCACTTCCTTTGCACCGCTCTGGTACAGGAATTCCGTTGTCTCACCCAGCTGTGTGCCCCGCACAATGGAGTCGTCGATGAGCAGCAGCTTTTTGCCGCGGATCAGCGCGTCCACAGGAATCAGCTTCATGCGGGCGATCAGGTTTCTCTGGCCCTGGTTCTGGGGCATGAAGGACCGGGGCCAGGTGGGAGTGTACTTGATAAAGGGACGGGCAAATGGAATGCCGGATTCATTGGCATACCCGATGGCGTGTGCGATGCCTGAGTCGGGAACGCCCGCAACCACTTCGGGCTGCGCCTCATCCCTCTTTGCCAGCAGCTTTCCGCACTCATAGCGCATGCTCTCCACATTGATGCCCTCATAGCTGGATGTGGGATAGCCGTAGTATACCCACAGGAAAGAGCATATCTTCATTTCTTCCCTGGGAGGGCTGACCGTCTCCACGCTTTCAGGCGTCATATATACGATCTCGCCGGGCCCAAGTTCTTTGTAGTCCGTATATCCCAGATTGATGTAAGCAAAGCTTTCAAAGGAGGCGCAGTAGGCGTCGTCCTTGTGCCCGATGACAATGGGGGTTCTTCCGAATTTATCCCTGGACGCATAGATTCCTTCCGGAGTCAGCAGCAGGATGGACATGGAGCCCTCTATTTTTTCCTGGGCATATAGAATGCCCTCCACCAAGGTGGATTTCTGGTTGATAAGGGCAGCCACCAGCTCCGTTGCGTTGATGCGCCCGTGGCTCATTTCCATGAAATGGATGTGGCCGTTTTCATAGGCCGAGGCCACCAGCTCGGCCTCGTTGTTGATTTTTCCCACAGTGGTTATGGCAAAGCTGCCCAGGTGGGACTGAATCAGAAGGGGCTGGGGTTCGTTGTCGGAAATACATCCGATTCCCAATGTTCCCTCCAGCTCGTCCAAATCCCCGTCAAATTTCGTACGGAAGGGGGTATTTTCTATATTGTGGATGGACCTTGTAAAGCCCTGGCTGCCGTATACGGCCATTCCGCCTCTCTTTGTCCCCAGATGGGAGTGATAGTCCACTCCGAAAAACAAGTCCAGGGTACAGCTGTTTTTTGATGCAACACCAAATATTCCGCCCATATGTCATACCTCTTTTATCTATGTGTTTGTTTTATGCCTTCACGGTTGATTGCGGCTCTGTCTGCCGGTTACGGACTTATCATAACATATATTAGTAGTACAGGACAATATGATTGATATATTATTTATACTTATGAGAAACTATAAGCATGCAGGGAAAGGCTTTCCGGTGAATATTCACTTTAGCACCGGGATGACAATTCCCTGCATTTGAGGTATACTTGTGATAAAACTTGTGATAAATTTTCTGGAGCATTCAGCTATACTCCGGAAATAAGGAGGCTTGTAAATGACAGAACCAGATGGACAGGATGAGCAGGAGGGACAGGATGAGCAGGAGGGACAGCAGGCCGTCCGCCTGACCGTTGCCCAGGACGGCAGCGGTGACTATGATACGGTAGGCGCGGCCCTGGCGGCCCTGGGAGACAAGGACGGCCCGCCGGCCTGCATTTTCATAAAAGAGGGCGTGTACAGGGAACGGCTGGAAATTACAAGGCCGTGGATTACACTGGAGGGCCAGTCAGCCGGCAGCACCGTCATTACCTGGGGACTGTCTGCCGGGATGGTCATGGAGGACGGCAGTAAGCGGGGGACCTTCCGCACCTACAGCGTGCTGGTTGACACCCACGATTTTACCGCGAGGAACCTGACCATTGAAAACAGCGCCGGTCCGGGGGAAGCAGTGGGACAGGCACTGGCCCTGTATGCGGACGGGGACCGGATTCTGCTTAAGGGATGCAGGCTGCTGGGAGGCCAGGACACACTCTTTACAGGCCCCCTACCTCCGAAGGAGATACAAAAGAACGGATTCATCGGACCAAAACAGTTTTCGCCCAGGATAAACGGACGCCACTGCTACCAGGACTGTTTTATCCGCGGGGACATAGATTTTATATTTGGCAGTGCCACAGCCTATTTTGACAGGTGTGAGCTGTATTCTGCCGGCAGGAATACAGAGAAAAAGGGGTATGTGACCGCCGCGTCCACCCCCAAAGGCCAGAAATACGGGTATGTGTTCCGAAACTGCCGGTTTACAGGCAACAGCTCCCGTGAAAGCGTCTATCTGGGCAGGCCCTGGAGGGATTACGCCAGGACCGTGCTCATTGACTGCTATCTGGGACCCCACATATGCCCTGAGGGGTGGCATGACTGGGATAAAAAGAATGCGCGCTCCACCCTGTTTTACGGGGAATACGCAAGCTATGGACCGGGGGCGGGAGGACAGGAAGCAGCGGACCGGTATGCGGCGGGACAGGATGCGGCGGGACAGGATGCAGCGGACCAGGGTACAAGGGACCGGGGTACATCCAGGCCGGACTGGGTTTTTATGCTTACCCGTGATCAGATACAGGACTACACCATGGAACAGGTCTTAGGCGGAACAGACGGGTGGAATCCCGGGACATAATATTTAAGCAGGAAAGAAGGAATATACTTATGGATTTATACCGTATCATACTGGTGGATGATGAGGAAGAGGTCAGGCAGAGTATCATCAGGAAGATTGACTGGACGGGAGCCGGTTTCTGCGTGGTTGGGGATGCGGAAAACGGGGAGGAAGCCCTGGAGAAAGTGGAGGCCCTGGAGCCGGACCTGATACTGACGGACATCAGAATGCCCTTTATGGACGGCCTTTCCCTGGCTGAACGGGTGAGGCAGAAATATCCTTCGGTGAAAATCGTGATTTTTTCAGGCTACGATGATTTTGAGTATGCCAAGCAGGCCATAAAGCTGAATGTGACGGAGTACATCCTGAAGCCTGTGAATGTGGAGGAGCTGACTGCCATCTTAAAGCGCATCAAATCCAACCTGGACGATGAGATTGAACAGAAAAGGAATGTAAGCCTGCTGCGTGAAAATTATATACGCAGTCTTCCCATTCTCAGGGACCAGTTTTTAAACGAGCTGGTGGGAAGCACTGTGCCCGGAAATCTTCTTAAGGAAAAGCTGGCTGAGTATGATATCCCGCTGGCAGGGGCCAAGAAATGGGTGGCTGCGGCCATTGACATAGAGCCGGAGGAGATCCGGGAAGGGAATATGCTGCCTCTCCACAAGGAGAGGGACCTGATTCCCATTTCCGTCATGCAGATCGTGGAGGAGAAGCTGGGGAACTATTGCCGTTCTTCCGTATTCACTTCCTCCAGGACCTCCTGGTCTGAGCTGGCCCTTATTGCTGCCATTGACGGGGATAACAGCCAGACCGGGCTGATTGACGTGCTGGGGGATATCTGCAAGGAGACAAAAAAGATTCTGGAGGTGCCGATTACCATTGGCATCGGCCACAGCTGCCAGGACCTGGGGGAGATCAGCGGATCCTATAAGGCGGCCGTGGACGCCCTTGGCTATAAGGCCATTGTGGGAGCGGGAAGCACCATCTATATCAATGACGTGGAGCCTGTAAGCGGGGGTAAGCTGAGCTTTGACAGCAAGGACGAAGCGGAGCTTATTGCGGCCATCAAGTTCGGTCCCAGGGAGAAGATAGAGGAAGCGGTACAGGCGGTCATGGATAAAATGAGCGATGCAAAGGTGCATTTCAGGCAGTGCCAGGCATATATGCTCAGCGTGTCCAGCTCCATTGTCCAGCTGATTCAGCAGTATGACCTGGACCTGGAACAGCTGACGGAGGAAGGGGAGGAGCAGGGAGATACCTTTGCCGTCATCCCCAGGATGATGAAAAAGGAGGACTTTGCCCACTGGCTTCTCTCCGCCGCCCTCAGGATGAACCAGGCCATGAACCGGGAGCGGGATAATACCATGAAGCAGGTCATCCAGAAGGCCAAGGAATATATTATGGACAATTACCAGGACCCGGATTTATCCGTGGAGAAAATATGCCGCCAGCTGCACATGAGCCCGGCCTATTTCTCCACCATGTTCAAGAAGGAGACAGGGCAGGCATATACCGCCTACCTGACCCAGGTCCGCCTGGACAAGGCAGTGGAGCTTCTCAACAAGACCGATGACAAGACCTATGTCATAGCGGCCAAGGTGGGATATCAGGAGCAGAATTATTTCAGCTATGTATTCAAGAAGCGTTTCGGGGTCTCGCCCACCAAGTTCAGAGGGGTAAAATAGATATAAAAGGACTGCTGGGCCGCGTATCGCATAAACGCGGCAGGCAGCGTAAAGGAGAAGGGGACATGTTGTTTGAGAAGCAGAGGATTAAGCTGCAGAAGGCCAGCATACGCTACATCATATTCATCTACTTTACTCTGACGGCCCTGGCCGCCAGTATATTCATAGGCATCTCCCTGTATTCCAGGCTGTCGGGCCAGATGTCCGCCACCATCCGGGAGGAGAACCAGATTCTGATTAATCAGATCACCAGGTCCATGGAGGATTACCTGCGGATCGTGATGAAGCTGTCCGATTCCCTGTACTATGGGGTTATCAAGAACGCGGATCTGGCCAGCGGCTCCATCGGAAGCGAGATGACCCTTCTCTATGACAACAACAAGGACAATGTGGAAAATATTGCCCTTTTGTCCAAGGAGGGAATGCTTCTGGAATCCGTGCCTGCAGCCCGCCTTAAGACAAATGTGGATGTCACCGGGGAAAACTGGTTTACCTCCACCCTGGAGAAAACAGAGAATATGCATTTCTCCACGCCCCATGTCCAGTATATCTTTGACGGCAGCGAGAACCAGTACCGGTGGGTTATTTCCCTGTCAAGGGCAGTGGAAATAACCCAGGGACCCTCCACAGACCAGGGAGTCCTGCTGATTGACATACGCTACAGCAGTCTGGAGCAGCTCTTTGACGGTGTGAATCTGGGAAACGGGGGCTATGTCTACTTAATCAGCAGCAGCGGGGAAATCATATACCACCCCCAGGCCCAGCTTATTGATTCAGGAATCGTCCGGGAGAACAACCTGGAGGTATCCGGACTCAGGGACGGCAATTACCGTCAGACTGTGGACGGGGAGGAACGGACCGTCACGGTTAAGACCGTGGGATATACAGGCTGGAAGGTGGTGGGGGTGACGCCCCTTGACGGCGTGTCCCTCAACAATATAAAGACAAAGCTCCTGGTGATTTTTATGATTGCCTTTGTGCTTTTTATCATGACCATCATCAATTCCTATATCTCCTCCAGGATAACAGACCCCATCAAGGAGCTGGAGAAATCCGTCAATGAAATTGAGGCAGGCAATCTGGAGACTGAGGTCAGAAGCGGCGGATCCTACGAGATACAGCATCTGGGCAATTCCATACAGAACATGGCACGGCAGATACGGCGGCTTATGGACGATATTGTGGCGGAGCATGAATCCAAGCGCAAGAGCGAGTTTGACACCCTTCAGGCGCAGATTAATCCCCACTTCCTATATAATACCCTGGACATCATTGTGTGGATGATTGAAAATGAGAATCTGACCGACGCGGTGCGGGTAGTGACGGCTCTGGCCAGGTTCTTCCGCATCAGCCTCAGCAGGGGAAAGAGCATCATAACGGTCAGGGATGAGCTGGAGCATGTGCGCAACTATCTTATGATCCAGCACATGCGGTATAAAAACAAATTTTCCTACACCGTGGAGGCAGAGGATGAGGTCCTTGACCTGGCCAGTCTCAAGCTTATCCTCCAGCCCCTGGTGGAAAATGCCATCTATCACGGTATGGAATTCATGGACGGCGACGGGGAAATCCGCATACGGGCATGGCGCAAGGATAAGGATTTATTCATGAGTGTGTCGGACAATGGTCTGGGCATGACCCTGGAGCAGGTAAAGAGGCTGTTCGGGGATACGGACCACGTGCCGTCGGGCAGGGGATCCGGCATTGGGGTGAAGAATGTCAACCAGCGTATCCGTCTGTATTTTGGAAATGGCTACGGACTGGAAATCCAGTCGGAGCCGGATGAGGGGACCACGGTCACGGCCCATCTGCCGGCCATCTCCTACGAGGAAGTAAAGAAAGAGGGATCCAATGTTAAATAAAGGAAAAATACTCTGGTGCATATGGGCCGGTATCCTGGTCCTGCTGTTTTTGATGTCCTCCACGGATCTGATTATCAAGGAAAAGAAAATCGAGGTATATCCGATTTCCGTCATCATAGAGGGGGACAACGACGACTATTATGTGAATTTCAAAAAGGGTATGGACCAGGCTGCAGCCGAGTTCCATGGGGATGTCAGCTTTATCACACTTTATGCTTCCGATGACCAGGCGCAGCAGATGGAGCTGGTAAAACGGGAAATCAGGGACGGGACCAGGGCGGTGATCCTGGCTCCGGTAAAGACCGGGGAGGCTGCAGAGGAGCTGGAGAATATGAACCCCGGCTGCCCCGTCATCCTTTTGGGACAGTCTGCGGATGAGGGAGGGAATCTGGATTCCATCGGTGTGGACGGCAGGGAGATTGGACGGCTGCTGGGCCAGGCAGCGGCTTCCCAGGCCCCCGGGGATGTGCCGGTCTATCTCTTTTGCAGGGGACTGGACTATGGGGACAGCGCCCAGGTCTACGAAGGGGTCAGGACTGTTCTGGATGAGAAGGGGTATCATTACCGGCTCATTGAGAAGAAAAACCAGGACACATTCCGTCAGGCCATACAGGAGACAGACTCTCCCGGAGGCGGCAGGATTACCATTATAGCGCTGGATGTGCAGTCGCTGGACCAGGCCACCCGTATACTGGAGGAAAACACCATATACCAGGGCAGGGTGGCAGGACTCTACGGCGCAGGGAGCACCACCTCCCTGCTCAGGGCTCTGGACAAGGGGATTATCACAGGGATGACTGCCTATAACCAGTTTGATGAGGGGTATTTAAGCGTGAAGCAGGCAGTGGAAGCCATCCAGGGTACGCACCGGAAGCAGCAGACCATGCTGGAGGCCATTTATGTGGATGAGGACAGGCTGAGGGATAAGACATACGAGAAAATGCTCTATCCCATTGAGTAAGTGAGAGGGGCCGGAAGTAAGAGGAAACAAGATAAGGAAAGGGGCATTGCGGTGAAAGGGAAGTGGATGTATCTATTGGCAGCCTGCATGGGGGCGGCTGTCCTCATAGGGGCGTGGCAGTACGGGGCGAGGGAAGACGGGCGGAAGGCGGATAAGAACTCCATCCGCATCGGGGTTCTGCTCTACCGGGGGGACGACACCTTCATCGGTACCCTGCGCACCGGTCTGGAGGACAAGGCAAAGGAATATGAACAGGAAACAGGAATCAAGGTAAAGCTGGACATCATGGATGCCAAGGGGAGCCAGAATACCCAGAACAGCCAGGTGGAGCGTCTGATTTCCCTGGGCTGCGATGCCCTGTGCATCAACAGCGTGGACCGCTCATCAGCTTCCATTATCATTGACAAGGCCATGGACGCAGGCACTCCGGTGGTGTTCTTTAACCGGGAGCCGGTGGAGGAGGATATGAACCGCTGGGAAAAGCTGTATTACGTGGGAGCGGACGCCAAGGAATCTGCCGTGCTCCAGGGAGATATCCTGGTGGATGCCTACCGCCGGGATTCACGTACCCTGGATGCCAACGGCAACGGTCTGGTAAGCTATGTGCTCCTGGAGGGAGAGACCAGCCACCAGGATTCCCTGATCCGCACGGAGTGGTCCATCCAGACCTTAAAGGACGGGGACGTTCCGTTAGAGAAGATTACAGGAGGAATTGCCAACTGGGACAGAAGCCAGGCATCAGCGCTGATGGAACAGTGGCTGAAGGAGTATCCGGGACAGATTGAGCTGGTGGTCAGCAATAATGACGACATGGCCCTGGGAGCCATTGACGCTATGAACCGGGCCGGAATCGGGGCCAATTCCATCAAGGTGGTGGGGATTGACGGCACCCCGGTGGGCATAAAGGCCCTGGAGGAAGGGTATCTTTTCGGCACAGTGGAATCAGATAAGGAACGCTACTCCCAGGCCATATTTGACATTGCCTGGAGTCTGTCACTGGGCCAGGACCCAAAGGACAGGGTGCCGCAGCTGGAGGGAAATTATTACTGGTGTCCCCAGCGGGCGTTGACCCAGGATGAGGCAAAATTGCTTAAAAACCAGTGATGCACATCAAAAACAACGATGAAAAAGGATAAAATCGAAGAAATTTTATAATCATTCTATAAAAATCATATGGAAAAATGCACAACCAGGTCGTATAATAAACTTGTTGTTAAGCAAAAACAACCAAAGTCAACAAAACTATAAGGGAGGAATTAAAAATGAAGAAAGCATTAAGTGTTGCACTTGCGTGTTCCATGGCATTATCACTGGTTGCCTGCGGAGGCGGCAGCAAGCCAACGGAAGCACCAACCACAGCAGCTGCTGGGGATACCACAACCGAAGCAGCAGCAGACACAACCGCGGCAGATACAACCGCAGCACCGGAAGCAGGCGCAGAGGTGGCAAACAAGGATAAGCCTTTAGTATGGTTTAACCGCCAGCCCTCCAGCAGTGCTACAGGACAGCTTGATATGACAGCCCTGAATTTTAATAAGGATACATATTATGTAGGTTTCGACGCAAATCAGGGTGCTGAGCTTCAGGGTACCATGGTTAAGGACTACATCGAGAAGAACATCGACTCAATTGACCGCAACGGCGATGGAATCATCGGCTACGTTCTGGCAATCGGAGACATCGGACATAACGACTCTATCGCACGTACAAGAGGCATCCGTAAGGCTCTCGGCACCGCAGTAGAGAAAGACGGCAATGTCAACAGCGATCCTGTTGGTACAAACGCAGACGGTACAGCAACCGTTGTACAGGACGGCTCCCTCGAAGTTGGCGGAAAGACATATGTTGTCCGCGAGCTTGCTTCCCAGGAGATGAAGAACTCTGCAGGCGCTACATGGGATGCTGCCACAGCTGGTAATGCAATCGGCACATGGTCTTCCTCTTTCGGCGATCAGATTGATATTGTTGCATCCAATAACGACGGTATGGGCATGTCTATGTTCAACGCATGGTCAAAGGACAACAAGGTTCCTACATTCGGCTATGATGCAAACAGCGACGCTGTAGCTGCCATCGCTGAGGGATACGGCGGCACAATCAGCCAGCATGCAGACGTACAGGCATACCTGACACTCCGCGTACTGCGCAACGCTCTGGACGGAGTTGATATTGATACAGGTATCGGCACAGCAGACGACGCAGGCAATGTACTGAGCTCTGATGTATATGTTTACAAGGCAGATGAGCGTTCCTACTACGCTCTGAACGTAGCTGTTACCGCTGAGAATTATACAGATTTCACAGACTCCACCATGGTATACGCACCTGTATCCAATCAGCTGGATGAGGCTACCCATGCTACAAAGAACGTATGGCTGAACATCTACAACTCAGCAGATAACTTCCTGGGATCCACCTATCAGCCTCTGTTGCAGAAATATGACAAGCTTCTCAACCTTAAGGTTGATTACATCGGCGGCGATGGCCAGACCGAGTCCAACATTACAAACCGTCTCGGAAATCCAAGCCAGTATGACGCATTTGCCATCAACATGGTTAAGACAGACAATGCAGCTTCATACACATCTCTGCTTGAGCAGTAAGATTCATTGAAATAAAGATGTACTGTTATTAGGGAGAAGAAATTCTCCCTAATATTAAATACTGAAACCTATCAATCTACATATACAGGAGTAAAATAATGGCAGATAAGAAAGATGATATCGTCTTATCAATACGCGGTATGAGCAAATCCTTCGGCCGGAACAGGGTTCTGGACCATATCAACCTGGATGTGAAGCGCGGAACCGTTATGGGGCTTATGGGTGAGAACGGAGCTGGTAAGTCAACCATGATGAAGTGCCTTTTCGGCACCTACCAGAAAGACGAGGGAAATATCTTCCTGAACGGCAAGGAAGTAAGCTTTTCCGGACCAAAGGATGCTCTTGAAAACGGCATTGCAATGGTTCACCAGGAATTGAATCAGTGTCTGGAACGGAATGTAATTGATAATTTATTCCTCGGACGTTATCCGGTCAATTCCATGGGTGTAATTGATGAAGGCAGGATGAAAAAGGAAGCCGCCGAGCTCTTTAGAAAATTGGGAATGACCGTCAACCTCACCCAGCCCATGGGCCGTATGTCCGTATCACAGAGGCAGATGTGCGAGATCGCCAAGGCCATTTCCTACAATTCAAGGGTGATTGTTCTGGATGAGCCCACATCCTCCCTGACCGTGCAGGAGGTTAACAAGCTCTTCGAGATGATGAGGATGTTAAAGGAGCAGGGAATTGCCCTGATTTATATTTCCCACAAGATGGATGAGATTTTTGAAATCTGCGACGAGATATCAGTGCTTCGGGACGGCAACCTGGTCATGACAAAGAGCACCAAGGATGCAAACATGAATGAGCTGATTGCGGCAATGGTCGGCCGTTCCCTTGATAACCGGTTCCCGCCTGTTGACAATACCCCCGGTGATGTGATTCTGTCCATCCAGAATCTGTCTACAAAGTTTGAGCCTCATTTGCAGGATGTTTCATTTGACGTAAAAGAAGGAGAGATATTCGGGCTGTACGGTCTGGTAGGGGCAGGACGTACGGAACTTCTGGAAACAATCTTTGGTGTCCGTACCAGAGCCGCAGGACGCGTTTATTTTAATAACCGTCTAATGAATTTCAGCAGCGCAAAGGAAGCCATGGAGCATGGTTTTGCCATGATTACCGAGGAGCGGAAGGCAAACGGCCTGTTTTTAAAGGGAGACCTTACCTTTAATACCACCATTGCCAATCTGCAGCAGTATATGTCGGGCATAGCGCTTTCCGATGCAAAGATGGTAAAGGCCACGTCAAAGGAAATCAAAATCATGCATACCAAGTGCATGGGCCCTGATGATATGATTTCCAGCCTTTCCGGCGGCAATCAGCAGAAGGTCATTTTTGGAAAGTGGCTGGAGCGCAGTCCGCAGGTGTTTATGATGGACGAACCCACCAGAGGAATCGACGTGGGCGCAAAGTATGAAATATATGAGCTTATCATCAATATGGCGAAGCAGGGGAAGACAATCATTGTTGTTTCTTCTGAGATGCCGGAGATTCTGGGAATTACAAACCGTATTGGTGTTATGTCAAATGGACGTCTTTCTGGAATTGTTAATACAAAAGAGACAAATCAGGAAGAACTTTTAAGGCTCAGTGCAAAATACCTATAAGGGGGATTCATGGATATGGCGAAAGGAAACAATGAGACTCTTACGGCTGAACAGGAAATGCAGCTGCGCCAGCCAATTGACGATTATGTTGGCGAAATTCAGAAAAAAATCGACAGTCTCAGAGCGGACGGCACAAACAGGGTAGTCGCTCTGCAAAACAGTATTGATGCAACAAAGAGAGACCGTTCCCTTACAAAGGAAGAAAGGGAAAACAGAATTGCGGCTAACCGTGCGGAGATGGAAAAAGCAAAGGCTGTCGAGGCAAAGAACAAGGATGAGATTGCAAAATTGATCTCCGACGCGGAGACTTACCTTAAGGCACATTTTGATAAGGATTATTATTTGCCGTTAAAGGAAAGCTGTGAGCGGGAAAAAGCGCTTGCAAAGGAAAAATATGGCATTAAAGTTGCGGAACTGAACAAAGAACATGAAAATACCCTCTCAAAGCTTACGGACCATCAGGAGATAAAGGATGAGAAGTATGTTCATAAGAACCGCCTGTTTGACGCAAAGATGGACCTGGACAAGGAGCTTCAGAGAATCAAGGACAGAAGGCATGCTGCATTTGCATGGCAGTATCATCTGATTGATATGCTCCGCCTGTCCAAATTCACCTTCATGGAGACCAGGGCGCAGAAATGGGAGAACTATAAATATACATTCAACCGCAGGACATTCTTACTGCAGAATGGTCTGTATATCGCTATTATACTGATTTTCATTGGACTGTGTATCGCTGCTCCGGTGCTGAAGAACGTTCAGCTGCTTACCTATAATAACGTTTTAAATATCCTGCAGCAGGCTTCTCCGAGAATGTTCCTGGCTCTGGGTGTTGCCGGACTCATCCTTCTGACCGGTACGGATCTTTCCATCGGACGTATGGTTGGTATGGGTATGACCACCGCCACCATCATCATGCACCAGGGTATCAACACAGGCGCTGTGTTCGGACACGTGTTTGACTTTACAGGCATGCCTATCGGGTTAAGGGTGGTATTTGCCCTTGTAATGTGTATCATTTTATGTACGTGCTTTACGGCTATCGGCGGTTTCTTTACCGCTAAATTCAAGATGCATCCGTTCATATCAACCATGGCCAACATGCTGGTGATTTTCGGACTTGTCACATATGCCACAAAGGGTGTATCCTTTGGTGCCATTGAACCGGCTATTCCAAAGATGATTATTCCAAAAATAAACGGGTTCCCAACCATTATCCTGTGGGCAGTGGCTGCCATCGTAATCGTATGGTTTATCTGGAACAAGACCACCTTCGGCAAGAATTTATACGCAGTAGGCGGCAACCCGGAAGCAGCAGCTGTTTCAGGTATCTCCGTATTCGGAGTAACCATGGGAGCATTCATTCTGGCAGGTATCCTTTACGGATTCGGTTCCTGGCTGGAATGCGCAAGAATGGTAGGTTCCGGTTCCGCTGCTTACGGCCAGGGCTGGGAGATGGACGCAATTGCAGCCTGCGTGGTTGGCGGCGTATCCTTTACCGGCGGTATCGGTAAGATTTCCGGCGTAGTAGTCGGCGTACTTATATTCACCGTACTTATCTACTCCCTTACCATTCTCGGTATCGACACAAACCTTCAGTTCGTATTTGAAGGCATCATCATTATAACGGCTGTAACACTGGACTGCTTGAAGTATGTTCAGAAGAAGTAAGGAAGGTTAGGTGTTTCCGTCCGTGATTGAAATAAGGCCGGGGGCTGTGGATACGGCTTCGGGACTAGTAGTTCTAGGACGCTGAAAATCGGCTAAATACAAGAGGCTGGCTGCCAAAACTCGCGGCCAAGCCTCTTTTTATATTTAGATACTGAGCTCAGACAGTTGTCAGTCAGCCTCTTAACGCCGCTTTCCACCGTCCAAGAACTACACGTCCCTGCAGATGCATCCACATCCCCCAGCCTTATTTCAATCACCCACTACGCACCTCCCTTCGCCAAAAAAGAGTGATGCGCCGGCCAGACTATCGTTTTTTGTCAGATATAATGCCTGGCATATAAAATAATGGAAGAATTTTCACCTGGCATTTTTCGTTTTATCTGCGCCATGGATGTAAGTGATGCAGAAGCACCGGGTACGTAGTGGGTGAGGGAAAGGGAGAGGGGGGAGTGGGATGCATCTACAGGGGCGTGTAGGGGTTAGGCTGCGGGAACCGGCGTTAAGAGGCTGACTGACAACTGTCTGAGCTCAGTACCTAAAGCAAGAAAGAGACTGACCGCGAGTTTTGGCAGTCAGCCTCTTGCATTTAGGCGGTTTCCGGAGGCTTAGCCCTACTAGCCCCGCAGCCGTATCCCACTCCCCCCTCTCCCTTTCCCTCACGGACGGATGCACCTCCCCTTCCTCCGCATCCCTTACTTCCCACAAGCCAGCCTGCTATTTTGATACTCCCTTGTAAACGTAACATCCCTCCCAAACCACTCCGGGGCCTGGAAGGCCATGGCTTCTTCTTCGGAGGTGAATTCCACCTCGGCCAGGATAAGGCCGGCGTAGCGGCCTTCAAAGACGTCCAGTTCAATTGTCAGATGGTCTGAGCCATCCAGCGGGATGAGATAGCGTTTTTTGGTGAGTACCACGCCGTCGGCCTTGGGGAGCAGGTGGGCATAGGCTTCCCGGGTCAGGGGGAGGTTGTATTCCTCCCTGGACAGGAGTCCCTTGCCCTTGTAGGTAAGATAGAAGCTGTCATCCTCCTGACGGATGCGGACCACTGGTTCCGTGCAGAGATAGGCCTGTTCAATCTGGTGGAAGGGATGGGTGTCATAGCCCTCCGGAAGACAGGGGACCAGGAATTTACGTTCGATTTCCATATGGGAAAACCTCCTTGCTGTGATTGTCGATTAGTGGATTTTACTAAGTATTTTTATTTTTTCCATTTTACAATCATATCATTTAACTCTTTTCCTGAAAAGTGATAAATGATAAAATAAAATTACTATGCGATAAATGGCGGAAAGGGAGATTATCATGGCAAAGGTTTATGCATTTCTTGCGGATGGACTGGAAGAGGTTGAATGTCTTGCGGTTGTGGACGTGCTCCGGCGTTCCGGTGTGGAGGTGACACTGGTGTCTGTTACAGGGGACAGGAAAGTAACTGGTTCTCATGGAATTGAGTTGGGGACTGACGCCCTGTTTGAGGATGTGAACCCGGATGTGGCAGATGTGCTGTTTTTGCCCGGAGGAATGCCGGGAACCAACAATCTGAAAGCACATATGGGGCTGAGGGCGGCTGTGGAGTGTGCCAACAAGCAGGGCAGAAGGATTGCGGCCATCTGTGCGGCGCCGAGTATCCTGGGGAGCATGGGGCTCTTAAAGGGCAGGACGGCCACCTGCTATCCGGGATTTGAGGACCAGCTCACAGGTGTGTCCTACACCAGCCAGGGTGTTGTGACGGACGGCAACATCACCACCGGCAGGGGCCTGGGATTTGCCCTTGACATGGGACTGGAACTGATTCGCCTGCTTCAGGGTCCCCAGCAGGCCCAGAAGATTGCAGCGGCAATCCAGTATAACTGGAAATAGTATCCGGATGAGAAAAACTCCTGTTCTGTTCTATATCATATGGATGTGGGATGGAATGGAAGTTTTTTTTGTAAAAAACGCTGGTGTTTTTAAAATGAGCATGCTATAATGGTACATTGAAGTGTAGCGCCCTCATGGATTATGGGCGAACCACATATATTTTAAGGAGGAACCCGTAAAAATGAGTGTACAAGTAGAAAAATTAGAAAAAAACATGGCCAAACTGACAATAGAGTTAAGCGCAGAGCAGTTTGAGGATGCTATGAAAAAAGCCTTCAATAAGAGCAAGAACAAGTTTAATATTCCAGGCTTCCGTAAGGGAAAAGCACCTCGCGCCATGATTGAAAAGATGTATGGCGAAGGCATCTTTTATGAGGAGGCTGCTGATGAAGCCATCAACGCAACCTGCATGGAGGCAATGAATGAAAGCGGACTGGAGATCGTTTCCAGACCGGAAGTTGCCGTAGAGCAGATTGGCAAGGACAAGCCGTTCATCTATACTGCAACCGTAGCCGTAAGGCCGGAAGTGACCCTGGGCGAGTACAAGGGCATTGAGGTAGAGAAGGTGGATGCAGCTGTGAAGCCTGAGGATGTGGAAGCAGAGCTCAAGAAGGTTCAGGAGCAGAACGCAAGACTTCTGACCGTTGAGGACAGACCGGTTGCTGACGGCGACCAGACAGTCATCGACTTCGAGGGATTTGTTGACGGCAAGACATTTGACGGCGGCAAGGCAGCTGATTACCCATTGACCATTGGCTCCCATTCCTTTATTGATACATTTGAGGAGCAGCTGGTTGGCAAGAACATCGGCGAAGAGTGCGAGATTAACGTAACTTTCCCGGAGGAGTACCATGCGGCTGAACTGGCTGGAAAGCCTGCAACCTTTAAGGTGACTGTAAAGGAAATCAAGGTAAAGGAACTTCCGGAACTGGATGACGAGTTTGCAGGAGAGGTTTCTGAATTTGACACTCTGGATGAATACAAGAAGGATATTGAGGCAAAGATTCTTGAGAGAAAGCAGAAAGAAGCTGCTTCCGAAAACGAGAACCGTGTGGTTGACAAGGTAGTGGCAGCCGCTTCCATGGAGATTCCTGACAGGATGGTGGAAGGCCAGATTGACAACATGGTTCAGGATACAGCCCGCCGTATGGAGAGCCAGGGTCTGAACATGGATCTGTACATGAAATATACAGGCATGACCATGGAGCAGATGAGAGAGCAGATGAAGCCGCAGGCCTTAAAGAGAATCCAGACCAGACTGGTGCTTGAGGAAGTTGTAAAGGCTGAGAACCTGCAGGTTTCCGACGAAAGACTGGATGAGGAGATTGCCAAGATGGCGGCCGCTTACCAGATGGAGGCTGACAAGTTAAAGGGTTATATGTCAGACCGTGATAAGGACCAGATGAAGGAAGATATTGCTGTTCAGGAAGCCGTTGATTTCCTGGTAGCAGAAGCAAAACTGGTATAATTCACATATGATACGGGGGGTTCACAGCGCTTATTTATCTGGCTTTGAATCTCCCTGGTTTCTTATAAGTGAACTGGTCACCGCACCGGACTTGTGAAATACCTGGCCGGGTGTCGGCGGCATGTATCGCACATAAGTGTCTGAAAAACAGACGTTTAGTGCTCATAACTAGGAGGATGGTTATATGAGTTTAGTACCTTATGTCATTGAGCAGACCAGCCGCGGCGAGCGTTCTTATGACATTTATTCAAGATTACTGAAGGAGAGGATCATATTCCTGGGCGAGGAAGTAAACGATGTGTCCGCAAGCCTTGTGGTGGCACAGCTCTTATTCCTGGAGTCAGAGGACCCAGGCAAGGATATCCATTTATATATCAACAGCCCGGGCGGTTCTGTATCTGCGGGATTTGCTATCTATGATACCATGAACTATATCAAGTGTGATGTGTCTACCATCTGTATCGGCATGGCAGCCAGCATGGGCGCGTTCCTTCTCTCAGGAGGGGCTAAGGGCAAGCGTTTCGCTCTGCCCAATGCTGAAATCATGATTCATCAGCCTTCCGGCGGAGCCAAGGGCCAGGCTACAGAGATTAAAATTGTGGCTGAAAATATCTTAAAAACAAGAAAGAAATTAAACGAAATCCTGGCAGCGAACACAGGGAAGCCCCTGGAAGTAATTGAGCGCGATACAGAGCGCGACAATTATATGTCTGCACTGGAGGCCAAGGAATACGGCCTTATTGATGAAATCATCGCACATCATTAGTGCTGGGACCCAGCGCTAAGGCATCAGGCCGGTAACGTAAAACAGCAAGTAAAGGATATGAAAGGTTAGGTATCGTATGCCAATGAGACCAGATGACACGATTCGGTGCTCCTTCTGCGGAAGGACACAGGATCAGGTACGGAAGATGATTGCCGGAGCAGGCAACAACAATGTGTATATCTGTGACGAGTGCATAGAATTGTGCTCTGAGATTCTGGAAGAGGAGCTGGAAGGCCAGGATGAAGGGGAGAGCCCTGCACTGGCCGATATACGTCTCCTGAAGCCAAAGGAAATCAAAGCATTTTTAGACGAATATGTCATCGGACAGGATGACGCCAAGAAGGTGTTGTCCGTTGCGGTTTACAATCACTACAAGAGGGTGACGGCATGCCAGAACATGGATGTGGATGTGCAGAAGAGCAATATCCTTATGGTAGGGCCCACAGGCTCAGGTAAGACCTATCTGGCCCAGACCCTGGCTAAGATTCTCAATGTTCCCTTTGCCATCGCAGACGCCACTGCACTGACAGAGGCAGGATATGTGGGCGAGGATGTGGAGAACATTCTGTTAAAGCTTATCCAGGCAGCTGACTATGACATCTCCCGTGCCGAATACGGCATTATATATATTGATGAGATTGATAAGATTACCAAGAAGTCCGAAAATGTATCCATCACCAGGGATGTTTCAGGCGAAGGCGTCCAGCAGGCGCTGCTCAAGATTCTGGAGGGTACCGTTGCCAGTGTTCCGCCTCAGGGCGGAAGGAAGCATCCGCACCAGGAGCTTCTCCAGATTGATACCACCAACATCCTGTTTATCTGCGGCGGTGCCTTTGATGGCCTGGAGAAGATTGTGGAGCAGCGCATCAGCGCAGGTTCCATTGGTTTCAACGCCGAGGTGGCAAACAAGAACGATCTGAATATAGATGAGCTGCTCAAGAAGGTGGAGCCTAAGGATTTGACCAAGTTCGGACTGATTCCCGAGTTCATAGGCCGTGTGCCCGTGATGGTTTCCCTGGAACAGCTTACAAAGGATGCCATGGTGCGTATCCTGTCGGAGCCGAAAAATGCCCTGATGAGACAGTACCAGAAGCTGTTTGAACTGGACAATGTGAAGCTGGAATTCACCCGGGAGGCTTTGGAGGAGATTGCACAGCTGGCAGTAGACCGCAAGATTGGCGCCAGAGGACTGCGCTCTATCCTTGAATCAGTGATGATGGACCTTATGTATGAGATTCCGTCCGATGATTCTATCGGAATCTGTACCATTACCAGAGATGTGGTGAGAAAGGCAGGACAGCCGGAATTAGTATACCGCGACATGCCTCCTGCATCTGCCCGTAAACCGTTGTCAGAACGGCTCAGAGGGGACAGTAAGACAGGAGAAATTGCGTAGGCTGTCATGCTCCTGTGACAATTTAGAAGAGAGAAAGGGCCGCTGCAAATCAGATATGACCCGGACCAGAAGGCCTGTTTACGGGCCGGTCCGGCACCTGCATTGCAGCGGCTTTTTAAATGGTTAAGATACAAGAGGTGAAGATTGAGAATGGGAGAACAAGTGATTACGATGCCCGTGGTGGCCCTCAGGGGTCTGACCATACTTCCGGGTATGGTATTGCATTTTGATATAAACAGGCCGAAATCAGTGGCAGCCGTGGAGCGGGCCATGGTGGGAGACCAGAAACTGTTTCTTGTGGCCCAGAGACATCCTGAAATCGTGGAGCCGGAGCAGGGGGATTTGTTCCAGATAGGTACTATCGCAGTGGTGAAGCAGCTGGTGAAACTGCCGGGCAAGGTGGTGCGTGTGCTGGTGGAGGGACTGGAGCGCGCTGAGCTGTTATGCCTGGAGGCCGAGGAACCGGCTATGATGGGCGAGATTGCTGCCATAGAAGCGGAGGAGGATGACCTGGACAGCCTGACTCAGGAGGCTATGCTGCGTATTCTGAAAGATAAGCTGGAAGAATATGGAAGAGTCAATCCCAAGATTACAAAGGAAATTCTGCCAAATCTGCTGATTATTACAGATTTGAATGAGATGCTGGACCAGATTGCCATACAGCTGCCATGGGACTATACCATCCGCCAGACTGTGCTGGAAAACAGCTCCCTGTCGGCCAGGTATGAGGTAGTAATGCATACTCTGCTGACCGAGATGGAGATATACAGAATCAAGAAGGAATTTCAGGAAAAGGTAAAGTCCGATATCGACCAGAACCAGAAGGAATATATTCTCAGGGAGCAGATGAAGGTCATCCGCCAGGAGCTGGGAGAGGACGCTGTGTCGGACGCAGACGAATATCAGAAAAAGCTGGATGCTCTGAAGGCCGACAAGGAGGTAAAGGAAAAGCTCCACAAAGAGATTGAGCGTTTCCGCAATATGCCGGCCGGAAGCCAGGAGGCCAATGTGCTGCGCACCTATGTGGAAACCCTGCTGGACCTGCCCTGGAAGAAGATGTCCAAGGACAATGACGACATCAAACACGCCGAGAAGATACTCAACGAGGATCACTACGGGCTGGAGCAGGTAAAGGAGAGGATCCTGGAATACCTGGCTGTCCGCGCCCTGACGAAGAAGGGCACAAGCCCTATCATCTGTCTGGTGGGACCTCCCGGAACCGGCAAAACATCCATTGCCCGGTCCGTGGCCAGGGCTTTGAATAAGAAATACGTGCGCATCAGCCTGGGAGGTGTCCGGGACGAGGCGGAAATCAGAGGCCACAGGAAAACCTACGTGGGCGCCATGCCGGGCCGTATCGTGGAAGGTATGCGTCAGGCCAGCGTGTGCAATCCCCTGATGCTTCTGGACGAGATTGACAAGGTCAGCAGCGACTACAAAGGCGATACCTCCTCCGCGCTTTTGGAGGTGCTGGACGGGGAACAGAATGTGAAATTCAGGGACCACTATGTGGAACTGCCCATTGACCTGTCCCAGGTCCTGTTTATCGCAACGGCCAACACCACCCAGACCATACCGGGGCCTTTACTGGACCGCATGGAGCTGATTGAGGTCAACAGCTATACGGAAAATGAAAAGTTCCACATAGCCAGAGACTACCTGGTGACAAAGCAGATGGAGCGCAACGGCCTTAAGGAGGGACAGATTACATTTTCCGATAAGAGTCTGGAAAAAATCATACACAACTATACCAGGGAAGCAGGCGTCAGGAATCTGGAGCGCCGCATCGGGGATGTGTGCCGCAAGGCTGCCAGACAGTTTCTGGAGGATAAGAAGAAGTCCATCAAGATTACGGAGAGCAATCTGGAGAAATACCTGGGCAAGGAAAAGGTGACCTTTGAGAATGCCAATGAGGAAGATGAAATCGGCATTGTGCGCGGCCTGGCCTGGACCAGTGTGGGAGGGGATACCCTTCAGATAGAAGTCAATGTGATGCCTGGCAAGGGAAGTCTCCTGATGACCGGGCAGCTGGGGGACGTGATGAAGGAATCAGCCCAGACCGCCCTGACCTATGTTCGGTCCGTGTGCCCGGAGTACGGGATTGCCGACGATTATTTTGAGAAGCACGACCTCCACATCCATATCCCGGAGGGAGCGGTGCCGAAGGACGGACCTTCTGCAGGAATTACCATGGCCACAGCCATGCTGTCCGCGGTGACAGGTAAAAGCGTCCAGTCCAAAGTGGCCATGACCGGGGAAATAACCCTGCGGGGACGGGTCCTGCCCATCGGAGGACTGAAAGAAAAGATACTGGCAGCCAAGATGGCCCATATAGAGAAGGTGCTGGTACCTGACAAGAACCGGCCGGATATGGCGGAGCTGTCCAAGGAAATCACCAGGGGGCTGGACATCGTGTATGTAAAGGCCATGGAGGATGTGGTTTCGGAGGCCTTTGTTTAGAGCGCGGATAGGAATTAGGAGAAACAGATATGATAATAAGAGACGTGAATCTGGAGACAGTATGCGGCGTGACCAGCAAGCTGCCGGAGAATACACTGCCGGAGTTTGCATTTGCGGGCAAGTCCAATGTGGGAAAATCATCCCTCATCAATGCGCTGATGAACCGCAAAGCATATGCAAGGACCTCCTCGCAGCCGGGCAAGACCCAGACCATCAATTTTTACAACATCAACGGGGCATTGTACTACGTGGACCTGCCGGGTTACGGCTATGCCAAGATAGCGGTTGAGGTCAAGGAAAAATGGGGCAAGATGATAGAGCGGTATCTCAGAAATTCCCAGATGCTCAAAATGGTGTTCCTGCTCATTGATATCCGTCATGAACCCTCGGCCAATGACAAGCTGATGTATGAATGGATTATCTTCAACGGATACCATCCGGTCATCATTGCCACCAAGCTGGACAAGATTAACCGCAGCCAGGTGCAGAAGCACGTAAAGATGGTGCGGGAAGGCCTTGGGATGGAAAAGGACGGCATCATTATTCCTTTCTCGGCAGAGACAAAGCAGGGCAGGGACGAGATATGGGACCTGATTGAGGGCAGCCTGTAGGCTGTTTGTATTCCTGTTAAAAAGCGGATTTCATAAAGTGAAGAAAGGCCTGGTTTCCTGGCAGACGGGTATTGCCCGCAGGAAAACAGGCCTTTTTGCTACCGGTAATTCTCCTTTACCAGCTCAATAAAATATCTTCCGTAGGACGGAATATACCGGCCCTTCTGATATACCGCATACAGCGTGGTCACAGTGGCAGGATCTCCTACGGAGAAGCACAGAGGGGGATTGCAAAAGTGTATTTTTCTGACATAGGATTCCGGGGCCAGACAGAGGGCGGTGCCGGAGGCAGCCAGCCGGATGGCGATATCGCTGTTGCGGGTAAACAGGAGGACCTTGGGGGTTAAGCCGGCCTTTTTAAACAGTCCTGCCGATATACGGCCCGTTGTCTGGTCCCGGGGGTGGAGGATGTAGGGCTCATGTTCTGTATGTCTTAAATCCACCCAGGGATAGCGAAAGCCTTCCCTGGCCATGGCTTTTTCCGCCAGGGGATGGCCGGGGGCTGCCACCAGAACGATTTCTTCCTGCCCCAGGTACTCCGCTGTCTGAGCGGGATCCGCGGCCGTGGAATTATAGATGGCAAAGTCCACGTTGGGGGAAAGCATAAGCTGCTTTTCAACAGAATGTGATTCCTCCAGAAGATTAATCTGCACGTCCGGGTAACGGGAATAGAACCGGCCCAGTACATCCGGCAGCAGGCAGGAACCACGCATCAGAGCCACCGCTATGGTCAGCTGTCCCTTTTCCTCGCCTAATAAATCCTCGCATTCTGAATTCCAGTCAGAACATATCTGGCAGATTTTTTCCGCATAGTCCATGTAACGGTTACCGATATGGGTTGGAATCAGGTCATTGCCAATACGGCTGAACAGAGGGGAGCCCAGCTGACGTTCTATGTTCTTCACAGCCTTGCTCAGGGCGGACTGTGTGATGAACAGGGAGTCTGCTGCCTTTGTGATGCTTCCATACCTGCGTATGGCCAGCATATACCGGATTTCCTTTGAGATCATGTATGTACCTCCAATGAAAATAATTCATGACTTAGATGATTATTATGACTTTGACACCTACCTATGCACATTGTATAATAAAAATAATATACAATCAAGGGTTTCATCAATATTGCTGAATGGAGGCGCCATGGAAACAGAGAGAGCGGATTTTCTCGTAAGAGGAGCAAAGGTTTACAACAGCTATTTTAAAAAGTTTGTGCCGGCGGATGTGTCTGTGTCAGGAGGGAAATTCTTATACATAGATTCCCGCAGGTCCGGCGCGGTGGAGGCTGATGAGACAGTGGATGCAGAGGGCCTTTATATGGTGCCGGGGCTGATTGACATTCATATGCACATCGAAAGCTCCATGCTGACGCCGGGTGCATTTTGCAGACGGCTGGCAGAGTGCGGCGTTACCACCATTGTGTCGGAGCCTCATGAGATGGCCAATGTGAACGGAATGCAGGGCGTGCTGGATATGATAAGGGCAGGGGAAAACAGCCCGGTTGATATCTTTTACGGTATTCCCAGCTGCGTGCCCTCCACCTCCCCTGAGCTGGAGACCACCGGAGGCATCATAACCTGTGAGGAGATGGAAGGCCTGAAGGAAAATCCCTGGGTGGCCTGTGTGGGAGAGGTTATGAATTACCGTACCATTATCCGGGAAAACCAGCTGGAAATTACCCGGTTCCTCAAACAACTTCGTGAAAAGGACCGGATTTTTCCCATTGAGGGCCATTGCCCTGCACTGCTGGACCTGGATTTGGCCAAGTTTTTGTACTTGGGCATCAATGGAGACCATACGGAGCACAGCTTGGAAGAGCTGGAACAGAGGTTTGCCAACGGCATGTTTATGGAAATCCAGGAAAAGATGCTGCGCAGGGAGGTCCTGGACTACATCAGGGAGCATGGGCTGGAGGAACATTTCTGTTTTGTGACAGATGATGTGATGGCTGACACCCTGTGTATCCAGGGCCATCTGGACGCCCTGGTCCGCAGGGCCATGGAACTGGGGATGCCGGCAGAGCAGGCAGTTTATAACGCCTCCTTTACCCCGGCAAGGCGGATGAACCTTTTGGACCGGGGAGCAATTGCTCCGGGAAAAATAGCCGACTTCCTGCTGCTCCGTGATTTGGATACGTTTGCTGTCTCTGCCACCTATAAAAATGGGAAATGTATTTGGCGCAGGGGACAGGACGGAGCAGGGCAGGCCAGCAGGGGACAGGATATACGCTTTCCGGAGCCTTATTACCACAGTATCCATCTGGAATTCCAGGAGCAGAGCCGGTTTGAGGTTCCCATGGAATCGGATTCCGGCACGGTTATGGTCCGTGTCATGGAAATTAAGGACGGGTCAACCAAGACAAAGGAAATCATCATGGAGATGCCTGTGAGGGACGGCTTCCTTAAATGGGAAGGGTCGGGCTGCCTGCTGGCCGCTGTGTTTGAGCGGTATGGAAAGGGCCAGGCAGTGGGATACGGATTGGTAACCGGCGACTGTCATAAGCGGGGAGCCGTGGCCACCAGCTACGCACATGACTGCCATAATATTCTGGTGGCAGGAGCAAATCCTGCGGATATGAAGCTTGCTCTCAACCGCGTCATTGAGATGCAGGGCGGCATGGTTGCGGCGGACGGGGGAAGGATACAGGCAGAACTGCCCCTTCCTGTGGGCGGCATCCTGTCGGACCGGCCTGCGAAAGAAGTGGGGGCCGGCCTTGCCAGGGTCCGTGAGGCCATGACAGGCCTGGGTTACAGGCATTACAACCCCATTATGTCGTTCTGCACGCTGACGCTGCCCGCCAGTCCGGCCCTGAAGCTGACGGATAAGGGACTGATAGATGTAAAAGCCTGCAAAATTGTGCCGTTAAAGGTAGAAGGACAGAGAACACAACCGTAATAACTGCACCGGAGAAAATCAAGAGGAGGATTAATCATGTCAAAGGAAACTGAAGGTACAGCCAAAAGAGGAGCTTCCAATACCTGGATTGACAGGCAATTCCATCTGGCAGAGCATGGGACCACGGTAAGGACAGAGATTCTGGCTGGTATCACCACATTTGTGACCATGGCATATGTGCTGGGGACTGTCCCTAATATCATGGCAAACGCGGGGCTGGACAGAGGCGTTATGCTCACATCCATGATTTTACTGATTATTGTTACCACAGTGGCCATGGCCCTGGTGACAAACCGCCCCTTTGCACTGGCGCCCGGGCTGGGCAGCGTGGCAATCGTGTCGGGAATGATTGCTAACAGCGGGATTTCACCTGAAATCACGGCCGGCGTCATATTCTGGAGCGGCGTTATTTTTATTGTGATATCCTATATCGGTCTCAGGGATGCGGTGGTAAATGCCATTCCCGCCAGCCTTAAGCATGCGGTCAGCTCGGGCGTGGGCCTGTTCATCGCGCTGCTTGGATGTAAGAACGCAGGGCTGATTATTGCCCTGGAAGGCAAAAATAACCTGGCCTTCGGCGACCTGAGTTCTCCCTCCGTGCTGTTGGCGCTGATAGGATTTCTGCTGATACTTATCACCAAGCAGATGCGGGTGCCGGGATATATGATTTTTTCCATTCTGATTACCACGCTGGTCGGGATTCCCATGGGGCTTACCAGGATGCCTGAGGCGTTTTTCATGGCGCCCAGCTCTCCCTTTGGCCAGTTTATGAAGATTGATTTTCTGGGAGCCCTGCAGTTTGCCTATCTGCCCTTTCTGATTGCCATGTTTGTACCGGATTTCTTCTCCACCTTTGGCACGGCCCTGGGTGTGGGCGCAAAGGCCGGATTTCTGGATGAGGACGGCAACCTGCCCGGTATAGACAAGGTGTTCAAGGTGGATGCCGTGGCAACCGCTCTGGGCAGCCTGTTCTGCATGCCGTGTATGACCACCTATCTGGAATCCTCCTCCGGCGTGGAGGCAGGAGGGAAGACAGGGCTGACACCTATTTCCACAAGTGTCTGTTTTGCCTTTACCCTGCTGCTGACGCCCTTTGCCCTGATGATTCCGTCGGCTGCAACGGCCCCTGCCCTTATCATCATCGGAGTCGGCATGCTAAGTTCCATGCGAAACATCAATTATGATGATTTTACAGAATCCTTCCCTGCGTTTATCTGTGTTGCTTTTACCATATTTGCAAACAATATTGCCAACGGAATCTGTGTGGCCCTGCCGGTTTACGTGGTGTTGAAGCTGGCTTCAGGCAAGATTAAGGAAATGCCCAAAATCATGTATGTACTGCTGGGAGTTTGTGTGCTGTACTTCTACAGTATCATTAAATAGTTTATGTAAGAACGCTTGATTACGCCATTCTGCACGGATGCTTTTTGCAGGTGGCAAGGCTCACCGCCACCAGCAGGATTCCGCAGACAAGAGCGCCGGGAACGGTCTCGCCAAGTCCCCAGGGATTGCCGGCCAGTTTCCAGCCCACACATACCACAAAGCCGCCTGTCATGGCAGATATGATGCCCTGGCTGGTGGCTTTTTTCCAGTACAGGGCCGCCAGGGAGGGCAGGCCTGCCGCCGTCGCGTAGAAGGACCAGGCAAACATGAGCACATTGTAGGCGTTTTTAATGTACAGGGCGATGATTAAGGCACCCATGGCCAGTACCACGGACATGACACGGGACATGAGTATTTCATGCTTTTCCGTCATTTCCGGCATGAAATTTTTTCCCAGGTCATGTACAAAGGTCTGGACCGATACCAGCAGGTAGCTGTCCGCAGTGGACATCATGACTGACAGGATACCAGCCAGAGCCAGTCCTGTAAGGCCGGGGGGCAGGATGCTTACAGCCAGGGCAGGCACCACGGCATCAGAGCTTCCGTAGGAGGCCACCACGTCCGGCAGAATCTGCTGGCCTGCCAGACCCATGAAGAATACCAGGGCAATGGTTACCATGTAAATGGAAGTGCCCCAGAACATGCCCTGGGTGGCTGCCTTTTTGCTCTTGGCAGCAAAGGCCCTCTGCCACATCTCGGCACCGGCCAGGGTAAACACCAGATAGGTGACAATGTCGCCCAGGATGCTGCCGTTGATATGAGGCACCAGGTAGGATTTGTCCAGGTTCTGCCAGAAGGAGGAAAAACCGCCCAGATAACGAATGCTGGAAAAGGGAATGAGTATGTAGACAAAGATAATCAGCATGAAAAACTGGAGCACGTCCGTGTACACCACGCCAAAGAGTCCTGATGCAGCGGTATAGATGATGAAGATGAGAGTGGCCGCCAGGGCGCCGGCTTCATAGCTGATGCCGAATTCATTTCCCAGCATCTTGATGATGGTGGCGGTGGCAGTCACCTGGGCGGCCACTGTGCCCATCATGGTGAATACAATCATGAAAGCCAGGATGCAGCGGGCAGTGCTGTTGAACCTGTAGTTGAAAAGTTCCGGTATGGAGTTGATGTTTCTGGTGAAGCCAACCTCCTGTATGCGTCCGGCGATGGCTGAGAAGATAAACATGCCGATGAGATAGGGGATAGCGGTCATAACCGCCTTAAAGCCCGTGGTATAGGCAATGCCCGCGCGGCCCATCATGGCGCTGCCTCCTATGATGGACGCGCACACAGTGGCAGTCAGCACAAAGGGGCCCAGGGTTCTGCCTGCAACGTAGTAATCGCCTGTATTCTTGATTCGTTTGACGAACCATACGCCCACAAAAAGCATTCCTATCATGTAGAGAACAATGATGACCAGATCCAGGTTGGTAAGTTCATGCATAAATCAGATCTCCTTTCTTTGGGGAGCCGCCCTGGGAGGGGGAGGTGATGCAAAATATCCTTGGATGTATTCAGTTTTAGGTAAAGGAAAAGAACGGACTTAACAAAAGAAACCGTCTGCATGGATGCAGACGGAAAAGTATACGACAATACAGCAAAATGATTTACCAGAATGTCTTTGTCCCTCTTCCGCCTATGAGATTAGCTGCCGGGTTCGGGAAAGAAAGGTTCCCTATCATCCGGGAGCTGCGACAGGCTCAGACGGATGAATACACCCCTAAAAATCGGTTCTCCCACTGCTGCATAGCAGCATTAAGCGACTTGGTGATTATGTTAACATTATCTTAACATTAATATAACACAGAAACAGGAGCGTGTAAAGAAATATCCGGTCAGATTCGGCTCAGATCCTGTCAGATTCAACTCGACATATCCGGCATTTAGCGTATAATAGATACAGGTATGAAATTAAATAAGACAGCCGGCGGCAATGGGATTTTGACGGCCGGGCTGTATCTGGAGGTATTATGTAATGGAAACGGGACCTATACGGATGGCAATCATGGCAGACACCCATGGAGTGCTCCGGCCGGAGGTGGAAAGGATTCTGGAAACCTGCGATGTAATTGTCCATGCGGGGGACTTTGACAATCAGATGCTGTATCACAAGCTGAATGTGGACCAGCCCCTGTACGCGGTAAGGGGAAATAATGACAGGGGATGGTCGGGGGGCCTTGGACAGGTGAACCGGTTTGAAATCGGAGGGGTCAAATTTATCATGGCCCATGAGAGAGTGGATATCCCCAGCGTGCTTAAGGATATTCAGGTGGTCATATTCGGCCATTCCCATATGTATTATCAGCAGGAAATAAGCGGAAGGCTTTGGCTGAATCCGGGAAGCTGCGGTTATAAGCGTTTTACCCTGCCTCTGTCCATGGCTGTGATGACCATTGAGGATGGAACGTATGAGGTGGAGACCGTATGGCTGGAACACGGGTACGGGACGCCCGGAGCAGCCACCAGCCAGAGGGAAAAGGCCAAAGCCAGCAAGTATGAAAAGCAGCAGAAACGCTATAAGCAGAAGCAGGCAAAGAGTGAAGAACAGGCGGATAAGGCAAAGGGAGCTGTCAAGGCAGCCAAATATGGGGGACAGCCGGCAGCTAGGCAGGAAACCGTCAAACCTGCCCAAGACCAGGAGAAGGAATATCTGTTCCTTATAGCGAAAATCCTGCGCCTGAGAAAGGCCGGTGAATCCAGAGAATGGGTTATCCGGAACCTGGGGGAGAATTTCAGGCTGGCGGCAACCATATACGATATATGCGAAAAAAAGCCGGACTCAAATGCCCGGCAGATTTTGGAACTGTTATTGGAACAAATCTCTTTTTAGTGGGAACGCTTTCCGGTGGATGGAACACAATGGAACACACATCCCGGTGGAGGACACGCCATGGGACACACCGGCACAGCAAGTCAGGATAAAAGTGACCGCATGACGTGGGCATAGATTTCCTGGCTTTTTGTTTTCCAGGTATTGCACATGGCTTCGGCCTGCTCCCTGTCAGGGACGGACAAATCCAGCCGGATAAGGGTCGTCTTATTCTCGCGGACCTCACAGTGGACAATGTAGTCCTGGTTGGTTCCTTTGTAGAAGTCGGCTGTGGTTCCCACCTCCTCCCGGAGGCGGAACTTATTCTCCTTGAGGTACTGGTCCATGTCCTCTATGATGGCAGAAGATATGTTCTTGCCAAAGAAATTGAGGGTTTCCTCCCCCTCCCTGGTGATGTCATACCGGGTGCTGTTGTGGCTGGCCTCCTTGTGGACCAGGCCGGCGTCTTCCAGCTCATTTAAGGCCTGCTGGAGGGTGAAATAGGTGGTGTATTCATGCTCTGTGAAAAAGTTGGTGAGCTGGGCGTTCGTCAGGGGGAAGTTCACCTGCTTCAACATATAGAGATTCATCAGTTTGTACAAGGTCATAGGTTCAGTAAGCATATTACACACGCTCCATCAGGGTTTTCTTATTATTTTCTAATGTGGTCCTTTACCGCGCTGCTGACAACATCTGCCACCCGCGGGTCAAAGGCTTCGGGAAGTATGTTCTCGTCGCTTAAATCCTTCTCATCCACCAGTCCGGCAATGGCTTCGGCGGCAGCCAGCTTCATCTCCTCGGTGATAGCGGAAGCACGGCCTTCCAGGGCGCCCTTAAAGATACCGGGGAATACCACTACATTGTTTACCTGGTTGGGGAAGTCGGAACGGCCGGTTCCAACCACACGCGCCCCGGCAGCCTTTGCCAGGTCAGGCATGATTTCCGGTACAGGGTTTGCCATGGCAAAGAGGATGGCGTCCTTATTCATGGATGCAACCATGTCCTGGGTTACGATTCCGGGAGCAGATACGCCCACGAAGATGTCAGCGCCCTTCATGGCATCTGCCAGGGTACCGGTCCTGTGCTCCAGGTTAGTCACGTCCATCATCTTTTCCTGCATCCAGTTAAGGCCTTCTGCGCCTTTGCTTAGGATACCGCTCTTATCACACATGGTGACATGGGAAAATCCGTAGGTCAGAAGCAGCTTTGTGATGGCAATGCCCGCGGAACCGGCGCCGTTTACTACCACGCGGCAATCTTCCTTCTTTTTGCCGGTCAGCCTGAGGGCGTTGATGACGCCGGCCAGGACCACAATGGCGGTGCCGTGCTGATCATCGTGGAACACCGGAATGTCCAGCCTCTCTTTTAATGCCTCCTCTATCTCAAAGCATCTGGGGGCAGAGATGTCCTCCAGGTTGATGCCGCCAAAGGCAGGCGCGATGCGCACAACGGTCTCAATGATTTCCTGGGTGTCCTGGGTATCCAGGCAGATGGGGAAGGCGTTGACGCCGCCGAATTCCTTAAAGAGAACAGCCTTGCCCTCCATGACCGGCATGGCGGCCAGGGGGCCTATATTGCCCAGGCCAAGTACGGCGCTTCCGTCGGAGACAACGGCAATGGTGTTGGATTTGATGGTGTACCGGTAAGCTGCCTCCGGATCTGCGGCTATCACCTTGCAGGGCTCGGCAACGCCTGGGGTATAGGCAAGGGCCAGGTCTTCCCTGGAAGCTACCTTTGCTTTTGATGTGGTTTCAAGTTTTCCCTTCCATTCCTCGTGGAGCAGCAGTGCTTTTTCATTGGTTGTCATAATCCATTCCGTCCTTTTCCTTATATAGTAGAAACACAAAAATGCATTTTTATATATCATAACAATTTTGGGAGTGTTTATCAAGTTCCTTTTGAAAATGGTGCTGTTTGGCAGACCTGTATGTTTGAAATCAGTTGGTCTGGGGGCGACTGCGCGGCGGCAGGAACCGGGGGAGGGGAGGACAAAAGGGAAATGGAAGAACATGGAACCCATGGTTTGAACAAAAGATGTAATTAAAACTTTTAAAACCACCCGAAATGTGATATCATGTTACGTAAGTGTGGACATTTTACACAGAAGGATAAAGATACAGGTGGTACTATGAGGGAACGTATTAACCGTCTGGCCAGGGGAATCATTGACAATGGTTCGCCGGAGCTGGTGCTGGCACCGGAACGGGTGGAGGCTTCGGTTCCTGCGGGTGAGGTCATCCGTGGCGAGATATTGGTGAGCAGCGGCAATAACCTGCATATAAAAGGGCTGGTGTATTCCAGCCATGAAAGGGTCCGGGTGGTGAATAACGCTTTTGGCGGGCTTCGCAACCGGATTATATATGAAGTCAACGTGGGTTTTTCAGAACATGGGGACGAAATCAAGGGATCTTTTTACCTGGTCACCAATGGCGGTGAGAGGGAGATTCCTTATTCTTTGCGCGTACAGGCCGGTGATTCCGGGGAGGTTCTGGGAAACTTAAAGACTCCCAGGGACTTTGGGCTGCTGGCTAAGAAGGACCTGGAAAAGGCGCTGAGAATGTTTGAATATCAGGATTTTACAGAGGCCCCCTTTATGCAGGATTCCCGGGTCCGCACCATCTATGACGGGTTAAAGGGAAGGGCCGGCAGAAGGAATCTGCTGGAGGAATTCCTGGTGGCCCTGCAGGTGAAGGAACCGGTAAAGCTGACGCTGGAGACCGGAACCAGGATATATGAGAATCTGACCGGAATCGCGGAAGATTATATTGATATAGCGGCAGGAACCTGGGGGTATGTGTCGGCGGACATAACCGTGGACGCCCCCTTTATTGAACCGGGAACCTTCCGGATTACGGACCAGGATTTTGTCCAGGGCCGGTGCAGAGTGGGGTACCGCATTGTTCCCTCCAGACTTCACAGAGGAAGGAATTTTGGGTGCATCCGTGTTAAATCCCTGCGGGAGGAATTCCTTATTTCCGTGGAGGCAGAGGGGTACCATGCAGCCGGAAACGCGGAGCGTGAATCCGGCACGGATCGGTTTATGGACCATGGAAGCTTATATAAATATTTATCCCTGCGACTGGACTATGAGGCAGGGGTTTATGAGCCGGCCCTTCTTCTGAACCAGATGATGAAGGAGACAGAGCATCTCAGGGCTGATTTTCCGGGAGATGAGAGGGCCAAACTGATACAGGCAGAGCTTCTTATATTAAACGGCAGGGAGGACAATGCCTCCCTGGCTTTAGACGACGCCAGAGACCATGTGCTGGCCCACAGGGAAGAGCAGGTGGAATTATACTGCTTTTACCAGTATCTGCGCCTGGAAATCAAGCCCTCCATCCAGCAGAAAGAATCCCTGGTCCGCTATATACGCAAGCTTTTGTGGGAGGATGGGGAGGTACGGCCCTACCTCTTTCTGATGCTGATGAAGCTGGATGAAACCATGGCCCAGAATCCTCTGGAGCTGTACCGTTCCATGGCATCCCTTTTCAATCAGGGCTGCAACAGCCCGTTCCTCTATGCATCGGCCTGCCGCCTGTTGGAAGCCCACCCGGATTTGTTTGTGCGCCTGGGAGATTTTGAGATACAGGCCCTGTATCTGGGCGTGCAGAAAGGAATTGTCAGCCGTGCAACTGCCCTGAAGGCGGCGGGACTGGCACTGGGGCTTAAGCATTACAGGAAGTTAGTGGAACGTTTATTTGCAAAGCTGTACCAGACATATGAGGAGCAGGCGGTTCTGGAGGCCGTGTGCAGCCTGCTCATCAAAGGGGACTGCAAGGAAAAGGACGCATTTGTCTGGTATGAGAAGGCCCTGGAACAGGGTATAAACCTGACCAGGCTATATGAGTATTTTCTCTATTCCCTGCCGGATGATTACGGACATCTGCTGCCTAAGGAGGTGCTGCTGTATTTCTCCTATGATAAGGATTTGGACAGGCACAGCCGCCAGGTGCTCTACCGGAACATATTGGAATACATGAACCCTTCCGCGGAGCTGTACCAGAATTACACCAGGCATATGGAGCAGTTTGCCATGGAACAGCTGTTCCAGTCCAGAATCAGCCGTTCCCTGGCTGTTATTTATGAACACATGATTTATAAGGATATGATAGACAGCCGGGTGGCCAGGGTTCTTCCGGGCATCCTTAAGTCCTGCCGCATCCGGTGCGGGGATTCCAGGATGAAGTATGTCATTGTCCGCTACGAGGAGCTGGAGGACGAGGAAGCATTTCTGCTGGAAAACCAGACGGCTTATGTGCCTCTGTTTTCCGAGCGCAGCGTCCTCCTGTTCCAGGATGCCTACGGCAACCGGTATCTGGACGTAAAACACTGGAAGGTGTCTGTCATGGACCGTCCGGAGCTGCTGGCCCAGTGCTATGAGGTGTATCCGGACCATCCCATGCTCAAGCTTTCCGAATGCAGGGACATCGTGAACCGCGGGGTGGAGACGGACGATCAGGCAGCGCTGTTAGAGGAGATCGTGACGCAGATGCATCTGAGCCCTGTCTTTGAGGGCAGGCTGATGCAGGCGGTGACGGATTATTATTGCCGGAAGGCCTCTGAGGATAAGGACGGCGACGGTGTGTTTAACTGTGCGTATCTGGTGCAGATTGATAAAAAACATATGGCGGCCAGGCAGAGGCAGCAGATATGCGAGACCCTAATCAGCCAGAATTATATGCGGGAAGCTTATAATATGATTCGGGACTACGGAAGCCAGTATATATCCACACCGCGTCTGATGAAGCTGTGCACCAAGACCATACTGATGAACCTGTTTGACCAGGACGACCTGCTTCTGGGCCTGTCCCACCAGGTGTTCTGCCAGGGGTGCTATGACAGCGTGATCCTGGACTATCTGTGCGAGCATTTTAACGGAACCGTATCCCAGATGTATGAGGTGCTGATTCAGGGCGTCAGGGAGCATGTGGAGACATATGACCTGGAGGAACGGCTGCTGGGGCAGATGCTGTTTACCGGCTGCTGCGACCAGATGGATTCCGTGTTTGAACTGTACATGAAACGCAAGACCACCAAGGAAATGGTGGTGAAGGCGTATTTTACCCAGAAGAGTGTCCAGTACTTCCTGGAAGAAAAGGATATGGACCAAAGGGTGTTTGAATATCTGAAGCAGGCAGTGGGCAATACCTTTGACAAGGACAGGATGCCCACCATCTACCTGCTGGCCCTGACCCGGTATTTTTCCACGCTGGACAAGGTGGAGGCGGGGGATGCGGAACTGTTAAAGACCATGACCTCCCTGCTTTTGGAGGAAGGACTGGTGTTTCCGTATACCAGGGAGCTGTCAAAGCATATTCCGGTGCCCGAGGACATCATGGACAAGGCCATGGTGGAGTACCGGGGAAAGAAGGACGCCCACCCGGAGCTTCAGGTGAGAATTCTGCCGGAGGAAACAGGGTATCACAGCGAGGACATCCGCCGTGTATACCAGGGGATTTTTGTAAAGCAAAAGGTACTCTTTGAGGGAGAAACCATGGAGTACAGGATATATGACTATCTGGACGGACACCGCAGGCTTGCGGCAGAGGGACAGGTGGAGTGCGACCATAAGCTGGAGGGAAAGGAGAACAGCCGTTTTGCCTGCCTGAACGAGATGGGAGCAGCAATCAAAGACAGGGATGACAGCAGGCTTTTAAACGCGATGGAGGATTATCTCAAGAAGTCGGCGGCGCTTGGCAGGCTGTTTCCCATGGAGTAATGGAGGAACTGTCTATGGACGGTCTAGTGATTGGTCTGGATTTAAATGACGACTATACCCAGATATGCTGTTATGATAAAGAAAAGTCGTGGACCATTCCTACGGTCATCTGCCGGAGGAAGGAAGAGGAAGTCTGGCTTTCGGGGGAGGAGGCCTATGCGGCCACCCTGCTGGGAGAGGGAGTTATCGTGGATAAGCTTCTTAAGATGGCGGCCAAGGATGGAACATCCACCATCGGAGGCATCTGCTACGGCGGAGGTACGCTGCTTAAGCTGTTCATAGAGAAGATGGTGGGGTATCCCAGGAAAGAATTCGGTACAGATGAGGTGGCGCAGCTGGTCATCACCCTCCAGAGCGTGGACTGCAGGCTGCTTGACACTCTTATGTACTGTGCTGACTATCTGGAGATACCAAGGGACAGGGTCCATGTAATCAGCCACACAGAGGGCTTTATATACTATGTTCTGAGCCAGAAAAAAGAACTGTGGACCAATCAGGTGGGGCTGTTTGAGCTGTCCGGCGAACGTCTGTGCTATTATGAGATGAAGGTGCAGAGGGGCATGCGGCGCAATATGGTCCAGGCAGAGGCCCAGAACCAGGAGGAGGCCTTTAATCTGGATATCCTGGATTCGCCGTCCGGCAGCCGGCTGGCAGATAAGATACTGACGGCCTGCGGTGAGAAGCTTTTAAACAGAAAGCTGTTTTCCACGGTGTTCCTGACCGGGAAGGGATTTGAGCGCCAGGACTGGGCCGGCGGATTTATGCGGTTAATCTGCAACCGGAGAAAGGTGTTTGTGGAGCCCTGTCTCTTTGCCAGGGGGGCAGCTTTCAAAGGAGCTGATTATACCCATCAGGAGACTTCCTATCCCTATGTATTTATCTGTGAGGGAAGGCTTAAGGCGGAGGTGTCCTTAAAGGTCATGCGCAGGGGGAGGGAGAACCAGCTGGTGGTGGCTTCCTACGGCGACAACTGGTATGAATCCAAAAGCTCCATGGATCTGATCGTGGACGGACAGAAGGAGATTGAGTTTATCATCAGTCCGCTGGACTCCAAGAAGAAAAAGCTGGTCAGGATTCCGCTGGCCGGATTTCCGGAACGCCCTCCAAAGACCACCAGGATAGAGCTTAAGGTGGCATTTACTGATGAAGGGACCATGACAATGTCTATCCGCGACAAGGGATTCGGGGAGCTGTTCCCATCCTCCGGCGCGGTGGTGAAACAAGAGGTGAATTTATGAGCCTGATACTTTGCAGGCAGGAACCTGTGAAACATCCGTATTATATTGACGTGCTGGGAATCCATATCCATTCCTCCCAGGAGCTGTGCTATATCGTATACAACCACCCGGTTCTGGTGATGGATGATTTCCTGGATGACCTGCTGATTGATTTCATCCGTAAGGATTTGGACATGGATTATCTGGCAGGGCGTATGGAGAAGCTGGTGGAAACCGGCACCAGACCAGAGGAGGTTCTGGCCCTTTTCCTGTCGGAATGCGACTATTACAGCGACAAGGAAATACAGAAATTCAAGCAGACCACAGCAGCTCTGCGGGCCCTGCATCCGGCCCAGTATGAAAAGCAGAGGGCGGATTACATGTTTGGGCAGCAGCAGTATGGCAAGGCGGCGGCCAGGTACGGTAAAATTCTGGAATACCCCAGGGACAAGGTGGTGGAAGATCTGTTTCTGGCAAAGGTCTACAACAACCTGGGAGCCTGCTATGCCATGATGTTCCAGTTTCACAAGGCTCTGGGATGCTATGACAAGGCATATGAGCTGGGAAAGGATGATGCACTGTTAAAGCGCATTTATTTTCTCACTGTCTTTGCGCCGGAGCTGGATGTGAAGGACAAGTACCAGTCCGTGTTCACGGATGAGCGCAAGAGAACGTGGAGCGGGGAGATAGATCTGGCCGTGCTGGAGGCAGGACAGGCAGAGGAAGTCAGGGCCCTCAGGGCATTATTTAAAAAGGATCCCATCAAACGGATGAGCGGCGCGGCTGAGATGGTGCGCAGGTGGAAGCAGGAGTACCGGATGATGGTCTGAGTATATATGGCGTGAAACGGTTTGGAGATTAAGAATACGATAATGACGGAGGTATTACATCATGGCGTTTGACATAGCAAAGGAACATCTGAGGAAGGCCGGCCTGGAGGATCGGATTTATGAGTTTGAGGTATCCAGCGCAACAGTGGAGCTGGCAGCCCAGGCAGTGGGGTGTGAGCCGGCCCGCATCGCCAAGACGTTATCTTTTATGGCGGACCAGAAGGCCGTGCTCATAGTGGCGGCAGGGGACGCCAAGGTGGACAACCATAAATATAAGGAGCAGTTTCACACAAAGGCCAAAATGCTGTCGCCGGACGAGGTGACGGAGCTGGTGGGCCACAGTGTGGGAGGTGTGTGCCCCTTTGGAGTGAAGGAAGGGGTGGCGGTGTATCTGGATGAATCCCTTAAACGGTTCGATGTGGTGTACCCGGCCTGCGGCAGCGCCAGCAGCGCAGTGAAGCTTACCATACCTGAGCTGGAGACAGCTTCCGGGTATCTTGGGTGGATTGATGTCTGTAAAGGGTGGGGGGAAGATAGTATATAATTATAGTTTGATTGGAAAGCTGATTCTGGTTATCTGGAATCGGCTTTTTCTTTTATTTCATCCATGGTATACCAGGAGATGCCTCCGGCAATTGATTTTTTACCGTTATATATAATAAAAAACCTGGTTTTGCAAAATAATAGAAAAAAACGGAGGTATCAACGGATATGGCATGTACGGTAGAACAGTTTCTGGATTTTCTGAAAAAAGAAGAAAAGTCGGAAGCGACAATCAGTAAATACGCCTATGAATTGCAGATGTTCCTGCAGTTTTTAGGAAAAAGGGAGATTGGAAAGGAGCTGATGATTCAGTACCGCACCTATCTCAGCAGTAGGTACCGTCCGCAGACGGTCAACGGCAAGCTGTCGGCAGTGAACGCGTTTCTTAAGTTTACAGGGCTGTATGAGTACAGGGTAAAATTCCTGAAGGTCCAGAGAAGGGCCTATCTTGATGAAACGCGGGAACTGACCCAGAAGGAGTATGAACGTCTTATGGAGACAGCCGGAAGGCAGGGAAAATATCAGCTCTATTATCTTATGATGACAATATGCAGCACGGGTATAAGGGTGAGCGAATTAAGGTATGTGACAGTGGAAGCCGTTATGAGAGGAAAGGCGGAAATCTTTATGAAGGGAAAGTACAGAATTGTAATTTTCCCAAAGAACCTGGCAACCCAGTTGAAGGCTTTTGCCAGGAAGAACGGCATACAAAGCGGCAGCTTGTTCTGTACCAGGAGCGGACGTCCCCTGGACAGAAGCAATATCTGCCATGCCATGAAAAAGCTTTGCATAAAGGCAGGCGTTCAAAAGAATAAGGTATTTCCGCATAATTTCCGACACCTGTTTGCCAGAAGTTTTTATGAGGCGGAGAAGAATATAGCCCACCTGGCAGATATATTGGGCCATTCTTCCATTGAAACCACGCGTATATATGTGGCTGCCAGTATAAAAGAGCACGAAAGAATTCTTAATAAACTGAAAATTGGGGTAATCAACAAATTACCACAGAATAAACATTCTGTGGTATACAATTCGCTTGTATTTACTTGCAGGTCTAAAAACTCTATACAGTATATCTAAAAAAACAGTAATAGTCAATATACATATTCATGTTTTTCTTCAAAGCACATAAGCCGGAAACAAAAAACAAGGTTTTCCGGCATCTTTGGGTATCCATATTTCGTTTTCAAATCAAGGCTGCGGATTCAAAAAAGTAAATTTTAATTCATTTTATCAGATAGTACCACAGAATGTTTATTCTGTGGTATCAGGAAAATTGTCTGAACGGGGAATAGCGTAAAGCACAGGTGCAGGGAGGAATGGGACAGTATCCGGATTGAAAACAAAATAAGAGATGATAAAAAAATTAAAGACAGAAGTTGACAGCAAATTACCATATGAAACTGGGGGGGGGGGGGGAAAACCTCCCTGTTTTAGCATGCAGGAGAGGTGTGATGTTGGCAGACAAAGGAGGAACCAAAGGCTGGGTTGATATTCATGCCCATATATTGCCCGGGGTGGATGACGGGGCTTCCGATTGGGAGGAAACAAATGAAATGCTTCGCAGGGCATATGAACAGGGAATCACCCATATCATTGCCACGCCCCATTATGTTTCGGGGCAGGACACCCATAGCCTGAGGGAAATGGTGAAAAAACTGAGGGAGACGGCATTTTCCATATCGGAAAATATGATGGTAGATCTGGGACAGGAAGTACAGTACTTTGAGGAACTGCCGTCCTTCCTGGAACAGGGAAAGGTTCTGACCCTTTCCGGCAGCCGGTATGTGCTGGTGGAGTTCCTGCCGGGAGACGGGTATATGCGGCTGTTCAGGGCTGTCCACAGTCTGGTTCAGTCATCCTACCTGCCAGTCATCGCCCATGCGGAGCGGTATAACTGCCTTAAGGAGAATGGCAGGACAATGGAGCTGGTCAGGTGCGGCGCATATCTGCAGATGAATGCCGGGAGCCTTGGAGGAGGACTTTTTGACAGACGGGCAGTCTGGTGCAGAAAGGAGATATTGAGGGGAAACATTCATTTTATAGCTACGGATATGCATGGGGCAGTGATACGTCCCCCAGAGCTGGGGGAGGCTGTCAGATGGATGGCGAGGCAGAATAGGAACGGGCAGGACGCCGGGTGGATGGCGAAGCGCCTTCTCCGGCAAAACCAGGAGCATATACTGAGGGACACTGTTTTGTAAATGGTCTGCCTGGAAATTTAAACAAAGGAAATGTGAGAACGATGGAAAAGCGGTACAGAGAAGATGACATGGAGATAGACCTCCTGGAATTGTTGTTTGAATTTAAGAAAAGGGCATGGGTAATCATTCTGGCTGCAGTGTTGGGATGCCTGGGCGCGGGAGCCTACAGCCGCCTGATATTGACGCCTGTATACACATCCACGGCCATGGTGTATGTCCTTTCCAAAGAGACTACCCTGACTTCGCTGGCAGATTTACAGATAGGAAGCCAGCTGACCAAGGATTACAGCGTCATGATTACCAGCAGGCCGGTGCTGGAGCAGGTCATAAAAAATCAGGGGCTGAATATGACTTACGGCCAGTTAAAAGCCAGGATACGTATATCAAATCCGGCAGATACCAGAATACTGAACATGACTGTATCAGATACAGATCCGGTGAGGGCCAAGGCCATTGCAGACGAGGTGGCCAATGCTTCTTCTGACTACATAGGGGATATCATGGAAATGGTACCGCCCAAAATCATTGAACAGGGAGTGGTGCCGGCATCCCCGGCATCTCCCAGCATTAAGAAAAATGCGGCTCTGGGCGGGCTGGCATGTGTTGCTGCTGCCTGCGGCGTCATAACCCTTAAGGTGATTATGAACGACACAATCCGTTCTGAGGAGGATGTGGGAAAATACCTGGGCATGAGCGTTCTGGCATCTGTCCCGGATGACGATGGTATGGCCAAAGAACAGCAGCGGAACCGGAGCAAGAGAAAACTGGACCGTAAAAGGCGCAGGACAGAGAAAAACAGGAAGGGGGAATAGGAATGGACGGAATTTTACATCTGAAAAATACCGGCAGAAAGGATTATTTTTATGAGGAAGCCATCAAGACCCTGCGCACCAATATCCAGTTTTGCGGAAGCGGCCTTAAGACAATCATGTTTACCAGCTCCATGCCTGACGAGGGAAAAAGCGAGACGGCGTTTGCCCTGGCATCCTCCTTTGGAAACATAGGCAAGAAGGTACTGCTGGTGGATGCGGACATCCGCAAGTCCGTCATGGTCAAACGGTATGAAATCAAGGGAAATCCCAACGGCCTGTCCCAGTATCTCAGCGGGCAGAAAAGTCTGGAGGAGATATGCTATAAGACGGACATGGAGAACCTGGATATGGTTCTCTCCGGTCCCTTTTCCCCTAATCCGGCTGAACTGCTGGAGGATGAACTGTTTAAGGCAATGATTGAGAGTGTCAAGGAAACCTATGATTACATTATCATAGACACTCCGCCAATGGCCAATATCATAGACGGAGCCATCATTGCCAGCCAATGCGACGGGGCGGTCATTGTCATTGAAAGCGGAGCAATCAGCTACCGCCTGGTTCAGAAAGTGAGAAGCCAGCTGGAAAAAAGCGGATGCCGCATCCTGGGAGCTGTGCTGAACCGGGTGGGTGGCGGATACGAACACAGCTACTATGAGAAATATTACGGCAGGCGCGGCGGCAAGTATTATGGAAAATATGGCAGGCACTACGGCAGGTATGAGGAGGGAAAAGCGCCGCCTGTCAATGACGTAAGCGGGGCGCGGATAAAGAATGACACAACAGCGCAATCACAGGATACATAGCGGTCATGGAACCAATACCGGTCGTATCACCCATGAGGACCGTAAAAGGGGCAGGTTTTATACCCGCAGGAGATGGCAGCAGGCGGCAGCGGCCCTGGTTTTCATTCTGGCGGCACTGTTCCTTTATAGAACCGGTCAGTTGTATCTGGAAAGAAAGGCATTGTCCCGTGAGGCGCAGCAGTGGCACCGCGTGCAGGCAGGGAACACCCCGGCAGAACCGGACGGGGGAGTGGAATATCAGGGGAAGAGCTACCGGCGCAATACATATATAAAGGCCATCCTGTGCATGGGAATAGACAGGCCGGGGAGTCTGGAGGAGACTATGACGGCAGGTTCTGGAGGACAGGCGGACGGCATATTCCTGGTGGCCCAGGATACGGCCAGGGACCGGATAAAGGTGCTTGTAATTCCCAGGGATACCATGACGGAAATCACGTTGACGGATTTAAGCGGGAACGAGTTGGGCAGCTCAATCCAGCACCTTACATTGGCATATGCATATGGAGATGGAAGGGAAAAGAGCTGCAGGTACATGACTGAGGCGGTAAGCCGTCTGCTGGGGGGGCTGTCCATAGACGGATACATGGCAGTGAGCATGTCCGTCCTGCCTTTGGCCAATGATAAGGTGGGAGGCGTCACCGTCACCATTGAAGAGCCGGAGCTTAAAACAGTAAATCCTGCTTTTGTCCAGGGACAAACCGTTACCCTGCGGGGAGGACAGGCAGAGGAATATGTGCGCTACAGGGATACGGGCAGGGCCCAGAGCGCCCTGGTCCGAATGGAACGCCAGAAAACATATATCAAGGGATTCCTGGATGCAGCCAGGAACAAGTCAAGGCTGGATGACGGCCTTATTCCGGACTTGATGAAAGAGATAGAACCGTACATGGTAACGGACATGACAAAAGACCGGTATCTGAATATGGCCCTGGATTTTTTAGGAGGGAACCAGGATTTTACGGAAACAGATATGGTGACCCTGCCGGGAACAGCTGTGGAGACAGTTATTTACGACGAATATCATCCGGATCAGGAGGAAATCATGCTGGATTGGTTCTACAGGCCCCGTGAATGAGGACAGGAGGTAAAGGGGCAGGAGAAGGAATAACAAAAAACTGGATATGAAGCAATTTCCTTTAGTTGGAAAAGAAAGGTGGATATTATGAAAAAAAGAAAAGCAATCATTACGCTGGCAATGGCCCTTACCGTGTCTCAGGCCACATGTATACTCGCAGCCAACAGCCCGGGGACAGGCCCGGTCATTGTGGGAGGCGGAAGCGACGGAAGCAGCTATGATATCGGGGAAAAGGTGGACCAAATAAAGGGTGGAACATCGGCAGGTTCCACGGTTACCAGTTCCGGACAGGGAAACAATGCAGTAGGAATAGCGGTGGGACAGACCGCAGGGGAACATGCGGTGGAGACCAACAGCAGGGGTCAGGCAGTGATAGGTGATACTGCCCTGGAATTTGTACAGGGCGCCAACGCAGCAGTGGCAGGTCTGCCTGAGCCTGTGGTCAACACAATCAACAGCATAAACAGCGGGAAGCCCTTAAGCGAAGCAGTACCCGGACTGGACCTGGCAGGTTATAACGCCCTGGTTGGAACCCATGCAATTATGACAAAGGATGCAGCCACCAACACAGAGAAGACAGGGCAGGTGGAGGTACCTCTCTATGTGCCAAACCTGCTGGACGGCCTGGGAGATGTGGAAGTTCTGTTTTACAACAACATGACAGGAACATGGCAGCTCATCAAACCCACCAGGGTGGATGCAGGGTCCAAGATGCTGTGGTTTAATGCACCGGGTTCCGGTACGCTGTCTGTTGTATATAAAAAGTAGGGGACGGATGAACGTCCGGTTAAGATACAGCGAAAGCGCTGATAACAGGGAAGAGTGTGAACGTGAAAAACGCAGAAACCGTAAAAAACAGGGACAGAATTATATTGGATAAATACCTTCCCCGCAGTAAGCGGGTGAGGATGTGCCTGCTCTGGGCCTATGACATGGCGGCAGTATGGATCTGCGCCTGCCTGGCTCTGGGGCTTAGGTTTGATTTGAATTTTAACAGCATACCAGCATCGTATGTATATGCCTTATGGAAATACGGGCTGCTGCAGATGGCGGTGGTCACCCTTTTATTTTATGGCGGCCGCCTGTACGCCATCATGTGGGGATCCGCCGGAACCCGGGAGATGCTGGAAGTGGTTCTAATCTGTATCATTGCCGCTCTGGCCCAGCCCGCAGGTATATTGATATCCGGGCAGCGGATGCCCAGAAGCTATTATCTCCTGTGGTTTATCCTGATGACAGGAGCAGCCATATGCGGCCGCATCAGCTTTCAGGTACTTCAGAGGACTGTGAACAGAATGAACCGCGCCTGGAAAAAAGACACCACGCCCCAGATAATGGTGGTAGGTGCAGGCCAGGCAGGAACCCTCATTATCCGGGAAATGAAGGCCAGCCAGAAAATCCATGGATTCCCGGCGTGTATCGTGGATGACGACAGGGACAAGCAGGGGAGATTCATTGACGGCGTGGTGGTGGCCGGTACAAGGGACGACATACCCGGGCTTGTGAGGAAAAAGAGTATAGACGCCATATATGTGGCTCTGCCCTCAGCGCCGGTGGATGATATTAAAGATATTCTGGGCATATGCCAGAAAACAGGATGCCAGGTTAAGTATCTGCCCGGTGTCTATCAGCTGATGAATGGCGAGGTAAATATATCCAGGCTTAAAGAGGTGGAGATAGAGGACCTGTTGGGAAGGGAACCCGTACAGGTCAACCTGAACGAAATCATGGGCTATGTAAAGGATAAGGTGGTCCTTGTCACGGGAGGGGGAGGTTCCATAGGAAGCGAGCTGTGCAGGCAGCTGGCAGGCCATGGGGTCAGGCAGCTCATTATATTTGACATGTATGAAAACAATGCCTATGAAATCCAGCAGGAGCTGAAACGTAATGTTCCGGATCTGAATCTGGCGGTGCTAATCGGATCCGTCCGCAACACCAACCGCTTAGATTACCTGTTTCGCACATACAGGCCGGATATTGTATACCACGCAGCGGCCCACAAGCATGTGCCTCTGATGGAGGACAGCCCCAACGAAGCCATCAAGAACAATGTACTGGGCACCTATAAGACCGCCAGGGCAGCCATGCAGTACGGCACCGGGCGTTTCATCCTGATATCCACGGATAAGGCGGTGAATCCCACCAACATCATGGGGGCCAGCAAGCGCCTCTGCGAGATGGTCATACAGATGTGCAACCAAAAGAGCGGCACTGAGTTTGTGGCGGTCCGATTTGGGAATGTGCTGGGAAGTAATGGAAGCGTGATTCCCCTGTTTAAGAAACAGATAGAAAACGGGGGGCCTGTGACCGTGACCCACAGGGATATCATACGGTATTTCATGACCATACCCGAGGCGGTAAGCCTGGTGCTGCAGGCCGGCGCCTATGCCATGGGAGGCGAAATATTTGTGCTGAACATGGGAAAACCGGTACGAATCCTGGACATGGCCGAGAATCTGATCCGGCTGTCCGGTTATGAACCCTACAGGGATATCGACATCCAATTTACAGGGCTGAGGCCGGGAGAAAAGCTTTACGAGGAGCTTCTCATGGATGAAGAGGGACTTCAGAGGACCGGAAATGAAAGGATATTTATTGGGAAGCCCATTGATATGGATTACCAACGGTTTGAGAGGAGACTGGGACGGCTGGATGAAGCCGCATGGCTGGAAAAAGACAATATCAGGGAGCTGGTTCATGAGCTGGTGCCGGAGTACCATTATAGGGCAAAGGAGGATGCCGGCGAGGCAATGACAGACCAGGACGAGGTTTTGGCACAGGCTGCCGCCGGAATGGAGCCCGGGTATGGAGAAGGAACCGGGCCGGAGCCTGGATATGATACAAAGGCCGGAGCGGGGTCTCCGGTAAAGAGCAGGATGGCGCTTCATAATGCAGTGGCAGTATACAGCACGGAACAAAAAGCAACAATGATAAAAAAGGAAATACCATGATTTAGTTTCCTGAAACACATCACGCAAAGGAGGGTGCCGGTGTGCCGGAAAAGCCCAAAGTATATATACAGACATTCTATGGTTTTGACGTATTTGTTAACGGCCGTGTAATCTATTTTCCAAGCAAAAAATCCAAGGAACTTCTGGCTATCCTTATCAATCAAAGAGGAGGAAGCGTGTCTCTGGCGCAGGTGGTACATATTTTATATGAAAACCTTAAGGAGAGCACAGCCAAGAGAAATATTAGAGTGGTTTATCACCGGCTGCGAAAGACGCTGGAGGAATATGGTTGTGAAGAAATGCTGATTCACAAAAGAGGTATATTTTCCGTTCATACAGAATGGTTTGAATGTGATTTATATGAGTTTGTGAAGGGAAATGAAAGCTATATGACTGCCTATACAGGAACATATATGGCGGAATACCCCTGGGCCTCTGCCACCATACCATATCTGGACAAGATTTATGCCAGGATGAATGATAACGATAAAACCCGTAGGGAAGTTTACAGCGAGGAATGGATTGGATGAAGATCAAGATACGGATGCAGATAAAGAAAACATTGATGCAGATGGTTACATGCACATCAGCGGTCCTGGTCATATCCGCCATGCCCGTATATGGAGCGGACGGATGGCAGCAGGATACTGCGCAGCAATGGTTTTATATGGAGCATGATAAGAAGGTGGTAAACCGGTGGGTCACCTGGGCGGACGGCACTCCACGGTATCTGGGAGGCAACGGTCTGATTGTCACCAACAACTGGGTGGATGCAGGGGGAGATCGTTACCGCGTAAAGGAGGACGGTTCCCGCTATGAAAATGAATGGTTCAGCGTCACATCCAATCCAAGCCTGCCTTCAGGAAAGCCTTCCACGGCCTGGTATTATGCCGGGGCTGACGGAAAAATCCTGGTAAACGGCTGGCATGAGCTGGGAGGAAGGTATTATTACTTCTATCCGGGAGGCAATTCCCCCAGAACGTCTTTTTTTACGGCAGAGGATAAACGATATTACGCGGATGCGGAGGGCGCCAGACCGGAGCCCGGCTGGTTTTCCACTGAGAACGTGGACAGCAAGGGGAATCCCTATGTGAACTGGTATTACGTCCAGCCGGATGGTTCCCTTTTGACGGACGGCTGGCATGAGCTGGACGGCGTAACCTACTATTTTGACAAAAACGGCAATTCTCCCAGGAAGCGCTGGGTAAACCTGGAGGACAACCGTTCCTATGTGGACGACACAGGTGAGCTTATGAAGGGCTGGTTTTCCATCACCGGAACATCCTCCAACGGCCAGGAATACACCAATTGGTACTATGGGGATTCAAACGGCGTACTGTGGCGTGGAGGATGGGGAGCCATCGACGGAAAATGGTATTACTTTGATCCAAACGGCCTGAATTACAGGAAACGCTGGTATATAGACAACGTCAAGGGGGACCGGTATTACCTGGATGAAGACGGTGTGCTTCAGGATAAAGGCTGGTTCAAGATTGAGAACGTCAACAGCGTTACCAAGGCAGTGACAGAGAGCTGGTACTATGCCGGGGAAGACGGGGCTGTGTTAAAGGGCGGATATAAGACAATCGGGGATGGGGCGGCAGAGAATACGGCAGCAACGGAAAGGACTTATTATTTCGATGCAAACGGGCTGAACTACCGGAAACGCTGGATAACGGATAATAACGGTGACAAGCGTTATATGGGCGATGACGGAGCCATGAAGAAAAAGGAATGGTTTGTCATCAGCGGCCTGGACTCCAGGAATGCGGATTATAATAACTGGTACTATGCGGAGAGCGACGGAAAGGTCATCGTGGACAAGTGGCATAGGATAGACGGGAAGTACTACTGCTTTAACGCCTCCGGCGTTATGCGCAAGGGCTGGCTTACAGAGACTCCGGAGGATGACGACAAGGAGAGTTCCTATTACTACTGTGCGGAGGACGGCGCCAGGGCAGCGGGATGGCAATGGCTGGAGATACCGGAAACCTGGATGGATAATACCGATGTGGCGGATTATGTCCAGGAACATGGACAGTATGCTTATTTTTATTTCAGCACGACCTCAGGAAAGAAGAAACGTTCCGGAGGCGGTAAGCAGGAGAAGGATGTGGACGGCGTCACCTATTGTTTTGACAGCTACGGCATCATGTATCCCGGATGGGTGAAAATGAGCAGTACCGTGCCTGAAATCAAGGGATACCGCTATTTCTACCGGACGGAGACAGAAAAGGACAAGAAGTATATTCCCGGAGAAAAGGTGGAAAGCGCCTGGCTTAAATTAGAGGGCCCTCCGGATGCCAGCGGTTCAGGGCAGAAGGAGTGGTATTACTTCGATAATACAGGAAAACCGGTATGCGGCGGCGAGGACAGCTATGAGATAAAGAAAATCGGCGACGGGTATTATATTTTCGATATGTTCGGCGCGGCCCAGTACGGCCTGGTTGAGGTAAAGGGCGACTTTTATTACTGCGGCGCAGAGGATGGGGACAGGAAATGCGCGGTGGGTAAAGCCATGGTGGATGACGGCGTCAGCGCCACCCGTTCACAATATTATTTTGATATCAAGGGCAAGGGCATCACGGGTATCAAGAACGGTTATGCATACTACAAGGGGAAGATGCAAAAGGCGGATAAGGCTGCCCGCTATGAGGTGTTCGACATTCCGGGGGAAGGAAAATGCCTGGTAAATGCCTCCGGGAAAGTGATGAAGAATACAAAGGTGACTGACGGCAATGGCCAGAAATGGGAGACCGGGGCCGGCGGAAGTATTAAGGTTTATGGGTCGGATGAGGTTGCGGAGCTGGAGGTGCCGGAGGCTACGGTGTCGTATTAGTGATAGAAATTTGGGATGGTCGGGGTGGGGGAAGCGATACAGAAGACGAACTGAAAGAATAATAAAATCGCAGTGGGAGAGAAAAGAATGTTTAATCGAGATAATTGTAAAGTAGAGCCCTTCTTACATTTTTTGTACTTATCCTCACCTACAGTTCATAAATCAGATAACGGGTATGATGAGCTTAAATATATTGTAGAAGCCTTTGATACGAACTGGCTTTCCACGGTCGGTGCGAATATCAATGAATGTGAACACATAGTGGCAGAAAAGGTTGGAGTGAAGTATGCAGTTGGTCTTTCCTGTGGGACAGCAGCTTTACATCTCGCGATGAAACTTGCAGGTGTACAAAGAGGCTCTCATGTTTTTGCAAGCGATATGACATTTGATGCAACGGTGAATCCAATCATTTATGAAGGTGGTATTCCGATATTTATAGATACAGAGTATGATACATGGAATATGGATCCGGTTGCTTTGGATAAAGCGTTTGAATTGTATCCTGACAGCTCTAAAATCGTTGTATTAGCACACCTTTATGGCACACCTGCTAAGCTGGACGAGATCAAGGCTATCTGCAAAAAACATGATGCTGTTATTGTGGAGGATGCAGCGGAGTCTTTTGGCGCTGCTTATAAAGGAACTTGTACGAACGGTGAATTTGTACAGACGGGTTGTTTTGGAAAGGTTGGTTGTATATCATGCAATGGTAACAAAATCATAACTGGTTCCTCCGGTGGTTTTTTACTGACAGATGATTTAGAAGCAGCCAATAAAGTGAAAAAGTGGTCAACGCAAAGTCGAGAAAATGCAGAGTGGTATCAGCATGAAGAGCTGGGGTATAACTACCGTATGAGTAATATCATTGCAGGAATGATTCGTGGACAGATTTCTCATTTAGAAGAGCATATTGAGCAGAAAAAAGCAATTTGGGAAAGATACAGAGATGGACTTAAAGAGTATCCGGTTTCCATGAACCCCATAGATTTTGAAAAAAGTGAACCCAATTATTGGCTGAGCTGCATATTAATTGACAAGAACTCCATGTGTAAGCAGGTCAGAGGAGAACATGAGGCTCTGTATATTCCTGAACATGGCAAAAGCTGTCCCACAGAAATACTAGAAGCCTTACTTGGCATAAAAGCCCAGGGAAGACCAGTTTGGAAACCAATGCACATGCAGCCTATTTTCCGTATGAATCCATTTATTACCAGAGATGGAGATGGACGGGCAAAAACAGATGCCTATATTGCAGGTGGTACAGTTGGAAAAGACGGTATGCCGCTTGACGTTGGCATGGATATATTCCAAAGAGGTTTATGCCTGCCCAGTGATAATAAAATGACAGTAGAACAGCAGAACAAGGTTATTGAAGTTGTGAAAGGTTGTTTTGAATAATGGCACAAAAGGATACTCAGCAGGTATTTGAGAAAAAGAGGCAGGGAATATATGCGAGGTACATTAAAAGAGGAATGGATTTTATACTTTCGCTGATTGCATTGGTCATACTGTCTCCATTGCTGCTATTACTTACGATAACCGGAATAGCTGCAATGAAGGGGAATCCTTTTTTTGCCCAGGAACGACCTGGTAAAGATGAGAAGATTTTTAAACTAATAAAGTTTAGAACCATGACAAACCAAAAAGGAAAAGATGGGAAACTTCTGCCAGATGAACAAAGACTGATGGGATACGGGAAATTTTTACGCAGGACGAGTCTGGATGAACTGCCTGAGTTGATTAATATTTTAGCAGGTCAGCTCAGTATATGTGGTCCCAGACCTCTTTTGCCCGTTTATCTGAGCAGATATAATGACTTTCAAAAGCACCGCCATGACGTACGGCCTGGATTGACCGGATATGCACAGGTACACGGTAGAAATGGAATTTCATGGGAAGAAAAGTTTGAAATGGATGTCTGGTATATCAACCATATTTCATTTTGGGGTGATTTAAAAATTATATTTCAGACAGTGAGGACAGTACTTAAACATGAAGGTATCTCATCAGAGACATCTGCAACAATGGAAGAATTTATAGGAATACAGGATGAAAAGTGAACAGAGGAATTAAACGGTGGAGAGATAATTATGGATGAATTACGAATACTGTTTACAGGCGTAGGAAGACGGATTGAATTACTTCAAGCCTTTCGCCAAGCAGCGCTTTCCTTAAATGTTAATCTGAAAATATATGGTGCTGATATGACGGAAACTGCGCCGGCACTTGCATACTGTGATTATACGTGTAGGGTATGCGGCATGAAAGATAAAAATTACATAGCAGAACTTTCGGCAATATGTACAGAGAATCATATAGACATGCTTATTCCTACCATTGATACTGATTTATTTGTGCTTAGCGGGAATACACATGTGTTTGGAAATACAAAGGTACTTATCAGTAAGCCTGATAAAATTTCTATATGCCGGGATAAGAACAGCACAGTTGAATTTTTTGAATTATGCGGATGTAAGACACCAAAAACAATAAACGATTGGAAACAATATCAGGGGTCTTACCCCTGTTTCATTAAGCCGAAAAATGGGAGCAGCAGTATCAATGCCTTCAGAGTTGAATCTGTGACAGAACTTGAGGTATATGCCCAGCAAGTTGCCGATTATATTATTCAGCCTTTTATCAAAGGAACAGAATATACGGTGGACATTTTCTGTGATTTCAATGGCAATCCTATTTATATCATTCCGAGAATCAGGCTCCAGATTCGGGCAGGAGAAGTATTGAAAACGCAGATTGATATGGATAAGAAAATTATCGAAGAATGTAAGCGTATTATTGAAAAATTCAAGCCGGTTGGTCCCATAACAATTCAACTTATACGCCAGAATACAACAGGTGATGATTATTTTATCGAAATCAATCCTCGCTATGGCGGCGGTGCTCCTTTGTCCATGAAAGCGGGGGCAAGAAGTGCTGAAACTGTATTGAAATTGCTGCTGGGTGAAGAGAACAGGAACGATACTGTTATTAGTAATGGTGCAGTTTACAGCCGTTTTGATCAAAGTGTCTGCGTACAGGAGGGGGAGAAAAGACAGAGGGTAAGAGGTGTTATTTTTGATCTTGATGATACATTATATAGTGAAAAACAGTATGTTAAATCAGGTTTTAATGCGGTTGCCGAATATCTTGGCAGGACCGATGCGGCTGATAAACTGTGGAATAATTTTATAATGGGAAAACCTGCAATAGATACCTACCTCAATGAATCTGGTCAGATGGATAAAAAGAATGAATGTCTGCGCGTATATAGAATGCATATGCCAAATCTCTCTTTGTTTGATGGCGTTGCAGATTTAATTGATGAACTGAAAACGAACGGGATTAAAGTTGGTATTATATCTGATGGCAGACCAAATGGACAGCAAAATAAGCTTACAGCACTTGGCTTGGACAACATAGTTGACGATATTATCATCACTGACGCGTTGGGCGGGGAACAGTTCCGTAAGCCATGTGATATTGCGTTCCGCATTATGCAAAGAAGATGGGGGATTCCGTTTGAGCAGATGATGTATGTTGGTGATAACCTTAATAAGGATTTCCAAGCGCCAAAACAGCTCGGTATGCAATGGTTATGGGTGGATAATGGACAGGGACTTTATAAAATGCTTGATGGAGGTTTACCAATATTAAGCCTCTTAGAAGTTATAAGAAACTAAGAGAGAAGAAAGAAGACTAGTATGAACATTATTTTCCTGACATTATTAGATTTTAGTTCATATAGAGAGCACAATATATATTGTGATCTTTTGCGTGAATTCATTAAGAACGGACACAAAGTATATTGTATTTCTCCAGCTGAAAAGAAAACAGGAATCCAGACACATTTTGAAGAAAACGGACATTTGCTTAAACTTAGAATCGGGAACATCCAGAAAACCAATATTATAGAAAAAGGTGTTTCTACGATAATGATTGAACTGCAGTTTGTATCAGCCATCAAAAAGTATTTTGGAAATGTAAAGTTTAATCTTGTCTTATATTCAACACCTCCAATTACGCTTGCTAATGCGGTAAATTACATAAAGAGCCGTGATGGTGCTAAGACCTACCTGATGCTTAAAGATATTTTTCCTCAAAATGCTGTGGATCTTGGAATGATGCACACCAATGGTCTGGCAGGGATGGCATATAAATATTTTAGGAATAAAGAAAAAAAGCTATATAAAATTTCTGATTATATCGGGTGTATGTCGCAAGCAAATGTGGATTATGTTCTGACACATAATCCTGAAATTCCTGTGGAAAGAATGAATATTTGCCCAAACAGTATTGAGATTCAGGATATGCGTCTTACCGTCCATGAACGGGAGAACATACGTGACAGATATGATATTCCGCAGGATAAAAAGGTATTTGTCTATGGCGGGAATCTCGGTAAACCACAGGGAATACCGTTCGTTATACAGTGTTTAAGTTCGCAGGCGGAAAACAAGGATGTGTATTTCATTATCGTAGGCGATGGTACGGAGTATGGCAAACTGGAAACATATTTCAGAGAAACTCACCCTAAAAATATGAGGTTAATGAAGCGACTGCCGAAAAATGATTTTGACCGTATGATAGCGGCTTGTGATGTGGGTATGATTTTTTTGGATCACCAGTTTACTATACCAAATTTTCCATCCAGATTACTTGCATATATGCAGGCAGGACTACCTGTACTTGCTTGTACTGATACAAATTCAGATATTGGTAAAGTAATTACAGAAGGATACTTTGGCTGGTGGTGCGTGAGTACAGACAGTCAGGAATTTTCAAAATGCATAAACAAAATTATGAATGCCAATACCAAAATTTATGGTGATAACAGTTATAAGTATTTGAAAAGCTATTATTCTGTATCAGTTGTTTATAAAGAAATGGAGAGCTTCATTAAGTGAAAGTCATGCAAATAAATTCAGTGTGCGGTATAAGAAGTACAGGTAAAATATGTACTGATTTGGAGGAGGTTTTACGAAGGAAAGGCCACGAAAGCAGAATTCTCTATGGAAGAGAAACTGCTCCGGAGATATATGACAGTATTTCACGAAGGATTACTTCGCCGAATGAAATTCGGGTACATGCTTTTCTGTCCCGTATCTTTGATAATTCTGGTTTTTGTTCCAAGAAAAGCACGCATAGAATGATTGATGAGATAGAAAGATATAATCCTGATATAGTGCATCTTCATAATATTCACGGATACTATCTTGATGTAGATTCACTTTTTAAATATTTAAAGCAAAGCAAGAGAAATGTGGTGTGGACACTTCATGACTGCTGGGCGATGACAGGCCATTGCTCGCATTTTACCATGGCACAATGCGAACAGTGGAAAACACATTGTTCGCATTGTATACAGAAAAAAGAATATCCGGCTTGTTATGGGATTAGTAATGCCAATAAAAATTTTGAACGGAAAAAAAAGGCCTTTAGGAATGTCCCTAATATGACGATTGTTACACCTTCACAGTGGCTGGCAGATATTACTAAGCAATCATTCCTTAAGGATTATCCAATTAAATTAATTCCAAATGGAGTTGATTTGTCCGTTTTTAAACCAGATTCTCAAAATCCATACAGCGATACAGCGTGTGATGGGAAACGGGTTCTTTTAAGTGTTGCAACTGCGTGGACAGACAGAAAAGGATACTATGATTATATAAGGCTGAGTAAAATCTTAGATGACAGATACCAAATTGTTTTGATAGGACTTACAAATAAACAGCTTAAAATTCTTCCCAAGGATATAGTGGGAGTCAAGGTTACAAACAGCAGGGAAGAACTTGCCCGGTATTACTCTAATGCTTATGCAGTTTTAAGTCTGAGTAAAGAGGAAACCATGGGGTTAACAGTGGTTGAAGCGTTAGCCTGCGGTACACCGGTTGTGGTTTATAATTCAACTGCTCTTCCTGAAATTGTTACCGTAAAGTGTGGGAGAATTGTTGAATGCGGTAATCTAAATGGAATTGTTAAAGTTCTTGATGAATTAGAAGAAATTGATTTGAAAGATTGCGTCAAAAGAGCTGAAGAATACGAAAAACAGAAAATGTATGAAGAATACATTTCTTTGTATGAGGAACACATAAAATGATATCATTTAGCGGGATTGATTGTGGTGGTAAGTCTACACAAATCGAAATGATAAGTGAATATATGAATTCTACCAGTAAATACAGAAACAGGGTGAAAATTATCCACTCGCGAGGTGGATATACCCCCGTACTTGAATTTGCAAAAAAGATTGTAAGAACTGATAGGAACGCTGCTCCTGAGGAACAGAACAAATACCGCGAGGCAGTCCATTCAAGCTTTAGAAAAAGAAAACTTCTTCTCTGGTTATCAATATTTGATTTGGGGATTTATTACGGCATCTATTTCAGGATTTGTGAGATATTTGGGAAAGTGATTCTTGCAGATAGATATTTCTGGGATTCCTACATAGATTTTCTTATGAAATATTCAGAGTTTGATTTTGAAACATGGCTTGTATGGAAAATTACACATAAGATTTACCTTAAGCCAAAACAATCAGTTATTTATGTGATACCGGCAGAGCTTTCCATGTACCGTTCCACTCTCAAGGATGAGCCTTGGCCTGAGCCTGAGGAGATGAGAAGGGAACGTATCAAACTTTATATGGAGCAAATTAAAAGAAACCGTTGGACTTATGTAATTGATGCTACGAAATCAATAGAAGAGGTTTTTGGGGATACGAAGGAGAAGCTTTTTAATTGAAGATATCATATATGTTGGAACGGGAAGATTTTTACAAAATAAATCAAGAAACCCTGAACTATTTTTATACTGACGATTTACACGAATCAATACTTTATATTTATCCTCAGTTAAATGCAATCGTCACAAAAAAGCCTTCAAAAGAAGTAAAAAGGTACTTGTATGTAGAGTATAATGTGAAATCTTCTTTTTTAAAGAAAGTTCTTGTGGCATGTTATGCAAGAATATCGCTTAATACAAATGGTTTCTTATCTTCAAGTACTTGTACAGTAAAAGGGGATTTTAGTGAATGCTGCCTTATATACCCGTGCAATAAAAAATTCCGCATTTTTGATTTTAAAAAAAAGTTAGTTACCGTGATACCAAAAATCGGATTCCCGGATATGGATATTAAAAAAGAAATACAATTTCGGAATAACAATCATGCGGATTTCATTCCCACGATCATATCATCGGGTTTGAATTATTATACGGAACTTATAATTGATGGATATCCTTTGGCAAGAGCAGAAAATGACTTTCAGATTAAAAAAGACGAAACGAGAGGAATATGGAAGGAATATATAAGAGACTCAGTTAGAGAAGTACGTTCAGAAGAATATGCACAGATGCTTCGTAGAAGGTACAAGGAGCTTCTCAAAGAAGAAAATGTAAAGCTTAAAATGATTGATAGAGAAACCCTTGCTAAGTTGGAAGAAACCCTTTATTCAGAAATGAAACGGGATGAGAAAGTCCAAATTGGAACAAGCCACGGAGACTTACAACCTGGAAATATATGGATAGAAAACAAGACAGGAAAAATCTATATCATAGACTGGGAAACTTATGGGATTAGGAGCATTTGGTATGATGAATGTGCTCTTGACGAGAATCTTCGTATGGAAAGCGGATTGAAAAATATTTCTGAAATTCAGGATTTAAAACATACGGTGGTACTCTATGAAGATTTGATTTTCCGCCTGGAAGAGTTAAATAATCTTCCATATGACTATAACTCGAAAGAGTTTAGAAGATATGTACGGATGATTTTGAAAGGAAGAAAAGATGTTTGATATTCTTAAGGATGAACTTGTCGGTTTAATGATTCGTCTTTCCGGTGAGTATAGAGATGGCATCCCTGCCGTTAGACTCTCTCAGTCAAATATGAAAATATTTTATAACCTTTGTAAAGAACATGAGCTGGAAGGTGTTGTGGCCTCTCATATTTTAGAAGATGGGCTTTGTGAGTTACCTGAATATTGGAAAGAAGATTACCTTAAAGAAAAAGAACGCATTGAGTATTTTAAGACAAAGACAGAGCAGATTTGTACTGAAATGAAGAAAAATGGTATTCCTATGATAATTCTGAAAAATGGAGGAATTATGACGGATATTATATCAGATACTGCAGCATGTCCTATGGAGGATATAGACAGTTTTATTCAAAAAGATAACTTCTTAAAGGCTCATGAAATTCTTTTAGATAATGGATTTGAATTTAAATTCAGAAGTGAATTTGAAAAGGAGAATTTGCAGGAAGCTTTTTTGGATGGCTCCACTGAATATTTCATGCCTATGCCTGATGGCGGAAACATGTGGTTTGAACTTTCTCATAGAGCTATTGCAGGCAGATGGATCCGCCCTGATAAGGAACCTGATACAGATGAACTTTTTCGCAGATTCTACTATGCGGATAAAACCGACATCGGGATTCTTTCACCTGAGGATAATCTTCTTCAAGTCTGCATACATACTGCTAAGCACTCGTATGTGAGAAGTCCGGGATTAAGGCTGCATCTTGATGTTGAGAGGATTGTAAGGCATAAACAAATTGATTGGAAGATATTTCTTGAAAGAGTAAAGCAGGCCCATGTTACAACATCAACGTATTATTCTCTTTTCATACCTTCGGTGTTGTTTCACACACCTATTCCCGAAGATGTACTTTTGGCACTTATGCCTCCCAAGGGTAAGAGAAAGAGAATTGAACATTTATTAGCGCACGCCGGCCTGCTTCATCCCCAGAGTGCTAAATTCACAAAAGTTCAGTTTTTGTTCTTCCAGACATCCTTGTATGATTCTATTGGTGATGTATGGAAGGTAATATTTCCGTCAACTCAATGGTACAGAGAGCGGTATGCAATGAAGAGCATCGTTCAGTTGCCATATATGATAATGATAAGAGTTTTGGATCTTATAGGGATTAGAAAGAGGAAATGAGGTTTCAATGAAAGAAATTTTCTTGGGCTTTTTTTTTCATAAAGAAAAGGAAGATGAGCTACTTAAAATATGTAAAAATGGAATTTCAATAGCAGTAAATCAATATCAGGAGGGCTTTTTAAAAGGATTAGGCCGAAAAACAAATATTATTTCCGCAACAGTAATCAAAGCATTTTCAAGTTCAAGCCGTAAGCTGTTTTTTAAGAGAGAATGCGCACAGGGGGAGTATGGAAGTATAAATTATGTATCGTTTATTAATTTTTACTTTGTGCGAGAGCTTTTTTTTGAAATTGGTGTATATAGGGAACTAATAAATAAGACAAATGAGAATGAGGAAAATATTATTTACATATATAGTTTGTACATTCCTTTTTTAAAAGCAATTAAGCGTTTAAAAAAGACAAGAAAAAATATTCATTGTTGCCTGATAATACCTGATTTGCCAGGAAGTAAGGGGTTATTAGCAAATGCCAGAACTTTGGCAGGATTTAGAGATAGAGCAGAAGAAAAAATTAAATATAAACTATCCAGCATAGCGGATAGTTATGTGTTTTTAACAGAGGAGATGAAAAATGTATTTCCTAAAAGACCCTATACAGTGATAGAAGGGTTTCTTCCGAACAGCGATTTCCCCAAAAATGTGAAAAGACAACCTAAATCAATACTGTATACAGGCTCGCTTAATGCAGCTTTGGGTATTGACAGGCTATTAGAAGCATTTGAAACAATTGATGACAATGATTACGAATTGTGGATATGCGGTGCGGGTGGGATTCAGCCTGTAGTTGAAGCATATGCTCGAAAAGACAAAAGAATAAAATATATGGGCTTTTTATCTAAAAGAGATATTTTATTACTTCAGGCAAAATGTGATGTACTGGTAAATCCTCGTAGTAATCATGATGAATTTACAAAATACTCTTTCCCGTCAAAGACCATGGAATATCTTTTATCAGGAAGCAAGGTTGTTATGTATGCTCTTTTAGGCGTCCCTTATGAATATTTCCAATTTATATATGTTATTGAGGGTTATAGTATAGAGGATTTGAAAAAGGCTCTTGTTGCTGCATGTTCAGATATGGAATTTTATTATAACAAAAGTCAACAACAAATCCAATGGATTTCAGAAGAGAAAACAGCTAAAAAGCAAGTGAGAAAGTTAGAAAGTATTTTTAATAATCAGAGAGGACGAACGTAATGTATTTTGATGGAATAAATCCAATAAGAGTGATGAAATACGACCTGGACCTTTTTTGGAAGTTTTATCCAGCAGCACTTATCCGAATGGCATATGTTAAGGTAACTAAGAAAAAGCTGCGCAGTAAAATTTTTGGTGGTGGAAAAATAGTTTACAATCAAAATGTAGGTAATGAAATTTTAAAAGAAGCATTAAAAGGCAACGAACCCTTTATGTTCGGACGGCATGGGGTAAACGAGGTTTTTATAGCACTTCACGGAATGCTTCTTGAAAATGGTGTAATTGAAAATATGAATAGCGGTAAGCTGGAAGTTGCTTGTATGCATTCCGGTTTTTTTCCAAATACCCAGGAAAATTACATAAAATTTAACAAACTTATTATAGATGCTTCGTCACAATGTGATTTGTATGGAACATTACGTATGACAGGTGAGGATTATTATATAAAGCACTTTATGCCTAAGAATGTTAAGCTTACTCATACAAATATGATGGATTTCTGGCGATATGATGAACCGTTCACATACGCCCTCAAAGGTCAGAAGGTTTTAGTTGTTCATTACCTTGCCAATCAGATTAAAGACCAGTATGAAAAGCGAGAGTCTCTTTTTGATAATCCGAAAATTTTACCTGAATTTCAGCTTCAAGCCATGCCTGCGGTACAAACTATCGCAGGAAATAGGGACGAACGATTTGAAAGTTGGTTTGATGCTTTGAACTATATGTATGAACAGACGAAAAATTATGATTACGATATAGCGCTATTGGGATGCGGTGCTTACGGTATGCCGCTTGCTGCAAAGCTGAAAAAAGATGGTAAAAAGGTAGTGTATATGGGAGGCGTTCTTCAAATGCTTTTTGGCATATACGGAAAAAGATGGGATGCGGAGCCTATAGCCAGAAAGCTTCCGAATGAATATTGGACAGTACCTGATGCTGATTTCATCCCTAAAAATCATGAATCCGTAGAAGGCGGATGCTATTGGTAAGGAGGATTCCATGTCACAGGGTAAATTAAGGGTAGTCCAGGTAAATGTAATGGGAAGAACCTTAAGCACAGGCAGAACAACCTGGGAAATGCATCAATATTTCAAAAGCCATGGTATAGAAAGCTTTATTGCTGTTGCAAAAGGTGATGAATGCGAGGAGGCGTATGCGATAAATGATACAAAGGGTATATATCTTGATGTTGCTCTATCAATCATTACTGGTTACGAAGGATACCACTCATCATTTCAAACAAAAAAATTCATAACATACCTTGATTCCATAAAACCTGACATCATTCATTTAAGGAATCTTCACCAATCCTATATAAATTTAGGAATGCTGCTAAAGTACTTGGCGAAAAACGATATTGCCACAGTTGTAACCATGCACGATTTTTGGTTTATGACAGGAAAGTGCTGTTCATATAATTTATTTGATTGTGAAAAATGGAGAGATGGTTGTGGCGATTGCCCTGCTATGAAAGCGGATGCAAGAAAACGGCTTTTTGACCGTTCCGAAAAAATGTGGAAAGACAAGAAAAGGTGGTTCGAGGATATTCCACGTCTGGCAGTTATTGGAAATTCCAAGTGGACTACGGAAAAAACCACACAATCCTTTCTGAAATGTGCAGATATCATTGAATGTATATATAATTGGATAGATTTCTCGGTTTTTTATCCCCGTGATATCCGCGTAATAAGGAAACGTTTAAACTTAGAGAACAAAAAGATAATTTTAGGTGTTTCGTCATTTTGGTCCTTAACTGGATCTAAAGGCTTTCGCACATTTCTTGAATTAACAAAGGTTATACCAGAAACATATCATATCCTTCTTATTGGTAAATGTGAAGAAAATTTTGAAGTTCATAAGAATATGACGATTCTGCCTTCTACGAGCAATACCACGGAATTAGCGGAGTTCTATTCCTTAGGTGATGTGTTCCTCAATTTGTCGGAAAGTGAAACATTTGGAAAAGTTTCCGCAGAAGCCATTTCCTGTGGCACACCGCTAATCGCTTTTAACTCCACAGCCAATCCGGAAATTGTTCCGAAAGGGGCAGGTGTGGTTATCGAAACAACAGATTTGAAGGAGATTCTTTTGGCTATAGATGAAATTTTCTCAAAGGATAAATCGGAATATAAAGAAAAGTGCCTGGAGCATGCCCATAATAATTTTGATAAAGAAAAAAATATACAGAAGTATTTAGGTATATATAAAAAGATATTGGAGAAGAAGAGATGAAGGTTACATTCTTTTCGTCAGTGTTAAATCATCACCAAATTGAATTTTGTGATGAAATGTATACAAAGCTTGGTAATGGATTTAAATTTGTTTCTACGATGGAAATGGAGGAACAACGAAAGAACCTAAAATACTATGAATATGAAAGGCCTTATAAAATTAGGATGTATACATCCGAAGAAGAAAGAGATAAGGGAAACGATCTTTTTCAGGAGTCAGATGCGGTTATTTTAGGTGTAAATATGCCGGTCCAGCTTCGTAAAAGGCTGAAAAAAGGAAAAATCACGTTTCTTTACAGAGAACGAATTTTCAAAGCAGCACCATCTATGTACAAATATCTAAGAAGCCTGGCGTATTTTGTTAAGGAATATTGGGCGTTTAGAGGAACTCCCTTTTATGTACTTGCTGCCAGTGCTTACACTCTCAAGGATCATAAGTCTTTGGGGATGTTTGGTAATAAAACATTCTCCTGGGGATATTTTCCGCCCTGTAAAATTTATAATGAGGATGTCCTTATGGGAAAAAAAAGCAAAGATAAGGTGAACATTTTCTGGGCGGGAAGATTTATTAATTGGAAGAATCCTCAGCTTGTTATAGATGCTGCGGAGATTCTCAGGGAACATAATGTGAATTTTTCTATAGATATGGTGGGAAACGGAGAAAACGAAGATTCAATAAAAGCTCTTGTTAAAGAAAAAAATCTACAGGAATATATAGAATTTCATGGTGCTATGTCCCAGGAAGATGTCCGCGAGTATATGGAGAGAGCGAATATTTATCTGTTCACATCAAACAGAGAAGAAGGTTTCGGCGCTGTTTTAACCGAAGCCATGAATAGTGGATGCGCGGTTGTTTCGAGTGCCACTGCCGGCAGTACGAAGCTTCTTATAAATAATGGCGAAAATGGATTAATGTATGAACATGATTCTTCTCAGGAGCTATGCGAAAAAACTCTCTATTTAGCAGAAAATCCCGAAACAGCAAAAAAAATCGGGCTTAATGCTTACAGGACGGTCCGCGATGTCCAAAATGCCAAGGTTGCTGCTGAACGTTTCATCCATGTTTTGGATGCTATGCTGAATAAAAAAGAAATTCCTCAATATTCACAAGGGCCAATGAGGAAAATGGGGTAATTATGAAACATAATGAAAGTCAATATGATAATCAGGAGAGGACAACAATATCTAACAGGATGATAATTTTAGTTAGCATATTGAATTTGTTTTTCCTAATATTCACATCGTCTTTTGCATTTAATGAATCTATGGCTTCCATATGCGCAAGAGGGTTGATGTTTACAAATATAGCATTTTTAATGTTGTTCATGATTAAAAAGTCAAGGCATGCTAAAAAAAATTATTTGCTTTTTTTAGCGCTTCTATTTTCTTTGCTGATTTCATATATACTTAGCTCACAAGGTGGGGGGATAGATTTCTTGATAACTATGTGTTCCTATTTAGCGGTTCCGATATACATGCTGGTAATTCCGTCTGCTAAATTTAGCGATAGAACTCTTTGCTGGTTTAAAAAAATAGGAGTTTGTTATGTTCTTTTTTTTGTTGCGGCGTATTTATTTAAGCCTGTTTATCAGAGAGTCTCAGGAGCACTAACTTTAGGCTACAGTAATTCAAACACAGCAGGAATGTATATGTATCTGACAGCAATTTTCTTGTTATTGGCTTTTCAAAATTGCAGTAATAAAAATGAGAAGCTCTTTTCGTATGGAATAGTAGGTATTATTGACTTTTTGATTGTCCGGACCCAATGTAGAACTGCCTTTTTACTAACATCCTTATGCTTGATTTGTGCATTTTTTCCTAATATATTACATCCTAAAAAGAGGTTTGCTGTTGTCTGCGTTGTTTCTCCATTGGTCTTTTATTATCTGTATTCTTATTTATATAAGATATCTTGGAATTTGGACTTTACAATATTAGGAAGAACGATTTATAGCGGGAGGCAGAAAATGTTTGCCTCGCAAGACATGAGTTTTTCATTGTTTGGCAACTATGTGCATCATTTTGCCGGTTTAAATGTTGCGCTTGTATTCATGGCCTCAGTGGGGATTGTAGGTTTCAGCATATTCATGATTTATAGCATTTTATTTATGCTGTCCCCGTTTATTCAAAGCTCTCAGACGCTTATTCCAGAACAATGTAATTTAAAGTTGGTATGCATAGGAACTATTTTTATTTACGGTTGTGTCGAATCTGCATTATTTACAGGAGGCTCGGTGTTTGCCGGTTTAATTGGTTGTGCGATGGCTGCTATAAGGGAGTAGTAATGATTTGAAATGACAATTTGGAGGAAGAAAAATGCTGTTATACAAACAAATTATAAACAAAGAAGAAAAAATTGCGCTTATCGGTCTTGGGTATGTAGGTATGCCCATTGCTGTTGCTTTTGCAGCTAAGGGAATTGAGGTGATCGGATTTGATAGTAATAAAGCAAAAATTGAACTTTACAAATCAGGTATTGACCCAACAGAAGAGGTTGGCGATGAAATAATCAAGAATACTACGGTTCAGTTTACTTGTGAGGAAACAAAGCTCCGTGATGCAAAGTTTCATATCGTTGCGGTTCCGACCCCGGTAAACACTGACCATACTCCGGATCTTTCCCCTGTTATTGAGGCGAGTGAAACCGTTGGACGTAATCTCACGAAAGGTTCTATCGTTGTATATGAATCTACGGTTTATCCTGGTGTTACTGAGGATGTTTGTGTGCCAATTCTGGAAAGAGAGTCAGGAATGAAGTGCGGTATTGATTTTAAGGTTGGTTATTCTCCTGAGCGCATTAATCCTGGTGACAAAATACACAGACTGGAGAATATTCATAAGATTGTTTCTGGTATGGATGCAGAGTCTCTTGATGAAATAAAAAGAGTATATGATCTCGTAATTGATGTTGGTACATACCCTGTTTCTTCAATAAAAACAGCAGAAGCAGTTAAAGTTGTAGAAAATAGCCAGCGTGATATAAATATTGCTTTTATGAATGAACTTGCTATGGTATTTGACCGTATGGGTATTGATACCAATGAGGTGGTTGACGGTATGAATACGAAGTGGAATGCCCTTGGTTTTCGTCCGGGCCTTGTGGGCGGCCATTGCATTGGGGTTGACCCGTATTACTTTACGTATGAAGCTGAAAAATTGGGCTACCATAGTCAGATTGTCCTCAATGGCCGAATTGTCAATGATAGTATGGGAAGATTTGTTGCAGATGCAGCTATTAAAAATATGATTGCTGTTGGACAATCCCCGAAGAAATCAAAGGTAGTTATTCTTGGACTGACCTTCAAGGAAAACTGTCCTGATACAAGAAACAGTAAAGTGGATGACATTATTAAACGCCTCAATGAGTTTGAAATATATCCTGTTATTGTAGATCCTTGGGCAAACGAAAGTGATGCAATGCATGAATATGGTGTGACTTTGACTAAGCTGGAAAATATTAAAGGCGCGGATTGTATTATTGTAGCTGTGGCCCATAATGAGTTTAAAGCTCTTAAACTGGATGATATTAAGAAGTTGTATAGAGAGTGCGCAGATAAAGAAAAGGTTCTACTGGATGTAAAGGGGATCTATAAGGTGGAAGAGCTTAACAAATCTGGCATGAAGTATTGGAGATTATAATAAGTGAAATATATATATGTATGCAGAGCAGTACCGGAAGCCGTGTGTAATTTTAAGAAATTATCTGTTGCTGGTAATAGATTCTCTTTAAATATGGCAAAAGCATTAAATAATGTGTGCGGAGACAATGTTAGATTCATTTCTTTGTCACATGTAGAACGAAGGTTAATTGATAAATTGCATGCTGATGAAATATGGAATGGAAAAAGCTACCAACAAATAAAAAGTGGAAAATACATCTTGGTTTCAGAATTTGTTCAAGCTTTCAGGTTGTTTTGTTATATAAAAAGGGAGATTAAAAAAAATAAAGATAACTATACGGTCATAATAGAGAATTCTCCTGCCGGGGTAGCCATGTGCTGTACCGCTTTGAAAAAGTTATATAAAGTCCCGGTTTACAGTATTACAATAGATACTCCATTTACAGCATCCTTATCCCACGATGGAATTTTAGGAAAAATTAATTGCTGGAAGTTCAGGCTTGGTCAGAAACAGCTAAAGCATTTTAATGGTATTATTTCATTTACTAAAGAGGTTTGTAAACAACTTGGTATAGATATTCCTTGTCTGGAATTTGCTATAGGATGTGAGGAGAAGAATATTCCGTTAGATAACGACGGTTTTGAAGTCAATGAACATTATCCCCGAAAGATTGTGTATGCCGGAACTCTGATATATTATAACGGAATTACTGAAATGTTAAATGCGTTTGCTGATTTGGGGGAAGCGTATCAACTTCATATTTATGGATATGGACCATTAGAAAATTCAGTTATCAAAATGGCGAAAACTTATTCAAATATCATATATCATGGGAGATTTGACTCAGACAGAACAAAAGAAATATTAGACCAAGCTGATTTGTTGATAAACCCAAGGATTCTAGACCCATATATTGAAAATTTTACTTTTCCATCTAAATTAGTTGATTATGTGATATCAGGAAAAAATGTCCTGTCCAGTAAATTTAAAACACTTCCAAAAGAGTATGAGGACTTTTTATATCTTATGGATTCAGTTTCTAAAGAAAGTATTTGCAGTAGTGTAGAATCTGTCTTTAGAGAGTCCAAAGAGAAACGGCAATGCAGAATTAAGGAAGGGATTTCATTTATCCGTAATCATCAAACTTATAATAAGATAGGGGAAAAAGTACTGCACTTTATGGAAGAAAATATAACGAAAGAGGGAGGATAGCCTTTGGAATCGCGGTCAAAAAATACAATTAGAAATGCAGCTATTGCATTAGCGATGCAGATTGTCAGCGTTGTGCTGTCCTTTATAGGGCGGACTGTGTTTGCCCTGTTATTAGAAAAGGAATATTTGGGATTAGGCGGATTGTTCTCAAATATTATTTCTGTACTATCTTTATCGGAGCTTGGAATCGGCAGTGTGATTATCGTAAATTTATATAAGCCATTGGCAGAAAAAGATCAAGATAGAATTTGTAAATTGATGAATTTTTACCGTACGGCTTATCAGATTATTGGGATTTTTGTAATATGCTGCGGCATCGCTATTGTTCCTTTTTTGCCATTTCTGGTGAATAGCAAGACGGAAATACCATTTCTCAAGGGATACTTTATATTATTTATTGTTCAATCAGCATCGTCTTACTTTTTTGCCTATAAACAATCTATTCTTATAGCATCCCAGAAAGAATATATATGTTCAATTGTAAGACAGATTTTTAATGCAGTTATGCATATTCTCCAAATTATTTTTCTGATTGCAACAAGGGAGTATGTTACGTATTTGCTGGTAACTATTTTTACGAACTTAGCTACAAATATTGTGATCTCCATGATAGTTGATAGAAAGTACCCATATTTAAAAAATAATCATCAAACATTGCAAAAAGAAGAGAGGAAAAAAATTTTAGCAAATATTTCATCAATGATGCTTCATAAGGTTGGTAATGTAATTATCAATAGTACGGATAATATTTTAATATCATCAATGGTTGGTATTATTTTTGCAGGTTTATATTCAAATTATTTATTGATTATAAATACAATTATGCAGATTGTTACAATAGCTTTCAATTCAGTTTCAGCCAGTATTGGCGATTTTAATGCATGTAAATCAAATGAAGAATCAATGGAATTGTTTAAAGCTATGAACATACTCAGTTATTGGATCTTTGGTATGAGCTCAATTTGCTTAATTACGTTGTTCCAGCCCACTATAAGTATTTGGTTGGGAACAGATTATCTGCTTAATACCTCATGTGTAATGATGATAGTTATAAATTTCTTTTTATCTGGGATTATTCGAGTTCCAGCTACTTTTGTGGATGTTAATGGATTGTATACAAGAACAAAGTTTAAACCTATAACTATGGCACTGTTGAATTTAGTGATATCTATTGCCTGCGCTAAACTTTGGGGCTTGATAGGAATATTTATCGGAACGTTTGGTAGTTATATTCTGGTTGGTTTATGGGTCGATCCATTTTTCCTTTGTAAATATAAGTTTTTAATGTCATTTACTAGATACGTATTATATCTATTAAAAAATGTGTTACTCATAGTTGTCTTTGGAGTGATTACATATACAATCGTTTCATTTATACGTAATTACATACTGAAAGTTGCCATATGTTTTATTTTATCAAATTTGCTATTAGCGATTGTGTATTGCAGGACGGATGGATTTCAATTTATATATCATAGAATAAGGAACATAATGAGAATTAGAAAAAAGGGATGAATGCATTTATATACATAGTTGCTGTTACCAGCAGCACAGCAATAGCAACTTATTTTTTATATTCAGTAAATAGACGTATTTATGAAGTATTTAAATGAAAAAGGAGTTTAAGACAAATGAAAGTACTATGGTATTGCAATGTACTGTTACCCAAAGCGGCAGAAGCGGCAAAGATAAAAGGAGAAATAAATACTGCTGGATGGATTGAGGGATTCTTAAATCAGATATGGAGTGATTACAAATGGGGGGGGGGGGGTATTGGGCGTCATCTGTCCTGCGGATGTAACCGGATTGATAAAAGCAGAAGCAGAGGATATTGCATTTTACATTGTATCACGGAAATCCCAAATAGAACAATTTAAAAAGATATTGAATGATTTTATGTGTGATATACTTCACATATTTGGAACAGAATCCCCTAATAGTTATGACTTGATAAAATTGTTTGGCAAGCCGGAAAGAACCGTTATAAATATTCAGGGAATGATGGGGATATACTCACAAGTCTATATGGAAGGGATGTCTTTGCGTTCGCAGACAAAAGAGAGGTTATTTGAGAAAGTAATTGGGAATAGCCTAGAGTCTCAGAAAAGAAGTTTGGCAATGCGTGGAAAAACAGAAAAAATGATTTTGGAAAATGTCAGGAATGTGATTGGACGCACAGATATTGACCGGATGATGGCTCTGACACAAAATCCGGAGATAAGGTATTTTCACTGCAATGAAATATTGAGAGATATTTTTTATCATAGCAGGACATGGCGATATGATATGGTTGAAACGCATTCTTTATTTTTTAGAAATACAGGAAATCCAATTAAAGGGTTACCGGGAATGCTCAAGGCATTATCAATTTTACTGAAAAAATACCCAGACACAAAGCTGTATGTGGTTGGTCCGGCAATTTATAGTCCGGCCTGTATGAAGCAAAAAGTTGTTGAGGGAACGTTTAATCGGGAATGTAGAGAAATCATGGATCAGAATAGTTTGTGGGCGCATATTGAATTTATGAATTCTCTGGACTCCGGACAAATGAAAGAACGCTACTTAAGGTCACATGCAGTGGTTTCTGCTTCAAATATAGAGAATGAATCCAATGTAGTAAGTGAGGCTAAAATACTAGGAGTTCCGGTTGTGGCTTCTTTTGTGGGCGGCTTACCAAATAGGATTAAACATGGCTATGATGGTTTTTTGTATCAGTTTAATTTGCCACAAATGCTTGCATATTATATAAGCGTGATATTTGACAATCCAGATATTGCTAATCGTATATCAAAAAATGCAGTGGAATCGCAAAGAATTATTAATAATCCTGATACGAATATCCGTAGACTTGAAGAGATATATCAAATCATATTTAAGCAGTAACAGTAGGTAATATGAATCTATATACGGTGTTTAGCAATTCAAAGATAAGCAGAGGAGAAAAGAAATGAGTGTATTTACAGGAAAAACCTTATTAATTACAGGGGGTACAGGTTCCTTTGGCAATGCAGTGTTGAACCGTTTCCTTCAAACAGATATCGGAGAGATTCGAATATTTTCCCGTGACGAGAAAAAACAGGATGATATGCGCCATGAGTTTCAGGCGAAGATGCCGGAAGCAGCAGACAAGATTTCTTTTTATATCGGCGATGTCCGTGACCTGGCTTCTGTGAAGAACGCCATACACGGTGTTGATTACATATTTCATGCCGCGGCATTAAAGCAGGTACCATCCTGTGAATTCTTTCCGATTGAGGCTGTAAAGACAAATGTTTTTGGAACAGAGAATGTTTTGACAGCAGCCATCGAAGAAGAGGTAGAGTCTGTTATCTGTCTATCCACCGATAAAGCGGCATATCCTGTCAATGCTATGGGAACTTCCAAAGCTATGATGGAAAAAGTTATCGTTGCTAAGAGCCGTACTACCCAAAAAACTAAAATATGTTGTACACGTTACGGTAATGTTATGTGTAGCCGTGGATCTGTTATTCCGCTTTGGATAGAGCAAATTCGTAATAGTAACCCTATCACATTAACAGAACCGGCTATGACACGTTTCATCATGTCCCTGGAAGAGGCAGTTGACCTTGTTCTATTTGCATTTGAACATGGAGAAGCGGGTGATATTTTGGTACAGAAAGCTCCGGCATGCACAATTCAGACGCAGGCAGAAGCCGTCTGTCAGCTGTTTAATGGTAAGAAAGAAAATATTAAGGTTATTGGTATCCGGCATGGTGAAAAAATGTATGAAACTCTTCTGACCAATGAAGAATGTGCCCATGCTATTGACCTTGGACGCTTTTATCGTGTACCATGTGATAAGAGAGGTTTAAATTATGATAAGTTCTTTACAAAGGGGAACAGAGAGAGAGTAAAGTTAAACGAGTTCAATTCCAATAATACAAGACTGCTGTCTGTAAAGGAAACCATAGCAAAACTAGCTGCTCTTACTTATATTCAGGAAGAACTTGCAAAGGATAACTTACAGTAAAAAGAGGTGTTGTATGAACGTATTAATAACGGGCGCGAAGGGTATGATGGGCACTGCCCTTGTTGCCAATTTGAAAAATATTAAAGATAATAAAGACCGTACCCGTCCAAAACTGCATATAGAAGAAATTTATGAATATGATATAGATTCAACGAGGGAGGAACTGGAAAAATATTGCCAAAAGGCAGATTTTATTTTTAATCTTGCAGGAGTAAACCGTCCGGAACATATGGAAGAATATATGAAAGGCAACTTCGGTTTTTCTTCTGAACTTTTGGGCCTTTTAAAAAAATATAACAATAAAGCACCAATTATGTTGAGTTCTTCTATCCAGGCTGCTTTAGCCGGAAGATTTAAAGATTCTGAGTATGGCCGTTCCAAAAGGGCAGGAGAGGAGCTGTTCTTTTCTTATGCTGAAGAGACGGGAGCCAGGATAGCGGTGTACCGTTTTCCGAACATGATGGGACACAGCCGTCCAAAATATAATTCCGCAGTATCTACCTTTTGCTGGGCAGTTGCAAATGACGAGGAATTTACCGTCAATGACCGCAGCACAGAGTTGGAACTTCTTTACATTGATGATTTTGTGGAAGGAATGTTTGATTTATTGGAAGGAAAAGAGCAGCACTGTGAATTTGACGGTGTAGATACGGTTCTGAGGGTAAACGGACGCTATTGCTGTGTTCCTGTGACACATAAGATTACATTAGGCGAGATTATAGATTTGTTGCAGCAGTTTAAGAAACAGCCAAGGACATTGATGATGCCGAAAATGCCGGAAGGTTCTTTTGCAAAAAAGTTGTATAGTTTATATTTGACATATCTTCCGGTGGAGAAGTTTAAGTATGAGTTAAAAATGAAAAGCGATGCTCGTGGAAGTTTTACGGAACTGGTACATACTGCTGATTGCGGGCAGGTGAGTATAAATATCAGCCGGCCTGGTGTTACAAAAGGTCAGCACTGGCATAATTCTAAATGGGAACTGTTTATTGTGGTTGCTGGGCACGGATTAATCCAGGAGCGGAACATTCATACAGGAGAAACAGTAGAATTTGAAGTCAGCGGAGATAAAATCGAAGCGATACATATGATTCCGGGTTGGACACATAATATTGCCAACCTATCAGATACAGAAAATCTTGTGACGGTTATGACCTGCAACGAGATTTTTAATCCAGAAAAACCAGACACATTTTATGAGCCAGTGTAGAGGGAGAAAGTAAACGATGAGTGAAAAATTTGCCGTAAAGACCGATTATTCGGATATTCATTTTAGAGATAATGGAAAGTTAAAACTTCTTATTATTGTAGGCACTCGTCCGGAAATTATCCGTCTTGCCGCGGTAATTGATAAGTGCCGTAAATATTTTGACGTAATACTGGCTCATACCGGGCAGAATTATGATTATAATTTGAATGGGATTTTCTTTGAGAATCTGAAGATTGAGAATCCGGAAGTTTATATGGATGCCGTTGGGGACGATCTCGGTGCGACCATTGGCAATATCATTAACTGCTCCTACAAACTGATGAACCAGATTAAGCCGGAGGCGCTCTTGATATTGGGCGACACCAATTCTTGCCTGTCAGCGATTGCAGCAAAGCGCCTGCATATCCCAATCTTTCATATGGAAGCAGGAAACCGCTGTAAAGATGAATGTCTGCCGGAGGAAACAAACCGCCGGATCGTGGACATTATTTCCGATGTGAACTTGGCTTACAGCGAACACGCTCGTAAATATTTACATGAGTGCGGACTGCCGAAGGAGCGTGTCTATGTGACCGGTTCGCCGATGGCGGAGGTACTGCGTCAGAACCTGCCGGAGATTGAAAAGTCAGATATTTTGGAAAAATTGGGACTGGAACCGCAGAAGTATATTTTACTTTCTGCGCATAGAGAAGAAAACATTGACACAGAGAAGAACTTCCTTTCTTTGTTTACAGCAATTAATAAGATGGCAGAGAAATACGATATGCCGATACTATATTCTTGTCATCCCCGTTCAAGAAACCGTATTGACGCTACAGGGTTTCAATTGGACAAACGTGTGATACAGCATGAGCCCCTTGGATTTCATGACTATAACCATCTGCAGATGAATGCTTTTGCTGTTGTTTCAGACTCAGGTACACTGCCGGAGGAGAGCAGCTTCTTTACAAGTATAGGGCACCCCATACCGGCTGTGTGTATCCGTACCTCAACAGAGCGTCCTGAAGCTTTGGATAAGGCTTGCTTTGTGTTAGCGGGTATTGATGAAAGATCGTTACTTCAGGCAGTGGACACTGCTGTGCAGATGCAGTTGGACTGTGATTATGGTATCCCAGTGCCGGATTATGTGGAGGAAAATGTCAGTACAAAAGTAGTTAAGATTATCCAAAGTTACACAGGGGTGGTAAATAAGATGGTTTGGAGAGTCATAGATTAGAAGATTATTATTATGCGGAGAAGTATTATTAATCTTAAGGCTTGAGCAATATAGGAGGTGCCATGTACCATATCCACAAAAACTCATACCGTTTTCTATTCCTTCTCTCCATTGCTGTCATTCTATATGCCACATTGTATCGCGAGGCCGGACAGGGAGACATAGAACTCCGCCTTTTCTGGACCATAAAACGCGCCTGGAGTGAACATTCAGGCTATTATTGGTATTTGATTTTAGGAAATATTGCACTGTTTATGCCTTTTGGATTTTTTCTAACTGCCATCCTCCAAAAGCCGGACTGGAAGAAAGCAGCCATGATGGGATTTGTTTTTTCAGCGGCCATCGAGGTGTCCCAGGTCCTTTTGGATAGAGGATTAGGCGAGTTTGATGATGTGCTTCACAATACATGGGGGAGCTTGATGGGATATTGTGCAGCAGTGATACTGGGATATTTGTTCGGGCATCAGAAAGAGCGGTATGAAGGAAATGTGAAAGGAGCCGGTCTGTTCTTTGGTATGACAATATTAATGTTTACCATTCTAATATTATACAACAGGCCTGACTGGAGCGTGCGTTTGTGGAGGAGGCAATCATTATGTCTGCTAAGGAGGCTCTTATACCCGTTTTACTAACAGCGCTTATACCGTCCTACCAAAAAACACTTGACAAATCCCCCAATAATTATTATGCTTGATAATTATAAATCAAAGCAAATAAACCAAACAAGCAAATCATGCAAACAAAGCAATCCAATCAAACACAACGGTTATGAAGAAGAGGAGTACATCATATAAACCATCAGAGAGGGCGGTCCACTGGCTGAAAGGCGGCCCGGGCAGAGTATGATAGAAGGTAGCTTCTGAACTGGAGCGGTGAAGGATAAAACTGAGAGACTGGCAGGCGGATATTTCCGTATTGCCACCATGTAAAGTTTCCTTCTGTGTAGCTGCTTCCGACCGGCCTGCGTTAAAGGCCTAATGAGACTGCCGGACATCCGGCAAAACAAAGGTGGTACCGCGGACACTCCGCCCTTTGCCTTCCCTTAACCGGGATTGGCGAAGGGCTTTTTATTTTCAGGCAAACAGGGTCTGTCTGCTGGCAGCCATTTTTCTGTAATTAACCAAACCGTTAATGAGTCCATCAACAAAACCACTAACAGACTTATTAACAAAACCATTAACCCAAATAAATTAGTTACTATAATTACTAAAATTAGTTATCAAAACTAATTACCAAAACTTATTACAAAAATTAATTATCAAGACTCATTATTAAAACCCATTACAAAGACCCACTACAAAAACCAATTACAAAAACCATCTACAAAAAAGGAGAACAAACCATGAAGGAACTGGAGAAAACCTACAACCCGGCGGACATCGAAGACCGCCTGTACCAGAAGTGGCTGGACGGAAAGTATTTCCACGCAGAGGTAAACCGCAGTAAGAAACCATTTACCATCGTGATGCCGCCGCCAAACATCACAGGCCAGCTGCACATGGGCCATGCCCTGGACAATACCATGCAGGATATTCTGATCCGCTATAAGAGGATGCAGGGCTACGAGGCGCTGTGGCAGCCGGGTACGGACCATGCTGCCATTGCCACCGAGGTCAAGGTTATTGACAAGCTTAAGAAGGAAGGCGTTGACAAAGCAGACCTGGGACGGGACGGTTTCCTTAAGGAGTGCTGGAAGTGGAGAGATGAGTACGGCACCAGAATCGTGAATCAGCTTCATAAACTGGGTTCATCTGCTGACTGGGACAGGGAGCGTTTTACCATGGACCATGGCTGCTCTGACGCAGTTCTGGAGGTCTTTGTCAAGCTGTACGAGAAAGGCTACATCTATAAGGGGTCCAGAATCATCAACTGGTGTCCTGTATGCCAGACCTCTATCTCTGATGCAGAGGTGGAGCATGTGGAGCAGAACGGCTTTTTCTGGCACATCAATTATCCCGTAGTGGGAGAGCCTGGCCGTTTTGTGGAGATAGCCACCACAAGGCCGGAAACCATGCTGGGAGACACCGCGGTTGCGGTGAACCCGGAGGATGAGCGCTATCAGGACATCGTGGGCAAGATGCTTAAGCTGCCTCTGACAGACAGGGAGATTCCTGTTATCGCCGACCCGTATGTGGACAAGGAATTTGGAACAGGCTGCGTGAAAATTACCCCGGCCCACGACCCCAACGATTTTGAGGTGGGCAAGCGCCACAACCTGGAAGAAATCATTATCTTAAACGACGATGCCACAGTAAATGTTCCGGGACCGTATTTTGGTATGGACCGCTACGAGGCCAGGAAGGCCATTGTGGCTGATTTGGAAGCTCAGGGCCTGTTGGTCAAGGTGGTTCCACACTCCCACAACGTAGGAACCCATGACCGCTGCAAGACCACGGTAGAGCCCATGGTGAAGCAGCAGTGGTTTGTAAAGATGGAGGAGATGGCTAAGCCGGCCATTGAGGCCCTTAAGAACGGCAGCCTTACCTTTGTTCCGGAGAGCTTTGGAAAGACATATCTCCACTGGCTGGAAGGTATCCGCGACTGGTGTATCTCCAGACAGCTGTGGTGGGGACACAGGATACCTGCCTATTACTGTCAGGAATGCGGAGAAATTGTGGTTTCCAAGGAAGCTCCCCACGCCTGCCCTAAGTGCGGCTGCACTTCATTAAAACAGGATGAGGATACCCTGGATACCTGGTTCTCATCCGCTCTCTGGCCCTTCTCTACTCTGGGATGGCCTGAAAAGACAGAGGATCTGGATTATTTCTATCCCACAGATGTTCTGGTGACAGGATATGATATTATTTTCTTCTGGGTTATCCGTATGGTGTTCTCCGGCCTGGAGCAGACCGGAAAGCTTCCGTTCCACACCGTGCTGATACACGGCCTGGTAAGAGACTCCGAAGGACGGAAAATGAGCAAGTCCCTGGGCAACGGCATCGATCCCCTGGAGGTCATCGACAAGTACGGTGCAGACGCCCTGCGCATGACCCTGATTACGGGCAATGCTCCCGGCAATGATATGCGCTTCTATTGGGAGCGTGTGGAGAACAGCCGTAACTTTGCCAATAAGGTCTGGAATGCGTCCCGATTCATTATGATGAACATTGAGAAGGCTGCCCAGTCCGGCGAGGTGGCTTTGGACCGCCTTACCATGGCTGACAAATGGATTGTGTCCAAGGTAAACACCCTTACCAGGGAAGTGACGGAGAACCTGGATAAATACGAGCTGGGAATCGCCCTTCAGAAGGTTTATGATTTTATTTGGGAAGAATTTTGCGATTGGTATATTGAAATGGTGAAGCCAAGGCTGTACAATGAAGAGGACGATACAAAGGCGGCCGCTATCTGGACGCTTAAGCATGTGCTGATTCAGGCGCTGAAACTGCTTCATCCCTTTATGCCGTTTATATCAGAAGAAATTTTCTGCAATCTCCAGGAGGAAGAGGAGACCATCATGGTTTCCCAGTGGCCGGTTTACAGGGATGACTGGAATTTTGCAAAGGAAGAACAGTCCACAGAGACCATCAAGGAGGCTGTAAGAGCTATCCGTGGCGTGCGTTCATCCATGAACGTTCCTCCCAGCAAGAAGGCAACGGTTTATGTGGTATCGGAGGACGCAGGGCTGCTGCAGATATTTGAGCACAGCAAACGCTTCTTTGCCGCTTTGGGCTATGCGGGCGAGGTGATTCTCCAGGAGAATAAGGAAGGAATTGCAGACGATGCTGTATCCGCAGTGATTCACAAGGCAGTGATTTATATGCCATTTGCAGATCTGGTGGATATTGAGAAGGAGATAGAGCGGTTAAGGGGCGAAGAAAAACGTCTGGCAGGAGAGCTGGCCCGTTCCAGAGGTATGCTGGGCAATGAGAAGTTTGTAAACAGGGCGCCCGAAGCAAAGATTGCCGAGGAGCGCGCAAAACTTGAAAAATATGAGCAGATGATGGAGCAGGTGAAGATACGTCTGGCACAGCTTCAGTGATGAACCCGGAGAAGGATTAGGGCGGTGGGGGCAGGCGGAAAGCCAGATACACCGGAGTAAACCGTATACACCGCGGCAGACCAGATACAGGGATAGAGAGGGAGAGCATAGCATGAATCAATCATCAGGAAATAAGCCGGTTATCCATGTCAGGATGTTCGGCGGTTTCACCATCACAATGGATGAAAAGGCCATGTGCGACAGCGATAACCGGTCCAGGAAAGCCTGGAGCCTGCTGAGCTATCTGATAATCAAGCGCAGGGGAGATGTGAGCATCAATGAGCTGTTCCATGCCATCTGGCAGGACGGTGTTCAGGATAATCCTTACGGCGCCCTTAAAACCCTGGTTTTTCGGGTTAGGAAGATGCTGGAGGCCGCCGGTTTCCCGTCTCAGGATTTGATTCTGAGCCAGAAGGGGGCCTACATGTGGAACCCGGCCTGGGAAACAGAGGTGGACACGGACCGGTTTGAGAGTCTGTGCCGGAGAATCCTGGACCCGGAATTGGATGGGAAGAATATGTGGGAGGCCTGTCTGGAGGCATTTGAACTCTACAGGGGCATTTTTCTGCCCAGGTCAGCTGAGGAGAGCTGGGTAGGTCCCATGGCTGCCTATTACCACACATTATACCAGAAGCTGGTTGTTTATATGGCGGAAAAACTGATCCGGGATAAGGAGTATGCACAGGTGGAGGAAATCTGCCAGAGGGCTATCGGCATTGACCGGTTTGCCGAGGATTTCCACTATTACCGGATTTATGCTGCTTACGGACAGGGGGAACAGGAGACTGCCCTGAAGCGGTATAAGGATACCACGGATATGTTCTACCGGGAACGTCTGATGACGCCCTCAGAGCATTTTAAGGAATTATACAAGGTTATCAGTAACAGCGAGCAGGATGTAGTGACCGACCTGGATGTGATTCAGGAGAATCTGGGCACGGGCGGCGCCGGAGAAGGTCATGGCGCGTACCAGTGTGAATATGCGGTGTTCAAGCGTCTGGTACAGCTGGAGCGCAGAGGCGTGGAGCGCAGCGGTGATTCCGTGTACCTTTGTCTTTTGACTGTGGGAGACAGGAAGGGACGTACCCTGAAACCGGAGATCCAGGCAAGAGCCATGGAACGCCTGAGGGCGTCCATTCAGAAATCCCTTCGTTCCAGCGACGTTTACGCGCGTTACAGTGTCAGCCAGTTCATCCTGCTTCTGTCCTCCGCCACCTTTGAGAACAGCGAGATGGTCATGGAACGGATTCTGTCCGTTTTCAATAAATCGTATGTGCGCAAGGATGTGGCGGTGAATTACAGCCTTGACGTGCTGAAACCCTGATTATCAGAACCTTTATGACAGCAAGGCAGTTGTTTTTAACTGCTTCACATTCATTACATACAGCGAGGTCAGACTATGAAGATAAAAAATGCGCTTTTGCTGCTGCTGACAGCCTCTATATGGGGGGTGGCCTTTGTGGCGCAGAGCGTTGGAATGGATTACGTGGGCCCACTTACATTTAACTGCGTCAGATGCCTTATGGGTGGTGTCGTCCTTCTTCCCTGCATATGGTTTTTTGACAGGAAGAATAAAAGGAAGGAACAGGTTCCTGTTATACCCGGAGCCAGGAAGACCCTGATTATGGGAGGAATCTGCTGCGGCGTGGCCCTTTGCCTGGCCAGCAATTTCCAGCAGTTTGGAATCCAGTACACCACAGTGGGAAAGGCAGGGTTCATAACCGCCTGCTACATTGTCATTGTCCCTGTACTTGGTCTTTTATTAGGTAAGAAATGCAGTCCTGTGGTTGCCGGGGCAGTAGTTCTGTCACTGGCGGGTCTTTACATGCTGTGCATGAAGGGCGGGGAACTGTCGGTGAACAAAGGGGATCTTCTTATGCTGGTATGCGCATTTCTTTTTGCTGTGCATATCATGATTATTGACTTCTTTTCCCCTGTTGTGGACGGGGTAAAGATGTCCTGTATCCAGTTTTTTGTCAGCGGCATCCTCTCAGGAGCAGCCATGCTGATTTATGAAACGCCTGAATGGAGCCAGATTATAGCCGCATGGGCGCCGGTTCTCTATGCGGGCATCATGTCCTGCGGAGTGGCTTATACCCTGCAGATTGTGGGACAGAAGGGGATGAATCCAACGGTGGCTTCCCTGATTCTGAGCCTGGAATCCAGTATTTCAGTTCTGGCCGGATGGGTGATTTTAGGGCAAAGGCTTTCTTCCAAGGAAGTACTGGGCTGCGCCCTCATGTTTGGCGCCATCATACTGGCGCAGATTCCGGTGGGACGCCGCAGGGAAGCCTCTCTGAATACGGAGGGAAACTAGAGGGCCCGGTGCAGAAGGAAAACGGTGTTACAGAAGGCAGCCGGTGTTACAGAAGGCAGTCAATCAGAAACCAGTCAATCAGAAACCAGCCAATCATGCAGAAACCGGCAAAAGGGATTCTTGTCGCATCCTGGCGAAGGGCGGCGAGAATATCCGGTTGCCAATTGAATAAAATTAGGTTAAGATTATAAAAGCCTGTCCGGCAGACAGGCTTTTAAGAAAGAATGGATTTTAATTATGGGACAAGCAGAGGAGTATTTGGACCGCATTCCCATGTGGACCAGGAAAAAGAATTCATTGGAGGACGTCAGGCGGTTTCTGGATTATCTGGGAAACCCTGACCGGGACAGGCCGGCGATTCATGTGGCAGGGACCAATGGAAAGGGTTCTGTGTGCGCATTTCTCACCTCTATTTTAGGTGAGGCCGGTTACAGCACCGGCACCTTTATCTCACCACATCTGGTGGAGGTGCGTGAACGTTTCCTGATTAATGGGGAAATGGTGGATCAGGAAAGCTTTGAAGGGGCTTTTGAGACTGTCCTTAAGGCCAGCAGAAAGCTTGCGGACCAGGGACTCTGCCATCCCACTTTTTTTGAATTCCTGTTTTATATGGCCATGGTCCTGTTCAGAATGCATGATGTGGATGTGATGATTCTGGAAACAGGCATGGGCGGCAGGCTGGATACCACCAATGTGCTGGAACGGCCGGCGGCCTGTGTGATTACCTCCATCAGCATGGACCATACCAGGTATCTGGGCGATACCCTGGCCAAGATTGCAGGGGAAAAGGCCGGCATTATTAAGACCGGTGTTCCGCTTATTTTTGATGACGGGCAGCCGGAGGTCTCCACCATACTGGAGGGATTTGCTTTCCGCAAGGGTGCTGCCAGATATCCGGTGGGCCGGGATGATTTTTATGTGGAGGAGATAGGCGAAAAGGGCCTGTCCATTAACGCCAGGATGAAGGACGGCAGATGCCTGGAGCTGGAGATTCCCTTTGAAGCTTTTTACCAGGCGGAGAACGCCATGCTGGCTGTGCGCACCCTGGACGTCCTGCGCTATCCCGGAGAATGTCCCAGGACAGGATGCCGGATGCCGGGACACGGTCCCTGCATCTGCCCGGACGGAAAGGAATGGGGAATATCGGACCAGCACATTATAAAGGGCCTGAAGAATACATTCTGGCCCGGCCGTATGGAGCAGGTGAGGCCGGGAATCTACCTGGACGGCGCCCATAATCCCGGCGGTATTGAGGCGTTCATACAGACAGCCGGAGAAATTTCGGACAGACAGGGAAAGAAGCCGTGGCTGCTGTTTGCAGCTGTTTCGGATAAGGACTATGAGCGTATGGCAGAGCAGCTGTGCAGAGAGATGATATGGGAAGCAGTTGGCGTGGTTCATATGAACAGTGACAGAGGACTGGCGGCTGAAGAGCTGGCCAGGGTATTCAGAACCTATACGTCCAGACCTGTTTACTCATACGGGGACACAAAGAGCGCGGTTGAGGATATGGCTGAAAAGAGCCGGGAGGGACTGCTGTTCTGCGCCGGATCCCTGTATCTCATCGGTGAGATTAAGGCTGTACTGGAGCAGAAGTCCTGAGCAGTCCTGATAAGATAGGAGTGATATACATGATTGATTTTGAAGAGGAGATTGAGCGTTTTAAACCAAGCCTGGATGTGGAAGAGGTGGAGGACGCCATTGTTAAGAGCGATTTGACGGATATGACGGACATCATGATGGAACTGATAAAAGAAAGAGGCGAGCGGGACCTGTGAATACAGACTATGCAAGAAAGAACCAGCAGATAGCCAACAGCTTCTACAACCTGGGCCTGGAAAAGGCCAGGATACGGGATCTGTCCGGCGCGGCCCAGTGCCTGAAGAAGAGCCTGCATTTTAATAAGTATCAGACAGATGCCAGGAATCTGCTGGGACTGATATACTATGAGAACGGTGAAGTGGCAGATGCCCTGGTACAGTGGGTCATCAGCCTGAACCTGCAGCCGGAGGATAATCTGGCGGACCATTATCTGGATGAGATTCAGAGGAAGCCGGGACAGCTGGAGATAGAGAGCCAGAATGTGAAAACATTTAACCAGGCGCTCTGGCACGCCCAAAACGGCAGCGATGATTTGGCCATTCTCCAGCTGGCCAGAGTGGTGGAGTCAAACCCTCATTTTGTGAAGGCCCATCTGCTCCTGGCCCTGTTATATATGGCCAGGGAGGACTTTAATAAGGCCGGGCGCTGCCTGTACAAGATTCTCCAGATTGACAAGAGCAACCAGAAGGCCCTGTACTATATGTCCATTGTAAAACAGAATACAGGCAGGGCTGACGCGGAGAAGCGCAAGATGGTGAAGGCATTTTCCCATCGGAAGATGGAGGATGACGATGTCATCATACCTAATACTTATAAGGAAAATACAGGTATTTCCACTGTGCTTCACATCATTATAGGGCTGGTTCTGGGCATTATGGCATTTTATTTTCTCATTCTGCCGGCCAGGACAAGGGACCTTAACAGCATTCACGATAACAACCTGAAATCCTACATGCAGAAGCTCAACAATGCAAATCAGCAGTACGATATTCTGAAAGCGGATTACGATGAGCTGGATGCCCACACAAAGGAGATTCAGGCCCGTCTGGACGAGCTGACCACAGGCAACACCAGCGTCATTGCCCAGTACCAGGGACTGATTTGGATTCTCCAGGATTACAGGAGCGGTGATTTGGTGGCAGCGGCCAAGGCATTTGCAGGAGCAGGCTTTGATTTGATTGAGGACGAAAACATACAGGCTATTGTGGAAAATATCCGTCAGGATATGACGGCGAATATCTACCAGAGTCTGGTGGACCGGGGACTTCAGCTGTGGAACGCAGGCAATAAGACAGAGGCCATGGACTATTTCCAGGCCAGTCTGACCATAAAGCCGGATAATCCGGAAGCCTTGTTCTATGTGGGGCGTCTGTACCAGGATGCCGGCGACACGGACAATGCCAATTCCATGTTTGACAAAGTGGTCAATGAATTCCCAGATTCCGAATATGTGGACCGGGCAAAGAATGCCAGGGGTTATTAATTTAAACGGTTTTTCAGGAAAGATACTACAGAAGATAAGAAACATGTCTTTTGTGGTATCTTTTTTTGTATTTTATAGGCACTGAGAAAGGAGTATGGAGGGATGGAACAGACAACGTTTACGTATGAGGCCAGGGAGCAGATGCTGGTGATTCACCTTCCGGGAGAGCTGGACCACCATAACTGCAGGAACCTGAAACGGGATACGGACCTGCTTTTGGCGGAGAATTACATTAATCGGATTGTATTTGATTTTACACACACATCATTTATGGATTCATCCGGCATCGGGGTACTTTTAAACCGTTATAAGCAGATGGCAGCCAGCCGGGGAACCGTGGCCTATTACGGGGCAGGACCCCAGGTCAGGCGGATACTGGAGATGGGCGGGGTAAGCCGCCTAATCAAAGGATATGAAGACAGGGAATCAGCAATAAAGGGATGAAAAAGATGGAGGATAAGAAGATGGAGACAAACAGAGAACACATGAGGCTGGAAATGGAGAGCCTTTCCCGGAATGAGGAGTTTGCCAGGGTGGTGACCGCCGTGTTCATGAGCAGGCTGGACCCCACCCTGGAGGAGGTGGACGATGTGAAGACAGCCGTATCCGAGGCAGTAACCAATGCAGTCATACATGGCTACAGGGGAGACCGGGGAACCATATATCTGGACCTGACCGCAGATATGGAGGAACGGACCCTGACCGTGGCGGTGAAGGACTGCGGTGTGGGTATAGCGGATGTGAAACAGGCCATGGAGCCTATGTTTACCACGGATCCCGAGGGTGAGCGCTCCGGCATGGGCTTTTCTTTCATGGAGGCCTTTATGGACCAGGTAGAGGTGGAGTCCGAACCAAATCATGGCACATTGGTGACAATGAAGAAATCCATCGGCAGGTGACGGCGATGGATGAGACCATGAAATTAATCAATATGGCTCACGAAGGGGATAAAGCGGCAAGGGACCAGCTGGTCATGGACAATGTGGGACTCATATGGAGCATTGTCAGGCGGTTCTCAGGCCGGGGATATGAGATGGAGGATCTGTTCCAGATTGGAAGCATCGGACTGATTAAGGCCATTGACAAATTTGACACTGGATTTGACGTGAAATTTTCTACCTATGCAGTGCCCATGATTACAGGAGAAATCAAACGATTTCTCAGGGATGACGGTATGATCAAGGTCAGCCGCTCCATCAAGGAACTGGGGGTTAAGGTCAGGGCCGCCAGGGAGGAAATGACATACGCTTTGGGAAGGGAACCTACCATTGAGGAGATTGCAGGCCGGTTAGGAACCAGCCGTGAGGAAGTGGCGGCGTCCCTGGAAGCGGCGGCAGAGGTGGAGTCGTTATACCGTCCGGCGGACAGCGGGGATGAAAATTCCACTTATCTCATGGACCGCCTGGCCCAGGACAACAATGACCATGAGGATTTGTTAAACCGAATGGTTTTAAAGGATTTGATGGAGGGACTTGAGGAAGAGCAGAGAGAAATCATTCTGCGCCGATATTTTTACAATGAGACTCAGACCCAGATTGCCGGCGAGCTGGGCATTTCCCAGGTACAGGTGTCGAGGCTGGAAAAACGTATATTGAAAGAAATGAGGAAAAAACTGTAAACAAAAGTCTTATGGTATAAAAAGTTCCATGGAAGTCATACTAGATACCAGAAACCAATTAACTTTTCTTGAAAAGGATGTGATTCTTATGGGTTTTGGTAAACGAGTATGTGAACTGCTTGCAGTCATAGCCTCCCTTCTCCTGATAGGGGCCCTGGTATGGTATCTGTCCTCAGGTTTCGGAGACAGGGGATATGAAAAGGAAGGGACGCTGGTATGGGAGGAGATGGACGGGCCTTCCGTGGAAGAGGAAGTATGTCCGGCCTTTGTGACTGACCCTGTGTCCATGATGTACGGACAGCAGGAAATCCAAAGGAGCGGAAGAGGTCTATGAACCATACAGTCTATTTAAAACTAAGTCAAATCACGGAGCTGACCCACAAGGACGTTGTCCTAAAGGACGTGGCCCAGGTTTACTGCGACGACCAGAATGTGATGAATAAATGCAACTCCATGAAGGTCATGACCGTGAAGGTGGACGCCAAGCGGCGCTATATCATGAGTGCCCTGGATGTAATCAACAAGTTAAAACAGCTGGACTCCACCATTGATGTAAACAACGTGGGGGAGACGGATTTCATTATAGCCTACAAACCGCCTTCCCCGCCTGCTTACATCTGGCAGTGGACCAAGACTGTATTTGTCTGCCTGGTGTGTTTTTTCGGCGCTGCATTTGCCATTATGACCTTTAACAATGACGTCAGCGTTACCGATGTGTTCAGCGAGGTGTTCAGCCTGGTCATGGGCTATGAATCCGGAGGTTTTACTGTGCTGGAGATTAGCTACTCGGTTGGTCTGGCCGTGGGCATCATCGGTTTCTTCAATCATTTCGCAGCCATTAAACTGAATACGGACCCCACGCCGTTAGAGGTGGAAATGCGCCTTTATGAGGACAATATCAGTAAGACCCTGATTGCCAATGACGGCAGAAAGGAGTCCAAAATTGATATTACTTAAAAAATGTCTGCTGGCGTTCTTCGGTCTGTGCGCCGGCGGCATCATTGCAGCCGGCGTATATGCGTTCCTGGCCATTATCGGCGTGTTTGTGCGCCTCATGGGAAAGACAGGCACCAGGAAGCATATTTTTCTGTATGAGACAGTGATTATTCTGGGCGGGGTCCTGGGAAATATACTGGATATTTATGAGTTTCCCATCTATATGGGGCCCTATATCGGCACCCTATTCATATGTGTATTCGGACTGGCGGTCGGGATTTTTGTGGGCTGTCTGGTCATGTCACTGGCAGAGACGCTAAAGGCCCTACCGGTCATCAGCCGGAGGATTCACCTGGCCGTGGGACTTCAGTATCTGATATTTGCCCTGGCGGCAGGGAAAATGGCGGGGTCCCTGGTATATTTCTGGAATCATATGGCCTCCCTGGGATGATGTGGCCAAAGAGGATGAGCCTAAAGAGGATGTCCCCAAAGAGGAGGAGCCAAAAAGGTTTAGGGCTGTCCGCAGCCGGATTTTGAGAGGAGTAAACGAATGGAGATTGATAAGAAAAAGTATGAGGAGTACGTGAAACAGGTGACTCCCACCCACAGCCTGGCAAAGAATATGGCGGCGGCCTTTCTGGTAGGCGGAATCATCTGCGTGCTGGGACAGTTTGCCCTGAATTTTATGATGAACAACATGGGTATGGACCAGGAAACAGCAGCGGCCTGGACTTTGCTGGAGCTGATTCTTTTAAGTATCCTGCTGACCGGATTTAATATCTATCCAAAGATTGTGAAGTTCGGGGGAGCAGGCGCCCTGGTGCCGATAACAGGATTTGCCAATTCTGTGGTGGCGCCGGCCATTGAGTTTCACGCGGAGGGCGAGGTGTTCGGTGTTGGCTGTAAGATATTTACCATTGCCGGGCCGGTGATTTTGTACGGGGTTTTGACCAGCTGGGTCTTGGGGCTGATTTACTGGGTTGGCAGATGGATGGGGATTTTTTAATAGGCAGCTAGGAAGGATTAAAATTGATTCGGTCATTTATAAGCAGGATGATGGATGAAATATTTCATTAGCCTGCTTTTTTGATGCCTGAAGATGTTTAACTTACAAAATAGCGGTTCGGGAATTAGGCAAGAGGTAAGTGTGAATTTTGCAGGGGATATAGAGGTAGTATAGAATATATAATGAGGAATGTGGAAAATATTGTGATCATAATGGGAATTTTTGCATGTTTCTGATATAATTAATACTACGTTGTTTTAGGCATCTCCGCGGTAGAGGAAGGGAAATATTTAAACTATGATGATAAGGTGGAAATGATATGGGTAGATTGATTTATGTATGGTACTATAACTTTGAAGGAAACAGGAGACACTGTTATGGAGCGGCATTGAGCCAGGAGTATCTGGTTACCACGGATATTGTTAAAAATGCGCATCCTGTATCGGTTCGTGTTAAAATAAATAAGAATAAGGAGTATGCCTGCCAAAAGGATTTTTATGGTAAAAATATTGATTGTGTAACTGCCGTTGTGGGGGAAAACGGAAGCGGGAAAACAACCTTTGCGCAGATGCTGATGAATTACGAATATCCGGGTATTAAGAAAGCAAATTCCTTTTTTTGGATAGAAGTGTCCGATGACGGGGGGCTTATCCTATATAAAAACCAAATTGAAGTTCAAAATGTTACCGGAGCAGGCTTTGAGTTTGAATTAAGAAATTGGAATACAAATTTACTAAGCATGGTCTATTTATCAAATATGTTTAATTTTGCTGAGTTATGCGGGGGCAATGAATTGGAGGATGTAGGAAGGAACAATTATCTGGCACGTCAGGTCTATACCCCGGCTGCACTGCTGAAAACCAGCAGGGAAAATGCAAAAAAAGGTACTTATGGCTACAAAACCTTTGACAATCAATATTTTGTTCCGATACAGAAGTATGCCGAGGAAATGGAGAGGTCTGACATCCAGGCCTATATCAAAAAACAGGAAGAGTTAATTATAGAAGGGTATATGTCCTCTTCGGAGGCAATCAAAAAGGAACTGGATATCTTTCAATGCTGTGAAATAAAGATACGGGAATTTGCCGAGGATTTGATAACAGACGCTGTCCGTGACAAAAGCCAAAGCTCATGCCACATGGCAGATGCAAAGAAATGTTACGAAATGCTGAGGACAACTGTCCTGAAGGACCAGAAAGAAAACTTCTGGCTTAATATCTATATTCTCTGCGTGGCAGAAATATATTTAGCATTCTGTGGTTATGATGGCAGACAAGGAAGGGAAATACTCGCAGAAATAAAAGATAGGGCTGTTAATCCCGGTTGTGAGGCCATTTGCTATCTGCGGACCCTTATTTCCAGTATCAAAGGAATCGAAAAACTGGGATGGGGAATTCAGATTAAGGGCTGCCTGGATATACTGAACAAATATTTTAGTCAGATGGGAGAACGCCTGCAAAGGGATGGAGCCCAGGAAAATTACCGGGACCTGAAGGATTGGGAACTGGGGGTACAGGACTTTGAAGATATCAAAAATTTGGTTGAATGGTATTCGAAAGAACTGAAAAAGCCTCAGTCCTTTTTTAAACGGAATTTACGTTTTGGTATTGGACCTGTTTCTACAGGAGAGCTGGCGCTTTTAAATCTGTTTTCTTACATAGCGGATGCCATGGCTAAAAATCCCCTTCAGAAACGATTTCTGATTATCATAGACGAGATAGATGCAGGACTGCATCCCAGGTGGCAGCAGAAAATCATGAAATTCCTTCTGGATTGGCTGGGAAGCTTTAAGGAATACCGGTTCCAGCTTATAGTGACTTCACATTCTCCCATTGTATTATCAGATATCCTGAAGGAACATGTCATACTGCTATCCGGGGATGCAACGGTACGTTCTATGGAAAGCCCTACCTTTGGGGCCAATATAGCCATGCAGTTTTTGGATGTGTTCTATATGGATAAGGGAAATATCGGTGAGTTTGCCAAGGAAAAGATAGGAAACCTAATAAGCAGGATTGACCGTTTTCAGACAAATGACAGCGAGGAGAGGAGAGAACTGCTCTATCTGGCCGGTTCAGTGGGTGATCCTGTGGCCAGAAAAGAGCTGCAGAACAGGATTATGAAGAAAAATCCGCTGCATGTCTCCTTTATGGAGGAATGGGAGCGCAGCAGCGATGAGGAGCGTAGAAAAGTATTAGAATATATGAGAAAACAACATAACACGGAAGCTAAGGGGGACCGATGATTTACATAGAGGTAAAAAAAGATAAATGGAAAGAACTGGAACATTATCATGCAGTATACATAGAAGAGACATTACCGGGCAGATGGAAGCGTTTTTGTGAGAAAACAATTCCCTGGACAGAGCGCACTGCAGTGCTCTGTATATTAAAAAACCATAGGATGATAAATATAAAAGATAAGGAGCTCCAGATTCCTAATATCATCAGGTGGTGCACCTCTGAAGATATCCATACTCTGGCGGATGAGACATTGGAAGATCTGTTTGATGGGCTCACGTTTGAAATAAGCGAAGAGAAAAAACAAAATTGTGTAAAACACATCCGTTATATTTTAGGATACCAAAATTTCTCCGGCAGCTCCCGCATCAAGACAAGAGATGGCCGTCCATGGTCCAGGGAGACATTTATGGATGAGATAGGCATAAAGGTATGCCCGTACTGTAACAGGCAGTATATTACCAGCTATTCTGTCAGCCCAGAAGGGAAAAGGATAAGAAAGACCACGACGGATACGGACCATTATTATCCGGCGAGCAAGTTCCCTTTCTTGTCCATGAACATCCACAACATGGTGCCCAGCTGTCAAATATGTAACTCAAGACTGAAATTAGATAAGGTTTCCTGTAAGCGTGATGCTCATTTATACCCTTATATGGATCCAAGCAGCAGTCTGGAATTCCAGATTCCTTTTTCTGATGTCCCGCAGCTTTATGCTTTTTCAGAAGAGGATATCCATATCTGTTTGAAGGAGTCCGAAGGAGTGGAAAAGAGGGCTGAACAGTCTAAGAAAATATTTAGGCTGGAGGAGGTATATGAGACCCACAGGGATATTGTGTACCGGTTAAAAAACGAGATAAGAGACTATTCCCGGGAAGAGTACAACAAGATATTTTGCGAGAACTATACGGATCTTTTCGGGGGATATGACAGATTCATAGAGGTGCTCCATCCATTTTTGGCTGAGGATGAAAAGAATACACCATTGACAAAAATGAAGAAAGATATTTACTTTTACCTGAAGGAGAATTGTGCTGTTTTATATTGACCCATTTAGAAAAGCTTAAGGCCGCTATTTCTGAGTATTTTTCCGGAAACGAGGGATACTGTAATTATTACATCCTGTCACAGGAAGGAGAGTACATGAAATGGGACAAATGAAAGGCAAGGCAAGTATTGAATTTGAACACCCCCCGGTCATCATAAGCGCTGGCTCCGTCGTTGGGAAAAAAGAGGGGGAAGGTCCTCTGGGAAGCCTGTTCGATGAGGTAGAACTGGACGATATGTTTGGTATGGATAATTGGGAACAGGCGGAGAGCACCATGCAGAAGAAAACCGCGGATTTGGTCATTGAAAAGGGCGGCATACGAAAGGGTGACCTGCGCTATCTGTTTGCAGGCGATCTGCTGGGGCAGCTCATAGCCACATCCTTTGGCACTGTGGATTTGGAGATCCCTCTTTTTGGGCTTTACGGGGCCTGCTCCACCATGGGAGAGGCATTGGGATTGGGGGCAATGGCGGTCAACGCAGGATACGCGGACCAGGTTATGTCCATGGCGTCCAGCCATTTTGCCACTGCGGAAAAACAGTTCCGTTTTCCGCTGGCTTATGGGAACCAGCGGCCGCCCTCTGCCACATGGACTGTAACGGGCTGCGGCGCCGTGGTTCTGGCCGGAAACAGGAAGGATGGTATGGCCCGCATCGCAGGCATCACAACGGGACGTATGGTGGACATGGGCGCCAAGGATTCCATGAATATGGGAGCAGCCATGGCTCCGGCAGCATTCCACACCATTGAACAGAACCTGGAGGATTTTCAGGTCAATGAGACCTGGTATGATAAAATCATTACCGGGGATCTGGGAGAGGTGGGAAGGACCATTCTGCTGGAATTTATGAAGAATAAAGGAAGAGACTTAAGCCAGCTTCACATGGACTGCGGTATGGAGATATACGATAAGGAACAGCAGGACACCCATTCAGGCGGAAGCGGATGCGGCTGTTCCGCTGTCACCCTTTGCTCCTACATCCTCCCCAAGGTACAGGACGGCACATGGAAGCGGGTTTTATTTGTCCCCACAGGTGCCCTGCTGTCCTCGGTCAGCTTCAATGAAGGACAGAGCATACCGGGCATTGCCCATGCAGTCGTCATTGAACATATAGACAGTTAAGGAGGGAATGACATGGACTATTTAAAAGCGTTTATCGTGGGAGGAATCATCTGCGCCCTGGTGCAGATACTGCTGGAAAAAACAAAGATGATGCCGGGGCGGGTCATGGTCACCTTGGTGGTCAGCGGTGCCATACTGGGAGCCATAGGGCTCTATGAGCCCTTTGCCAAATGGGCAGGGGCAGGGGCCACCGTGCCTCTTCTGGGCTTTGGAAACACCCTCTGGAAAGGCGTAAAGGAGGGAATCGGAGAGGACGGGCTTCTGGGTATCTTTAAAGGCGGATTAACGGCCAGTTCCGCGGGAATATGCGGCGCATTGGTATTCGGTTATCTGGCATCCCTTGTGTTTAAGCCGAAGATGAAGTGATGAAAATGAATCTGGTAAGCATATGAATGTAATAAAGGTAACGGCGGTATAAAGGGCGACGGCAGAATAAAGACGTCAGCAGAATAAGAGCATCAGCAGAATAAAGACGTCAGCAGAATAAAAAGCAGCAACAAAACAACGAAAAACCGGAACACACCTGTCATATGACAACGTGTATTCCGGTTTTTTCATGCTTTTATATCCGCCTGCTAATTCTGTCTGTTATTTCTGCCAATACTGGTTTTTTAAATCAGTTAAATCTATTTCTAGTAAGGCCGGTTCCCCGGACCAAACCCTTCCGTGGATTCCTGCGGGGACTGGTATCCCGGACCGATAGGTGTCACGGTAGGCCCTGTATTATCGGAATCGCCGGTGTTTGGCGGAATGATAGTGGAAACGTCGGAGTGGATGGTGCAGTAGCCCGGGATGGCAAATACGGAATCGTCCGTGGCTCCCTCCTCGCCCTCCGGCAGCGTCATGCATACCCTGGTAGTCTTAGTGGGGCAGTAGGGAGTGGGGCGCATACCTGACTCCGCGCATACGGTAACCTCCACATGCTTGTCGCAGACTTCCGTGGGAGCGGTTCCCTTTGCAAAATACTCGGTATACACTGCATTCCCTCTGGGGTCGTGGTTGCAGACACCGGAGACAGCTCTCTTGCCGGATTTGCGGCAGATTTCCGCGGTCTCAATGCTGTCCGGCACCGCAAATCCCGGGTCTGACAAGCCCTCATGGACCCGGTTCATGATGTTGCGCCAGATGTCCTTGTGGAAGGTGGTGCCGCCGTTATTCACGCCTCCGTGCTTAAGCTTCTGGTTGTTGTCACATCCGCCCCATATGCCGGCGGTATAATAAGGCGTGTAGCCCACGAACCATACATCGTTGTTGGAGGTGGTGGTGCCGCTCTTGCCGGCCGCAGTCATGCCTGTCAGGGCAGCACGGGTGCTGGTGGAGTTGATGGACACGCCCGGGCGGGTAAATTTGCGGTTACTCTTCATGGATTCGGACATGGCGTCCGTCAAAAGGAAGGCAGTGGAATCCTTTAACACCTGCTTTGTCTCCGGTTCATTGTCAATGAGTACCTTTCCGTTGTGGTCCAGTATCTTGGTGAAGAATCGTGGCTTTGTGTACACGCCGCCGTTGGCAATGGAAGCATAGGCCGTGGTCAGCTCCAGATTGGAAACGCCCTTTGTGATGCCGCCCAGGGCAGTGGCTGCTCCCAGGTCGTCCTTTGTAAGGGAGGTAATGCCCATGTTTTCTGCGTACTCCACGCCCAGCTGAGGCGTGACTGTCTCCATAAGGCAGCGCACAGCCACAATGTTCATGGAGTAGATGATGCCGTCCCGGATGCTGGAGTAACCGGTAAAGCCATAGCCGGAATTCCACCAGTTCCTGAAGGTTTTCGTTCCTATGGTATAGGGCGCGTCGTAGTAAACCGTGCCAAGGGTAGCGCCGCATGCGTCCAGGGCAGGCGCAAAAGCAGTGATTACCTTAAAGGCGGAGCCCGGCTGGCGGTATACGTTGCTGGCGCGGTTTAAGGTAAGGCTGGCCGTCTTTTCACCGCGGCCGCCGCACAGTGCCTTGACCTCGCCTGTGTGCTGGTCTAAGAGCACAAAGGAAGCCTGGGGCTGTAAAATCAGGTTCTGGCGCTCTCCGATGATCTCATCGCCATCCTTTAAAAGCCATGCCTTATACTGGTCAATGTCGTCCTGGACCGCTTCCTTGGAGGCGTAGAGTCCCTCAAAGGAGGAATCTCCCAGCACGCTCTTGCGGAAGGTGCGCAGGTTTTCTTCTGAATAGTGCTCTGTGGTGCCGTCTGCGTGAGTGATGGAAAGCCTGTACTCCACAGAATACTTGGCAACAGAATAGTTGTCCGGGTTATTAATCTCCTCGTCCACAATGGCCTGCAGGGCCGGATCCTGGGTGGTATAAATCTGAAGTCCGCCGGAGTAAAGAAGATTGCTGGCCTGACTTTCCGTGTAATCCAGCTTATCCATCAGTTCATTGATGACCTGCTCAATGAGTTCGTCCGTAAAATAGCTGTAATGACTGTTAGTCCCCTTGGCAGCTGTATCCACGTTCTGTATCCTGTCGTATACATCATCGGCCAGGGCTTCCTCCTGCTGGGCCTTGGTGATATAACCCTGCTCATACATATACTGGAGTACGATTCTCCGGCGTTCCGCATTGTTTTCGCGTCCTGATATGGGATTGAGTCTGGAGGGATTCTTGGTGATGGATGCAAGCACAGTACACTCGGAGAGGGTCAGGTCGGAAACGTCTTTGTTGAAATAGCGTTTGGCCGCCACCTTTACTCCCAGGGTGTTGTTGCCCAGGTTGATGGTGTTGAGATAGTTGGTGATAATCAGCTTCTTTGTATCTTCCTTGCTCATGCCTGAATTCTTTTCCAGCTGAACGGCAAGGTACTGCTCCTGCAGTTTACGCTCAATCCTGGCTCCCCAGCCGGATTCCATACCTCCGGAGAACACATTGTTCTTGATGAGCTGCTGTGTTATGGTGCTTCCGCCGCCTGCATAGTCGTCGCTGACAATGCCCTTTACGGCTCTGGCAATGGAACGGATGTCGATGCCGTTGTGGCTCCAGAAACGGGAATCCTCAATGGCTACAAATGCGTTGATCAAATCCTTTGGAAGTTCCTCGTAGGTGGCTTCCTCACGGTTGGAGCCGCTGGTGACCAAAGTATCCGTCAGGTTTCCGGCAGAGTCGTATACCGCAGTGGCAAAACGGCTGGGCTGAATATTTAGAATATCAACGGAAGGGGCATTATCTATAATGCCTTTAACCATACCGAAACCGATGGATGCACCCACTACTGCCAGAAATAAAAACAGGACAAAAAGCGCCTTAAATATATTAAGGAGCAGCCGTGAAGCGTATTTGCCCGATTTAGAGTGGAGAGACTTAAGCCTGCGCTCAGCCTCGTACTTTCCATAGTTCATAGATTCTCCTTTTCGTACATAATCTGAATGAAATCCGCCTCCCTGCGGACCCTCATACCTATCCTGTAGATTATACACCAGTTTTGTAAAATTGAAAAGGTTTAAATATGCCCTTGCCATCGCCTGCTATCTATATTATGATAAAAAATAGGTAAAAAATGTCGAAAGGTGGGGATGGTAGCCCACAAATAACCGTAAAGGAGCCGTAAAAGTGGTAGATAGTTATAAAATTCTGTACAAGGGAGGCTCAGGAGAGCTGGTGGAGAAGAAGTCGCGCTTCATAGCGGACCTGTGCCCGGTATCCTCAGAGGAGGAAGCCCTGGATTTTATAGAGGAAATCAGAAAGAAATACTGGGATGCAAGGCACCACTGTTTTGCCTATATCATCGGGGACAGGGGGCAGACCGCCCGGTGCAGCGACGACGGGGAGCCGTCCCAGACAGCCGGAAAACCCATGATGGATGTGCTGGCAGGGGCGGAGCTCCACGATGTGTGTGCCGTTGTAACCCGGTATTTCGGAGGTACCCTGCTGGGCACAGGGGGACTGGTGCGGGCATATTCCGGGGCTGTCAAGGAAGGAATGAAAAACTGCGTTATCCTGGAGAAAAGGCTGGCTGTCCGTCTGAACATCACCACGGATTACAACGGAGTGGGAAAGATTCAGTACATTGCGGCCCAGGGCGGGATCGACACCCTGGACACCCAGTATACGGATAAAGCCGTGTTCACCTTCCTGGTTCCCATGGCAGAGGAGGGAAGATTCACGGCCCAGATTATAGAAGGGACCGCGGGAAAGGCTGTTATCCGGAGAGAGGGCGAGGTATACTACGGTCTTGGCGACAGCGGCCTGGTGGTGTTTTAAGAGGCATTGTGTTTAGTAAAAAAACAGGAGGAATGTGATAATGGAGATGGAGATTAAAATGAAAAAGCTGGGATTTGGAACTATGAGGCTGCCCGTGTTAAATCAGGAGGATCCGGCGTCGGTGGACCTGGAGCAGGTCTGCAAGATGGTGGATACCTTTATGGAAAGGGGATTTACCTATTTTGACACTGCCTACATGTACCACAAATACGAGAGCGAGAGAGCGGTAAAAAAGGCCCTGGTGGATCGCTGGCCCAGAGACAGATATGTTTTGGCGGATAAGCTGCCCCTCAGCCACCTGAAAGAGGAGGCGGACATGGAGCGGTTTTTCCGGGAACAGCTTGAAAAGTGCGGTGTTTCCTATTTTGACTACTACATGCTCCACAATATGTCCAGGGCATATTATGAAACTGCTGAGCGTCTGGGGGCGTTTGCCTTTGTCCGCGGGAAAAAGGAGGAGGGAAAGGCCCGCAGAATCGGATTTTCCTTCCATGCGGATGCTGAGCTTCTGGAGGAGATTCTTTCAAAACACCCTGAGCTGGATTTTGTGCAGCTGCAGTTAAATTACATAGACTGGGACAGCCCCAATATCCAGTCCCGCCAGTGCTACGAGGTGTGCCGCAGATACGGAAAGGATGTTATTGTCATGGAGCCGGTCAAGGGCGGAACCCTGGCGGATGTGCCCCTGGAGGCCGAAAAGCTGATGGAGGCACATGCTCCCGGCATGACGCCTGCATCCTGGGCCGTCCGTTTTGCCGCCAGCCGCGAGGGCGTCATCATGGTGCTGTCAGGCATGTCGGATTACAGCCAGCTTCTGGACAACACAGCCTATATGCAGGACTTTGTTCCCCTGACTGAGGAGGAGGAAGGCATTGTGGCCAGAGCGGCAGAAATCATCCAGTCCGCCACAGCCATTGCCTGTACATCATGCCAGTATTGTGTGGAGGGATGTCCGAAGCAGATTCCCATACCAAAGTATTTCTCTCTTTATAACCAGTACAGCCTCTTTGGGGAAAAATCCAATTCCAGGGGCTACTACCAGAATTATGGGGGCAGATACGGGAAAGCCGGGGACTGCATCGGCTGCCGCAGATGTGAGGCCATATGCCCCCAGCATCTGCCCATTGTACAGCACATGAAGGAAATAGCAGAGGTGTTTGAGCCGGCCAAATAGGGCGCCGTGACAGGGAAAAACAGCGGGAATCAGCGGAAATGGTGTAAAATACCTTGCAATCTCAACACACCAATGCTATACTATAAAACCGTGGCTGTAGACGTATATAATAAGGAAGAGTAATCACTATGAAGATGAAAAGAGAAGATGTAAGAAATATCGCTATCATTGCCCATGTAGACCATGGTAAGACCACATTAGTAGACCAGCTATTGAGGCAGAGCGGCGTGTTCCGCGTAAACCAGGAGGTACAGGAGCGTGTTATGGACTCCAATGACCTGGAGCGTGAGAGAGGAATCACCATCCTGTCCAAGAACACGGCTGTATTTTATAAAGACACAAAAATCAACATCATCGACACACCAGGACACGCTGATTTCGGCGGCGAGGTGGAGCGTGTGCTCAAGATGGTGGACGGCGTTGTACTGGTAGTGGACGCTTATGAGGGCCCCATGCCCCAGACTAAGTTCGTGCTTCAGAAGGCGCTGGATCTGAACCTGTCCGTCATCGTATGCATCAACAAGATTGACAGGCCTGAGGCCAGACCGGGGGATGTCATAGACGAGACGCTGGAGCTTATGATGGACCTGGACGCAACGGATGAGCAGTTGGACTGCCCCTTTATCTACGCATCTGCCAGGGGCGGATTCGCAAAATACAAGATTGAGGATCCGGAAGCGGACATGAGTCCCCTGTTTGAAACCATTATAAACCATATCCCGGCACCGGAGGGAGATCCGGACGCGGAGACCCAGGTGCTCATAAGCACCATTGACTACAATGAGTTCGTTGGCCGTATCGGCATCGGACGTGTGGACAACGGGGGACTTAAGGTGAACCAGGAATGTGTTCTGGTAAACCATCATGAGCCGGATAAGTTTAAGAAGATCAAGATAGGAAAGCTCTATGAGTTTGACGGTCTTAAGAGAGTGGAGGTGCAGGAGGCGGGTATTGGTTCCATCGTTGCCATCTCCGGTATTGCGGATATCCATATCGGCGATACCATCTGTACCCCTAATAACCCGGAGTCTATTCCGTTCCAGAAGATATCCGAACCCACCATTGCCATGTATTTCATGGTCAATGACAGCCCGCTGGCAGGCCAGGAGGGCAAATATATCACCTCCCGCCATCTGCGCGACCGCCTGTTCAGGGAGCTGAACACGGACGTGAGCCTGCGGGTGGAGGAAACGGATTCCGCAGACTGCTTCAAGGTGTCGGGCCGCGGTGAGCTTCACCTGTCGGTACTGATTGAAAATATGCGCCGCGAGGGCTTTGAGTTTGCTGTCAGCAAGGCAGAGGTACTCTATAAGTACGACGAGAGAAACCGCAAGCTGGAGCCTATGGAGCTGGCTTATGTGGATGTGCCTGAGGAATACACAGGCGTTGTTATCCAGAAGCTGACCAGCCGTAAGGGCGCCCTTCAGGGCATGAGCCAGGCAGCCGGCGGTTATTCCAGGCTGGAATTTTCCATCCCCTCCAGAGGACTCATCGGTTACCGCGGCGACTTTATGACGGATACAAAAGGAAATGGTATCCTTAACACCATTTTTGACGGCTACTCAGAGTACAAGGGCGACCTGTTCTACCGCCAGACCGGCTCCCTCATTGCCTTTGAGGCGGGCGAGGCCATTACCTACGGCCTTTTCAATGCCCAGGAAAGAGGCACCCTGTTTATCGGACCGGGCGTCAAGGTGTATTCCGGCATGGTAGTGGGCCAGAGCCCTAAGGCAGAGGACATTGAAATCAATGTCTGCAAGACAAAGAAGCTGACCAACACCCGTTCCTCCAGTGCTGACGAGGCACTTAAGCTGACACCGCCTAAAATCATGAGCCTGGAGCAGGCACTGGACTTCATTGATACGGATGAGCTTCTGGAGGTGACTCCGGAGAGCCTGCGCATCCGCAAAAAGATTCTGGATCCAACCCTGAGAAAAAGGGCCTCATTTAAGAACAAATAAACAAAAAACGACATTTTGTAAGCGAAATGGCGAATCCTGTCGAACGATTCTGGCGGGATTCGCCTTATTTTTTGTTCTATTATGGCATTTCCCCTCATAAACTATCAATGTGCCGTACAAAAGCAAGAGAATAAAAGGATGAAACAAGTAAAACGGCAGAATGAGAAATATTTTAGAAGCGAAGAGGAGATGTACTATGTCAGAAAAAATGATTGAAAACAACAGGGTAAGCGTCATCGGAGAAATCGTGTCGGGATTTACCTTCAGCCATGAGGTCTTCGGAGAAGGATTTTATATGGTGGATGTAGCTGTCAACAGACTCAGCGAGCAGGCGGACATCATCCCCCTGATGATATCCGAGCGCCTTATAGACGTACATAAAGACTATTCAGGCAGCACCGTGGAGTCCATAGGCCAGTTCCGCTCCTACAACCGGCATGAGGGAATCAAGAACAGGCTGATGCTGTCCATCTTTGTAAGGGAAATCCATTTTATCGAGGAATTCACGGATTACACCAAGACCAATCAGATATTCCTGGACGGCTATATCTGCAAGCCGCCTATATACAGAAAGACTCCTCTTGGACGGGAAATCGCAGATATTCTTCTGGCTGTGAACCGCCCCTACGGCAAATCCGATTACATACCCTGCATCAGCTGGGGACGCAACGCGCGTTTTGCTTCCAGCTTCGAGGTAGGCACCAGGGTAAGGGTTTGGGGCCGTGTGCAGAGCCGCGAGTACACCAAGAAGCTCAGTGAGACAGAGTGCGAGAAGCGCATTGCATATGAGGTCTCCATCAGCAAGCTGGAATGTGACGAGGCTTGAACAGAAGAAGCTTCAGACGCTGTCATCTAACGATTCCTTTTGAATATCTTTCGAAAAATGTAAGAAATATTTGCAATATTGGCTAAACTATGCTATTATGAGCAAGTCCAATTGTTCTTAAGAAAAAGCAAGTAAAGCATGAGGTGCAAGATGATGAAAGAGAGCATGATACAGGTTATCTGTGGACCGGGACGCGGTAAGACCACCAGTGCCATTGGAAGGGGATTAACCGCTCTGACCAAGGGAAAGTGTGTCTATATGGTACAGTTCCTTAAGGGCGCCCTGGATGCAGATAACATGGAGATCATACAGCGTCTGGAACCGGAATTTAAAATTTTCAGATTTGAGAAGACACCTGTTTTCTTTGACCGGCTGACGGAAGAGGAGAAGGCAGAGGCAAGAATCTGTATCCTGAACGGCCTGAATTTTGCCAGGAAGGTTCTGGTGACAGGGGAGTGTGATGTGCTTATCCTGGATGAGATTCTGGGAATCCTGGACGAGGGAGTGATATCAGGCGATGAGCTGTGCGCCATCATAGCCCAGGCCAGGAACGCGCAGATACAGCTGATCCTCACAGGGACCATATATCCGGATTGCCTGAACGGCCATGTGGATGAGGTCACAAGGATTCAGACAAGATATGAGTGATTTCCTGTTGACAGACTGTTGGCAGGGTGATAATATAATACCAACAATCATAGAGTAGAGGTTGCGTTGATCATGAGTAGATAAGCCGGATGTGGCAGGCACAGGTGATGGCTTAGGGAAAGGGAGAAATGCCGAAGAGGAAGCGTTCCGTGTTCACGCCCCCTCTGGGCATATGGTTAAGAGCCGTATGACTGTCATCCGGGTGGATGGAGAGCTACCAAAGAACGTGGATTAGACACTGGAATCATACGTATATGGAAGGGCTGACATTTACCTCAGCCCTTTTTTGTTTCCAGGGAAAGTACGTCCGGGTTTCATTTTCTATGGGGAAAAGCACACTGTGATTGAATCAGGAAAAAAGGAGAGAATATAGTATGGCACTTTTTGAAGGAGCAGGTGTAGCACTGGTGACCCCGTTTAAGGAAAACGGTGAAGTGAATTACGAAAAACTGGAGGAGATCGTTGAAGAACAGATTGCAGGCGGCACAGACGCCATCATTGCCTGCGGTACCACAGGCGAAGCCTCCACCATGACCCATGAAGAACATCTGGATGTGATTGAATACATCTGCAGGGTGACAAAGAAACGGATTCCTGTGGTTGCAGGAACCGGCTCAAACTGTACGGAGACAGCTGTCTATCTCTCCGCAGAGGCAGAAAAGAGAGGGGCGGACGGGCTTCTTCTGGTGTCCCCATATTATAACAAGGCTACCCAGAAGGGACTTATGGCCCATTTTACGGCTGTTGCGGACGCTGTAAAGATTCCCGTTATCCTCTATAATATACCGGGCAGGACAGGCGTCACCATTAAGCCTGAGACCATTGCGGCCCTGTGCAGGGACGTGGATAATATTGTGGGTGTAAAGGAGGCCAGCGGCAACTTTTCAGCCATTGCCACCCTTATGAGCCTGTCTGACGGCAAGGTGGATTTGTACTCAGGCAACGATGACCAGATTGTGCCCCTTCTCTCCCTGGGAGGCAAGGGCGTTATCTCCGTGCTGTCCAATGTGGCTCCACGCCAGACCCACGACATCTGCGCTTCCTACTTTGCGGGTGATGTAAAAACCAGCGCCGGCCTTCAGTTAAAGGCCATTCCGCTGATTACAGAGCTTTTTAGCGAGGTAAACCCTATTCCTGTAAAGGCGGCCATGAACATGATGGGCAAGGGTGTGGGACCTCTGCGCATGCCTTTGACTGAGATGGAGCCCCAGAATCAGGAGAAGCTTAAGAAGGCCATGACAGCTTACGGCATCCTGTAGGGAAGATTCCGGGAAAGGACGGTATACCAATGGTAAAGATGATAATGCACGGCTGCTGCGGGGCCATGGGCCATGTAATTACGGGACTGGCGGCAGAAGACGGGGAGATCCGGATTGTGGCAGGTATTGATGTGCGGGAGGGAACAGATTTGGGATATCCCGTGTTCCCCTCCCTGGACCAGTGCAGCATGGAGGCGGATGTGATTGTGGATTTCGCGTCTCCAAAGGCAGTGGACGGGCTTCTGGCTTACAGCTGCAAAAAGCAGGTTCCCGTGGTCCTCTGTACCACCGGGCTCTCAAAGGAGCAGCTTGCAGCAGTGGAAAAGGCCAGCCAGGTGACGGCAATCCTGCGCTCCGCCAACATGTCCCTGGGAGTAAACCTGCTGCTCAAACTGGTAAGTGACGCGGCCAGGGTACTGGCAGGATCCGGCTTTGACATGGAAATCGTGGAAAAACACCACAACCAGAAAGTGGACGCGCCCAGCGGCACAGCCCTGGCCCTGGCAGATTCCATGAACCAGGCCATGGACGGGCAGTATGCCTATACCTGTGACAGGAGTACCAGACGGGAAAAGAGAAATCCCAAAGAAATCGGAATCTCGTCTGTCAGAGGAGGTTCCATTGTGGGCGAGCACGACGTAATATTTGCGGGCAGGGACGAGGTGCTTACCTTAAGCCACACCGCATATTCCAAGGCTATTTTCGCCAAAGGCGCCCTGGAGGCAGCCAAGTTCCTGGCCGGTAAGAAGCCGGGCATGTACTCCATGACGGACGTGGTGGATTTATAACAGATTTTTCCAGAAAAGGCAGGAAGTTCCACCATAATCCATTCTCCTAACGCACATAATATAGGTAGAAAACGAAAGGAGAATGCTATTATGAAAAAAATCAGACCTGCAATTTTTGCAATGCTGCTGCTCATCATGGTTATGTCTGTTACGGCCTGCGGAAGCAATAACTCCAATACACAGTCCTCAACAGGTGCCAGCCAGAATTCATCCTCAGCAGCCACATCCACCAGTACCTCATCCCAGGAAACAACAGGGATGGAGACATCTTCCATGGAAACGGAAGGGGACGGCATCATTGACGGACTTATGAATGACGTGGAGAAGGGCGCAAATGACGTTAAGGACGGCGTGGATGATATTACAGGCGAATCCAACACAGTCAATGAGAGCGGCACCAACAATACAACAGAGGCCAGATAGTAAATTGCTGTCAGAGCCTGGATATGGACCCTTTCTATGCCGGGGACGGCTGGAGAGGGTCCGTCTGCGTAAAAACCAGGAGATGCCTCTTGAAGAGCTCCCTGTAAAGTATTATAATCAGTTCATGGACAAACGGGGAAGGAGATTGATTGGGGTACATAAGCAGACGTATGCGCCGCCTGAGAAAGATGCGCCGCCTGAAAAAGATGCGCCGCAGGGCGGTAAAATTCTGGCGGGAGCGCTGTCCGTCCGTCAGGCGCAGGAAGCGCTTTATCAGAGGAGTGCTGTTCCTTCTGGCTGCCTGTACCGCGGCCTGGGCAAAAACAGGCCGGGGCATGAAATCCTGGGTCCGGGAGCAGGTGCCGTACATGGAACGGATTGAGGAGAGCGGTCCGGTCAGGGCTGCGGACCGGGATGGCATGACATCGGTAAAGCGGGGATTTACCATTCGTCTGGATGAAAAGAAAATCCACATATTCCAGGTGGAGGAAGGGTATGAGGACCGCGGGAAGGCCGCAGGTTCAGGGAGTGATTAGCGGGACAAAGGACATTCATTAGGAATTTTAATGATTGTCATGCTTGTATTCAAAGACATTGTGTATTATAATTTCTTCTGAAATGGTATTCTTTTATAGCGTCAGCTTATAAATCTATATCGCAACCATACGAATATAAGAAAAGGACAGGTGGATACCCATGGAAAAGAAAGAGATGCTCTACGAAGGAAAGGCTAAGAAGGTTTACACAACGGAGGACCCGGACGTGTTAATCGTGTCCTACAAGGATGATGCAACCGCATTCAACGGTCTTAAAAAGGGAACCATTGTTGGAAAGGGCGCCATCAACAACCGTATGACCAACTTCATTTTCAAGAAGCTGGAGGAGAAGGGGGTACCTACCCACCTGGTAGAAGAATTAAATGACAGGGAAACAGCTGTGAAGAAAGTGGAGATTGTACCTTTGGAGGTAATCATCCGCAACTACTCTGCGGGCAGCTTTGCCAAGAAAATGGGAATGGAGGAAGGCATCAAGTTCAAATGCCCGACCCTGGAATTCAGCTATAAGAACGACGACCTGGGCGACCCGTTTATCAACAGCTATTACGCGCTGGCTCTGGGACTTGCCACCCAGGAGGAGATTGACGATATCACTGAATATGCGTTTAAAGTAAACGAAGTGCTGCAGGAATATTTTGGCGGACTGAACATTGACCTGATTGATTTCAAGATTGAGTTCGGCCGCTATCACGGCAAGGTTATTCTGGCTGACGAGATTTCTCCTGATACATGCCGTCTCTGGGATAAGGATACCCATGAGAAGCTGGACAAGGACAGATTCAGAAGAGACCTGGGCAATGTAGAGGATGCATACGAAGAAGTATTCCGCAGACTGGGTATCCAGTAAACCAGACCGGAAGGTTTGACGCGGACAAATTAAGATACAACGCCTGGGCATGATTACCCAGGCGTTCCCTTCTTTGAGAAGGGAAGCTATCATCAGCACCGCGTTGTTATCAGTACAGCGCGGTATGAAACTGGCAGCCTGACACACAGAAAGGACATGACTTCATGAATCAGAACCTGATGGATTTTGATATTGGGGCGGATAAACTGCGTGAGGAGTGCGGGGTTTTCGGGATGTATGATTTTGATGGGAACGATGTGGCCCGGACCATATACTACGGGCTTTTTGCCCTGCAGCACCGGGGACAGGAAAGCTGCGGTATAGCGGTGAGCGACACAGAAGGGCCCAAGGGGAAGGCGGCGGTCCATAAGGGGATGGGCCTTTGCAACGAGGTATTTACACCGGAGGTGCTGGAAGGATTAAGGGGCAATATCGGCGTAGGCCATGTGCGGTATTCCACGGCCGGCAGCAGCACAAGGGAAAATGCACAGCCGTTGGTGCTTAATTATGTAAAAGGAATCCTGGGGCTGGCCCACAACGGCAACCTGGTCAATGCGCCTGAGCTGCGCCATGAGCTGGAGTACACAGGGGCTATTTTCCAGACTACCATTGACTCGGAGGTTATTGCCTACCACATAGCCAGGGCCAGGATTCATACCCATAATGTGGAGAGCGCGGTGGCCGCAGCCATGAAGAAGCTTAAGGGAGCCTACTCCCTGGTAATTATGAGTCCTCGCAAGCTGATTGGAGCAAGGGATCCGATGGGGTTCAAGCCCCTGTGTATCGGCAAACGGGATAATACCTACATCCTGGCATCAGAGACATGTGCCCTGGAGACCATTGGGGCTGAGTTTGTCCGGGATGTGGAGCCGGGGGAAATCGTGACCATCACGGCGGACGGCATTTCCTCTGATAAGGGGATGTGCCTGTCCGACCCTTCCGGAGAAGCCAGATGTATCTTTGAGTATATTTATTTTGCCAGACCGGACAGTGTTTTTGACGGAGTCAGCGTTTATAAGGCCAGGATTCAGGCCGGCCGGTTCCTGGCCGCGGATTCACCGGTGGAGGCAGACCTGGTGGTGGGAGTGCCTGAATCCGGCAACGCGGCGGCTCTGGGCTATGCCATGGAATCCGGGATCCCATACGGAACTGCTTTTGTGAAGAATTCCTATGTGGGAAGGACTTTTATCAAGCCAAAGCAGAGCAGCAGGGAGTCTGCTGTACGCATCAAACTCAATGTGCTGAAGGAGGCGGTGAGCGGAAAGAGAGTCATTATGATAGATGATTCCATTGTCCGTGGAACCACCAGCGCTCTGATTGTGAAGATGCTGCGGGATGCGGGTGCCAGGGAGGTCCATGTGAGGATCAGTGCTCCGCCGTTTTTACACCCCTGTTATTTTGGCACGGATATTCCGTCGGAGGACCAGCTCATTGCCCATGGAAGGACTGTGGATGAAGTGAGGGAAATCATCGGGGCGGACACCCTTTCCTTTTTAAGACAGGAGCGGCTTCCCCAGATGGCATCTGAAAGACCTGTCTGCACCGCGTGCTTTACAGGGGATTACCCTATGGAGCCGCCTTCCGGGGACATCCGGGGAAGCTATGAGAAATAGGTCCCGGGCATTTAAAAAAGTTATTGTATATGATATGATAGAAAACATGAAATCAACGAATACGGAGGATATGACATGAGTGATCACGACAGATATGTAAGCCCTCTTTCCGAGCGCTATGCCAGCAGGGAGATGCAGTACATCTTTTCACCGGATATGAAGTTTTGTACCTGGAGAAAGCTCTGGATTGCGCTGGCTGAGACAGAGAAGGAGCTGGGGCTTTCCATCACGGACGAGCAGATAGAGGAACTGAAGGCCCATTCAGAGGATATCAATTATGATGTGGCTAAAGCCAGGGAGAAGGAAGTCCGCCACGATGTCATGAGCCATGTCTATGCCTACGGTGTACAGTGCCCTAAGGCAAAGGGAATCATTCATCTGGGTGCTACCTCCTGTTACGTGGGAGATAATACGGATATTATCATCATGACTGAGGCCCTGAAGCTGGTGAGGAAGAAACTGCTCAACGTACTGGCGGAGCTGTCCGGGTTCGCTGAAAAATACAAGGATCTGCCCACACTTGCGTTCACCCACTTCCAGCCGGCACAGCCAACCACGGTGGGTAAACGCGCCACTTTGTGGATGATGGAGCTTAAGCTGGACCTGGATGACCTGGATTACCTTATCGGTTCCATGCGCCTTCTGGGTTCCAAGGGAACCACCGGCACCCAGGCCAGCTTCCTGGAGCTTTTTGACGGAGACCATGAGAAATGCCGCCGTCTGGATGCAAGGATTGCAGAGAAGATGGGATTTGAGGGCTGCTATCCTGTATCCGGCCAGACGTATTCCCGGAAGGTGGACAGCCGTGTCATAAGCGTCCTGGCTGGGATTGCCCAGAGCGCCCACAAGTTTTCCAATGACATCCGTCTTCTCCAGCACCTGAAGGAAGTGGAGGAGCCCTTTGAGAAGAAGCAAATCGGTTCATCCGCCATGGCATATAAGAGGAATCCCATGCGCAGCGAGCGCATTGCCTCCCTGGCCAACTATGTGATGAGCGATATGATGAATCCCATGCTGGTGGCGTCCACCCAGTGGTTTGAGAGAACCCTGGACGACTCCGCCAACAAGAGACTGTCTGTGCCGGAAGGCTTTCTGGCAGTGGACGGCATCCTGGACCTGTACCTGAACGTGGTGGACGGCCTGGTGGTATATCCCAAGGTCATTGAAAAGCACCTGATGGCGGAGCTTCCCTTTATGGCCACAGAGAATATTATGATGGACGCGGTAAAGGCAGGAGGCGACCGTCAGGAACTCCATGAGCGGATTCGCGAGCTGTCCATGGAGGCGGGAAGAAACGTGAAGGAAAAGGGCCTGGATAACAACCTCCTGGAGCTGATAGCAGCTGACCCTGCCTTTAATCTTTCCCTGGATGAACTGAAAAAGACCATGGATCCGTCCCGTTATGTGGGCCGTTCACCAAAGCAGGTGGAGGAATTCCTGGAAGAGGTTATTAAGCCGCTTCTTGAGGAGAATGCGGGTGAACTGGGGTTGACGGCGCAGATTAATGTCTGATATATAATAGGAACATTCTGTTTCCGCTTACATATGATGTATTAAAATCATAATAAGCGGGGTGAGGAAACGTGGCTCTAATAAATAAACTTGATAATACTGCCAGCGTAACATATGGCGGTAATCCTATCAACAGCAATGCTGTTTCAACGGTATTGCTTCTCGCGCCAACGCTGCTTAAAGCGGTAGACAAGCTTACCGCCAGTATTGGCGATACCTTAACTTATACGGTTACAGTGACGAATGTGGGACTGAACGCTTTGACAAATTTGCCGTTCACGGATACAATTCCGGCGGGCGCCACCTTTGTGGCAGGTTCATTTACTGTAAATGGCGCTGCCGCCACACCGACGGTTACCAGTAATACGCTGACATACACTATTCCCAATATAGCATCCCTTGGAACAGCCAGTATCCAGTTTCAAGTTAAGGTTGTGGGAGGTACCACCTGATAGTTATCAGATACTTTATTATATTGATTTGGATGATTTCCTCTGTGTATATCACCGGCCTGTTATGTTCCTGGTCTGCCTTTTCGGGTACGGGAGCAGATGTTTGGTAAAATGGTCCGGCCGTGATGTATTCAGTGATTGGGTATACGTAAGCTCATATAGAATGTTTGACTGCTCTCCATAGATACTGCATCTGTGGGGAGCAAATTTGTTTTAGGGGTTGCCGGCGCTGTTTCAGATTCACAATTCTTCTGTTTTGTGCTATGATATCCATAACAATTAATTCTGAACATATTATCTTTCGATAAGGAGTACTTATGGATGAATGTGAACTTTGAATACTATAAAGTTTTTTACCACGTATGCGCCTGCGGCAGTCTTACAGCTGCCGCCCAGGAGCTGTGCATCTCCCAGCCGGCTGTAAGCCAGGCTGTGAGGCAGCTGGAAAAGGAAGCCGGGACAAAGCTGTTCTTCCGCACTTCCAAAGGGGTGCAGCTGACCCGGGAAGGGGAGCTTCTGTACCACTATGTAAAGCCTGGAGTGGAGGAGCTGCTGGAAGGCGGGAAGATGCTGGAGCGGATGCTGAATATGGATGTGGGGGAAGTGCGGATTGGCGCCAGCGATATGACGCTGCAGTTTTATCTTCTTCCTTATCTGGAACAGTTCCACCGGGAATATCCCAAGATTAAAGTGAATGTTACCAATGCGCCCACCCCGGAAACCATCAAAAGCCTGGAAGAGGGCAGAATTGATTTTGGAGTCGTGACCTCTCCCTTTACCAGCAGAGGGACTGTCAGACAGTTTCAGGTCAAGGCCATACGCAATGTTTTCATAGCAGGCAGCAGCTTCCGGGAATTGGAAGGGCGCAAGCTGGAGTACAAGGAGCTGGAGGCTTTTCCGTGTATAGCGCTGGAAAAGAACACAAGCACCAGAACCTTTATGGACGCCTTTCTGGCACAGCAGGGAACACTGCTTAAGCCTGAATTTGAGCTGGCCATCAGCGATATGATTGTGCAGTTTGCCAGGCGCAACATGGGGATCGGGTGCGTCATGGAGGGATTTGCGGAGGATGCCATAATGAGAGGCGAGGTATTCCGGCTGAAATTCAAACAAGAGATGCCTCTCCGTCACATGTGCGTGGTAACGGGTGAGTCCAGCCTGATTTCCATGCCGGGGCGCAGGCTGTTAGATATGATGGCCTGCGATCAGGCGGCGGCTGAGCATCCGGCCGGCGGCAGATGATAGAAAATGAGCCTTCTTCAGAAAAACAACATAAGCAATACTTATGGAAAACATAATAAATAACGTCTTTACTTATGGTATAGGTTGTAGTAAATTAGGTAAGGATAAGATACACAGGAATGCGTGTCCATCCTTTCATGAACTGCAAATGAGCATTGAACGGGAGATACCCGAAGGAGGATTTTAGTATGGTTAGAGCAATTGTAGGTGCTAACTGGGGTGACGAGGGAAAGGGTAAGATTACGGATATGCTTGCCAAGGAGTCTGACATTATCATCCGTTTCCAGGGCGGAAGTAATGCAGGCCATACCATTATCAATGATTACGGCAAGTTTGCCCTTCACCTTCTTCCATCCGGCGTGTTTTACCAGCATACCACCAGCATCATCGGCAATGGTGTGGCTCTCAATATCCCTTATCTGGTTCAGGAAATTGAGTCGCTGGTGGAGCGGGGCGTGCCAAAGCCCAGGATTCTGGTTTCGGACAGGGCCCAGATTCTCATGCCGTACCATGTGCTGTTTGACACCTACGAGGAAGCGCGTCTGGCCGGAAAGTCCTTTGGTTCCACCAAATCAGGTATCGCTCCCTTTTATTCGGATAAATATGCCAAAATTGGTTTCCAGGTCAGCGAGCTCTTTGACCAGGAGCTGCTGAGGGAAAAGGCATACAGGGTATGTGAACTGAAAAATGTAATTCTGGAATATCTGTACCATAAACCTCTTCTGGATCCTGAAGAAATCATAAAGGAGCTCCTGAGTTACCGGGATATGGTTGAGCCGTATGTATGTGATACCTCCGCTTATCTCCATGAGGCCATTAAGGAGGGAAAGAAAATTCTGTTAGAGGGCCAGCTGGGATCCCTTAAGGACCCGGATCACGGGATTTACCCCATGGTAACATCCTCCTCCACACTGGCTGCCTATGGAGCCATCGGCGCAGGCATTCCTCCTTATGAGATTAAGGATATTACCACTGTGGTTAAGGCATATTCCAGTGCGGTTGGCGCAGGAGCCTTTGTCAGTGAGATATTTGGAGACGAGGCAGATGAGCTTAGAAACCGGGGAGGCGACGGCGGAGAGTACGGCGCCACCACAGGAAGGCCCAGACGCGTGGGCTGGTTTGACGCAGTGGCTACCAGGTACGGCTGCCGGATTCAGGGCACTACGGAAGTGGCTTTTACTGTACTGGATGTGCTGGGGTATTTGGATGAGATACCGGTATGCGTAGGATATGAGATTGACGGACAGGTAACCAGGGAATTCCCTACCACAGCTAAGCTTGAGAAGGCCAAACCGGTTCTTACCAGACTGCCGGGCTGGAAGTGTGATATCCGCGGCATCAGGAAGTACGGGGATCTTCCGGAGAACTGCCGTAAATACATTGAGTTTGTGGAGAAGGAAATCGAGGCTCCCATCTCAATGGTGTCCAACGGACCGGGAAGAGACGACATCATTATGCGTAAATAGAATAAGGAAATATAGAAAACAGGACCCTTCGGCAGCAGATGACGGGTCCTGTTTTAAAATTCTGTCAACGGCCTCCTAACGGACTCCTGATTCTGTCAACGCCCCCTACATGGGAGGATTCTCAGTCAGAAGCTGGTGGAGAAAGGCGTTGATGACGGCCAGTTCTTCTTTTGTATACCCTGAGAGCAGGGACTCCACGGTGTCAGACCAGTTCTGGTCCAGTTTTTTGTGGAATTCATAGGCCTTCATGCCCTCGCCGCTGAGGCTCAGGACGATTTCTCTCTGGTTCATGCTGGAACGGTGCTTTTCCAGCAGGCCCAGCTTTACAAGGCGCGCCACCTGAAGGGATACGGTGGAGATGTTGGAGTCAGTGGACTGGGCTATGAGCTTCAGGTTGCACTTGGGATTGTCGCCAATCAGGTTTATGATGGACATTTGGTCCACGCGAAGCATCTTATCGGTACCGTAGCTGCGGAAGTCCTTGCCGTACTCATACATCTGACGGTTATATTTCATGATCAATGATATGGTTTCCTGGATTTGATTCTTTTTTTCCATAATTCCCCCGGTTATTTAATGATAAAACTGTACTCCTATTAGTATAAGGAAAAACAGGAAAGATTTCAACCTAATTTCCACACATATTCATGGCACCTGAAATGGCACCCCTCCTGCATGGGTTACGGTTCTAATTTAACGCTTATCCCCATATAATTAAACCAAATCTAAACTCCGGGATAGTATTGAATGAAAATATTGGACGAAGGGTACTATGATTTGATTCTCAATAAAACGTTGGCTCCAAATTACGCAGATGGTGATAGTATCACTTATATTAACCAACGACATTCCTTAATACATATACCTGTTGCTAATAACATCTGCGCTCTTGGCACAATGCCTTATCATATATTCCCCAGTCTTTTTGAAGCTACGTCTCCAATTAGTTTAGGTACGGCAGGCATTATATCAATACAAGAAAATCCTTATTTGGATTTGCGGGGACAGGGGGTATTGGTGGGTGTTGTGGACACGGGAGTAGATTATACACATCCTGCTTTTCTTAATCCAGATAACACATCAAGAATTATTTCTATATGGGACCAAACCATTCAAAATGGACCAGCTCCGGAACATTTTACTTTTGGTACGGAGTATCGAACAGATATAATAAACAAAGCATTATCCTCTGCAAAACCTCATTCTATAGTACCTGCCACCGATTCCACCGGACATGGTACGTCCGTTGCAAGTATAATCGCCGGCAGCCCAAATGATGTGTTTGACTTTACCGGTGTCGCACCGAAAACGGAATTAGTAGTAGTTAAATTAAAAGAGGCGAAAAGAAATATTAAAAAAGTTTTCTGTGTTCCGGACAATACTGCCTGTTATATGGAATCCGACATAATGCTTGGTGTCCGATATGTATATTCCATTTCCAAAGCGCTTCACCGTCCTATCGTAATATGCCTTGCGCTGGGCAGCAGTCAAGGAGGACATGACGGAAACGGCGCTCTTAGCAGTTATCTGGATTTTCTTTCTCAGGTTCCGTGGGTTGGAGTATCCATAGCCGCAGGAAATGAAGGAATATCCGCCAGACATTATTTTAATTCCACTATAACTGCACCTTATCAAAATGAGTTTGAACTGTTAATCGGAAAGAACGATTCTGAATTTGCATTGGAAATATGGGCTTCATACTCAAGATTATCTATAGAAATTATAGCACCAAATAGGGAAACGACTCATCAAATCTATCCTTCCATGTTTGATTGCAGAAGATTTCAATTTGTTTTCCATGGCTGTATTATGCTGGTTAATAACATGATTTTTGAACAAGATACAGGGGACCAATTAATTCTTATCCGTTATACGAACGCCCTTCCTGGTACATGGACAATCAGAGTGCGTAATTTAGAAAATGAAGCCTTTTCTTTTCACGCCTGGTTACCATCGGGTTCCATACTGTCGGATTCTACATATTTTATTAAGCCTGATCCAGAGACAACCGTTACGTCTCCAGGCAACAGTTATCATTCATTGACAGTTACTGCCTACAATCAGATTGATAATAGAATCATGCAGACATCGGGAAGAGGATACACTCGAAATAATCATATAAAACCAGATATTGCTGCACCTGGCTATCAGCTGCCATGCGCTTTGCCTTCTAACCGTTATGGTAAGGCTAACGGCAGCGGCGCCGCCGCCGCTTTTGCTGGCGGGGCTATGGCAATAATTTTGGAATGGTCTGTCTCACGGGGAAATTATACGTCCATTACAGGGAATGACATCAGCAGACTATTAATGCGGGGAGCAAGGCATAATCCGGATATTATATACCCAAACAACACCTGGGGGTATGGAGAACTGGATGTAAATAGAGTATTTGAACAAATAGCATCTTTATAATCACAATTAACATATCTCCAGGCCGGCACAAAACTGCCGGCTTTTCCTTTTTGGCATAACTTAATTCTCATTATATTATCTCATTATATGAATGGATCATTTCACGCATCAATGAACGAATCTGTCTGGTTCAGGTCTGGCGCGGGTCTGATGCGACAGCTGCCATGACGAATATATATAATATGACGGAATCAAGGAAACAAACATCCGTGCATCGATATAAATTTGCATAAAAATATGTTGAAATATGGCGAAAAATATAGTATACTTCTTATTGTAAACAGTTTAAAGGTTAAACAGTTTTAATATTAAAATATATACAAGGGGAGAGCTGTTTGGCCATACATCATTATGAATCGCAGGAGGGAAGCATATGTTAGTAACATCAGGATTGAGTTTTGTAGCAGCATTATTGGCAATTAATGCATTTGTGTTCTGGATTGTAAAGAAGTACCCTTTAAAGATTTATAAGTTCCTGCCGCCGGTCATTATTGTATTCCTGATCGTTGTGTGCTGCAATACCTTTGGTGTATGGTCTTTCAGCAATAAGGCCGTCAGCTCCATGAGGAGCAATATCCTGGAATACATGGTTCCCTTCATGGTATTCTGTATCGCGGTGCAGTGTGATTTTAAGAAGATGGTAAAGATAGGTCCCAAGCTGCTGGCCGTATTCCTGTGCACCACCCTGAGTATCTGTATTGGCATGGTGGTGGTATATAAGTGCTTTGCCGGTCCTCTGGGACTGCAGCAGATTCCCCAGTCCTTCGGCACATGGACCGCCAGCTTTACGGGAGGCATTGAAAACCTGTACGCGGTTGCCGGGGCAGTGGGGCTGAGCGATGAGAACCTGGCCAATGTGCTGCTGCTGATTAACCTGATATTCCGTCCCTGGATGACCATATTGATTGTCATGGTTCCCTTTGCCGCCAGGTTTAATAAGTGGACAGGCGGAAAACCCGAGGAAATAGATGTGATTGCCTCAAGGCTTGATGAGACAAAGAGGGAAAAACAGATTCCTACTTCTCTGGATCTGTTCATGATTATGGGTGTGGGCCTTGTGATTGTGGCGTTCGGCTTCCATATGGGCGACTTTTTAGGAGCGCTGATACCGGCAGTGCCCGCCCAGGTATGGCTGTATCTTATGGTGACAGCCATCGGCGTCATCATCGGCACCACAACGGAATTCGGCTATATAAACGGTCTGGAGCTGATAGGAGGAACGCTGGCCATCTTTGCCCTTTCCGTATCATCCTCCAATGTGGACTTAAGGAGCTTTGCCAATGCAGGCGTATTCTTCCTGTCCGGCGTGACTGTGCTTCTGATACATGTAATCATCATGTTCCTGGTGGCAAAGCTTATGAAGGTGGACTTGTGTACCCTGGGAATTGCAAGCATCGCCAATATCGGCGGCGTGTCGTCGGCACCTGTGGTTGCGGCTGCTTACGGTAAATCCTATCAGTCTATCTCTGTTATCATGGCAGCTATCGGCTCTATGATTGGAACCTTTGTGGGCCTGGGCATGTGTAACCTGCTGCTTATGATGGGGTAGACAAGAGAGGGGGCTGAGGGTATGATAGATACCATCAGGCAGAACGCATCCTGCGGGTATGCGTCCCAATAAATGATAAGTAACTAAGAAAGGTTGGTAAGGAAACATGTATGATTTCGACAGGACATTTGACAGACATAATACGGAGGTGATTAAGTGGGACCGGCTGGAAAAAGATTTTGGCCGGAAGGATCTGATTCCCTTTGGAATCGCGGACATGGACTTTGAGACACTGCCGGAGATCACCCGGGCCCTGACGGAAAGGGCAAAGCATCCGACCTATGGGTATACGTTCCCGTCGGAGGGGTACTACGAGAGCTTTATTGAATGGAACAGAACGCGCAATCACTTTGACATAAAGAAGGAGGAGCTGATTACGATTCCAGGCGTTGTATGCGCATGTTCCTTCATCATCTATGCCCTGACGGAAAAAGGGGACAAGGTGATGGTGAACACGCCTGTTTACGACCCGTTTTTCAAGGTGATTGAGCAGCAGGAGAGGACTCTGGTGACCTCATCCCTGAAGCTTGAACATGGACGGTACGAGATAGATTTTGAGGACATGGAGGAGAAATTTAAGGAGGGGGTTAAGCTCTTCATCCTTTGCAGCCCCCATAACCCGGTGGGCCGTGTGTGGACCATGGAGGAGCTGACCAGACTCAATGATCTGTGCAGCCGCTACCATGTCCTGGTGTTTTCGGACGAGATCCATTCGGATCTGATTTTTCCGGGACACAAGCATATTCCTTACCAGACAGTGAACCAGGATGCGGCGGGGCGCAGCGTCACTGCCATGGCTCCCAGCAAAACCTTTAATATTGCCGGTCTTAAATCATCTGTCCTGATTATCAAGAATCCGGAACTGTATAGCAGGGTGAACAAGGTGGTTACCGCGTTTCATGTGGGAGTGGATCTGTTCGGACTTAAGGCCTTTGAGGTGGCCTACCGCCATGGGGCAGCCTATGTGGATGAGCTGAATCAGTACTTATACGAAAATGCGCAGTTTGTGGCAGAGTATGTGGCGGAGAACCTGCCTGCGGCAAAGACATATGTCCAGGATGGAACCTATCTTATGTGGCTGGATTTTACGGCCCTGGGATTAAGCCAGAAGGAACTCATGGAAAAGGTGGTAGGGGCAGGTGTGGCGCCCAATGACGGCTCCCACTATGGAATAGAAGGAAATGGATTCCTTCGTATCAATATCGGTACACAGAGAGCCATGCTGAAGGAAGGCCTTGAGCGGCTGAAAACCATATTTGGATGATGATGTGTGAGCGGATCTGAGAAAGGAAGTGTGACAGGATGCAGGGGTTACTGAATGAGGCGCAGGATTACAGGGACAGGATGGTGGAGTGGAGAAGGAATATACATTCCTGTCCTGAAACCGGATTTCATCTGCCAAAGACATCGGCCATGGTGGCGGGAGTGCTGGAGAAGCTGGGATTTCAGGTGAGGACCGGATTTGCAGAAAGCGCGGTCCTGGGAATCCTGGAAACAGGCAGGCCGGGAAATACCATAGCGGTCAGGGCGGATATGGATGCCCTGGGGATGCAGGATGAGAAGGATGTGCCTTACCGTTCTGTCAGGGATGGGGTATGCCATGCCTGCGGCCACGACGTACATACAGCCCTTTTGCTGGGGCTGGCATCCTATCTTTCAGAGCACAGGGACCAGATTCCCGGCGGATGCGTCAAACTGATTTTCCAGCCTGCCGAGGAAGGCCCTGCGCCTGGCGGTGCAAAGCTCATCGTGGATTCAGGGGTGTTGGACGGCGTGGATGCCATATTCGGAGCCCACTGCCAGCCTCAATATCCGGCAGGTGTGATGGGATGCAGGTACGGAAGCTTTTTTGCCAGCGGTGATTTTTTCGAGGTAAAGCTTAAGGGAACCGGGTGCCATGCGGCTTCGCCCCATAAGGGGAAGGACCTGATATCCATTGCCATGGAGATGATTCAGGCCATACAGAATATAGGTTCCAGGGAAATACCGCCCTTGAAGACAGCCGTTATCTCGGTATGCTCTATAAACGCCGGGGTACTGTCCACTAAAAATGTCCTTCCCTCAGAGCTGACCTTTGGAGGAACCTACCGGGCCCACGACGCTCAGGTGAGGGACTATATAGCAGGCAGGCTGGAGCAGATTGTAAGGGACGTAAGCCGGATGAACGGAATCACCTGTGAATTTGAGGATTCCTTTGCGTTTCCCTCCTTTGCCAATGACAGAGATATCACGGATACCATTTACCAATCCGCGGCAGAGGTATTGGGACAGGACAAGGTGATGATGCGTCCGGAGCCTGAGATGGGATCAGAGGATTTTGCCTGGTATACCAGGAAATACAAAGGCGCCTTTTTCTTCTTCGGAGTGAAGAATGAGGAGAAGGGACTGACTGCCAGTCTGCATAATCCCAGATTTGATATTGATGAGGATGCCATGGTTCCGGCTTTGGCTGTCTACATTAACACACTGTACCATCTTCTGGAAAGGCAGGATGTATGAGCGCGAAAGACAATACAGCAGTAGAAATGGCAGCAGTAGAAATGACAGCAGTGGAAAAAACAGAAGCGGAAAAAACAGAATCACAAATGAAGAACAGATCCATGGTGCTGTGGGCAATCTTAAGCCTTTCCATGGCCAATGCCCTGGTAGGAACTGGCATATCGCCTGCCCTGGGTGTCATACGCCAGAATTTTCCGGATGCGCCCGGAGTGCTGGTGCAGATGATAGTGTCACTGCCGTCCCTGATGGTAATTGCTGTGGCCATTCCCTTTGCATGGCTCAGCAGACGCTATTCCGTCCGCAAGCTCTGCGCTGCGGGACTGGTCCTGTTTCTGGCCGGCGGCCTTATGGGCGGTCTGGCTTCCGGGATTTATACCCTGGTCCTGACCAGAATCCTGATTGGAGCCGGATATGGGCTGATGATGCCCCTGTCAGTAGGGCTGCTGTCCTATTTCTTCACCAGGGAGGAACAGCACCGCTTAAATGGCGGCATTGTCATCTGGTCCAGTGTCTCATCCATCATATGCATGGTGCTGGCCGGGTACCTGGCTGCCATATCCTGGCGGGCGGTGTTTCTGGTGTATCTGTTTGGAATACCATGTCTGTGGCTGTGCCTTAAGCATATTCCTGATGTGACGGTCACCGGCGCCGGGGAAGCAGCGGGAGATGACAGGACGCGCCGGGCCAGGGGGAATCTTGGTGTCATCCGAAAAACATGGGTCTATGGGGCCGGAACCTTTGTGGTGTTTGTCGGTTATTTTGCCATACTGAACAACTGCTCCTCCATCATTTTGTCGGAGGGCCTGATCAGCGGGGAAAAGGTGGGGATTATCATGTCCTTCCAGACTGTAAGCTCCCTGGTGACAGGGCTTTACATAGGAAAGCTTAAGAAACTCCTGGGAAGGTATATGAGCACCTTCATATGGCTGTGCTCCATCGGGGGGCTGCTTTCCCTGTACGCGAAGAACAGTCTGGCATTGACCATGCTGGGACTGGTTCTGTTTGGAATCGCCCTTGCCTCGGCAGTGGGAACCTTTAACGCGGAGGCGTGTATTGCCTGTGAGAGGGATGAATCCCTGGCGGCAGGCTCTGTCATCATGTTTATGAGAAGCCTGGGACAGTTTTCCTCGCCCCTGGTACTGGGATTCATGGCCCGGACTGCGGGCGCTTCGGATATACGCTTCCCGTATGAGGGCGCGGCCCTGCTGTCTGTTGTCATGATGGGGGTGTTCTGGGTAAACGGGCTGGTGAGAAGCAGCCTGAAAAAACAGGCGGCCTGCTGAAACCAAAATTCAACCCGGAGTTATGCCGTGATATAAAAAGCTCCCTCCATGAGAGACAGAGAAACGTGTCTTTTATAAGGGAGCTTGTTTTTTGCAGTTATACAGTGATCCGGGTTCCTGCCGTCACAGTTCATCCCCTGAATCCGCGCTGTTCTTATCCGGGGAATCCTGCCCTGCATCCCCGTCCTCATCTATGCCTTCCGGGGGAGCGGATGGTTTCAGCACCCTTGTCATAAGACCCATGGCGTACATTACGATGGGAATGAACACCAGGGAGAAGATAACCGCCATGAGATAATTCTTCGGCGCGCCCATGACAGCCAGCACAATGGCCAGAATAAACAGTCCTGCCAGCAGGACGGCCCCTAAGAGGGCAAATATACGTTTCAGTTTCATTGAACAGCTCCTTTCTGCGGCATCAGGCCTCCTCGGCCAATTCTTCCCAGCTCTGGTACAGCTTTTCCAGCTGTCCGGCTATTTCCTCTTTTTCCTTATTCAGTTCCATAAGCCGGGGCACATCGGTGTACACCTCTTCCAGGGTGAGGAGGGCGTCGATCTCGCTGTCCCTGGTCTCCAGGGTGTGAATGGACTCCTCTGTTTTTCTGAGTTCGTTCTGAATCCTGCGTATACGGGCCTGTTCTTCCTTCTGGGCCTTCCATTCCAGCTTCAGGTCGTTTGGGGAACCCTGGGACGGCCGGTCCGGTGACTGGGAGGAACCGGACACTGTAGAGGTACGGCTGTTCCTGGCTGCAAACGCTGCTTCCACCACATCCTTTTTCTCCAGATAATAGTCATAGCTGCCGATATAGTTAATCAGGGACTGTCCGGTCAAGTCCAGAATTCTGGTGGCTGTGCGGTTGATGAAATACCGGTCATGGGATACATAGAGTACGGTTCCGGTGTAACGGCACAGGGCGCTTTCCAGGATTTCCTTGGAGGTGATGTCCAGGTGGTTGGTGGGCTCGTCAAGGAGCAGGAAATTGGCGTCGGAAAGCATCAGCTTGGCCAGGGAAACCCGGCCCCGCTCGCCGCCGCTTAAATCGCGGATCAACTTGAACACATCATCCCCTGTAAAGAGAAAGGACGCCAGGGTGTTGCGGATCTGGGTATTGTTCATGCTGGGATAGGTGTCCTGGATTTCGTCAAAGAGGGTCTTATCCATATGAAGGACCTGGTGCTCCTGGTCGTAGTAGCCGATGTGCACCTTGGAGCCCAGACGTATCTCGCCGGCATCGGCGGGCAGCAGCTGGTTGATGATTTTAAGGAGAGTGGTCTTGCCGGTGCCGTTGTTGCCGATGATGGCCACCCGTTCCCCGCGCTTGATTTCAAAATTTACGTCCGTGAACAGAGTCTGGCTGTCAAAGGACTTGCTCAGGCCGGTAACGGTAAGCACATCCTTGCCGCTTTCCACATCCGGCTCCAGCCGGATATCCATGGAGTCGTCGATGTCTATGGGCTTTTCCAGCCGGTCTATTTTATCCAGCATCTTTTCCCGGCTCTCGGCCCTGCGGATGGATTTTTCCCGGTTAAAGGATTTAAGCTTGGCAATGACTGCCTCCTGGTGCCTGATTTCCTGCTGCTGATTTAAGTATGCCCGGATTCTGGCGTCCCGAAGCATGGCTTTTTTGTCGCTGTAGGCCGTGTAATTGCCGCTGAACACGGTCCCGGTTCCATTGTCCAGCTCCACGATTTTTGTCACCACCCGGTCCAGGAAATAGCGGTCATGGGCAACGATGATTACGCTGCCGCTGTAGGTCTTAAGGTATGTCTCCAGCCAGGCGATGGATTCCATATCCAGGTGGTTGGTGGGCTCGTCAAGGAGCAGGATGTCAGGCTTGGTCAGCAGAAGCTTGCCCAGGGATACACGGGTTTTCTGGCCCCCGGACAGGGCGTTGATGGGCTTTGAAAACTCCTCCTCGGCAAAGCCAAGGCCCTTTAATACGCCGGTGATTTCACTGCGGCAGGCATAACCGCCCTCCAGCTCAAACTGGTGGGTCAGGCGGCTGTATTCCTCCAGCATGTTTTCCAAACCTTCGCCGGACGCGCTTTTCATATCCAGTTCCAGGGAGCGGATGCGTTCTTCCATCTGAAGGATGGTGCGCTTGACCTCCAGCAGGGCGTCGTGGATGGTGCTCTCGCTGTCCAGGTCCTGGTGCTGGGCCAGGTAGCCGATGGAGGCCCCTTTGCTCAGGGCCACACACCCCTCGTCACAGGCCAGTTCCCCGATGATGATTTTGAGGAGAGTGGACTTGCCGGCGCCGTTGATTCCGACAATGGCTGCCTTTTCATGGTCCTCCAGGTGGAAGGAAACCTGCTTTAATATATGTTTCTCTCCAAATGATTTGCTTATATTGCTGCATGATAAAATCATGGTAAACTCCTTTAAAAACGACATATTTAGCTCTCCCAAGTATAATATACGGAGACGATTTTTTCAAGAACATATGTAAACGGTTTGACATTTTTTTGACGTGTGTTTATAATAGAACTATTAAGGTTTTGACAGAATTGCACAATGGGAAGGTGGATACATCATGGAACGCAAGGAGATTTCGAAGGCAGTCATATCCAGGCTGCCCCGTTATTACCGTTATTTAGGTGAATTAATAGAGGAAGGTGTGGAGCGCATATCCTCCAATGAGCTGAGCGCCAGAATGAAAGTGACCGCGTCTCAGATCCGTCAGGATCTGAATAATTTCGGCGGATTCGGCCAGCAGGGCTACGGTTATAATGTTAAGTACCTCTATTCAGAGATCGCCAAAATACTTGGGATTGACAGACAGCACAATGTGATCATCATCGGAGCAGGAAACCTGGGACAGGCCATTGCCAACTATACGAATTTTGAGCGCAGGGGCTTTGTTATCAGGGGAATGTTTGATATTAATCCCAAACTGATCGGCCTGGTCATCAGAGGGATTGAGATTCGCTCCGTGGATGATTTGGAAACGTTTATCAGGGAGAATGAGATTCAGATTGCTGCTCTGACCATTCCGAAGACAAAGGCGCCGGAGATTGCGGACCGCCTGGTAAACGCGGGCATCAGGGCTATCTGGAATTTTGCCCATACGGATCTGGTGGTACCGGAGGATGTGGTGGTGGAGAATGTGCACCTGTCCGAGAGCCTGATGCGTCTTTCCTACCGGGTCAGCAGCATGTATGACCTGCAGGAGGAAAAAAAGAACGCGTTAAAGTAAATGTTTAGGAAGACAGCACCATGATACTTGGAGTTGGAACAGATTTAATTGAAATCAGACGCATGGAAAAAGCCTGTAAAAAGGATTATTTTGTGGTGCGCACATTTACGGATATGGAAAGCCGGCAAGCAAAGGGGTCCGCCTCTAAGCTGGCCGGCTCTTTTGCTGTGAAGGAAGCGGTTGCCAAGGCTTTGGGGACAGGGTTTCGGACCTTCATGCCCATCGACGTGGAGGTGCTCAGGGATGATATGGGAAAACCCTATGTCCGCCTTTACAGAGGGGCCCTTAAGCGGTTTCAGGAGATGGGAATGGAGCGCCTGGAGGTGTCCATCACCAATACAAGGGAATACGCCATGGCGTTTGCAGTGGGAGAAGGAAGGATAAAGGAGGTACAGCCAAATGAGGATGCTGGTAACGGGAAAACAGATGAAAGCCATTGACGCATACACCATCCGCACCATAGGAATCCCCTCCCTGGTCCTGATGGAGCGGGCAGCTCTTAAGGTGGCCCTGGCAGCGGAGCGCCTGTGGGAAAAGGGGGATGTAATCTGGGCGGTGTGCGGCACCGGCAACAACGGGGCCGACGGCGTGGCGGCAGCCAGAATGCTTCATCTGAAAGGATATCCGGTGCGTGTATTTCTGGTGGGAAATCCGGATAAGGGAACAGAGGAATTCAGGACGCAGCTTAAAATTGCAGGCAACGTGGGACTTTTCACTCTGCCGTGGCAGGAGGGGGAGAAGGAAGAATGCGGCCTTCTCATAGACGCGGTGTTCGGCGTGGGACTGAGCCGCCCTGTGGAGGGGGATTACAGGCAGTGTATCGAAATGCTTGCGTCCAAGTCCATCCGCAGGACTGTGGCGGTGGATGTGCCTTCCGGCATCCATGGGGATACGGGAACTGTCATGGACATAGCCCTGAGGGCGGACCTGACGGTTACCTTCGGATGGGAGAAAACCGGGACAGCCCTGTATCCGGGCCGGGAGTACGCGGGCCGGGTGGAGGTGGCTGATATCGGATTTCCCGGACAGGCCCTGGAGGCGGTGAAGGAAGCAGAGGGGACGGCGGCCGGGGATTTTGCCGTTACCTACAGTGATGATGATTTGAAACGGATACCCAGGCGCCCTGCCTATTCCAACAAGGGAACCTTTGGAAAGGTGCTGATTGTGGCAGGCTCTAAGAATATGTGCGGGGCCGCCTACCTGAGCGCCTTATCCGCATACAGGACAGGGGCGGGACTGGTAAAACTGCTTACGGTGGAGGAAAACCGTCAGATTCTCCAGGAACGCCTGCCTGAGGCCATCATAGCCACCTACACCCCTGACCAGCTCATGGAGGGCAGGGATGAATTCAGGAAGATGATAGAAGCCCAGATGGAATGGGCTGACGTGGTGGTGCTGGGACCGGGACTGGGAAACGGACCCTATGTGGAATATCTGGTGGAGGATATACTGACCAGCGCGTTCGTGCCTGTCATCATTGACGCCGACGGCCTGAATGCCATAGCGGGTCATCCATATCTTACCTCCTACTATACAGAGAACATTATCGTGACGCCCCATCTGGGAGAAATGGCCCGGCTTACAGGGGAGGGAATCGATCAGATTAAGGAGAACCTGGCAGCCACGGCCCTGGAGTATGCGGGCCGCTACGGCCTTACCTGCGTGTTAAAGGACGCAGCCACTGTGACTGCGGGACGGGACGGGAACCTGTACATCAATTCCAGCGGCAACAGCGCCATGGCAAAGGCAGGCTCCGGCGACGTGCTCACAGGCATCATAGCAGGTCTGATAGCCATTGGCATGGAGGAAGAGGAGGCTGCCTGTCTGGGTGTATATCTTCACGGACGGGCAGGGGACGCGGCTGCCTCTAAAAGCGGCGCCCACAGCCTGCTGGCTTCGGAACTGGCGGATGCCGTGGGCAGTGTGATGGCCACGGTGTGACGGTCAGGGTGTGCGGCTGGGGCGTGACGGTCAGGGCGTGACGGCTGGGGTGTGACAGTAATGGTGTGACAACTGCGGTGCAGCATCCGTTCCGCCGCGCCAAATAATAAAATAAGATTGAGAATGGGCCGGAACAGAGGCCCATAACACAGGAGGCAACAACAATGAATTCTTACAGCAGAGTTTATGCATCCATTGACCTGGATGCGGTGGAATCCAATATGAGGGCAATGAAGGACAGTCTGCCTCCTTCCGCTTCCATGATCGGGGTGGTAAAGACAGACGGGTACGGACACGGGGCGGTTCCGGTGGCCAGGGCCATTGACCCTTACGTAAAAGGGTATGCGGTGGCCACCATTGATGAGGCGATCATCCTGCGCCGCCACGGCATCCAGAAGATGATTCTGGTACTGGGTGTGACCCATGAGAGCCGTTTTGAGGATCTGGTCCGGTACGATATACGTCCTGCCATGTTCCGGTATGAGGAGGCCGGGAAATTGTCTGAAACAGCTGTAAAGAACGGCGCCAGGGCCAACATTCATCTGGCGGTGGATACGGGCATGAGCCGGATTGGAATGACACCGGATGAGGCGTCGGCAGATGAGGCGGCCCGTATATCCAGGCTTCCCGGAATATGCATTGAGGGTATGTTTACCCATTTTGCCAGGGCAGACGAGGCGGACAAGGCATTTTATGAGACACAGTATAAGAAATACAGGGAATTCTGTGAAATGCTCTGCAGCCGTGGGGTGGATATCCCGATCCGCCACTGCTCCAACAGCGCCGGTATTGTGGAGGGGCTGGACTCCAACGGACTGGATATGGTGCGCGCCGGAATCTCCATTTACGGCCTGTACCCATCAGACGAAGTGGCCCGGGACAGGGTGAAGCTGGTTCCTGCCATGGAGCTTAAGAGCTTTATCACATACATAAAGACCATCGGGCCGGGTACGGCTGTGAGCTATGGGGGTACCTTTGTGGCGGACCGTCCCATGCGTGTGGCCACCATTCCCGTGGGATACGGGGACGGCTACCTGCGCAGCCTCTCCAACAAGGGAGCGGTGCTTATCCGGGGAAAACGGGCAGAGATCCTTGGCAGGATATGCATGGACCAGTTTATGGCAGATGTCACGGACATCCCGGAGGCAGAGGAAGGCGACCAGGTGACCCTCATTGGTAGGGATGGGGAGGAATGTATCACGGTGGAGGAGTTAGCTGCCTTAAGCGGCGGTTTTCACTATGAGATTATCTGCCAAATCGGCAAACGGGTTCCAAGAGTCTACCTGCGGGACGGGAAGGTCATTGGGAAAAAGGATTACTTTAACGATATTTACGAGGGCTTCGGATATATGTAAAAGCCTACCAGGCTCAAAGAGAACGTCTGAATCATATGTTATTAGTGTGGCGTAAAGCCGGCCGGATGCACCAGTGTATCCCGGCTATGTATACACAGGTCAAAAATGTCAATACTAAGGTTGAATAAATTGACGGAGTGTGAACGATGTGATTATCAGACGTGGAGATATTTATTATGCGGATTTGCGGCCGGTGGTGGGCTCGGAACAGGGGGGAGTGCGCCCTGTGCTGATTATCCAGAATGACGTGGGAAACAAGCACAGCCCCACGGTCATATGTGCGGCCATTACATCCAGGATGAACAAAGCCAAGCTGCCCACCCATGTGGAGCTGCCCACCAGGCGCTGTGCCATGATTAAGGATTCGGTCATTCTCCTGGAACAGCTGCGCACCATTGACAAGCAGAGACTGAAGGAGAAAATCTGCCATATTGACGAGGAGCTTCAGCAGAAGGTGGATGAGGCCCTTATGATTAGCCTGGAACTGCGTACATAGGCAGGCGGGGGACCCGTGGGCGGGAACCAAGAGCAGGAGCATAAGGCACCATTGACGAAATATGAGAAAAATGATATGATAAGCAGAGTTATGCCGTATTTTAGGGGTATAGCTCTGTTTTTTTGGGCAGGGCCCGACGGTTATGGTGTTTCATGAGTATGAAAGGAGTCTTTTTGTCATTATGGACGATGGTTATCCACCTGTCAGTATCCTCATATTGATAGGATTTATTCTTCTGGAGGCAGTGTTTTACGGTTTTGGTTCGGCAATACAGAATGTGAACGAGGGGAAGCTGGAAGAGGAGGCGGCCGGGGGGAATAAGAAGGCCGCGCGTCTGTTGGAGATAGTGAACCGTCCCGTGCGGTTCGTCCATACCATCCAGGTCACCACCCATCTGATGGGTATGATTATAGGAGCGGCAATCCTTCCTGCCATGATTGGCATGGTGGAGCGCAGGTTTCTTTTTGGAAAGGTACTGGCCTGGGTAGATCCGGCCCAGGTAATGGCGGCAGCGGGCACGCCCTGGTACAGGAATCCGTCCTGGTGGCAGTGGGCAGGGATTCTGGCCCTGGTCACCATATTTGTCCTGGTGCTGGTTATCAGCTTCGGCATCATCATACCTAAACGTCTGGCGGCCAAGGAGCCTGAGAAGTGGGGATACCATATGCTTCCGGTGGTGCTCTTTTTCGCGGGGGTATTCCTGCCCCTGACACGCCTGATTACGTTGATTTCTTCCCTGGTGCTTAAGCTCTTCGGGGTGGACCTGGCGGATGACGACGGCAACGTGACAGAGGAAGATATCATGTCTATGGTGAATGAGGGCCATGAACAGGGCGTTCTGGAAGCAGATGAGACAGAGATGATAACCAATATCTTTGAGCTGGGTGATAAGGAAGCCGCGGATATCATGACGCACCGCACCAACATGACGGTTCTGGACGGCAGCATGAGTCTTAAGGAAGCAGTGGATTTTATACTGAATGAAGGCGTGAATACCCGGTACCCTGTATACGGGGAGGACATAGATGATATCATCGGCATACTCCACATGCGCGATGCCATGACCTTTGCGGAAAAGGAAGAGAACAAGGACAGGATGGTTATGGACATTCCCGGCCTTTTAAGGGAAGCCAATTTTATACCTGAGACAAGGAACATCGACACCCTGTTCAAGGAGATGCAGTCCCGCAAGATTCACATGGAAATCGTGGTGGATGAGTACGGACAGACAGCAGGCCTTCTTACCATGGAGGACATACTGGAAGAAATCGTAGGCAACATCATGGATGAATACGATGAGGAAGAGGATTTCATACAGGCCATGGAGGATGGCACTTTTGTCATGAGCGGCCTTACTCCCTTGGAAGATGTGATGGAAACCCTGGATATTGAACTGCCTGAGGAGGACAGCGACACCTACGATACCCTGAACGGATATCTGGTCTCACGGCTGGACCGCATCCCTCAGGAAGGGGAGAACCCCCAGGTGGAATTCGGCGGCTGGCTCTTTGAAGTGGAGCGGGCCGGCAATAAGATGATAGAGAGCGTCCGGGTCGTGCCTGTGCCAAAAAGCGGGAAGGCTGCGGACCGCGGGAAAGATTCGGTGGAAGAGAAATATGATGCAGTTAATAGAGAGTACGAAGGAGATGTTTCGTGACAGCAGATTTTTAAGGAAGGCGCTGATGATTGCCTGTCCCGTGGCTCTGCAGGGAATGCTCAACACAGTGGTAAACCTGGTGGATACCCTGATGATTGGCACCATGGGAGCCACAGCCATAGCGGCAGTGGGACTGGCCAATAAGTTCTTCTTTGTTTTTTCGCTTCTGGTATTCGGAATTGTCAGCGGAAGCGGCGTGCTGGCGGCCCAGTTCTGGGGAAACGGCGATTTGAGGAGCATACGGAAGGTCCTGGGGCTTTCCATACTTCTGGCCCTGACAGGGGCCTTGTTCTTCGTTGTGCCGGCCCTTGTTTCCCCCCAATCCGTCATGCGCATATTCACCACCAGCCATGACAGCGTGGAGCTGGGGTCAAAGTATTTGAAAATAGCGGTATTAACCTACCCCTTTCTGGCCATGACTAATGTGTATGTGGCCATACTAAGGGCGGTGAACAAGGTCATTTTCCCTGTCATAAGCAGCTGCATAGCAATCGTGATTAATATATGCCTGAACTATGTGCTGATTTTCGGCAAGCTGGGTATGCCTGCCATGGGAGTGTCGGGCGCGGCTGTGGCCACCCTGATAGCAAGGATAATTGAAATTGTGCTGATTCTGGGGTATGTGTACGGAAAAAGGCTTCCGGTGGCCTGCGGCCTTAAGGATTTGTTTGGCTGGAGCAGACTGTTTGTCAGCCGGTTTTTCGGCACGTCAGCCCCTGTCATTGCCAATGAGTTCATGTGGGGGCTGGGCACCACCATGTATTCTCTGGCATACGGGCGCATGGGGGACGAGGCAGTGGCGGCCATCACCATTGCCACCACCATACAGGATATTCTGGTGGTATTGTTCCAGGGCCTGAGCGCGGCCACTGCCGTTATCCTGGGCAATGAGCTGGGGGCAGGCCATCTCAAGCGGGCGGAGAAGTATGCGGTGCATTTCTTCATCCTCCAGTTCATTGCCACAGTAGGCGTGGCAGTGGTGCTGATTGGCATTCGCTGGCCCATCATCGGCCTTTACAACATCACGCCTGAGGTGGCCCGGGACGTAAGCCTGTGCATCCTGATTTTTGCGGCCTATATGCCGGCCAAGATGTTCAATTATGTCAATGTGGTGGGTGTGCTGAGAAGCGGCGGCGATACCAAGATGTGCCTGTTCCTTGATACCAGCGGCGTGTGGTTTATCGGCGTACCGCTGGCGTTCTTGGGAGCCCTGGTGTGGAGGCTGCCTATCTATACAGTGTATGCCCTGGTGATGACGGAAGAGGTATATAAGGCTGTGCTGGGATATATACGGTACAGGCAGAAGAAGTGGCTCAGGAACCTGGCTTCAGATGTGGGGTGAGTCTGTCGGACAGGGGCTGGGCAAAAGGCTCTGCCGGCCGAAGAATTTTTCTTGCCATATAAAAAAAATCGTGTTAATATAGAAAAGATGTGTATAAAATACGGCAGAAGGCTGTATTTGAACGTATAAACCATATATAAACCATAAAAGAAGAAACAGGAAAGGGTGTTTACCAATGTCAGGACATTCAAAGTTTGCCAACATTAAACATAAGAAAGAGCGCAACGACGCTGCCAAGGGCAAAATCTTCACTGTCATCGGCCGTGAGATTGCAGTCGCTGTAAAAGAGGGCGGGGCAGATCCGGCCAACAACAGTAAACTGAGGGACGTCATCGCCAAGGCAAAGGCCAACAACATGCCCAATGATACCATTGACCGCGGCATCAAGAAGGCGGCAGGCGATGCCAATTCCGTAAACTACGAGACCCTTACATACGAGGGATACGGCCCCAACGGCGTAGCTATCATCGTAGATACACTGACCGACAATAAAAACCGTACGGCTGCCAATGTGAGGAGCGCCTTTACAAAGGGCGGCGGCAACGTAGGCACACCGGGAAGCGTGTCCTATATGTTTGACAAAAAGGGACAGATCATCATTGACAAGGAAGAGTGCGACATGGATCCGGATGAGCTGATGATGCTTGCCCTGGATGCAGGAGCAGAGGATTTCTCCGAGGAGGAGGACAGCTACGAGGTCGTTACGGCGCCTGAGGATTTCAGCGCGGTGCGCGAGGCGCTGGAGGCCCAGAGCATTCCCATGATGCAGGCGGATGTGACCATGATTCCCCAGACATGGGTGGAGCTGACCGATGAGGATGATATCAAGAAGTTAAACCGTACACTGGATTTGCTGGATGAGGATGACGATGTCCAGGCTGTGTACCATAACTGGGATGAATAAACAAGGGCATTGCCCAAATGGAGCACGGCTGGGTTAGAGGGTTGTGCTGTATTGGAGCCATGGAATGGGAAGTCCCCTGCGGCAGGTTTACCACAATCTGCAGCAGGGGATTTTTTGTCATAGAAAAAGCGGACATGAGCTTTTACGGTATTATTAAACTGAGCAGGATTACCAGAACCAGGGAACAGAGAGAGAGGAATGCGGTGATGAACGTCCATGTTTTCAGCGTTTGGCCTTCCGTCATGTTCAGATATTTGCAGACCAGCCAGAAGCCGCTGTCGTTTACATGGGAAGCAGCTACTGAACCAGCGGCAATCGCCAATACAACCAGGGCTCTCTGCATTTCCGATACAGGGGAAACAGCGAGCAAAGGGCTGACAATACCGGCGGCTGTTATCATGGCTACCATGCCGCTGCCCTGGCTGACTCTTATAAATACAGCAACCAGATACCCCAAAATAATAGGTGGAAGGCCGATGGTCTCCACGGATTGTGCTATCACATCTCCTACGCCGCTGTCCAAAAGTATCTGCTTAAACACACCTCCGGCTCCGGTTACCAGAATGATCAATCCCACGGGCAGGAATGCTTTAGAGGATATTTCGTACAGATCTTCTTTGTGAAAGCCTCTGCGCTTGCCGAGAATGTAAAATGAAAGCAATACAGCTATCAGCAAAGCAATGTAGGATGTACCTAAGAATTTTGCGGCCTGTGTAAAGAAACTGTCTGCCAGGATTCCCTCATTGACCAGGGCATCCACGCCTGTATTGACCAGGATTAGGAGGATGGGAACTGCAATGATAAGGATTACACTGGAAAAAGAAGGCAGGTTTTCATCATTTGACTCTTCGGGAATCATGTAATCCGGCACAGGGATAAAAAGGTGCTTATCAATGTATTTAATTGAATAAAGATAACCCACCAGTGTAAGGGGAATGGAAATAATGATTCCAAAAAAGATGACCCACCCCACATTTGCGTCTAATGCGCTGCATGTTGCTACCGGCCCCGGTGTGGGAGGCACAAACGCATTGGTCAGACATAAAGAAATAATCAGGGGAAATGCAAATGTTGCGACGGAGCGTTTTGTTTTGTATGCCACTGCATAAATCAGAGGCAGCAGGATAATGAACCCAACATCGAAAAAAACAGGGATCGCAATAATGAATCCAGTGACAGCAAAAGCAAGCGGGGCATGCTTCTCACCGAAGAAACGGATCATGCTTTTAGCCAGGGCCTGAGCGCCGCCGGATGCCTCCAGCATCTGGCCGAACACGGCTCCCAGTCCCACTATGATGGCCACTGTGCCGAGAGTACCTCCCATACCGTTTTGAATACTTGCCGTAATGTCTGTTAATGGCATTCCGGCTGCCACGCCCACCGCGATGGAAGCGATTAAGAGCGCGATAAACGCATGGAGTTTGCACTTTAATACCAGGAGAAGCAGGAAAGCAATTCCTAAAACCACAATTAAAACCATAACCATTTTTTCACCCAATAATTCCTTTCTTTTGTTTTCTTTGCAGAGATGAAATATATAAAAACTGCCAGTTTTATGTAATACAATAAAGCAAATTTCATGCCAGATTTGCAAAACCAAACTATTTTCAGAAAACATAATGGATTTATGCTATTTTATGTGATTTATACCGATTTGTTTTAATATGGGCAAGATGGATGCGGAATACGATATGACACATTTTGTTTCAACTATATGGCTCGAATAAAACGATTTGTTCTATATCTGAGTTCTGTTTTAGATTTACAGGATACAGATGTGTTCTGCGGTATATGCATGAGAAAGAAGGAAAGTGATACATATGATAAAAATAGCACTGGCTGTTCCTTACAAGGGTTTTATTGAGAACGCTTACCAGATTTTCAGACAACATAATGAATTTTACAGAGCGGTTGATCAGGAAAACTATGAGATGGAGGAGGTTATTGTCACCAGTGAAAATGTGAACCAGATTAAGATTGAAGCCGACATAGTACTCACCAGAGGACTTCTTGCTGAAATCCTGGCCAGTTTGTCAAAAAATATCCCGGTAGTGGAAATTACGGTTCCGGCTGCGGATATTCTGAGGACCATACGCAACTGCGTTGAGCATTACGGAAAACAAAAAATCGGAATCATAGCAGCCGGCAACATGCTTGACGGCATTACAGAGCTTTCGGATTTAAGCGAGGCTCCTATCAGGACTTTTGTTTTGACACCTGACTGGAATAATGAAATGCTGGTGAAACGTGCTGTGTCAGAGGGGTGCAAGGTGATATTGGGGGGAGTAAATACCTGCCGTTATGCTGCGGAGAACCATGTATCCTTCATGATGATCCAAACCAGCCAGGAAGCGTTTTGGAACGCGCTGTCCGACGTCAAACGCACCTGGTCCATTTTCAGGAAGGAACAGGAGAAAGCCCTTCGCCTGCAGGCTTTGCTGGACATATCACACGATGGCATTCTGCTGATTGACCCTGATTTTAAGCTTACAGCCATGAACAGGAAAGCGCAGTCTGTCCTTGGAATAGACGGGGAGCACCTGCCCGTTGACGCCCTGTCCCTTGGAGGGGAGCTTAAGGATGTACTGGCAGGCGATGAAGAATATGTGAACCGCCTGGTCCAATATGGCAGCAATATGCTGAATGTAAGTAAAAACGTTCTGAAAATCCAATCATCCATCTGCGGGTATGTGGTCAATGTGCAGGCAGTGAAAGAAATCCAGAGCATGGAGCATGACATCCGAAAACGGATCTGTAAAAAAGGCCATATTGCCCGCTACAGGTTTGACGATATCACGGGAGAGTCGCCTGTTATGATATCGACTGTGGAGACGGCAAGAAGATACAGCCGGACATCCTCCAATATTCTTCTGATTGGACAAAGCGGAACAGGAAAAGAGATGTTCGCTCAAAGTATCCATAATGACAGCCAGCGCAGGCGGATGCCCTTTGTGGCTGTTAATTGTGCTGCTATTCCGGAACAGCTTCTGGAAAGCGAGCTGTTCGGTTATGCACCGGGGGCTTTTACAGGAGCGCACAGGGACGGAAAGGCGGGACTTTTTGAGCTGGCCCACAAAGGAACCCTTTTTTTGGACGAGATCGGAGAGATTTCACTGACGCTGCAGGCGAAACTACTGCGGGTCCTTCAGGAGAGGGAGATTATGCGGGTCGGGGGAGATTCTGTCATTCCCGTGGATATCCGCATCCTGGCGGCAACCAACCAGAATCTGGAGCAGCTGGCGGCTGAGCGTCAGTTTCGGGAGGATTTATTGTACCGCCTGGATGTGCTGCGGATCAATATTCCCTCTCTGAACCAGCGCAGGGAGGACATTTCTCTGCTTGCGGATTCCTATATGAGACGCGCGTTTCCTGATATACGGATTACAGATGAAGCAAAAGCATACTTAGAGCAGATGGACTGGCCCGGTAATGTGCGGCAGCTTTTTAATTTTTGCGAACGCCTTGCAGTGCTCTGCAACGGTTTTGCGGTGGATGCAGATCTTGTGGCCGCTGTATCCTTACAGGGAGGAATCCCGCTTGGGACAGGTTCAGTCCTCTCTGGTGAGGAGGACGAACAGCGTATTATTTCTAAGACCCTTGCATCCTGCCATTACCATAAGGGCAACACAGCCAAAGCTCTTGGCATCAGCCGTTCCACGCTTTGGCGCAAGCTGCGGGAATATGGAATCAGGACATAAGACGATACTAAGTAATCCAGCCGGACTTTTTCTGGGAGAAAATCCGGCTGGATATTTGTTTTTTCCTGAGGCTTTCTGATAAAAACAGGAATATGGTTTTTTTATATTATTTCCGCTTAGTTGGACACCACCAGCGTCTTCAGCCCATCTGTTGCGTTTGGAGCATTGAAGATATACAGAGTGTAGGATGTATTGGCGCTCATGTTGGCGGAGGTGGTTGCCACTGAGGTGTTGGGATAGGAGCCGGTCCTGGAGATGTAGAGCTGGTACCACCCCGGATAGAAGCTGGTGTAAGGGGTCACTTCCCTGTAGCGTACATTGCTGAACGCAGTGTAGGAGGAGTTCTGGTTGCCGATGGATACGTCGAAGGGCCCCAGGTTCAGTGACAGGTTGCAGGCCCGCAGACAGCTGGAGCCTGAAGGCGCGTTGCAGGAAATGTCGGATATTTCCATGATGTCCAGGCCGCTTGCCGTATTGATGATGGCAATGGTCATGGAGGCGGAGGCGCGTACCTGCACGGTCTTTTGGATGTACACATAGCCGTTGGCTCCTGACACGGTGACGGTCTGGGTGCCGGAGGCAGACTGGACGTAGCCTGTTATGTCCCCGTTCCCCAGGCCGCTTGCCACCATCCAGTTGCCCAGGTACACGTAAAAGGGCTGGTACCCGGTGGAAGCATTGAGGATGCGCACCCTGCCGAAGCTGGTGGCGGTACAGTTGTAGCATGGGAAGGTGACGCCGGGAATCACGGTGACAGAACCGCTGTTGCCGGGGAAAATAGGCCGGAAGATAGGCGGAAAGCCGGGGCGGTTGCCGCTGTCCACAGGGCCGCCTTCACCTGGATTGGGAAGAGGTATGACCGGGACATTGGCGCCGTTATTCTGATTGCCGCCGCTGTCCACAGGACCGCCCTCGCCCGGATTGGGAAGGGGAGTAACGGGAACATCGGCCTCCCCCAGCTCTGCCGTGGTCAGGAGGGTGTCCGGATACTCATTCATTCTGTCTGTATGATAGGACTGATTGTTCATAGAGACCTCGCAAAAGATTGATTCACTATAGTCTATTCATATGGAAGAAGGAATGTGTATGTTTTTGAAAAAAAGGGAACTGCATTTTTGGCAGGCTGATGCATATAATAAAAGGAACCAGTGTATCAGGAGCGTGGGCGTATGTCATGGGAACCAAAGAAAACAGCCGTATCCGCACTGGGGCTGCCCCGGGACGTGATTCTGGGGGATGTGCTTATAAGCTTTGTGGGCAGGAGCCAGGTGAATGTGGAAAATTACAGGAGCATCCTGATTTACACGGATACCCTGATTAAGCTCCAGGCCAGGAACTGCAAGGTGGTGATTCACGGAGCCCGCTTAAAGATTGATTATTATACGGCGGAGGAGATGAAGATAACCGGCCAGGTCGGTTCTTTGGAATTTGAAACATAAATCAAAGGAGGGGCCTGTTTGATTGAATGGCTGTTACATAATTGGGAAGGATATGTAAGACTCCGTCTTCACGGCTATTCACCGGAACGTTTCCTGAATCTCTGCAATGCCAGGGGGTTGGAGGTATGGGGACTGATATGCAACCGGGACGGGGATTATGAGTTTTTTATGACTGTGGAAGGATACCGCCGGGTGAAGCCCCTGGTGCGCAAGGCACAGGTAAGGCTGCACATTACCGGCCGTTTCGGCCTCCCATTTTTTATTTACAGGCACAGGAAGCGCTGGTATTACGGTGCCGGAATCATGGCCTTTTTCCTGGTGCTTTACGTCATGTCCCTGTTTATCTGGGATATCCAGTTTGAGGGCAATTACAGGTATACCTATGATACTCTGGTCCGTTTTCTGGATACCCAGGACATTGATTACGGTATGCTGAAGGCTAGGATTAACTGCGAGGATCTGGAAGCATCCATGCGCACAAGCTTTCCCGAGATAACCTGGGTGTCTGCCCGTGTTTCCGGCACAAGGCTGCTCATCCACATCAAGGAAAACGAGGTGCTGTCCACTATCCCTGAGAAGGACGAGACACCCTGCGACATTGTGGCATCCCAGCCCGGAGTCATCACCTCCATGGTGGTGCGCCAGGGGGTTGCCCAGGTCTGTGTGGGGGACCAGGTGGAGGAGGGACAGGTACTGGTCAGCGGCCGGGTACCCATTATCGGTGACAACGAGGAGGAGATCAACGCCTACATGGTTCACGCGGATGCGGATATTGTGGCCAGAACCGTCAAACAATATGAGAAAACATTTCCTCTGCTGCATCAGGAACGTGTCCATACGGGGCGCAGGCGGAGAGGGTGGTACATGAAGGCCGGGGCCTGGTCCTTTACCTTCCTGACCCCGGTAAGGGGACAGGGGGAGTGGGATTATTCCATGGAGGAAAAACAGCTGAGGCTGTTTTCCAATTTCTATCTTCCTGTCTATATAGGCGCCATACAGGGCCGGGAAATGGCTGCTTATGAGAGAAATTACAGGGAGGATGAGTTAAAGGAGCTGTCTAAAGCCATAAATTACCAATTTGTCAAAAATTTAGAGGAAAAGGGGGTACAAATTCTTGAAAATAATGATAGAATAGAAACAAGTGTTTCTGAATGCCGTCTGACAGGTGAACTCGTCACAGAGGAATCCATTGTTAAGACACAGCCGGCAGCGGAGCCTGATATGAATTCCGGCGGAGAGCCGGGAGAAAAACCAGAGGAGACAATAACTGCTGAATGAGTGTAATTGAGACAATGATTGACATTCCCGCAGAGCATGAGCGGAATGTCTGCGGACAATTTGACACCTACTTAAAGAAGATAGAGCGCACCCTGCATGTGACCATGATTGCCAGGGACGGCGAAATTAAAATTATCGGACCAGAGAAAACCATAGGCCAGGCGAAAAGCGTGTTCAACAACCTGATTGAACTGTCCAAGAGGGGCAATACCATCACGGAACAAAACGTGGACTATGCCCTGTCCCTGTCTTTTACGGAGAATGACGGGCAGATTCTGGAGATTGACAAGGATATCATATGCCGGACCATATCCGGCAAGCCGGTAAAGCCAAAGACGCTGGGGCAGAAGCATTATGTGGATGCTATCCGCAAGAAGATGATTGTGTTCGGCATCGGACCGGCCGGCACGGGAAAGACATACCTTGCCATGGCCATGGCCATCCAGGCCTTTAAGAACGGCGAGGTGGGGCGCATTATCCTTACCAGGCCGGCCATTGAGGCCGGGGAAAAGCTGGGATTCCTGCCAGGCGATCTCCAGAGCAAGATTGACCCGTATCTGCGTCCTCTTTATGACGCCCTGTACCAGATTATGGGGGCGGAAAGCTATCTCCACAATTCGGAGAAGGGGCTTATTGAGGTGGCGCCCCTGGCCTACATGAGAGGAAGAACCCTGGACAACGCCTATATTATCCTGGATGAGGCCCAGAACACCACCCCGGCCCAGATGAAGATGTTCCTTACCAGAATCGGTTTTGGTTCCAAGGTCATCATAACAGGAGACCAGACCCAGAAAGACCTTCCGGGAGGCGCTGTTTCCGGTCTGGACACTGCCCTTAAGGTGCTGAAACGGATTGACGACATCGGGTTCTGCTACCTGACCAGTTCCGACGTGGTGCGTCATCCGCTGGTGCAGAAAATTGTACAGGCCTATGAGACATATGAACAAAAGAATACCCCGCCTGCAGGACGGCGCAGGATACGGGAGCGGAATTAATCCGCCAAGGAGAAGTGTGTATGACCATTTCAATTGAATACGAAGCAGAAAAGGTACTGGATTTGCCCTACCGGGAAATCATCGAGGACACTGTGCTGGCTGCCCTGGATTATGAGGGCTGTCCCTATGAGGCAGAGGTCAATGTCATTCTTACGGACAATGACGCCATACAGGAAATCAACCGGGAGCACCGTCAGATTGACGCTCCCACGGACGTGCTGTCCTTTCCTATGGTGGATTATGAGTCGCCATCGGATTTTGACCATGTGGAGGAGGCGGTGGAGGATTACTTCAATCCTGAAACCGGAGAGCTGATGCTGGGGGATATTGTGATTTCCGTGGATAAGGTGGAGGAACAGGCTGAGAAATACGGCCATTCCCAGACCAGGGAGCTGGCCTTCCTGACAGCCCACAGCATGCTCCACCTGTTTGGTTACGACCATATGGAGGACGGCGAGCGGCTGGTGATGGAAGAAAAGCAGAAAGAGATACTGGAAACCAGGGGGTATACAAGATGAGAAACGGGTTCAGATGGATGGCAATCGGTTTAACGGCAGGACTGACGGCAGCAGTCCTTTTGACGGGCTGCGCCAGGGAAGCCAGCGTGGAAGCAACCACGGTTCAGGAGCCTCCTGCCACCACTGAGGCCGCTGAACCCGATATCATCATCCGGTCTGACCCGGAGACAAAAAAGGAGGACACCCAAAACCTGCCGGCATTTTATCTTCCTGAGGAACGGACAGAGGAAAACGGTATGATTCGCAGCTATCTGACCGGCCAGATGGTGGAAACCGCCAAGGGAAACCGCCGGCCCGCGGCTGTGATGATGAGCAATGACAAGGAAGCCAGGCCCCAGTACGGCATTAACAGGGCGGGGGTGGTCTATGAGGCGCCGGTGGAGGGAGGCATGAACCGGTACATGGCCCTGATAGAGGATTACGACAATCTGGAACGCATTGGTTCCGTGCGCAGCTGCCGGACCTACTACACCTATTTTGCCAGGGAGTTTGACGCTGTCTATGTACACTTTGGACAGAGCACCTTTGCCAAGCCTTACCTGAAAAATGTGGACCATATCAACGGACTGGAAGCCATCGGCGATCTGGCCTTTTACCGCACAAAGGACAAGAAATCGCCTCATAATGCATATACCAGCGGGGACAGGATTACGGCCTCCATAGAGAAGCTGGGGTACACCCCGTCTTATGCCCCGTCCTACAAGGGCCATTATCTTTTTGCCAGGGACGGCAGGGAGGCATCCCTGACAGAGCGTCCGGGAGTCATGGACGCAGGCACGGCAAAGACCGGATACATCATGAACCAGGCATACTTTGTGTACGACCCTTCGGACGGGCTTTACCACCGTTACCAGTACGGCGGCATCCATCAGGGGGATGAAGGGCCTGTTGCGGTGAAAAATGTGATTTTCCAGTACTGCCAGACCGGTCATTACGCCACCACGGATTATCTGGATATCAATGTACATACTACGGAATGCGGGTATTTTATGACTGACGGCAAAGCGATTCCTATTAACTGGGAAAAGGACGGAGAATTCGGTCCCACCCGTTACTTCGATGCCAACCACGATGAAGTTGTGCTGAATCAGGGAAAGACATGGGTCTGCATCATTCCCACCAGGGACTTTGCCAAGTCGGAAATTATCGGAAATGAGGATACACAGTAATAAACATGAATCCAAGGACAAGCAGGAAAAAAACCAGGAAACAGAAAGCAGCTAATTTTGTCATACAGGGAAGCATCCTGGCCATGGCCGGTATCGTGGTACGCATTATCGGCATGCTTTACCGGATGCCCCTTAACGACATTATCGGAAAACAGGGAAACGGATATTATACGTCAGCCTTCAACGTGTATAATATCCTCCTTATATTATCCTCCTACAGCATGCCGGTGGCAGTGTCGAAGATGATATCTGCCCGGCTGGCAAGGGGGGAGCACAGAAACTGCAGCCGCATCTTAAAAGCGGCTCTTATTTATGCTACGGCAGTGGGAGGCATAGCGGCGGTGGTTCTGTGGTTTGGGGCGGATTTGTTCGCACAACTCATCAAGACGCCTTTCAGCCGGTACGCCTTAAAGACCCTGGCGCCCACCATCTGGATCATGGCGTATCTGGGCGTGCTCAGAGGATATTTCCAGGGGACGGGCACCATGGTGCCCACGGCCGTGTCACAGATTTTAGAACAGATTGTCAACGCGGTGGTCAGCGTGGTCGCAGCCGGAATTCTCTTTGGCGTGGGTACGTCCATTAACGCTGCCCAGGGGGCAAAGGATTATTCCTATGCGCTGGGGGCGGCGGGCGGCACCATCGGCACCGGGGCAGGAGCGCTGACGGCCTTTCTGTTTTTTATATGCCTTACCGCATCCAAAGGGCGGGAGAGAAGGCAGATGGTCCGGGAGGATGTGTCGGGGAGGACGGAGAGCTACCGCCGGATATTTTATGTGCTCACCATCACCGTGCTGCCCATTGTCATCAGCAGCGGCATCTACAACTGCTCCAATGTGGTGGACAATTACCTGTTCGGCCAGGGCATGGACAAGCTGGGGTATATGGAGGATTCCATTGCCACCTACTGGGGCGTGCTGGGACAGTACCAGCTGCTCTTTAATATACCGGTGGCTGTTTCCAACGCCCTTTCATCCTCTCTGATACCGTCCCTCACAAGGGCGGTTGCAAACAGGAACAGGAAGGAGAAGCTGGAGCGTATTGCAACCTCCATCCGTTTTTCCCTGCTGATTGCCATTCCGGCAGCAGTGGGAATCACGGTGTTGGCTAAGCCGGTCTGCAACCTGCTGTTTATCAGTGAGGACAATACCATGCTGATACGGCTCTCCATGGCTGGTTCCCTGGCCGTGGTATTCTACTCCCTGTCAACCGTTACAAACGCCGTCCTCCAGGGCCTGAACCATATGGACGTGCCCATACGCCATGCCGTCATTGCCCTGGTCATTCATGTGGCGGTGCTGGAAGTGTTTCTTATGGTATTTAAGATGGGAATTTACAGTGTGGTGTTTGCCAATATTATATTTGCCCTTGTGATGTGCCTGTTAAACGGACATGCCATTGCCAGGTTTGCCAGATACAGGCAGGAATATAAGAGAACGCTCATCCTGCCCACAATATGCGCCGGCTTCATGGGAGCGGCCGCTTATGGGGTATACAGAGGCATTTACGCCCTGCTTCCCGACCAGCTGATGAGGGGCAGGATGGGTATGGCCATTGTGGTGTTCCCCTCGGTGGCAGTGGCCATTCTGGTCTATGCCGTGCTCCTTGTAAGGTTCAGGGCAGTGGAGGAGGAAGAGCTTAAGGGAATGCCGGGAGGAAGGAGACTGGTCCGTCTTTTGAACCGGTTCCGGCTTCTGGGATAAGCGACAAAAGGGCGTGTTTGTTGTATGTTTGTTGTATTTATCAGGAAAAATTTGAGAATGCATGATTAAAACAGAATAAGAAAGCAGATACTAACCTTAAAGCGGCGTCCGGCGCCATGCTGACCGGCATGGCGGGGCCTGGGCCGGCGAGGAGGTTAGTGCATGAAGAAGTTATTATACTGCTTTGCCCTGTTTGCAGTCACATCCATTGTGTGTCTCATTGTTGCGTATGGAATTACCCGGTATAGCGTCAGGCAGGAACAGGCAGTTCCCAATACGGTTATTGAGACGGAGACAGTCAACGATGTGGATGACAGGGCCGCCATGAACCAGGAACAGGTAAAGCCAATACTGGAAAGCGTTTCTCCGGCAGAAGAATACTATCTTGTGTCGGAGTCCGGCTTTCTCCTGATATTCTGCAGCGACCGCAGCACCATCTGCCTCTATACCCATATTCCTGTCACGGATTTTCCGGAAAAGGAGAGGGAGAAGTTGATGGAGGGCATATGGTTTCCGTCCATGATGGATGTATACCATTATTTGGAATCGTATACAAGCTGATGGGATCCGGCTATGCGGCGGGCGGATTGTCTGTTTCATTTTTCCGGATGAAGAATAGAGGTATCCATCCTTGGAAGCAGATTAATACATGAAAGTAAAGTGATATATGGAAGCAAAGTAATACGTGAGGCAGGGATTAAAAGGGACCGGATTTCCGCACTGGGAATCCGGTCCTTTCTGCGAATACCGGGCTTTAAGGCGGCTGTTTGGGCGGTCTTTTGGCAGTCCGGCGCCGTAAATAACAGGAAACAGTTGAAATGTGGCAGAAAAACATATAAAATGGGGTGTAAACTTAAGAGCATTAAGAGCAGGATAAGGAGCTTTGGAACAATCATGAGAAAACGAATCGTCATCATAGGAGGCGGGGCCTCGGGACTGACTGCGGCTATTGGCGGGGCCAGGAACGGGGCCCATGTGACCATTGTGGAGCACATGGACCGGGTGGGAAAGAAAATCCTGTCCACGGGCAACGGCAGGTGCAACCTGACCAATCTGCGGATGGAGGCGGACTGTTACCGCTGCGGCCGGAAGGAGTTTCCCATGGAAGTTATCCGGGGCTTTGGGGTGGATGAGACCCTGGCCTTTTTTAAAGGTCTTGGAATAGAGCCAAAGGACAGAAACGGATATATTTATCCCAATTCGGACCAGGCATCGGCTGTGTTAGACGTGCTCCGCAGCGAGGTGGAGCGGCTGGGCGTGGCGGTGCTTCTTTCGTGCCGTGTGGAGAAGATAGAGCCGGCGGCCGGCGGCGGTCACGTCCGTTATAAAGTGTATACAGACCAGGGCATACTGGACGCAGACGCAGTGATTCTGGCAGCCGGCTCCAAGGCAGCTCCGTCCACCGGTTCAGACGGAAGCGGCTATGAGCTGGCAGGGAGACTGGGACACCGGGTAATTAAACCCCTTCCCGCCCTGGTGCAGCTGCGGTGCCAGGGAAACCTGTACCGGCAGATGGCGGGTATCCGTACGGAGGCCGGGGTAAAGCTCATGGCGGCCGGTGAACTGCTGGCCCGGGACAGGGGAGAGCTGCAGCTGACAGACTACGGCCTGTCCGGCATTCCTGTATTCCAGGTCAGCCGGTTTGCGGCCAGGGCCCTGGACCAGGGTAAGAGGGTCACAGCCCTGGTGGACTTTATGCCGTCCTGGGATGACGGTGAGGCCTTTGGCCTGCTTAAAAAGCGCGCGTCCCTTCTGGGCCATAAGACGGTGGAGGAACTGTTTACAGGTCTGCTGAACAAGAAGCTGGCCCTGGTTCTCATTAAGCTGGCAGGCATTAAACCATCCCAGAAGTCCGGGGATTTGTCCCCAAAACAGCTGAAACTGCTTCTGGGACAGATAAAGTCCTATGAAGCCATTGTCATGTCAGTGAATCCCTTTGCCAATGCCCAGGTTTGCTGCGGCGGGGTGGACACCGGTGAGGTGGATGCCGCCACCATGGAATCCAGGCTTCATGCCAATCTGTATCTGGCGGGAGAACTGCTGGATGTGGATGGAATCTGCGGCGGATACAACCTGCAGTTTGCCTGGTCCAGCGGTATGATAGCGGGGACACATGCGGCGGGAGGACATTCCGAGGGGAAACATGAGACAGGCGCAAATAAGGCGGCGGCACATGGGGCATATGCCCCTGCCCCAGGCGGAAAGAGGAACAGAAAATGATTCGTATTAATCAGTTAAAAATGCCCCTGGGACACGACAGGGCCGGCCTTTTGGAGAAAGCTGCCAGGGTACTGCGTGTTCCGTCAGGGGAGATAGAGAAGCTTACCATCGTCAAGCAGTCCGTGGACGCCAGAAAGAAGCCGGATATATGGTACAGTTACGTGGTGGATATAGGAATCAGGCAGGCCGGACTCCAGAAGGAGGAAAAGCTGGTGCGCAGGCTGAAGGACCGGAATGTGGCGGTCTATAAGGAAGCACCCTACCGGCTTCCTGAGCCGGGTACTGAGCGTATGGCGGGCAGGCCTGTCATTATCGGCACCGGCCCGGCCGGGCTGTTCTGCGGTCTTATGCTGGCCAGAAAGGGGTACATGCCCATACTTCTGGAACGGGGGGAGGACGTGGACGCGAGGACGGACCGGGTGGCCCGGTTCTGGGAAACAGGGCAGCTTGACCCGTCCTCCAATGTGCAGTTCGGGGAAGGCGGGGCAGGAACATTTTCTGACGGAAAGCTTAACACCCTTGTAAAGGATACCTTTGGAAGAAACCGGGAAGTGCTGCGCATACTGACAGAGTTCGGCGGGGACCCGTCTATCCTGTACGTGAATAAGCCCCACATCGGAACCGATGTATTAAGCCGCATTGTCAAATCCATACGGACAGAGATTGAAAAGCTGGGAGGCCAGGTCCTCTTCCAAAGCCAGGTAACGGATTTTGTGACGGAGGGGGAGCCGGGGGAATCCAGGCGCATAAAAGCCCTTGTTGTCAACGGCAGCCAGGTTCTTGAGGCGGAGACAGTGGTGCTGGCCATCGGACACAGCGCCAGGGATACCTTTGAGACCCTGCTGGCCAGAGGCATCCCCATGGAGCCAAAGGCATTCGCGGTGGGACTGAGGGTACAGCATCCCCAGACGCTGATCAATGAGAGCCAGTACGGCATGAAGGAATGCGGTGAATTGGGGCCGGCCAGCTACAAGCTTACATGGAAGGCTTCTGACGAGAGAGGAGTCTATTCCTTCTGCATGTGCCCCGGAGGCTACGTGGTCAATGCGTCCTCTGAGCCGGGCCGCCTGGCGGTCAACGGCATGAGCTATCATGACAGGGCAGGGGAAAATGCCAACAGCGCCATTATTGTCACGGTCACGCCGGAAGATTTCTGCGGGATGGAGACTGGAGCCGGAACAGACCAGGGCTGCGAAGCGCCGGGAGACGCCATGGCAGGAATCCGGTTCCAGAGGCGCCTGGAGGAGACCGCTTTCTGCCTGGGAAAGGGAAACATACCGGTACAGCTCTACGGTGATTTTAAGGAAGGCCGTGTCTCAGAGGGATTTGGCGGTGTGAATCCCGCCTTCAGGGGCGGGTATGCCTTTGCCAATCTCAGGGAGCTGTTTCCGGAACCATTGTCCCGGGCTTTCATGGAAGGAATGGAAGGATTTGGAACCATGATTCGCGGCTTTGACCGGCCGGATGCCATCCTGGCGGGCATTGAGAGCCGCACCTCGTCCCCGGTCCGCATTCCCAGGGACCAGGGAATGGAAAGCCCTGTAAAGGGAATCTTTCCCTGCGGCGAGGGAGTGGGTTATGCAGGGGGAATTACCTCGGCTGCCATGGACGGAATCAAGACGGCAGAAGAGATTATCCGCAGGTACAGCCCCTTAAGTCCGTCCCGGACAGTGGCTAAAACATGACAGGAACATTTACAACATAGAAATTGACGTGACCTGTAAATTGGTGTAAGATAAACAGGAATCGTTTGATGAGATAAAGGAGTATATCATGGAAACCCAGGAACGTCAGAATCTTGCGGATAAACAGAGGATTGTGATTAAAATTGGATCATCTTCCCTTACCCATGCTCAGACAGGGGAAGTGAACCTGATGAAGATAGAAAAGCTGGTGCGGGTTATCAGTGACCTGCGGGGACAGGGAAAGGACGTGGTCCTGGTATCCTCCGGCGCCATTGCGGCGGGGCGGCAGGCCCTGGGCCGTCACAGGAAGCCGGATACCCTTGCTGAGAAGCAGGCCTTTGCGGCTGTGGGCCAGGCCAGGCTCATGATGATTTACCAGAAGCTGTTTGCGGAATACAACCAGACAGCTGCCCAGGTCCTTCTCACAAAGGACACCATGGTCAATGATTCTTCCAGGTACAATGCCCAGAATACCTTTGACGAGCTGTTAAACCTGGGAACCATACCTATTGTCAATGAAAACGATACGGTATCCACCTCAGAGATTCCATATGTGGACAGCTTCGGTGATAATGACCGGCTGTCAGCCATTGTGGCGGCTCTGATCGGGGCAGACCTGCTCATCCTGCTGTCTGACATAGACGGCCTTTACACAGATGACCCCAGGGAGAACCCGGAGGCCGGATTTATCAGCCTGGTGCCTGAAATTACGCCGGAATTCCTGCGTATGGGCAAGGATACGTCGGGCAGCGACGTGGGTACCGGGGGAATGTCGGCCAAGCTGGCAGCGGCCCGGATTGCCACGGACAGCGGAGCCGATATGGTCATAGCCAACGGAGACCAGGTGGATGTCATACTGGACATCATGTCGGGAAAGGAAAAGGGAACCCTGTTCCTGGCCCATACCAATCTGGATTTTGACCTGATGCATTATCTGAACAATGAATACTAGGGAAGGCGCCCGGCCGGGCGCCAGGCCCTGAAAGAGGTGAATGTATGGACGCGTCAAGGATTGACCGCATCAATGAACTGTACCATAAGTCCCAGGCAGTGGGGCTGACAGAGGAGGAGAAGGAGGAACAGGCCCGGCTGCGCCAGGAGTACGTTGCAGCTATACGGGGAAGCCTCCGCAATAACCTGAATAACATATCCATCAAGGAGCCGGACGGCTCCATTACGGATTTGGGAAAGAAACATGGCGGAATCAAGGAAGTCTGATGCATTGTGAAGGGGAGATTATGATGACATTGAATGAAATAGGCAGCCGTGCCAAAGAAGTATCGCGTGTACTGGGTACCCTGGGATCCAGGGAGAAGAATATGGGACTGGAGGAAGCGGCCAGGGCTTTGCTGGAAGGCGAGGAGGAAATCCTGGAGGCCAATTCCAGGGATTATGAGAAGGCCAGGTCCGACGGCATGAGCCAGGGACTGCTGGACCGTCTTAAGCTGACGCCGGCCAGGGTTCAGGCCATGGCGGACGGCCTGCTGCAGGTGGCCTCCCTGGAGGACCCTGTGGGAGAGGTGCTGTCCATGAAGCTTCGCCCCAACGGCCTTCAGATTGGGCAGAAGCGTGTGCCTCTGGGGGTTATCGGCATGATTTATGAGGCCCGCCCCAATGTGACGGCAGACGCCTTCGGCCTCTGCTTCAAATCAGGCAATGCGGTTATCTTAAAGGGCGGAAGCGACGCCCTTCATTCCAATATGGCCATTACCCGGTGCCTGCGCGCCGGACTCGCAAGCGCAGGCCTGCCCGAGGATTCGGTCCAGCTGATTGAGGATACCAGCAGGGATACCACCAGGGAGCTGATGCGCCTGAACAGGTACATTGACGTGCTCATTCCCAGGGGAGGGGCAGGACTTATAAAGACCGTGGTGGAGAACAGTACCATCCCTGTCATAGAGACGGGCACCGGCAACTGCCATGTATATGTGGACGCTTCCGCGGACCAGAATATGGCCCTGGACATTATCTTCAATGCCAAGACCCAGAGAATCGGCGTGTGCAATGCATGCGAGTCCCTTCTGGTGCACAGGAGCATTGCAAAGGAATTCCTGCCCCTTCTCAGGAAGAAGCTGGAGGAAAAGCAGGTGGAGATCCGGGGAGACGAGGACGCCTGTGCCATTGAACCTTCCTTTGTCAGAGCCACTGAGGAGGACTGGGGCAGGGAGTATCTGGATTATATCCTGTCCTTAAAGCTGGTGGACTCTGTGGATGAGGCCATCCGTCATATCAATACCTACAATACAGGTCACTCGGAAACAATCGTGACCTCTGATTATTTCAATGCCCAGACATTTTTAAATGAGGTGGACGCTGCGGCTGTCTATGTCAATGCTTCCACCCGCTTTACAGACGGTGAGGAATTCGGTTTCGGAGCAGAAATCGGCATCAGCACCCAGAAGCTTCACGCCAGAGGCCCCATGGGCCTTAAGGAACTGACCACTACCAAGTATATTATTTACGGAGATGGACAGATTCGCTGATTACAGCTACAGAGGAGCCGGGACATTTTAAATTTGTTCCCGGCTTTGTCAGACAGAATGCAGGAAAAGAGGAAATATATATGCTCGAAGAGGAAAACAGCAGGAAAAGGAGCAGGAAACAGCAGGAGGAGGAACCCTTCAGCTGGAAAAAGGAGATTATCAGCTGGATACAGATTATCGTGGCAGCAGTCATCATCGCCCTGGTCCTTAACAACTTTATCATAGCCAACAGCCGTGTGCCAACCGGATCCATGGAGAACACCATCATGTCCAAGAGCCGTGTCATCGGTTCCAGGCTGTCCTATCTGACCAGCGACCCTGAGAGAGGGGATGTGGTGATTTTCCATTTTCCCGACGATCCAACGGGAAAAATCTACTACGTAAAGCGTGTCATAGGGCTTCCCGGTGAGACCGTGAACGTGGTGGACGGAAAAGTCTATATCAATGATTCAGACACGCCCCTTGACGAACCCTACCTTCCCGAACCAATGGAAGGCTCCTACGGTCCCTATACAGTGCCGGAGGGATGCTACTTCATGATGGGAGACAACAGGAACAATTCCCTGGATGCCCGGTTCTGGAAGAACCAGTTTGTGGAGAAGGACAAGATTATAGCCAAGGTGCTGTTTACGTATTTTCCAAAGATAGAGAAAGTGGAATAAGAGAAAAACGGAGTAAGAGACAGGATGAAGATAATCATATCACCTGCCAAGAAAATGAATATCAGGGAAGACGAGCTGGAATGGGCGAATCTTCCCTGTTTCCTTTCCAGGGCAGAAGAACTGAAGAGATACATACAGGGCCTGGACTTAGACCAGGCCAGGAAGCTGTGGCAGTGCAATGAAAAGATAGCCCTGCTTAATTACGGCCGTTTTAAGGAGATGGACCTTGAACGGCGCCTGACCCCGGCCCTCTTATCCTATGAGGGAATCCAGTATCAGTACATGGCGCCGGGGGTGTTTGAGCAGGGACAGTGGGATTATGTGTAGGAGCATCTGCGCATCCTGTCCGGGTTTTACGGTATCCTTAAGCCCCTGGACGGCATCGTGCCGTACCGCCTGGAGATGCAGGCAAAGGTGGAGCTTCCGTCAGGTATCAAAAGCCTTTATGACTACTGGGGAAGCTCCATCTGCCGGGAACTGGCCGCGGATGAGACCTTGATTGTGAATCTGGCCTCAAAAGAATACAGCAGGGCAGTGGAACCCTATCTGGAAGCCCATATTGATTATGTGACCTGTGTGTTCGGAACCCTTGCAGAGGACGGAACAGGCGGTCTTAAGGTAAAGGTGAAAGCCACCGAGGCCAAGATGGCCAGAGGAGAGATGGTCCGGTTCATGGCGGAGCGGGGCGTCCGGGACGCGGAGGGGCTTAAGGGGTTTGACCGTCTGGGGTATCGCTACTGCCAGGAGAAATCCGGGGATAAGGAATACGTATTTACCAAGATTAGGGAACAATAAAACAGGGACCTGTATGCCGGTGCGGCGTACAGGTCCCTTTTCACGGCCGGAATTTCAGGCGAGAATCGCGGCCAGGTCATTCTCCGGTGTGGAGATGGGATGGATTTCAAACTGTTTTGTCAGATATTCCAGTATGGCCGGAGAGAGAAAGGCGGGAAGGGTGGGGCCAAGGTAAATGTTCCTGATACCCAGATGCAGCAGGCTTAAAAGGATACAGACAGCTTTCTGTTCGTACCAGGACAGAACCAGGGTAAGGGGAAGGTCGTTGACCTGGCAGCCGAATGCTTCTGCCAGGGCTGCGGCCACCTGGATGGCGCCGAATGCATCGTTGCACTGTCCCATGTCCAGAAGGCGGGGAATGCCGGCCAGGGTTCCAAGCTCCAGGTCATTAAAGCGGTATTTGCCGCAGGCCAGGGTCAGAATAAGGGTGTCCTCAGGCGCCTGCTTTACAAAGTCCGTGTAGTAATTCCTGCCGGGACGGGCTCCGTCGCAGCCTCCTACCAGGAAAATGTGGCGCAGCTTGTTCTGTCTGACTGCCTGGGCTACGGTGCCCGCAGCAGCCAGGACAGCTTCCCGCCCAAATCCGGTGGTGACCTTGGTGCCGCCGTTGATTCCGGGGATGGTCACATCCTCCTTGAAGCCGCCAAGCTCCAGGGCCTTTTGGATGACCGGAGAGAAGTCTTTGCGGCCGTCAATATGGACGATGCCCGGATAGGACACCAGGGCGGTGGTAAACACCCGGTCAGAGTAAGAGGGTTTGGGCGGCATCAGGCAGTTGGTGGTAAAAAGCACAGGGGCGGGAAGGTCCGAAAATTCCTTCTGCTGATTCTGCCATGCGGTTCCGAAATTGCCTTTCAGATGGCTGTATTTTCTGAGCTCCGGGTAGGCGTGGGCGGGAAGCATTTCCCCGTGGGTGTATATGTTGATTCCCCGGCCCTGGGTCTGTTCCAGCAGAAGCTTTAAGTCGTGAAGGTCATGGCCTGAAATGACGATAAAGGGTCCCTGTTCCACGGTAAGGCTTACCTGTGCCGGAGCCGGGATGCCGAAGGCCTGGCGGTTGGCCCTGTCCAACAGTGCCATGCAGTCCAGGTTTACGGCGCCCAGTTCCATGACAATGGGGAGCAGATCCTGAACCGTATAGCTGTCATAACCAACGGCAAACAGCCCCTTATAAAAATAGTCCATGACTCCTTTGTCCTCATGGCCCAGCACCATGGCATGGTACGCATAAGCTGCCATTCCTCTCATGCCGAAAAGAATCAGGGATTTAAGGGAACGTATATCCTCGTCCTCTGCCCAGAGCCTGTTCATGTCAAAATCTTCTGTCCTGCCGCAATCTGCCGTACAGGAGCCGCACATGGGGGACAGGGAATGTTTTAAGCGTCCGGCCTCCGCAAGAAGCTCATTCAGGGCGCTGTCATCAAAGCTTACATTGGTAAGGGTGGCAAACAGTCCCTTTACAATCAGGCGGTCTGCTTCCGGAGAGCGGTCTTTTCCTTCTGACGCCCCGGCAAGGCCGATGAGGGCTCCTGTAAGTTCATCCTGAATCCTGGCAGTGGCAGCTGTCTTGCCGCATACACCTGCTTTTCCCATACATCCGCTGCATCCTGCGGTCTGTTCGCATTGAAAACAAAACATATTGTGTTCCATGATATATCCTCCTCGTAAATATGTGTGAGCAGGCGGTATGTTCTGCCTGCCCTTGACGGTATGGGGAAAGTATAATATAATTTCAACAACAAGTAAGTTGTTGAAACAACATTAAGGGAGAAAAATATGGATATTCATTTGCTGGCAGGAACAAGACTGTTTCAGGGAATCAGGGAGCATGAAATAGAGGCCATGCTAACATGTCTTTCAGCGGAAGAGAGGACCTATGGGAAGGATGCTTATATATACAGGGCCGGTGATGTGACAGGCCGTCTGGGGGTGGTGATGGAAGGGGCGGTGAACATCATTAAGGATGATGTGTGGGGAAACAGGAAAATCATTGAGAATATAGGCGGGGGGCAGATATTCGGGGAGACGTATGCATGTCTTAAGGGGGAACCCCTGATGGTGGATGTGCAGGCATCGGAACGATCCAGAATCCTGTTCATGGATGTGAACCGCATCCTGACCACCTGTTCATCCAGCTGTGACTTCCACAACCGTTTGATACGGAGCCTGATGTATGTGCTGGCCGGGAAAAATCTGATGCTTACAAAGAAAATGGATATTATCACGCCTAAATCCCTGCGGGAGAGGGTCATGGTGTACCTGTCCCAGGAATCCGTAAAGCAGGGGTGCCGTACCGTCACAGTGCCCTTTAACCGCCAGCAGATGGCGGACTATCTGTCCGTGGACAGAAGCGCGCTGTCGGCGGAGCTGTCCAGAATGCAGAGGGACGGGGTGATTTCATATGAGAAGAACCGTTTTACGATTCAATAGATGATTTGGCCGGCGCAATAACCGGCTCCCAGCAATTACCACTTGAAACAGAACATATGTTCTGATATATTGGAACCAGGAGGTGAAAGCAGTGGCGGCTTTAAATATACCCATACAGATGTTTGGCGCCTGCAGCACCCTGGGAGATATGACGCCCCTCTGGTTCCGGTATGAGAATAAGGAGCACGGAATCATCACGGTGAAGATTGAGAGCATTGTCTCTTCCAGGGAAGAGAAGTTTTGCGGCATGGAGCATATCAGCTTTGTGTGCTGGGCCGTGGCAGAGGGCCAGAGACGTCTTATTGAGCTGAGATACCGCATATCTACCCATAAGTGGTCATTTTTCAGGACACTGTCATGAGAAGCCAAAAAGAGCAGGTATGGTACCATGTGGATGTGAACAGCGCCTATTTAAGCTGGACAGCCGCATACAGGGTCTGTATCCTGGGGGAGGATTTAGATCTGCGGGACCTCCCTTCTGTCATCGGAGGAAGCGAGGCAGAACGGCATGGCATTGTGCTGGCGAAATCCTCCTCTGCCAAAGGGTATGGAATCAGGACAGGGGAAACACTGGCAGAGGCCAGATGCAAATGTCCGGGGCTTGTAATCGTACCTCCGGACTACAGTCTGTATGTGAGCTGCTCCAGCGCTCTTGTGGAGCTGCTTAAGAAGTATTTTCCCTATGTTCACCAGTACAGTATAGATGAGGCGTTCTGTCAGGTGGAGGGCACAAAGGGCTTATGGGGAACGCACACAGCGTTTGCGCACCAGCTGAAGGAAGAAATACGCCGGGAGCTGGGTTTTACTGTGAACATCGGTGTGTCGGACAGCAAGCTGCTGGCCAAGATGGCTTCTGAATTCCAAAAGCCGGACCAGGTCCACACCCTGTTTACCTGGGAGATAGAGAGGAAGATGTGGCCGCTGCCTGTAAACGAACTGTTCTGGGTGGGGCCGGCCACCGCGAGAAAGCTGAGGGCGCTGGGAATAAGGACCATAGGGGATCTGGCTGCCTCGGATTTGGATCTGTTAAAAAGGCATCTTAAAAAACAGGGGGAGTTTATCTGGAATTATGCCAACGGAAGGGATGTGTCTCCATTTTTGAGAGAGCTTCCGCAGAATAAGGGGTACGGCAATTCTATGACCACGCCGTCAGATGTGACGGATCGGGAGACGGCAGAACAGGTCATATTATCCCTTACGGAAACCGTGTGCGCCAGGCTGCGGGCTGACGGCATGGAAGCTGCCTGCGTGGGTATTTCCATCACGGACAGGGAATTTCGCCATGGCTCCGGTCAGACCACCCTGATTTCGGCTACAGATACCACTCTGGAAATCTATGAGGCGGCCCGGAGCCTGTTTGACCGCCTGTGGAATCATTCTCCCATCCGCCAGATGGGGGTCCATACAAGCAAGGTCAGTCCAAAAGGCCATTATCAGTATCAGCTTTTTGACAGGGGACTCCATGATAAATACGCCAGACTGGACACGGCTGTGGATGAGATAAGAAAACGGTATGGGGAGGACTGCGTGCAGAGGGCTGTTTTTGTGGGGAACCGGATTCCCCACATGTCGGGCGGCATTGACAAGGTGAAACGGACCGGGGTCACCAAGGCCGTGCAGAGGCCCGGCCCAGGCGGCGGTGCGGGAGACCGGAATCACGGCAGCGGGGAGGACCGGGTTTTTCGGTAGCTTCTCGGGGAGCAGCCCTTTATCTTGTGGAACACCTTGGAGAAGTAATTGGGGTCGGTGAAGCCGGCCCTTATGGCTGTCTCGGTCATGGTCAGCTTTCCCTCCAGCACATCGGGAATACTCTTTTCAATGCGGTATTTTAGCAGGTATTCAAACAGGGATTCCTTCATGTAACCCTTAAAGACCCGGCAGCACTCGCTTTTGCAGATATGGATGTGGCGGGAAATATCATCCAGGGTGATATCAGACTGATAGTTTTCATGGATGAAGGAGAGCATCTGACGAATCCGTTCCTGGTTCTTCCTGCCCGCCGTATGTGCCGGTTCCCGGTCAGGGCGGCAGTGAAGGTATAAAAGCTTCCAGAAACGGAACAGGTCCATCTGGATGTCCATTTCATAGGTATCATAGCGCAGGCTGTCAATGCGTATAATATCCTCCAGAAGCCCGACCGCTTCCCCGTGCCATTCCTGCGACAGGTCGAAGCAGACAGCCGGCAGGGCGGCGTTTTCCATCAGAGGGTCCGTATACCGGCTGGCAATCCGGCTTCCCTGGTAGCCGTACAGCAGTCTGGGGTGGAAGGTAATGGAGATGTACCTGCAGTCACGGCCGTTTTCCATGCGCCCGGTGTGCATGGTATTGGAGTTGCCGAAGAGCGCCTGTCCGGCCCTGGGATAAAAGATCTGGTCATTGATTTGATATACCATGGTCCCCTCTGTGATGAGGGTAAGCTCGATTTCCGTATGCCAGTGCCACTGAAAGGAGCTGGTGTAGAACCTGGACAGGGCCTCGTCGCTGACAAGGACGGGGAATTCATAGGTCCCGTGCTCCTTTAGCTCTTCCTGGTGTTCGTTGGTAATGATTTGGATTTTAGAAGGCATGGCCGCGGACTCCTTTTGCGTATGTTCCGGTTTTGGAACGTTTTTTCATAGTATCTGTTCTGTTTAATCTCAATATTGTCTGGTTATATCCCATGAATTATAACATTTTTGAATAAAAAACTCAATATATTCCCTTTTCTGCGCATGATTTTCAAGGATAAATCCTATTGGTTTTTTATAATAGAAATCAGAAGAAATCAAAAAACCAGGAAAAGAGGAGATTGCTTTGGAGAGAAGATGCAGGACAGCAAAGAGCCAATATCTGAATCGTGTGATAACTTATATGAGGGATCATCTGCAGGAGAATCTGACACTGACCCGGATTGCAAGGGAAGCAGGGCTGTCGGAGAGCTATCTCAACGCGGTTTTTAAAGAATGTGTCAAGTGTGCGCCAATGGATTACTACATCAACATGAAGATGGATAAGGCCTGCTATCTTCTCTGCAATACAGACATGCATATATACCAGGTGGCCCAGTATTTGGGATATGACAATCAATATTATTTTTCACGGGCATTTAAGAAGGTGCTGGGTGTGCCTCCTAAGAAGTACAAGGAAATGCCAAGGATACCGGCAGCTCCCATGCAGGTTTCCTGCTGAGAACAGGATGGGATGGAGATAATTAGGCTTTCTCAGCTTTAAGGAAAATGTAATAAACAAAATGCAATATATACTTTACATTTAGGAGGATATAATTTATAATATGCAATATAAAGAACGAGCAAAGACCGCATGGCCTGAGAAAATGCTAAGCTGAGAACATGCTGCTGATGCGTTTGAACGCGATGTCTGTAAGGAGGGATGGATGGCAGTGAAAAACCTGAAAATGAAAGCAGCCAGGGCCGGCATGGATTTATCCCAGGAAGAACTGGCTGAGCTGGTGGGGGTGACCCGCCAGACCATTGGGATGATAGAGGCGGGGAAGTACAACCCGACGCTGAATCTTTGCCTGGCGATCTGCAAGGCGCTTCACAAGACACTGGATGAGCTGTTCTGGGAGGAATAGCAGGAGATATGGAAGTCAGAGGAACAGGAAGGAGAATTCTGATATGATGGATGAAAGAACAACACAGGTAAGAAATAAAATAATGAGTGAGATGGCCATGCTTATGTATCTGTTTGTGGCGGCGGCATTTGCGGTTAAGGTCCTGCTGCTGGGAAAAGGAATCCGGGACTGCGTGGTTGAATATGTCATATTGATTTTAGCCCCCCTTTATCAGTATGTCAGGGCAAGGCAGCTGAAGTTCAGCCTGTACCGGCCTGGATACGGCAGCCAGAAACATCGTGTCAGGCGCAATCTTGTCTCCGTGACAGTGGGCGCACTGGTATTCATCCTGGTTTTCTGGAGAACCTCGAAAACGGGAACCTTGGATGTCAAAGAGGTGGTTCCGGGGGTGCTGACCTTCGTAGTGGTATTCCTGCTCACAAGAGTGGTGATCGTAAGGATTGAAAAGAAACGGGCGGACAGACTGGAACAGGAATATGAGGATGACGGGGAAGAGTAAGAAAAGATTAGGGCGGATACACGAAATTTGTATTGTTAATTTCCATGCATTAGGGTAAAATGGAATGGCATGTCAGACAGGCCGCATACATGGCGGCCTTAAATTTCTATCATAAGGAGAGATACGAACCATGCCATTTAACAAGAAAAAGAATACCGGTACCCCAAAGCGGGATTATACAAAGATGAAGACACCCCATACGTATGCAATTATATTTGCTGCCATATTCCTGTGCTGGCTGCTGACATTTTTGGTACCCGCGGGAAAATTCAGCACCCACAAGGTAGAATATACGGATTCCAACGGTGCGGTAAAGACCAAGACCGTGCTGATGGCGGACACGTTCCGCTACAGCTACCGTCTGGACCGGGAAGCGGTGAAGGATAACCTGACAGCCATGAGCGGGGATGAAGCGCTGATGGAATCCCTGGGTGTTGACCACGCAGAGCTGGATGCGTTTCTTGAAACAGATTCTTCTGAGTGGACCCAGGAGGATTTGGATGAACTGGGGCTGACAGATGATGTGCTGTACGGACAGTACGGCGAATCCATCTATGATACCAGCCAGAAGCTTCATAAGACGGCAAAGGTGTGGGGCACAGAGGATTTTGGCGGCTTTGGCTTCCTCAACTATGTGTTTGAGGGACTGGTGACAGGAGACCGTTCCGGATCCGCAGTTGGAATCTGCGCCTTGATTCTGGTGGTGGGAGGTTCCTTTGGAATTATCATGAAGACAGGGGCCATTGATGCTGGCATTTACGCCTTCATCAAAAAGACAAAGGGCTTGGAGCGTCTGGCTCTGCCGCTGTTATTTATCCTGTTTTCACTGGGAGGCGCCACCTTTGGCATGGCGGAGGAGTGCATTCCTTTTTCCATGATTATGGTGCCCTTTGTGATTGCGCTGGGCTATGATTCCATTGTGGCCATCACTGTTACCTACGTGGCGTCCCAGGTGGGCAATGCGGTTTCATGGATGAGTCCCTTTTCAGTGGCGGTAGCCCAGGGCATAGCGGGAATCCCGGTATTGTCCGGCGCCGGCTTCCGTCTGGCCATGTGGGTGATTGTGACTCTGCTTTCCGCAGGATACATGATGATTTACGCTGAAAAGGTACGTAAGAACCCGGCCCACTCCGTTGTCTATGAGAGCGATGCCTATTTCAGGGGAAGAATGGACTCTGTATCGGAGGAGGAAAGGGAATTCAGCCTGGGCCATAAGCTGATTCTTCTGGAGATGCTGGCAGTCCTGATTTGGATTATCTGGGGCGTTACCCGGGAAGGGTATTACATTCCGGAAATCGCATCCCAGTTCTTTGTGATGGGATTTGCGGCCGGTGTGACCGCGGTCATCTTTAAGCTCAATGATATGACGGTCAACGGTATGGCGTCCGCCTTCCAGAGCGGTGTGGCTGACCTGGCTGGAACCGCGGTGGTGGTAGGTATGGCCAAAGGAATTCTTCTGGTGCTGGGCGGATCCGATGCAAATGTGGCATCCACGCTGAATACGATTTTGTATACCATTGGAAATGCGCTTGCAGGAGTGCCTTCGTTCATCGGAGCGCTGTTTATGTACCTGTTCCAGAGCTGCTTTAATCTGATTGTGACCTCCAACTCCGGACAGGCCGCCCTGACCATGCCCATCATGGCGCCCCTTGCGGACCTGGTAGGCGTCACACGTCAGGTGGCAGTACTGGCTTTCCAGATGGGAGCCGGATTTGTGGATGCGTTCACACCGGTTTCCGCCAGTCTCATCGGTGTCCTGGGCGTTGCCAGGATTGACTGGGGCAAATGGGCAAAATTCCAGATTAAGATGCAGGCATTTTTCTTCCTTATGGGAACGGTTGCCATAGCAGCCGCCATAGCGGTAAACCTGCAGTAAACCAGAGTTCTGGCAGGGACGGATGACTGGCTCCAAGGCCATAAAAACCAGACAGCCATGCTTGAATACCCGGTTGACTTCCCAACCATTTTAAAGTAAAATTCATACTGTTAATCGCAATTGGCTGGACCGTGCAAAAGGCCCGGCCTGCTATGCGTTTCGGGAAAGAAAGCAATATCCGAACAGAACTATTTAAATATAGAAGCTAAATTATAGAAGCTAAGGAGCAGATAAATGGAAGAATCCAGAGATACCATTGACAACATAAAAAATGCAGAAACAGCCATAAACCAGGACCCCCCAGCCGCGGAGCCGGAGCGTCAGCAGTACTTCATGGAGCGGGCGAAGGGACAGCTGGCCGAACTTTCCCGCAGGCTGGGACGTCCCCTTACCTGCTGCATCAACACCTTTGGGTGCCAGATGAATGCCAGGGATTCGGAGAAGCTTCTGGGGATTTTGGAGACAATCGGCTACCAGGCTGTAGAATCAGAGAAAGCGGATTTTGTGCTCTATAATACATGTACGGTGCGGGAAAATGCCAATCTTCGGGTTTACGGCCGCCTGGGACAGCTGGGGGCCTATAAGAAGACGCATCCTGACATGATGATAGCCCTGTGCGGCTGCATGATGCAGGAAGAGGAAGTAGTGGAGAAAATCAGGAAAAGCTACCGTTATGTGGATTTGATTTTCGGAACCCACAATATCTTCAAGCTGGCGGAACTGGTATCCCTGTGCCTGGAGCGGCGGACCCAGGGCGGACAGAAGCAGGGAAAAACGAAGATGGTTGTGGATGTATGGAAGGATACGGACCAGATCGTAGAGGATTTGCCGGTGGAACGCAAGTTTCCTTTTAAGTCTGGAGTCAATATTATGTTTGGCTGCAATAATTTCTGCAGCTACTGTATTGTACCCTATGTAAGAGGAAGGGAGCGCAGCCGCAGGCCGGAAGAAATCATTAAGGAAATACAGAAGCTGGCAGCGGACGGAGTGGTGGAAATCATGCTCCTTGGTCAAAATGTAAATTCCTATGGAAAGAACCTGGACAATCCCATGACCTTTGCGCAGCTTTTGGAGGAAGTGGAGAAGATAGACGGAATTGAGCGGATCCGTTTTATGACATCCCATCCAAAGGACCTGTCCGACGAACTCATAGAGGTCATGGCCAGGTCTGAAAAGATATGCCGTCATCTGCACCTTCCCCTCCAGTCCGGCAGCAGCCGGATTCTGAAGGTTATGAACCGGCGCTATACCAAGGAGCAGTATCTGGATTTGGCGGAACGGATTAAAAAGGCAGTGCCTGGCATCTCACTGACAACGGACATTATTGTGGGATTTCCGGGCGAGACAGACGAGGACTTTGAGGAGACCATGGATGTGGTGAGAAGGGTGGGGTTTGACAGCGCCTTTACCTTCATCTACTCCAAGCGTACCGGCACACCGGCGGCAGCCATGGAAGATCAGGTGCCGGAGGCAATTGTGAAGGAGCGGTTTGACAGGCTTTTAAAGGAAGTGCAGGACATCTCGGCAGAGGTGTGCGGACGGGATGTCAGGACAGTCCAGGAGGTCCTGGTGGAAGAGGTGAACGACCATGCTCCGGGGCTTATGACAGGCCGTCTGTCCAACAATACAGTGGTACACTTCCCGGGAGATGCATCCATGATTGGAAGGCTGGTGCCGGTGTATCTTCAGGAGAGCAAGGGCTTTTATTATATGGGACATATAGCTGATAAGGAAAATGAATAGAACCGGACAAACAATAACCAGCAAATTAAGATAAAACAAGAATAAACAAGCATACTAGAGAAGAGAGGTCAGCATTTTGATAGATTTGTCACAATTATCTCCCATGATGCAGCATTATATGGAGACAAAGAAGGAGTACCCGGACTGTGTCCTGTTTTACCGTCTGGGAGATTTCTATGAGATGTTTTTCGATGATGCCCTGACAGTGTCAAAGGAACTGGAGATAACCCTTACAGGAAAGGACTGCGGTCTTTCTGAGCGGGCACCTATGTGCGGGGTGCCGTTTCACGCATTGGATTCCTACCTGTACCGCCTGGTCCAGAAGGGGTATAAGGTCGCCATAGCAGAGCAGATGGAGGATCCCAGGCAGGCCAAGGGCCTGGTGAAGCGGGAGGTAATCCGGGTGGTGACTCCGGGAACCATAACCAGCTCCCAGGTGCTGGATGAGACAAAGAACAATTACCTGATGGGAATTGTATATATGGATGGAATCTACGGAATATCCACCGCGGATATCAGTACCGGGGATTTCATGGTGACTGAGGTGGATTCGGACCGGGAACTGTTTGACGAAATCAACAAATTTTCCCCGTCTGAGATTATCTGCAACAATGCCTTTTACATGTCGGGCGTGGATATGGACGAGCTGAAAAACCGCTATCAGGTGGTTATTTCTGCCCTGGACAGCCGGTTTTTCGGTGAGGAATCCTGCCGCCGTATCCTGATGGAGCATTTTAAGGTGGGAGCCCTGGTGGGACTGGGGCTGGAGGACTATGCCACAGGCATCATTGCCGCCGGCGCCGTGATGCAGTATATCTATGAGACCCAGAAGAGCACCCTGGAGCACATTACCACCATCACCCCCTATTCTACCGGACAGTACATGGTTATTGACACATCCACCAGAAGGAACCTGGAGCTGGTGGAGACCATGCGGGAAAAACAGAAGAGAGGCACCCTGCTGTGGGTTCTGGACAAGACAAAGACAGCCATGGGCGCCAGGCTGCTTCGCGCCTGCATCGAACAGCCGCTGATTCACAGGGACGAAATCATCAAGCGCCAGAACGCGGTGGAAGAGCTGAACATGAACTATATCTCCCGGGAAGAGATATGCGAGTACTTAAATCCCATCTATGACCTGGAGCGTCTGATAGGACGAATCAGCTATAAGACAGCCAATCCAAGGGACCTGATTGCCTTCAGAAGCTCTCTGGAAATGCTTCCCTATATCAAACGGATACTGGGCGAGTTTAACAGTGAACTTCTGGCAGAGCTGGGCCGGGAGCTGGATCCCCTGCAGGATATCTTCCAGCTCATAGGGGATGCCATTGTGGAGGACCCGCCCATTACGGTCAGGGAAGGCGGCATCATAAAGGACGGCTACAACCAGGAGGCAGACAAGCTGCGCCATGCCAAGACAGAGGGAAAGAACTGGCTGGCGGAGCTGGAGGCAAAGGAAAAAGAAAAGACTGGCATTAAGACTCTGAAGGTGAAATTCAACAAGGTATTCGGTTACTATTTTGAGGTGACCAACTCCTTCAAGGACCAGGTGCCGGATTACTATATCCGCAAGCAGACCCTGACCAACGCGGAGCGGTTTACCACCGATGAATTAAAGCAGCTGGAAGACATCATCATGGGCGCGGAGGAAAAGCTGGTGTCCCTGGAGTATGACCTGTTCTGCGAGGTCAGGGACAAAATCGGGGCAGAGGTCATCCGCATTCAAAAGACGGCCAAGTCCATAGCTGGAATCGACGTGTTCTGTTCCCTGTCCGTGGTGGCAACCCGGCGCAACTATGTGAAGCCCTCCATCAACGACAAGGGCGTGATTCAGATTAAGAACGGCCGCCATCCCGTGGTGGAGCAGATGATGCGGGACGACATGTTTGTGGCCAACGACACCTTTCTGGACAATGGAAAGAACCGGCTGTCCGTTATCACCGGCCCCAACATGGCAGGTAAATCCACGTACATGCGCCAGGTGGCCCTGATTGTGCTTATGGCCCAGCTGGGCAGTTTTGTGCCGGCCCAGGAGGCTGATATCGGCATATGCGACCGTATTTTCACCAGGGTGGGGGCTTCCGACGATCTGGCCAGCGGACAGAGCACCTTTATGGTGGAAATGACAGAGGTTGCCAACATCCTGCGCAATGCCACCAGAAACAGTCTTCTGGTACTGGATGAAATCGGAAGGGGAACCAGCACCTTTGACGGATTGTCCATTGCCTGGGCTGTAATAGAACACATAAGCAATTCCAAGCTATTGGGAGCCAAGACTCTGTTTGCCACCCATTACCATGAGCTGACAGAGCTGGAAGGCACCATAGCAGGGGTAAAAAATTATTGTATAGCGGTAAAGGAGCAGGGGGACGACATCGTATTCCTGCGAAAGATTGTCCGAGGCGGTGCAGATAAGAGCTACGGCATCCAGGTTGCAAAGCTGGCCGGCGTGCCGGATTCCGTCATAGCCAGGGCAAAAGAAATTGCGGAAGAATTAAGCGATGCGGACATCACGGCCAGGGCAAAGGAAATTGCGGAAATCAGTTCCAACATAACCCAGCACAAGGCAGTGCCGAAGCCGGATGAGGTGGACCTGCAGCAGCTGTCCTTCTTTGATACGGTAAAGGATGACGATATCATACGAGAGCTGGACAGTCTGGAGCTGTCCACCATGACGCCTCTTGATGCCATGAACACCCTGTACCGCCTTCAGACAAAGCTTAAAAACCGCTGGAAGGAGACCGGATGAATTTTCACATACTGACACTGTTCCCTGACATGGTCATGGGAGGACTGGGAACCAGCATAACGAGGCGGGCCATGGAGAGCGGAACCATATCCGTGGAAGCCATTGACATCAGGGATTATTCAAAGGATAAGCACAGGCATGTGGACGACGCCCCTTACGGCGGCGGCGCAGGCATGGTTATGCAGCCGGGGCCTGTGTGCGAGGCTTATGAGGCTCTGTGCGGGCGCATCGGCAGGAAGCCCAGGCTTATCTATATGACGCCCCAGGGCAGGGTATTTAACCAAACCATAGCGGAGGAGCTGGCAAAGGAGGAGGATCTGGTCTTTCTCTGCGGGCATTACGAAGGAATCGACGAGCGTGCCCTGGAGCTGATTGCCACGGATTATCTTTCTGTGGGAGATTATGTCCTCACAGGCGGGGAACTTCCCGCCATGGTTATGATTGACTGTATCTCCCGCCTGGTGCCGGGGGTTCTGAACAACGACGCCTCGGCTGAGGAAGAATCCTTCCATGACAGCCTGTTAGAATACCCCCAATACACCCGTCCCGAGGTATTCCGCGGAATGGAAGTCCCGGAGGTGCTTTTAAGCGGCCACCATAAAAATATTGAGGAGTGGCGCAGGCAGCAATCCATAAAACGCACCCTGGAGCGCCGCCCGGACCTGCTGGAACATGCCTCCCTGACCATGAAGGAGGTAAAATACCTGGATTCCCTCCGCCGGGAAAAAGGCGACCTGGAAATCCTGGAGGAACTTATAGACCAGTATGTAAAATCCCTGAACGATGAGGCATCTGCCGGCCGCACCAAACGAAAGGCAATGGCTGCGGCAAAGAAATTGCTGGCTGAGAAGGCTTGTACGGTTAGAGAGCTGGAAGGGTACTTTAAAGTGATGGGGATGCTTGCGGGGGATTGATGGGCGGAGGGGGAGGTGTTTCCGGCCGTGAGAGGAACGGGGGCGGTGCCGGAGGCGACCCTTTCCGCGATGGGAAAGACCAGGGCCCAAGGGCCGGGAGAAGATGAGGATCGCGAAAACTACGCAGAACTCCTGATGAGTTCTGCTCCGTGTTCGCTTTGCTCCGGGCGTTGAGCGCCCTGCGCAACCTCATCTTCTCCCACCCCTTGGGCCCAAGTCTCTCCGAATCGCTCCAAAGTCACCTCCGGCACCGCCCCCGTTCCTCTCACTCCACAACGTATCTCCCCACCAGCCGCATATTTCCCCCGCTTCGCGCAGATGAGAGCCGCCGGCTTAAGATACGGGCAGCCTAACAATGCCAATCCCAAACCGCATTAAAAACACCAGATACAGATATCGGCCGAAAAAACAGCGTGCGCTCTTTTTATGAGCCGGGGAGTGTCAGCGGGAGAGAGAAAGAGTGGCCGGAAAAGCGGCGGGAGGGGGCGGGGAGGCTGAGCGAATTTTACTGAGGGTCGCTGTCTCTTAGCCGGGAGCGGAAGCGGAGCAGGGGGTGAGGGAGGGCGCTCAACGCCCGAGCGAAAGGGAACAGGTCGGCGAACTCATCAAGAGTTCGGCGAACTTTTCCCGATCCCCCTGCGCAGCTTCCGTTCCCGGCTTAGAGACAGCCCCCGAAGGAACCATGAGTCCAGACTCCCCGCCCCCTCCCGCTGCTTTTCCTCGATACCCCCCTAATCTCTCTCCCCTGCCCCACCCCGCGAATCCTTCCATATTGACAATCCCCCAATAATATTGTACAATTCTCTGAAACTATCCACATAAATACACACATTACAGGCCCCGGCCCATACGTTCCGGGCTTCTGGGACTGTAAAATATGAAATAATAGGAGTTGATTTTTTTGGACCCATCGGGTGACAGTATTGCCATACGTGTCGTTATCATTATCATTTTACTGGGACTTTCCGCTTTTTTCTCGTCTTCGGAGACTGCCCTCACAACCGTCAATAAAATCCGTATCAGGACATTGGCAGAAGGGGGGAGCAAGTCTGCGCAGTGGGTGATGAAGCTGTCTGAGAATCAGGGAAAGATGCTCAGTGCCATCTTAATCGGCAACAATGTGGTGAATCTTTCGGCCTCATCCATGCTTACCGTGCTGGTGACGGAAATATTTGGAAATAAAGCCGCTGGAGCCGCGACCGGCGTACTGACGCTTTTAATTTTGATTTTTGGTGAGATAACACCTAAAACAATGGCAACCCTGGATGCGGAGCGGTATTCCCTGCGGGTAGGCCATGTGATTCATATTCTGATGACTGTGCTGACCCCTCTTATTGTCCTTATTAACTGGATGTCGCTGATTGTTCTCAAGGTTCTCCATGTGGACCCTGATAAGAGAAATGACGACATTACGGAGGACGAGCTCAGGACCATTGTGGACGTGGGCCATGAAAAGGGTGTTATTGAGTCGGAAGAACGTGAGATGATCAACAATGTGTTTGACCTGGGAGACTCTGTGGCAAAGGATGTCATGGTGCCCAGAATCGACATGGTGTTTGTTGACATAGAGGCTGATTATGATGATCTGATTCAGATATTCAGAGAAGAGCATTATACCAGGCTTCCGGTCTATAAGGAGACAACGGACAATGTGGTGGGTATCATCAATATTAAGGACCTGCTGCTGGTGGAGGACAAGGCGTCCTTCTGCGTGTCTGATTACCTGCGCCAGCCTTTTTATACCTTTGAATCTAAAAAGCTATCCGAGCTGATGATGGAGATAAAAAAGTCTCCCAACAATATCATTATTGTTCTGGATGAGTACGGCGCCACGGCAGGTCTGATTACCCTGGAGGATATCCTGGAAGAAATCGTGGGCGATATACGCGATGAGTATGACGAGGATGAGGAAGAGGAGCTGGTGGATCTGGGAGACGGCCAGTATCTGGTGGAAGGTTCCATGAAGCTGGATGACCTCAATGACATCCTGGATTTGGAACTGTCTTCTGAGGACTATGATTCTGTGGGAGGTCTTGTGATTGACCGCCTGGAACATCTGCCTTCCCAGGGCGAAGAGGTGGTGTGCGGCAATGTGCGCCTGGTAGTGGAACAGGTGGAAAAGAACCGTATTGACAAGGTTCATCTGTACATCCTTCCCGGAGAAAAAGAAGAGGAATAGAACCAAGGCGAAATCAAGGCTAAACACCAAGGCGAAACAGCTCATAAAATGCTTGCATTTTGGGACAATATATGCTAGAATAAGTCGTTGTGACAAGAAATAGATGGTCCTCTGTTACTGTGAGTGGTGAATCTGATTTACTGCCGGCGTATTAAGAACATCCAATAGATGAAGGAGGTTCACACGATGAACGATATTATTAAGAACATTGAAGCAGCCCAGTTGAAGGAAAGCGTACCCAGCTTTAACGTTGGCGATACCGTTAAGGTATACAACAAGATTAAAGAGGGTAACCGCGAGAGAATCCAGATTTTCGAGGGAACTGTCATTAAGAGACAGAACGGCGGAGCCAGAGAGACCTTTACCGTAAGGAAGAACTCCAATGGTATCGGCGTTGAGAAGACCTGGCCATTACATTCCCCAAGCGTTGACAACGTAGAGGTTGTACGTAAGGGTAAAGTAAGAAGAGCGAAGCTGAACTACTTAAGAGACAGGGTTGGTAAGGCTGCCAAGGTTAAAGAATTAGTTAAATAATCAGGTAGTGGAAGTGAGAATAGAGTTTGCAGATGCAAACTCTATTTTGTTAAGCAGGCGGCATACCCGTAAGCAGTCCGGGAAATGCCTTAAAAGATAGGTGTGGGTACATGGATTTTTATGTGAATGAGGATACGGCGTGGCTGAGAAAAGCAGTCCGCTGGACGGTCAATGTGGTGTTGGTCCTGGCCTGTGCCTGGTTCCTGGTCTACGGTTTCTGTACTCAGGTGCCTGTGTCAGGCGGTTCCATGCAGCCGGTTTTAGATGCGGACGATGTGGTCCTGGTGAACCGCCTGATTTATGATGTGGGAAAGCCGGAACGGTTTGACATCGTGGTATTTGAGCGCGAGGACCACAAGAAGAATGTGAAGCGGATCATCGGTCTGCCCGGTGAGACCGTGCAGATTAAGGGCGGCTATATATTCATTGACGGCGAGCTTTTAAACGCGGAGGACGGCCTGGAACAGGTGTCCCTGGCAGGAAGGGCGGACACTCCCATTAAGCTGGAGGACAATGAGTATTTTCTCCTGGGAGATAACAGGGACAGCAGTGAGGACAGCCGTTTCCCCAACATTGGAAATGTAAAAAGAGAGCAGATACAGGGCAAGGTCTGGTTCAGGATATTTCCCCTTCTGAAACTGGACTTCATCCATTCAAGATAGAACAGGAGTTTACAAATATGAACATTCAGTGGTATCCTGGTCATATGACCAAGGCAAAACGGGCCATGAAGGAAGATATGAAGCTTATTGATCTGGTAATCGAGCTGGTAGACGCCAGGGTTCCCCTTTCCAGCCGGAATCCGGACATAGATGACCTGGGCGCGGGCAAGGCCAGGATGGTGCTTCTCAACAAATCGGACCTGGCGGACGAGCGGCAGAATGCCCGCTGGGCATCCTGGTTTGAGGACAAGGGCATTCACGTGGTGAAGGTTGACGCCAGGAACAAGGGAACACTTAAGCAGGTGCAGTCCGTCATCCAGGAGGCGTGTAAGGAAAAGATAGAGAGGGACCGGCGCAGGGGCATTCTGAACCGTCCCATACGTACCATGGTGGTGGGGATTCCCAATGTGGGCAAGTCCACCTTCATCAATTCCTTTGCAGGTAAGGCCTGCGCCAAGACCGGCAACAAGCCCGGCGTCACCAAGGGAAACCAGTGGATACGCCTGAATAAGACACTGGAGCTTCTGGACACCCCCGGGATCCTGTGGCCCAGGTTTGAGGATCAGCAGGTGGGCCTTAAGCTGGCTCTCATCGGCTCCATCAATGACCAGATTCTCAACAAAGATGAGCTGGCCTGCGAGCTTATACGCTTTTTGAAAAAGCGTTATCCCCAGGTGCTGGCAGAACGGTTTGGCCTGGAAACAGAGGGAAAGGAAGCTGCCTTTATCCTGGAGGAAATAGCCAGGGTCAGGGCCTGCCTGTTAAAAGGCGGGGATCTGGATGTGTCCAGGGCGGCAGCCCTGCTTCTGGATGATTTCAGGGCAGGCAAGTTGGGGCGGATCACGCTGGAGGAGCCGGAGAATCAAAAGGACAAGGTGGAATGACAATGGCTGCAAGGGTACTAAAGGGAGAAAAGCTGGAACAGGAGATGGCCCGTCTGGAGGCCATGGCGGAATACGAGAAGGAGTATGATGCCTGCACCTATATCTGCGGTATTGATGAAGCGGGCCGGGGACCCTTGGCGGGACCGGTGGCAGCAGGAGCCGTGGTGCTTCCCAAGGAATGCCGTATCCTGTATCTCAATGATTCCAAGAAACTGTCGGAGAAACGCCGTGAGGAGCTGTTCTTAGAGATAAAGGAAAAGGCTGTTGCATGGAATGTGGGACTGGCAACTCCTGCCAGGATTGACGAGATCAATATTCTTCAGGCCACCTATGAGGCCATGAGGGAGGCTGTGAAGGGGCTTTCCGTGAAGCCGGAAGTGCTTCTCAACGACGCTGTCACCATTCCCGGGCTGGAAGGGGTGCAGGTGCCTATTATTAAAGGGGATGCAAAGAGCCTGTCCATAGCGGCAGCCAGCATCCTGGCAAAGGTCACCAGGGACCATATGATGGCTGAGTACGAGGAATTATTTCCCGGATATGGATTCGCCAAACACAAGGGATACGGCACGGCGGTGCACATTGCCGCCATCAGAGAGCTTGGGCCCTGTCCCATTCACAGGAGAAGCTTTATCAGGAATATTGTTCAGGCGGATACATATGAATAAGAGACAGACAGGCAGCCGTTATGAGGAAACAGCGGCTGCTTTTTTAACAAGTAAGGGTTACCGCGTGCTGGAACGGAATTTCCGGTGCCGCCAGGGAGAAATTGATTTGATTTGCCGCCATGGCAGGTACCTTGTTTTTGCAGAGGTAAAATACCGCTCCGGGCTGTCCATGGGAAGCCCGGCAGAGGCTGTTGACGCAAGGAAGCAGGAGCGCATACGGCGGGCAGCGGCCTTTTATCTGTACAGCCATGGAATGGGCGGGGACGTTCCCTGCCGGTTTGACGTGGTGGGAATCCTGGGCAGCGACATTGAGCTGATACAGGATGCATTTTGAGTATAAGGAGGCAATGGTGTTATGGATATAAACTGGAGCTATAAGAACAAGTCCCGCGTATTTGATACAAAAGAAAATGGAGGCGTTCCCTATCTCTCATTTAAGGCGTTGGATGATACCGGGCTGGCCGTCAATGGTTTTTCCACCCGCATGGGCGGAGCCAGCAGGGGAAAATTTTCCACCATGAATTTCTCTTACAGCAGAGGAGACGCGGCGGAGGATGTGCTGGAAAACTTTACGCGTATGGCAGCCGCCCTGGGAGTGGAGCGGGACCGCATGGTAGTGTCCCACCAGACCCATACGGTCAACCTGCGCCGGGTGACGCTGGAGGATGCGGGAAAGGGTGTTATAAGGGAACGGGATTACAGGGACATCGACGGGCTGATTACAGATGTGCCGGGGCTTACCCTGGTGACCTTTTATGCGGACTGTGTGCCCCTGTACCTGTTGGATCCGGTAAACAGGGCCATTGGGCTCAGCCATTCCGGATGGAGGGGAACGGTTAAACGCATGGGTCAGGTGACGGTGGATGCCATGAAGGAAGCCTTTGGCACAAAGCCGGAGGATCTGATTGCCTGTGTGGGTCCCAGCATCTGCCGGGACTGCTTTGAAGTGGGCGGTGAAGTGGTGGAGGAATTTAGGGGGGCCTTTGGGCCGGAACACCGGGAAGTGCTGTATTGCCAAGGAAAAAGGCCCGGAAAGTACCAGCTGGATTTGTGGAAGGCCAATGAAATCATTTTCCGCGAGGCAGGCATACGCCGGGAGAATATCCATATCACCAACATCTGCACCATGTGCAACAGCGATTACCTCTTTTCACACCGGAAAGTGGGAGAGGAGCGGGGAAACCTGGCAGCGTTTTTGTGCCTTAAGTAGGGTGAGGTTTGCGAAGGAGAAAGGAAGAGGGGCAATATGGATGTATTATTAGAGGAGTGGTCTCCTGTATGCAGCATACAGGCTGTTGTGGAGGACAACGGACAGGCGGTCTATTTCTACCTTTGGGTGAATCCCGGAAGCGAGAACGCAGAGATTCGCAACTGCTGGATCTGCAACCGGGTTCCGGCCATGGAAGATATGGATTATGAGGCCATGAAGATGGGAATGGCCCCGCGTATGCCCAGGGCATACGTGACCCATGATTCTGAGGGCATCTGCCTGGACAGGGAAAAATTGTCCCTGGTCTGGTTTGAAGAGGGAGACGGTGCAGCCCTGTATGAGGACGGCAGGATGATTGCGGTTATCCCTGGCTGGGCCGGCCGGGAATTTCCGGGATATTCCCTATACGCAAAGGGTATGGCGCCCTTTGCCTGGGAGCTTCAGGAGGCGCTGCCTGTTCTGGAACAGCGGATGGAGCGCAGCCGTATGTACTGGGACATTATGGAGGGCGGATATTTTGAGACCATGCAGCAGGAACAGCTGGCTGCCATGGAAGCATTTTTTGGTCCCCACAAAAAGTATTATGCCATTGACGGAGGCGGATTTCCGCCAAAGGCTCTGGTGACAGGAGAACGAAAGGGCAGCCAGTATGCGTTTACCCTTGGAAACGGGGCCCTGGCCCAGCCAAAGGTGGAACAGTACTTTCAGGATGAGACATGGAAATACCGCCGCATGGAACTGGGAGTGGCTTTTCCTCAGGGATGCAGCCAGGAAGGCATAATGGCCATGCTTAACTATACCGCGGCCCAGGCGTCCCTGCCATGGAAGGAACTGGGCTGGCTGGGACACGGCCATACCATTCCCTGCAGCGGGGTGGAAGGCTATGAAGGCGTTCTGCTTCTGAGTCCTGCCCTGTGCGGCGTACAGGAAGGACCTGCCTATCCCATGTTCATGGACGAGCCCGTGAACCTGCTGTGGATGATGCTGCTTACCGGCGAAGAGTATGAACTGGTAAAGGAACAGGGGACGGATCCCATTTTGGAAAAAAAGGGCGCGGACCCGGCTGCCTGGAACCTGGTGTGACCATAGAGAGAAACATAAAAAATGCACAGTCCCTTTCGGCGGGCATTCCGCTGCCGTGGACTGTGCATTTTTGAATATTGATTTCCGGGTTAAATTTCCTGCATGGTGACAGGGGGTTATACAAGCTTCTGGAAATACTCGTATCCGCCGTTCTGGTGCTTCTGGACCAGCTTCTGAATCTTCTCCGTGGGAGAGAGGGAGGCGCTGATGGAGCGGTCATGGTTCAGGGAGTTGATGACAGCGGCCAGGTATTTGCTCATGTCGGCTTCCAGATACCACTCCCTGTTAAGCAGTTCCTGGGTGCGGTAATTCAGGTTGGTGGTGATGACATAATCCAGATATCCCTGGTGGTAGTACTCGTCAAATTTCTCAAGGCCGTTGGTAAAGAGACCGAAGGTGCAGCATACGATGACCTTGTCTGCCTTGTGTTCCTTTAACTCCTTACAGGTGTCCAGCATGCTTTCGCCGGAGGATATCATGTCGTCGATAATAAGTACGGTTTTGCCTTCTACGGAAGAGCCCAGGAATTCATGAGCCACGATTGGGTTGCGGCCGTCGATTACCTGGGAATAATCCCTGCGTTTATAGAACATACCCATATCCACGCCCAGGTTGTTGGCAAGGTATACGGCCCGGTTCATGGCTCCCTCGTCCGGACTGACTACCATTAAGTGTTCCTTGTCAATGCGGATGTTGGAATCATGGGAAAAGAGGGCCTTTACAAACTGGTAGGTGGGCATGAAATTGTCAAAGCCAATCAGCGGAATGGCGTTCTGTACCCGCGGATCGTGGGCGTCAAAGGTGATAATGTTTTCCATGCCTAAGGCTGCCAGTTCCTCTAAAGCCATGGCGCAGTCCAGAGATTCGCGTTTGTTGCGCTTGTGCTGGCGGCTTTCATATAGGAAGGGCATGACCACATTGACTCTGTGGGCGGTTGCGGAGCAGGCCCCGATAATCCGCTTCAAATCCTGAAAATGGTCGTCCGGCGACATGTGGTTGGTATAACCGCTTACCGTGTAGGGAATGCTGTAATTCATCACATCCACCATGACAAAAACATCTGTGCCCCTTACGGATTCATTGATGACAGCTTTGCCCTCGCCTGTTCCGAATCTGGGACAGCTGCAGTGAAGCAGATAGGAATCCACGTCGTACCCGCGGTAGTGAAGGTCCTCCTTGCGGCGCATCAGTTCCTCTATATCATTGCGCCTGAATTGTACAATATGGTCGTTCACCTTGGCTGCAAGACTTTTACAGCTTTCCAGTGCGGCGATTTTTAAAGGCGCTACGGGAAGGGAATCTTTGAATACAAAATTGTTAGCCATGATAGCTTTGCTCCTTTGGAATCATCATTTGTTTGGGAATATCACATATGATTTATACCATTTCCCTTTGACCGGGTCAAGGGGTTGATACTATTTCGTCAAAAAAAACAAGACATTTTCACAAACATTTTTTAGAAAATTAACTTTGCATTTACAAAAATAAGTTATATTGCTATGATAGAGGTTAATAAGAAAGTGCTTTACAAGTCAGGTCCGATATAGTAAAATCAAGCGGATGCGAAGAATTTGTGTTAAAGGATATGGATTCAGATGAAACCGGGAAAGAACAAAAAGACCAGCTGCGAGTGCTGCGGCAATTACGTATATGATGAGGAAAATGATTACTATATCTGTGAAGTGAATCTGGACGAGGATGAGATGGGGCGCTTTTTAAGAGGTACCGTTAGCGCATGTCCTTATTATCAGTCCTATGATGAATACCGGATTGTGCGCAGGCAGATGTGACGGAAGGTCTTGAATGAGGAGGTTATAAAAACATGAGTAAACCAATAGTTGCAATCGTAGGCAGGCCCAATGTGGGAAAGTCTACGTTGTTTAATGTCATAGCAGGAGATACCATTTCCATTGTAAAGGACACGCCGGGCGTGACCAGGGACCGGATTTACGCGGACTGCGACTGGCTGAATATGAATTTCACGCTGATTGACACCGGAGGTATCGAGCCGGATTCCAAGGATATCATCCTTTCCCAGATGCGGGAGCAGGCGGAGATTGCCATTTCCACTGCGGACGTGATTATTTTTATCGTGGATGTGCGTCAGGGACTGGTGGATTCGGATTCAAAGGTGGCTGATTTGCTGCGCAAATCCCACAAGCCGGTGGTGCTGGCTGTGAACAAGGTGGACAGCGTTGCCAAGTACGGCAATGACGTCTACGAGTTTTACAATCTGGGAATCGGAGAGCCTGTCGCTGTGTCGGCTGCTTCGCGGCTGGGAATTGGTGATCTGCTGGACGAGGTGGTGAAGCACTTTGACTCGGAGCAGATGGAGGAAGAGGAGGACGAGCGGCCGAGAATCGCTGTGGTAGGCAAGCCGAATGTGGGAAAGTCTTCCATTATTAATAAGCTTGTGGGCGAGAACCGTGTCATTGTGTCGGATATAGCAGGCACTACCAGGGATGCGGTGGATACAGAGGTTATCCATGAAGGCACCCCTTATGTATTCATAGATACGGCCGGCCTGCGCCGCAAGAGCAAGATAAAAGAAGAACTGGAGCGCTACAGCATTATCCGCACCGTGTCCGCCGTGGAACGGGCCGATGTGGTGGTTGTGGTCATAGACGCCACGGAAGGCGTCACGGAGCAGGATGCCAAGATTGCCGGAATCGCCCATGAGAGAGGCAAGGGAATCATTGTAGCCGTAAATAAATGGGATGCCATCGAGAAAACGGACAAGACCATATACGAATATACCAGAAAAATCAAGGAGGTCCTGTCCTTCATCCCATACGCGGAATATCTCTTTATATCCGCAGCAACAGGACAGCGTCTCACCAAGCTTTTTGAGATGATTGACGTGGTGCGCCAGAACCAGAACCTGAGGGTGGCCACCGGCGTTCTCAACGAAATCATGACAGAGGCAGTGGCCATGCAGCAGCCGCCTTCCGACAAGGGAAAACGGCTTAAGATTTACTATATGACCCAGGTGGCGGTAAAGCCTCCAACCTTTGTGATCTTTGTAAACGACAAGGAGCTGATGCATTTTTCTTATACCAGGTATCTGGAGAACCAGATTAGAAATGCCTTCGGCTTTAAGGGCACATCCCTAAAATTCCTTGTCAGGGAACGAAAAGGAAAAGAGCAGTAGGTGTAAGGAAAGGGGGATTAAGGAGTGGAACAGATTATATGTTTGGCCATGGGATATGTCTTTGGTTTATTCCAGACCGGTTTCATTTACGGCAGGTCCAAGGGAATTGATATACGCCAGCACGGCAGCGGCAATTCGGGAAGCACCAACGCCCTGCGCGTCATGGGAGTAAAGGCAGGTCTCATTGTATTCATGGGTGATTTCCTGAAAACGGTGATACCCTGCTTCCTGGTAAGGATTCTTTTCCGGTCCCAGCCGGGGTATATCTATGTGCTGATACTCTGTGCGGGCTTCGGCGTCATACTGGGCCATAATTTTCCTTTTTATCTTAAGTTTAAAGGCGGTAAGGGGATTGCGGCAACAGCAGGCATCATGTTTTCGCTGGACTGGCGGCTGACAGCTGTCTGCCTGCTGGCCTTTGTTCTCATTGTGGCGGTGACCAGGTATGTGTCCCTGGGCTCCCTGGTGGTGTCCGCTATTTTCCTGTGCTGGAATATCTATTTCGGCCATTTGGGGGCTTACGGGCTGGCACCTGAGGCCAGACCCCAGTTCTACGCTGTTTCTGCGGTCATAGCGGCCATGGCTTTCTGGAGGCACAGGGCGAATATCGTCAGGCTGGTACAGGGCAGGGAGAACAAGGTAGGCGCTAAGAAAAAGACAGAGTAATATACAAAGGACAGTAAAAAAACAATTAATGGACGGTGAGGTTATGGCATCAATCGGTGTAATCGGATCAGGCACATGGGGCACGGCCCTGTCAGTTTTACTTAACGGCAATGGACATACGGTACAGATATGGTCCGCCATCCCCCAGGAGATAGCGGAACTGAAGGAGACACGCATCCACCGCAATCTTCCTGAGGTAAGGTTACCGGAAGCAATCGGTCTTACGGACGACCTTCAGGAGGCCATGAGGGATAAGGACCTTCTGGTACTGGCTGTTCCCTCGGTTTTTGTGAGGCAGACATCACAGAGGATGAAGCCCTACATAAAGCAGGGCCAGGTGATAACAAACGTGGCAAAGGGAATCGAGGAGAAGAGCCTCATGACCCTGTCCCAGATTATTGAGGAGGAGCTGCCGGAGACTGAGGTGACGGTCCTTTCAGGGCCCAGCCATGCGGAGGAAGTGAGCAGGGGTCTTCCCACCACATGTGTGGCCGGCGCCCGTAAGCGCAGCGTGGCTGAATTTGTCCAGGGAATCTTTATGAGCGAGGTGTTCCGCGTGTACACCAGTCCGGATGTGCTGGGAATTGAGCTGGGAGGCGCCCTTAAGAATGTGATTGCCCTGGCCGCAGGTATGGCCGACGGTCTGGGATACGGTGACAACACCAAGGCTGCCCTCATTACCAGGGGAATTGCGGAGATATCCCGCCTGGGCATTGACATGGGCGGACGGATGGAGACATTTGCCGGACTTACAGGCATAGGGGATTTGATAGTGACCTGCGCCAGCATGCACAGCCGCAACCGCAGGGCGGGCATTCTGATTGGCCGGGGCTATACCATGGAGGAAGCCATGGCAGAGGTTAAGATGGTGGTGGAGGGTGTGTATTCCGCCAAGGCGGCTCTGGCGCTGTCGCAGCAGTACAAGGTGTCCATGCCGATTGTGGAACAGGTCAATGCCATCCTGTTCGGAGGTATGCCGGCAAAGGAAGCGGTTCTGGAGCTGATGCTCAGGGATAAGCGTATCGAAAACTCGGATTTGGAGTGGTCGGAAGAATAAAAAATAGGGGAAGGGAACCAGAAATGGTGCCTTTCCCCTAAAAAATAGCCTGTTTTTGGCGGATTATGCCTGCTTTTGCTCTAATTTTTCGGCAAATCGTCGAAAATAAACCATAATTTTCATGAAACGATTGACAAACCCATTCGGACTACCTATAATATAGAAAGCTTTATATTTTAAAGGCAAGAGGAGGAACTAATTATGAAGAAGAGATTTTTAAGTCTGGGCCTGGCAGCCGTTATGGCTATGTCATTGACAGCATGCGGCGGTTCCAATACGGCAGAGACCACAAAAGCAGCAGAGACTACTGCGGCAGATGCAAAAGCAGAGGGAAGCGAGGCAGCGGATACCGCAGCAGCTGACGCAGGTGCGGCAGGCGGCGTGTTCAAGATTGGCGGCATCGGCCCTGTAACCGGCGGTGCGGCTGTGTACGGCGTGGCTGTACAGCACGGCGCAGAGCTGGCAGTAAAGGAAATCAATGAGGCCGGAGGAATAAACGGCGCACAGATTGAATTCAACTTCCAGGACGACGAGCATGACGCAGAGAAGTCTGTTAATGCTTATAATACATTAAAGGACTGGGGTATGCAGGTGCTGATGGGCACGGTTACCTCCGCTCCATGTATCGCAGTTGCAGATAAGACAGCAGCTGACAACATGTTCCAGATTACACCATCCGGTTCCGCTGTAGAGTGTGCGGCTAACCCCAACGTATTCCGTATCTGCTTCTCCGATCCGGATCAGGGCACTGCATCCGCTAAGTACATAGGCGAGAACAAGCTGGCTTCCAAGGTTGCTGTTATCTATGACAGCTCCGACGTATATTCCAGCGGTATCTATGAGAAGTTCGCGGAAGAGTCCGCAAACCAGGGCATTGAGATTGTTGCAGCCGAGGCCTTTACCGCTGACAGCAACAAGGATTTCTCCACCCAGTTACAGAAGGCTAAGGATGCAGGCGCTGAGCTGGTATTCCTGCCAATTTACTATACCGAGGCTTCCCTGATCCTTCAGCAGGCCAGCACCATGGGCTTTGCACCGCAGTTCTTCGGATGCGACGGCATGGACGGTATCCTTCAGGTTCAGAACTTTGATACCAAGCTGGCAGAGGGACTTATGCTCCTGACACCATTCGCGGCAGATGCTACCGATGACCTGACCGTTAAGTTTGTTGAGAGCTACAAGGCTGCTTACAACGAGGTTCCGGTACAGTTTGCAGCAGACGCATACGATGCAATCTACGCTATCAAGGCTGCTATTGAGGACGCCAATGTAACTCCTGATGCAGACGCCAGCACGATTTGTGACGCGTTAAAGGCATCCATGCTGAATATCAAATTAGACGGCCTCACCGGCGAGGGCATGACCTGGACTGAGGACGGCGAGCCTCACAAGGCACCAAAGGCTGTTAAGGTAGTGGACGGAGCTTACTCTGCAATGTAATCTGCCGCCTTTTAAATCCGGCCAGAACCAACCAGAAAACCCAACAGAGGGTTGTCACTATGACAACCCTCTTGTTTATAGTAACGATATATGATATAATTTTGAATAATCTGTCGCTTTATAGCGATAAACTAAAAAAGACTTCAGACGAAGAGGTGTAGGTATGGGCTTTATTAACTATTTAATTAACGGCATCAGCCTGGGCAGTGTATATGCCATCATCGCACTTGGATATACAATGGTTTACGGCATTGCCAAGATGCTGAATTTCGCTCATGGCGATGTTATTATGATAGGCAGCTACGTGGTATTTGTCACGGTCAGCACAATGGGACTGCCGCCCATGGCGGGAGTGCTCCTTGCGGTGGCCGTATGTACGCTGTTGGGCATGACCATTGAACGGATTGCTTATAAGCCCCTGCGCGGCGCCTCACCCCTTGCGGTTCTCATTACGGCAATCGGCGTCAGCTACCTGCTGCAGAACGTTGCCCTTCTTATCTTTGGAGCAGATACCAAATCCTTCACCTCCGTGGTGACCCTGCCTGCCATCAAACTGGCGGGAGGAGAGATGACCATTACAGGGGAGACCATTGTCACCATCCTTTCCTGTATCGTTATCATGATTGGACTCACTGCCTTCATCAACAAGTCCAAGGCCGGACAGGCCATGCTGGCGGTTTCCGAGGACAGGGGGGCGGCTACCCTTATGGGAATCAATGTAAACGGCACCATTGCCCTTACATTTGCCATCGGTTCCGCGCTGGCGGCCATAGCGGGCGTACTGCTCTGCTCCGCTTACCCGTCCCTTACACCTTATACTGGTTCCATGCCGGGTATCAAGGCCTTTGTTGCGGCTGTATTCGGAGGAATCGGATCCATTCCGGGTGCTTTCATCGGCGGTATCCTGCTGGGTGTCATTGAGATTCTGTCCAAGGCATACATATCTTCACAGATGTCAGATGCCATTGTGTTTTCCGTCCTGATTATCGTGCTTCTGGTGAAGCCTACCGGTATTCTGGGCAAGAAGATTAATGAGAAAGTGTAGGTGCCGGTATGAAGAGCAACGCAAAACGAAAGACATTCATAAATAATATGATTACATACGGCATGGTGGTGGCTGCCTATATCATCATGCAGGTCCTGGTGGGAACAGGGCATATATCCAGCCTTATGAAGGGACTTCTTGTTCCTTTCTGCATCTACGTAATCATGGCTGTGTCCCTGAACCTGACCGTGGGTATCCTGGGAGAGCTGAGTCTGGGACACGCGGGCTTTATGTGCGTGGGAGCCTTTGCCGGCGCCCTGTTTTCAAAGTGCATGAAGGGAGCCATTGACCCCACTCTTGGAATGGTCATCGCCATCCTCATCGGAGCCGTTACAGCGGCCCTGTTCGGCGTCATTATCGGAATCCCGGTGCTGCGTCTGAGAGGTGATTATCTGGCTATTGTGACCCTGGCCTTTGGTGAAATTATCAAGAACCTGGTCAATGCTGTTTATCTGGGACGGGACGCTTCCGGCTTCCATATCTCCTTTAAGGATTCCATGTCCTTAAAGCTGGGAGAGGGCGGGGAAATCCTGATAAAGGGCGCCCAGGGCATTACGGGAACGCCCCAGGCAGCCACCTTTACCATAGGTGTTATCCTGGTGCTTATCACCCTGTTCATTGTCATGAATCTGGTGAACTCCCGCACAGGCCGTGCCATCATGGCTATCCGGGACAACCGCATTGCAGCGGAGTCCATCGGCATCAATATCACCAAGTACAAGCTGCTGGCATTTTCCATTTCCGCTGGACTTGCAGGTATTGCCGGTGTGCTGTATGCCCACAATCTGACCACCCTGACAGCCCTGCCCAAGAACTTCGGATACAACATGTCCATCATGATTCTGGTGTACGTGGTGCTGGGCGGTATCGGAAACATCCGCGGTTCCGTCATTGCGACGGTCATCCTGTATCTCCTTCCGGAGATGCTGCGCGGACTCAGCAATTACCGTATGCTTATGTACGCAATCGTGCTGATTCTGGCCATGCTGTTCAACTCCGCACCCCAGTTTGTGGTGATGCGTGAGCGTCTGGCGGAAAAATTCAGCAGAAAAGATAAGAAACCCGCAAAGGAGGCAGCATAAGATGGCATTACTTGAAGTTAAGAATTTAAGCATATCTTTTGGCGGCCTTAAGGCAGTTGATAATTTTCAAATCAGCATAGAAAAGGGACAGCTTTACGGCCTCATCGGTCCCAACGGAGCCGGTAAGACCACTATTTTCAATCTGCTGACAGGCGTATATAAGCCGGATGCGGGAAGCATTGAGCTGGCAGGAGTCAACATTACCGGCAGGAAAACCACGGAAATAAACCAGGCCGGCATTGCCAGGACCTTCCAGAACATCCGTCTGTTTAAGGATTTGTCGGTGCTGGACAATGTGAAGGCAGGTCTTCACAATCATTACAGGTATTCCACCACAGCCGGAATTTTCCGTTTTCCCAACTATTTTAAGGTGGAGAAGCAAATGGACGAGAGAGCCATGGAGCTGCTCAAGGTATTCGGACTGGACGAAGAGTGCGACTACAAAGCCTCCAACCTCCCCTACGGAAAGCAGAGAAAGCTGGAGATAGCCAGGGCCCTGGCCACGGAGCCAAAGCTCCTTCTCCTGGATGAGCCAGCAGCGGGAATGAATCCAAATGAGACAGCCGAGCTTATGGATACCATCCGTTTTGTGAGGGATAATTTCGATATGACCATCCTTCTGATTGAACATGATATGAAGCTTGTAAGCGGTATCTGCGAAGAACTGACCGTTCTCAACTTCGGACAGGTCCTGTGCCAGGGCGAGACCGGCGCAGTGCTTCACAATCCGGAAGTTGTCAAAGCATATCTTGGTGAATAGGAGGAGCGTATAATATGGCTATGCTTGAAGTCAGGGACCTGGAAGTATACTACGGTGTAATCCAGGCCATAAAAGGAATCTCCTTTGATGTGAACCAGGGAGAAATCGTGGCTCTGATAGGTGCCAACGGTGCGGGAAAGACCACAACCCTGCACACCATCACCGGGCTTATCAGCGCGAAGACAGGAAAAATCGTATATGAGGGAACCGACATAACCAGGGTTCCCGGCTATAAACTGGTGGGCATGGGAATCGCCCATGTGCCGGAAGGAAGGCGCGTGTTCGCCACCCTTACGGTGCTGCAGAATCTGAAAATGGGGGCTTATACAAGAAAAGACAAGGAAGAGATAGAAGCCACCCTGAAGATGATATACCAGCGTTTCCCGCGTCTGGAGGAGCGCAAGAACCAGCTTGCAGGCACCCTGTCCGGCGGCGAGCAGCAGATGCTTGCCATGGGAAGGGCCCTTATGAGCCATCCCAGGATGATTGTTATGGATGAGCCCTCCATGGGACTTTCACCAATCTATGTAAATGAGATTTTTGATATCATCCAGAAGATAAACGGGGATGGGACTACCGTGCTTCTTGTGGAACAGAACGCAAAGAAGGCTCTTTCCATTGCGCATAAGGCCTATGTACTGGAGACGGGCAATGTTGCTCTCAGCGGAGACGCAAAGGAGCTTATGAACAATGATCAGGTAAAAAAGGCTTATCTCAGCGAATAAAGGTAAAAATAGTCCGCTGGCAGGAAAAAAATACTTGAACCACAGGACCTGTAGATGATACGTGCAATTATGAAAGAAGAGATTGCGTGAATAGACCTGATACATGGTGATTTTGTACCAGTCATATACTCATACCCCCCTGCATATACTATAAAAGCATAGCAAGGGGGTATATTTATGGACAATTTTAATGTATACAAGGATATTCAGGCGAGAACAGGCGGAGAGATTTACATAGGCGTAGTAGGGCCGGTCCGCACAGGCAAATCTACCTTCATAAAGCGGTTCATGGAGCTGCTGGTGCTCCCTGCAATGGAGGATGAGAACCTGCGCAACCTGAGCCGGGATGAGCTGCCTCAAAGCGCGGCCGGCAAGACCATCATGACCACGGAGCCCAAGTTTATTCCTAAGGAAGCGGCCAGCATTAATCTGGCAGACGGTATTGAAGCCAAGGTACGGGTCATAGACTGCGTGGGATTCATGGTAGACGGGGCAGCGGGTCATGTGGAAAACGGTGAGGAGCGTCTGGTGAAGACGCCGTGGTTTGATTATGACATTCCGTTTACCCAGGCTGCGGAAATCGGAACCAGAAAAGTTATCAATGATCATTCCACCATTGGAATCGTTGTAACCACTGACGGCACCATAGGGGAAATTAAACGCCCCGGATACATAGCAGCTGAAAAGCAGACCATTGACGAGCTGAAAAAGCTGGGCAAACCATTTGTGGTACTTTTAAATTCCACCAAACCCTATTCCGACGAAACTGCCAGGCTGGCAAGGGAAATGTCTGAATCATATGGGGTTTCGGTGCTGCCTGTAAACTGCGAGCAGCTCAAGAAGGAGGATGTTTTCCATATCCTGGAGCGCGTCCTGAAGGAGTTTCCGGTGACTGAGATGGATTTCCATATTCCCAAATGGCTGGAGATCCTGCCTTCCACCCATTGGCTTAAGGCCCAGGTGATCCAGGCGGCCAGGAATGTAATCCAGAAAGTAACACACATGAAAGATGTGTCCGGGGAACTGGAACAGCAGCATACAGATACCATACGATCCATGAATGTCAAAAATATGCAGATGGCAGACGGCAGGGTGGGTGTCCAGGTGGATATGGACGACAGCTACTATTACCAGATTCTCAGCGACTATGTGGGACTGCCCATTGAAGGAGAGTACCAGCTCATGCAGACCCTGAGCAGCCTGGCTAATATGCAGAAGGAATATGAAAAAGTGCAGAACGCTCTGACCCAGGTGCGGTTAAAGGGATATGGGGTGGTGACACCGGAACGCTCGGAAATCGTGCTGGATGAACCGCAGGTCATCAAACACGGCAACAAGTACGGGGTGAAGATGAAAGCGGAAGCACCGTCCATCAACCTGATTAAGGCCCATATCGAGACAGAGATCGCTCCGATTGTGGGAAGCGAGCAGCAGGCCCAGGATCTGATTGCCTATATCAAGGAAAATGCCAGGGAGAGCGACGACGGAATCTGGAACACCAATATTTTCGGAAAATCCATTGAACAGATTGTGGAGGACGGTATCCAGGCCAAGGTGTCCCAGATGACGGAGGACTGCCAGCTGAAGCTGCAGGATACTCTGCAGAAAATTATCAATGACAGCAATGGCGGTATGATATGCATTATTATTTAAAATCAGCAATAATAGAATGCGTGTTGGGAGAAGGACGATTCTCAGAAAATTGTGCAAATATTGCAATACGATTTGCATTCTTATGGGGAATATGATATACTGTAGCCATAATTGACAGAATATTCTGTGGGGCAAGACTATATTATACTCAGAGGGGAGAATGCAGATGAGACTTACATTTATCGGGGCCGACCATGAGGTAACGGGCAGCTGTCATTTTCTGGAGGTGGGAAATACCAAGGTGCTTATAGACTGCGGTATGGAACAGGGAAATAACATATACCAGAATGCGGAGCTGCCCGTGGGGTATCATGAAATTGACTATGTGCTTCTGACGCACGCGCATATTGACCATGCAGGCATGCTTCCGTGGATTCATGCCAGGGGATTCAGAGGCCAGGTTATCACCACCTATGCAACCGCCGACCTGTGCAGCATCATGCTTAAGGACAGCGCCCACATACAGGAGATGGAAGCTGAGTGGAAAAACCGGAAAGCGCGACGTGCAGGCCGGGGCGAGGTGGAAGCCCTTTATACCATGCAGGATGCTGAGGATGTGCTTAAGCATTTTGAAGGTGTGGCTTATGGGCAGGTATTTAAGCTCAATGACAATCTGACCCTGCGTTTTACGGATGTGGGACATTTGCTGGGTTCTGCCTCCATTGAGATATGGGCCACTGAGGGCGCCAGTAAGAAAAAAATTGTATTTTCCGGCGACATTGGGAATAAGAATAAGCCCCTGATCCGTGATCCCCAGTATATTACGGAGGCGGATTATGTTGTTATGGAATCCACCTACGGAAACCGCTATCATAAAAAGGATGTAAACCATGTGGACAGTCTGGCCAGAATCATACAGGAGACTCTGGACCGGCAGGGTAACGTGGTCATACCGGCCTTTGCAGTGGGACGTACTCAGGAGTTACTGTATCTGATACGCCATATTAAGGAAGAAAGGCTTGTGACCGGCCATGACAGCTTCGAGGTCTATGTAGACAGCCCTCTGGCCGTGGAAGCCACCCATGTGTTTAAGGACAATATGCTGGAATGCTATGACGAGGAGACAAAGGCACTGGTGGAACGTGGAATCAACCCCATTGATTTTCCGGGACTGAAGCTCTCCATTACCAGTGAGGAATCCAAGAACATAAACTTTGACATGACGCCCAAGGTCATCATATCAGCGGCAGGCATGTGTGATGCGGGCCGTATACGCCACCATCTGAAACACAACCTGTGGAGGCCGGAGTGCTCCGTTGTGTTCGCGGGTTACCAGGCCGGGGGAACCCTGGGACGCATTCTGCAGGACGGGGCCCAGACCGTGAAGATATTCGGTGAGGAAATTGATGTGCGGGCCCACATAGAAACCATGGATGGAATCAGCGGCCATGCGGACAGGGACGGGCTTATCAGCTGGATATCCGCATTTGAGAAAAAACCGGCTTATGTTTTTGTGGTTCACGGAAGCGAGGAATCCTGCGTATCCTTCTCGGATGTGCTGAATACCCAGCTGAAACTCACAGCCAGGGCGCCTTTTTCAGGTTCCCAGTTTGACCTTATAAAGGGATTCTGGATTAAAGAGACAGAGGGCGTTCTCATTGAGAAGGAAACTGCCGCCAAACGCAGGGCCAGCGGTGTTTATACCAGGCTGGTGGATGCAGGCAAGATGCTGTTGGATGTGATTCACCGCAACGAAGGCGGCGCTAATAAGGACCTGACCCGTTTTACGGAACAGATTCTTGCCCTGTGCGATAAATGGGACAGATAGAATGTTACTGACAGGAGATATTGACACATGACGAAGGTACAGATTTACACAGACGGTTCTGCCAGGGGAAATCCTGACGGTCCGGGCGGTTACGGGACAGTGCTTCATTTTACGGACAGCAGCGGCCAGCTTCATGAGAAGACCATGTCCGGCGGGTATGTACGCACCACTAACAACCGGATGGAACTGATGGCTGCTATTGTAGGGCTGGAGGCATTAAACAGGCCATGCCAGGTGGAATTATATTCGGATTCCAAATACCTGACAGACGCATTTAACCAGCATTGGATTGACAGCTGGGTGGCAAAGGGATGGAACCGCGGGAAAAGCGGGCCGGTAAAGAATATCGACCTCTGGAAACGCCTGTTAAAGGCAAAGGAACCCCACCAGGTGAAATTCATCTGGGTAAAAGGACATGCAGGCCATCCTGAAAATGAGAAATGCGATGCTCTGGCCACCTCTGCGGCAGATGGTGGGAATCTGATGACAGATCAGGGGCTGGAGGCATAAGTAAGCTTTACCCTGATGCAGTTTAAAAGCAGAAGGCGCTGCTTAACCCTGAATTACATGGGCAAAAGGGGATGCAGCGCTTTTTTTGCATTTGTATCTGTTCCTGATTTTCTTACATATCTCTTACAATCTATTACTCCTTTTATCTTCGTGTTTCTTTTCTTCCCTTTTTGTGATAAGGTAAATACAAGATTATGGCAGGGATGTGTTGCGATGAAAGATAAACGGATATGGATTGTGATTGGCTGTATCCTGGTCATAGGAACTGGTGTTACCCACTATACCAAATACTATGTGAACAGCCAGGGGGCGGCCATGATGGCTGAGATTACAGCAGGGGCAGAAGACACGGCGGCGGCGCCTTCCTTTGCCCCGGCTTTGGGACAGCTGGATACAGAGGCAGGCGGAACGGATACAGGTATGGCGGCGGCAGGCAGGGCAGCACCCGCAACGCCTGCGGAACGCAGGATGACGGGAGATGCAGGGCCGGGGAATACAGCTTCGGGAAACACGGCATCAGGAGATGCAGGCCTTGCAAGCGCGGGTCCGGGAAGCGCAGCTCCGAAAGGTGCAGGTTCCGGAGATGCGGCTTACGCAAAGGCTCCTGCAGCAAAGGCAGCAGCAGAGCCCTTTTCGTCCGGCCAGGCAGCTCCTGCAATGGCGGATGCCGCTGGGGAAACAATGGCTTCGGATACTGCGGGTGGCGCCGGTGAGGGGGCCGCTGCTTCGGAAGAGAATATGCCTATTTCCCCGCTCACAGGATCCAGGACCAGGGAATATAAGGTGAGTCTCATAGTAGACTACCGCAAACGCCTGGAAGATTTGGATACCCAGATTCTTAAGATGCGGGAGGAGGAAACGGACTCCAATGTATATTCCATCAAGACCTCGGCGGAAACAGAACTTAAGCTGTGGGAAGGTGAACTGAATTCCATTTACAATGCGCTTATGGAGATGCTGTCCCAGGAGGACGCTGCAAAGCTGGCTTCTGAACAGCAGGAATGGCTTAAGAACCGGGATGCCAGGGCGGCAGAGAGTTCGGGCAGGAACAGCGGATCCATGGAGGGAATCAGCTATGCGGCCACATTGGTCAGTCTGACCAGGGACAGGGCTTATGAACTGGCAGGACGCTATGAGGAGGCCAACGGGGTGTTCTATGAGGAGGAGGATTCTTCTCAACCGGCATCGCCGTAACAGGAGAAAATATGGAAAGAACGGTCCGTATGACCGGAATCAAAAATTGCGGGAAAGAGGGAAAAACAATGGAAAATCATTGGTTTTCCCTCTCTTTTTTGTTAAGACGGTCTTGATAATTATATAGCGTTATGGTAAAATGACGGTTATGTAATTAGAGCAATGATATGGAGGAAAATAAAGTGAAAGAACCACAGTACCGCGGCGTGAACGAGCTGCGCCGGATGTTCCTTGAATTTTTTGAGAGCAAGGGCCATCTGGCAATGAAAAGCTTTTCACTGGTGCCGCATAATGATAACAGCCTGCTTTTAATCAATTCCGGTATGGCTCCCCTGAAGCCATATTTCACAGGACAGGAGATTCCCCCCAGGAACAGGGTTACCACCTGCCAGAAGTGTATCCGCACCGGCGACATTGAGAATATAGGAAAGACAGCCCGTCACGGCACCTTCTTCGAGATGCTGGGTAATTTCTCTTTTGGGGATTATTTTAAAACAGAAGCCATCCACTGGACATGGGAATTTCTGACCGATGTGGTGGGACTGGACCCGGACAGGCTGTATCCCAGCGTGTACCTGGATGACGATGAGGCCTTCGGCATCTGGAACAAGGAAATCGGGATTCCGGCTGAGCGTATTTTCAAGTTCGGCAAGGAGGACAATTTCTGGGAGCACGGTTCAGGTCCCTGCGGTCCCTGTTCAGAGGTATATTACGACAGAGGCGAGGCCTTTGGCTGCGGAAAACCCGGATGTACGGTGGGATGCGACTGCGACCGTTATATTGAGGTATGGAACAATGTATTTACCCAGTTTGATAATGACGGACATGGCCATTATACAGAGCTGGAGCATAAGAATATTGATACGGGCATGGGGCTGGAGCGTCTGGCTGTGGTGGTTCAGGGCGTTGACTCCCTGTTTACCGTTGACACCAACAAAGCGCTTTTGGACAGGGTGTGCCAGCTTGCGCATACAGAATACCAGAAGGACCATGAGACAGATGTGTCTCTGCGTATTGTCACAGACCACGTTAAGTCCTGTACCTTCATGATTTCAGACGGAATCATGCCTTCCAACGAGGGAAGGGGCTATGTGCTCCGCCGTCTCCTGCGCCGTGCTGCCCGTCATGGGAGAAAGCTGGGGATTGAAGGCAGGTTCCTGGCCGGTCTTTCTGAGACCGTAATCGAGCTGTCCAAGGACGGCTATCCTGAGCTGGAAGAAAAGCAGGCCATGATATTTAAGGTACTGTCTGAGGAAGAGGAAAAGTTCAACAAGACCATTGACCAGGGACTGAGCATCCTGGGTGAGATGGAGGATGAAATGCAGAAAACCGGGAACAAATGTCTTTCCGGAGCCAATGCATTCAAGCTGTATGATACTTATGGATTCCCTCTGGATCTCACTAAGGAAATTTTGGAAGAGAGAGGCTGCACCGTGGATGAAGACGGCTTTGCCGCCGCCATGAAGGAACAGAAGGAAAAGGCCAGAAAGGCCCGCAAGACTACCAATTACATGGGGGCTGACGTGACTGTATACCAGTCCATCGATCCTTCTGTTACCACTGAATTTATTGGTTATGACAGGCTGACGGCTGATTCCAGGGTGACGGTCCTGACCACGGAAGACGAGCTGGTACAGGCCCTTACAGACGGACAGAAGGGTACCATCATCGTGGAGCAGACCCCGTTTTACGGAACCATGGGCGGCCAGCAGGGAGATACAGGTGTTATCTCCAATGAAAACGGCGCCTTTAAGGTAGAAGACACCATACACCTTCAGGGCGGCAAGGTAGGCCATGTGGGCGTTATGACAAAAGGCATGTTCCAGGTGGGAGAAAACGTGACTCTGTCTGTATGTGCCCACAACCGCGCTCTTACCTGCAAAAACCACAGCGCCACCCATCTGCTTCAGAAGGCTCTGCGCAAGGTGTTGGGAGACCATGTGGAGCAGGCTGGTTCCTACGTGGACGCTGGCAGGCTGCGTTTTGACTTTACCCATTTTTCAGCCATGACACCGGATGAGATTAAGAAGGTGGAGGAACTGGTGAACCAGGAAATCCAGGCATCCCTTCCGGTCATCACCCAGGTTATGACACTGGAGGAAGCCAAGAAAACAGGAGCCATGGCTCTGTTCGGTGAAAAATACGGAGATAAGGTGCGCGTGGTGCGCATGGGAGATTTCTCCACAGAGCTCTGCGGCGGCACCCATGTGCCGAATACAGGCACCATTGCATATTTTAAGATTATTTCCGAGGCTGGTATTGCCGCCGGTGTAAGGCGTATTGAGGCGCTTACATCCGAGGGGCTTATGAAACATTATCAGGAGGTGGAAGAGGAGCTTCAGGAGGCGGCCAGGACAGCCAAGACAACACCGTCCGCGCTGACTTCCAAGATACAGTCCCTTCTGGAGGAGATTAAGACCCTTCACTCCGAGAATGAGAAGCTTAAGAGCAAGCTTGCCAATGACTCTCTGGGAGATGTTATGAGCCAGGTCAAGGAAGTAAACGGACTTAAGGTTCTGGCAGCCAGGGTGGCCGGAGTGGACATGAACGGCATGAGAAACTTAGGCGACCAGTTAAAGGACAAGCTGGGAGAAGGCGTCATTGTACTGGCCTGCGAGCAGGACGGCAAGGTAAACCTGATGGCAACAGCCACAGATTCCGCTCAGAAAAAGGGCGCCCACGCAGGCAACCTGATTAAAGCCATAGCTGGTCTTGTAGGCGGTGGCGGCGGCGGCCGTCCCAACATGGCCCAGGCCGGCGGCAAAAATCCGGCAGGTATCGACGATGCTCTTAAAAAAGCGGTTGAGACAGTGGAAGAACAGACAAAATAGTACATGTGCAGATAAAATTTAAAAATAAATGTAAGAATTATAAAAAAATTCTTGACGTACGGTATTTTTATGCTATAATCATAGCAGTGCTAAAAATACCCAAACAGTTGTATTATGCACAATTACACAACTGGAGGGAGGTTAGGTGTGAGCGATGTCAAACGTAATTGTTAAAGATAACGAGAGCTTAGACAGTGCTTTACGCAGATTCAAAAGAAACTGTGCAAAGGCTGGCATTCAGCAGGAAATTCGTAAGAGAGAGCATTACGAGAAGCCAAGCGTAAGACGTAAGAAAAAGTCTGAAGCTGCTCGTAAGCGTAAGTACAACTAATTCACTGGTTGGATTAGGTGTTAATGTAGTGGAAAATCAACTGGCTGTCATAAGTGATTATGGCAGGCAGTTGTTTTTTTGGGCTCTTTGTCAATAGTTGGGGTGGGATTTGTTAAAATCCCGCCCCAATTCTATG